>Ga0193729_1000103_pt1 | contig 37642 bp, 26 predicted proteins | sample U1c2metaG_FD_143036 | JGI IMG/M metagenome (GOLD analysis project Ga0193729, IMG submission 143036) | Soil microbial communities from a riparian zone of the East river system, Colorado, United States - U1c2 | ecosystem: Environmental > Terrestrial > Soil > Riparian zone | place: USA: East River...
CGCCGCCGAACGCAGCCGTGGAACGGTTCTTTGTCTCATTGTTCACGATGAGTTGGAATTGAGACTGCGGCTGGCGGGCCTGGTGCGTCGCGCGATGCCGAAAATTGATGCCGACACGGTTACGCGTGCAGGCTTCGATGCCATATCGATCGAGCGTCTTCACGCCTATGTGGCTGTAATGTTCATCGTCGAGTTCAGCCCGCCGGATGCGGCGGCGGGATCGTTGGCCTCTTTGCGGCGCCTGCATGAGCAGGCGCCGAATCTGCCCATTTTCGTGTTTGCGCGCGGCGGCAACGAGCGCAGCGCGGCACGCGCCATGAAACTCGGGGCAAGCGACTACTGGCCCATTCACTCCGTGATTGTCGGCGAACTTTGCGGCGCACTGCAGCCGTTGCTCGATCGCTCTGCAGCGGCTGCCGGCGCAACGAATGCGGCGGCAGATCGATGGCGCCAGCCGGAAGTGGCCGGCTATACCATGATGAAAAAGATTGCGCAGTCCACGGCAGCCAGCGTCTACCTGGCGCGCAACAATGAGTTCCCGCAGCCGGTCGCCTTGAAGGTCGAGGCAATCACCGGAGAGCACGTCGTATCGGACGCCGATCGCGAGCGCTTCACCAAGGAGTGCGAGATTCTCTCGAAGTTGAATCACCGCTCCATCGCCAATGTTCTTGATTTCGGCACGACCGATGACTATTTGTATCTCGCGCTGGAATACTTTCCCTGCGGCAGCTTGCGCGAGCGCCTAAAACATCCGGTGAGCGAAGCGGACGCCGTCAACTATGCGCATCAGATCGGCGAAGCGCTGCAAATCGTTCACGCCGCGCGCGTGGTGCATCGCGATCTGAAACCGTCCAATCTCATGCTGACGAACGAAAATCGCTTGGTTCTGATCGACTTCGGCTCTGCCAGAACACAGTTCATGCCGAGCGACCTGACGAAATCCGGCGATTGCACGGGCACGCCGTACTACGTCTGCCCGGAGCAGATCGATGATCGTGATCCCGACGCGCGAGGCGATCTCTACAGCCTCGGTGTGGTGCTCTACGAAATGCTCTCCGGCACGTTGCCGTTCATGGGAAAAACTCTTGCGGACATCCTGGCGGCACATCGCTCTGCCCCCGTGCCGCGGTTGCCCGCGCACTTGGCGCTCTACCAGCCGCTCATCGATCGCTTGCTCGCAAAAGATCCGAAAGACCGGTATGCCTCGGCCGCCGACTTTCTCGATGCCTTGGACGCCTTGCGTGCGGAATTGATGACTCGCAAACCCAGCAAACCACAGCGGAGCGCTTGATTCATGAACCTTCGTTTTGCCAGAGCTTTAGTTCCCCGTCTGTCTGGCGGCGGCCTCGTCGTGCTGGTTGTCATTCTTGCGTTCAGCTTTGTTGCAATCGTTCTGATTCCAGGCCTGGAACTCGCCAGTGAGTTGGCCGACAGCACCGTGGCGCTGAAATTCGTGGGACAACAACAGCGCAATCCAGCGCTCATCCGCGCCTCGCTCGATTCGATGCACGACCGATTGACCACTCATGGCTATATCCAAGAGTCTCTGGACCAGCTGCGGGATGCGGCTGCCAAGCTCGACACCGGGCTGCACGAAATGAACGCCCCGCGGGCTGCCGGTTGGTTCGCGCTGTCGGGCGATTCCGCCAAGGGCGAACCGATGGCGGGCAAACATGCGCCGGCCCTGCGCGAACTGTGGGCCAAAGAACAGGAATCGCTCGAACCGATTTTGAGGTTCAAAGGCGTGCCCTACCAGGACAACGAATCAACCGGCACCGCGCTCAATGAGAGCGGCAAGCAATTGGAACGGGATATCGCCGCTTCCATCCGCGCCGGCAAGCGCGTCTTGCCGCTGCTCGACAGCGAGCTGACTGCGATCGCCGCCGACTTGCAGGCGGGCAACGCGCGATCCGCCACGCAGTTGCGGCTCGTCATGCTGACCGGCCTTTTCATCGCGATCGTGCTGGCGGCGCTGGTGACGACTTTGCTGCTCGCGCGCAAGCGCCAGGATGCATCGCTGCGCGAGGCGCGTCAGCAGACAGCCGATATCCTGCGCACCGTCAAGGACGGCTTGTTCCTGCTCGACGAGAATCTCGTGATCGGCGCGTCGTACTCGAGCGCGCTCGAGTCATTGTTTCAGCGCAGCGACTTCGCCGGGCTGCCGTTCGAGAAATTGCTGCAAAACATAGTCTCTGAAAAGACGCTGTCGACCGCATTGAAGTTCGTCGGCGTGCTGTGGTCGGAGCGCACCAAAGAGAACCTGGTAAAAACGATCAATCCTCTCGGCGAGGTTGAAGTCAACTTTGACTCCGGACAGGGCAAGGTCTCCACACGCTACCTGCAGTTTGAATTTCATCGCGTGCGCGTTGACGGGAAAATCACCCACGTACTGGTGTCGGTATCGGATGTCAGCGCCCGGGTGGATCTTGCCCGTGAACTGCAGTCCTCTCAAACCCAGGCGCAGGCGCAGGTCGATACCTTGCTTGGAATCTTGCATGTCGATCCGGCGCAGCTCGCCTCATTCTTGAACGACTCGAACGCCGCCATGAAAATGATCAATGCGGTGCTGCGTGAGCCGGCTCGCGAGGAAAGCGCGTTCCGCAAGAAGCTGGACACCCTTTTCCGGCAAGTGCACTCCGTCAAGGGCGAGGCCGCGGCGCTGGGGTTGTCCTCCATCGAAAGCCGCGCGCATTCCTTCGAGGATGACTTGAAGAACCTGCGCGAGAAATCGGACCTGTCCGGCAACGACTTTCTTCCGCTGGTCATCAAGCTGGATGACTTGTTGACGCACCTGCAATCGGTGGGCGATTTGGTGTCGCGCCTTGCACGCCTGCATGTGGCGTCGAGCACGGGCGACGAGCACGAATCTCACACCGACACGGCGGTCATCGAGCGTGGCGGACCGGAAATCGTTGCCAGGTCGGACGGCAGCGTGACCTCGATGCTGCAGCAGCTGACGGCGCGAGTCGCCGGTGAAAATAATAAAGAAGCGGCGTTGCAATGCATGGGGTTCGATACGGTACCCGATGAGTACCGGCGCATCGTCAAAGACATCGCTGTCCAGGCGGTGCGAAACTCGATCGTGCACGGCATTGAGTCGGCGAGCGACCGGCTTGGCGCCGGAAAGCCCACGCAGGGCCAGCTCAAGCTGATATTCCAGGAACTCGGCGATGCCGGCTACAAGCTCATCGCCGAAGATGACGGGCAAGGCTTGTCGACCGAAAAGATCAAGCACGCTGCGCTGAAAAAAGGGTTCATTACGCCTGAAAAGGCGGCGGCCCTGGATGCCAAACAGGTATTTTCCCTGCTTTTCCAATCGGGATTCTCCACCGTCGAGAATGCCACCAAGGATGCAGGGCGCGGCGTGGGCATGAATTTGATGGCCGGACTCATGCAGCAGATCGGCGGGAAAGTTTCCGTGGCCACGGTGCCCGGGAAATTTACGCGACTAACATTGAGCCTCCCGCCGGCTAAGCGCGCGGGTAATACGGAAGCGGCGTAATGGGCAATGCGGTTGGTCCCAAGGGTTCCCTGAAGCTCATGATCGTCGATGATTCCAACATCATTCGGCGGCGCATCGAACGCTCTCAGCAAATCGCCCGCTTGGAGGTCGTCGGTGCCGCCAGCAACGGCCGTGCCGCCGTCGAAATGTTCCGCCGCACGCAGCCTGACGTCGTCACCATGGATTTGACCATGCCGGAAATGGACGGCATAGAATGCGTCGAGGAACTGATTGCGATCAATTCCAACGTATTGATTTTGGTCGTTTCCGCGCTAGCCGACAAGGCAACCGCGGTGGAAGCCATTGAGAAGGGAGCGAACGGATTTCTGTGCAAGCCGTTTACCGATCGTCAGCTCAACGATGCGTTGGCAGAGCTGCTGTCGGAGGCTTGAGATGTTCAAAGAAGCAGAAATCCGCACATTCATCGAGGGAACGACCAGCTATTTCGAAACCTCTGCGCAACAGTCGGCGACTGTCGGTTCACCCTACCTGGTCACCGACGGCAAGCCAGGAGCCTATGAATACACGGGAGTCATCGGCATCACCGGCGCGCGCAAGGGCATCGTTTATTTCACGGCGCCGCGCGGCATGCTGACGGTATTGCTGATGCGCATGCAGGAAACCGACACCAGCGACGAAAATATCAAGGATCTTGTCGGCGAAGTGGCCAACACCATTTCCGGAAACGCGCGCCGGGACTTCGGCAAGAATTTCGTCATATCCGTGCCGATCGTCATCGCGCACGACTTGGAGAAGGTGACGACGCCGCACCCGCGATCCTTCGTGATTCCCATCAACTGGCGCACGCATTCCGCCAAACTGGTGGTCTGCCTCGAGTAATTCATTGCGCGGCGAGAGCCGCGCTGCCTACTTCCCGTCGACCGAGAACGCCAGCAGAACGTTGATGCCGTTGCTGCCGGTCCGTGCTGCACCGTTGAATCCGGACATGGTGTATAGCATGCCGCCGGCGATGGAGGGTCCCATGCCGTCTATGCCGCCGCCGGGCTGCGCCTGGTTGCCGTTGACGGTGCTATAGGTCTGGGCGGTGGTGCTGAATTCCCACACGATCTTCCCGTTGGATGCATCGTAGGCTCGCAGCCATCCATCCAAGGTCCCCGAGAACACAAGGCCCGGCATGACGGCCGGTGCAGCGGATTGCGCGCGCACGCACGCGCCCTTGGCGTAATCCTTGGATCGGTCGCCCGCATAATGGCAAGGGGCGATTGGTGCCGGAGTGCTCCAGATGATCTTGCCGCTGAAGGGGTCAAGTGCATTTAAGCCCGGCTTGCCTGGCATTTTGTACTCGGCAGAGGGCGGTGCGCCCGCCGCCGCGGCGATTTCGTTGAAGACCTGGCCGATGTCGGAATTCGGAACGAAGACGTAGCGGCCGTCCGCGCCGATGCCCCATTCCACGCCGCCCAGCGGCGAACCCGCGCCGACCGCGGTTTTCCAAAGCGTGCGCCCGCTGTCGGGATCGACGCCGTAGACGATGCCGGACTTCTGACCGGCCAGGAGGATTTGCTTGGCGCCGTGCTTGAATAAAATGGGCGTGGCGCCAAAGTCGAAGTCAGGACCCGTCGGCGTTGGACAGTTGGCCACCTTCACAGGACCGCTGCAGCCCACGATGAAATTGTCGTGAGTGGTAACCTGGTTTTTCCAGCGCACCTTGCCGGTCTGCATTTCCAAAGCGACGATGGCATCGGCGCCCTCGGTGGCTGCGTCCGTGTAGCTGTCCCCCGTGACCACATAAACCAGGCCGCGCTTCGCATCGACCGTCGGCGATGCCCAGACGGGCGCGCCTGCAGGGCCTTGCATCAGTACGCCGTTGGCATTCTTGCGAGTGGGCGCCAACGGCTCCGTGATCATGGAAGTCTGCCACTGCTTCCGGCCGGTCTTAAGATCCAATGCGGCCAGACTTCCTCGAAACGTGCAGCAGGAATAATTCGGTTGCATGGCAGCGACTTCCTCGCCGGAGGAGAGCGGCACGAATATCTGATCTCCCGACACCACCGGCGTGCCGGTGATGTTCGAAGCCATGTGATCCTCCAGCGATTCGCTGTGCCATATTTCCTTGCCGGTTTGCGCATCGAACGCGCGCACCACGCGCTTGCCGACGCCGACAAAGGTTGCCCAGCCGCTGGGCGAAATCGACGAGCGGATGATCATGGGTGTCGTTCGTGAGGAGGCATCCTCGATGGCCCAATGCACACAACCGGACTTGGCATCCAAGGCATAGAACTTGCCGCCGCGGTTGGTAATGAATAGCCAGTCGCCGACCACGATGGGTTGACCGCCGCCCGGCATGGAAAAAGCCCACTTCACTTTTAAGCGAGGCACGTCGGCCGCGCGAATCCCAGGATTGGGCTGAAAGCGAGTGGAATTTTCATCGGGTCCCAAGGCGGGCCAATCCGAGGCGCCGGCTTGGATGGGCCCGTTGGCCGCGCACATTTTATCGGCGCCCGCCGCGCCCAATTGTTGGCCGGGCGCCAGGAACAGCGCGACCGCTTCGATTTCCGGCCGCGACAAGCCTTTCGCCATGGGAGCCATCACGCCTGTCGTCAATGCGGTGACGATGTCTGCGGGGGTGCGAAAGGCCAGTTCCGCCCGGGTGGGCGCCCGTTCCATCGCCGGCTCGTGGCAACTCTTGCAGCGAGTGTTGAATACGGACTCGCCATTCGCCGGTTGAGTTGCGGTCTCCTGGGCCGTAAGTGCTCCCACGCCCAGCATGAATGTCACGGCGCACGCGCCGATCAAGGTCCGACTATTGCTCATGGAAACCAACTCCCCGGGGAAATCCGAATTCTATTCAGGAAAATCCAATCCAGCGCCCGGCCATGGCGACCATCAGCCACGCCGCCAGCGTCAATGCCGTCACGCTGCGGATGCCGGCGCCTGAAGCACCGCGCTTGACCAGAGGATTGAATGCCAGATAGGTGAGCAGCAGCGCAACGGCCAGCGAAATCATTTTTACCCAAAAGGCTTGCCGCCCGTAGAGCTTCACCGGCTCGGAAATACCCAGCAATATGCCCGTGATCAGCAGCGCGATGACCGCGCCATTCATATAGCGATGCGCGCTCTTGTAAATTTCAGCCGGCGGAGTCTTCAAGCCTATCCCCAATACCGCCAGGGAAATGATCAGTACGGAGCCCCCGAGCAGCGCCAGCGCCAGCAGATGAGCCGACTCTATCGCGGGAAACAACCACGTGGATTCTCGAATGGCCTGGCCGAGCGCCGAGGCCTCGATGTTTTGCGCGGTGTGATACAGCGTCATGGCTTAGCCTGGATCCAACGGACAACCCGTGAGCTCCGCCATGGTCGGAGAGGTGATGCTGTCGCAGTCGAACCAGTTGTAGGCAATGAGCCGGCCGAAAACGATGACGCAGCCCCAGGCCCCCAAGGAAATGACGGCACAGATCTTCGACTTTCGCGGCACCGGGCCTAAATCCCACGCCGCCTTGTCGCGTTCCACTTTGAAGGTAAAAATGGCGATGTTGACGGCCGCGATGAGAATCATGAGGCACTTCAGTCTGAACCAAAGGCTGTGATAAGTGCGGATCGGGATGGCCAGAAACAACATCGCGCCGGTGATCACCAGCAGCACGAAGCCCGCCACGGTCCAGGGCAGCATCTTCGAGAGCATCTGCGACACCGGAACATTAGTATAGGAAATACCTAACAACCGAAGGTCCACCATGGCGATGGTGCCGACAAACAACATGATGGACATAACGTGCGCGGATTCCGTAATCGCGTACATGTACAGCGATTCGTGCAGTCCGATGCTCCAGGGCGTATCCGCCAATTTGGTGACCAGTCCCTCGAGCATTGATTCCCCGCTTGCTATATTTCAGTCCCGGCTACCCTTTGATTACTCGAACAATCTTAAGGACGCAACGGAGATTGTATTGCCAAAACAGCGATCTAAAGCGATTATAGGCGTCGATTATACGGGCCCGTTTCACGCCGTCCAGCAATGCTCGGCGTCGAAAGCAAGATTTTGATTATGTACAGGGTCTACTTCAATATGTTGCCGGCTGGAGGAAATCTCAAATGAATTTTCGCACTGATAAGGCGGCGGGTCTTGCCGTTGTGTTGATCGCAATGGCCGCCATCGGCGCACCTGCATTGGCGCATCACGCGTTTCAGGCTGAGTTCGACGGCAACCAGCCGATCATGCTCCAGGGCAAAGTCACCAAGGTCGAGTGGATCAATCCGCATACCTGGGTGCATATGGACGTTGTCACCAACGGCGTACCTCAAGAATGGATGATTGAAGCAGGCACGCCGAATACGCTGCTGCGCGAGGGGCTCACGCGCGACTCGCTGAAGGCGGGCGAAGAAATCATTGTCCGCGGCTACCGGGCGAAGGATGCGCGCTGCCGTCCCGCCTGCAAAGCGAACGGCCGCGACGTCACGTTCTTGGATGGTCGCAAAGTATTCATGGGCTCGAGCGGCACGGGTGCGCCGAAAGATGGCGCGGATCCGAACGAGAAATAAAAGCCCGCAGCGAACATCTAATGTCTTTGACCCAGGGGGAAGTTCTGAATAAGAAGATCAAAGTATTGGCTCTGGTGACCTTGACGGGATCGGTGGCGGCACTGACCCAGAGCTATGCCGCGCCCGCTGCGGCACCCGGTGCATCGCCTCGCAAGACACCGTCCGGCGGTGCAATTGACCGCGTTGCCGGACACCCCAATTTCAGCGGTGTCTGGTCGGTGATGAACACGGCCAATTGGGATATCGAACCGCACCTGGCCAATGCCGCACTGGAGTTGCGTGCAGGTCCGGTGGTTCCTGTGCCCGCCAAGGCGATCGTTGCTCTTGGCGCTGTGGGCTCGGTGCCCGCCGGCATGGGCGTGGTTGAAGGCGGAAAGATTCCTTACACGCCCGAAGCGCTTGCCAAAAAGCAGGACAATCAAAAGCACTACTTGGACCGCGACCCGGAGGTGAGGTGCAACCTGCCCGGCGTGCCGCGCGCCAACTACATGTCCATGCCGTTCCAGATCGTACAGTCCGCAAAGACAATGCTGTTCTCCTACGAGTACGACGGCGCGGTGCGCGACATACTTTTCAACGACCCGGGTCCGGCGCCGATCGATAGCTGGATGGGCCAGTCGGTTGGGAAATGGGAAGGCGATACTCTGGTGGTTACGGTCACCGGACAAAACGACAGTACTTGGTTCGACCGCGCGGGCAACTTTCATTCGGCAGATATGCAAGTAGTCGAGCGCTGGACCCTGATGAACGAGAACACGATTCACTACGAAGCTGAGATAACGGACCCTGGCACGTTCACCAGGCCGTGGAAGATGAGCATGCTCATCTATCGCCGTCTCGGCGACGATGCTCGATTGCAGCAGTTCAAATGTGTCGAGTTCGTCGAAGAACTCATGTATGGCGACTTGCGTAAGGAGCCCCTCAAGTGAGCACAAAGAAATTTACTGCCCTCCTGGCCGGCGCGGCAATGTCAGCGTTGGCCGTCTCCGCCGTACTCGCGGCTGCTGCCTCGCCGGCAGCGGGTGCCTACAAAGCGCCGTTGAACGCCTATGGTCAGCCGGATCTCGAAGGCACGTGGACCAACGCGTCGCTAACGGCGCTCGAACGGCCGAAAGAGTACGGCAACCGCAGGGCGATGACCGACGAAGAGGTCAAGAAGGTCGAAGGCGATGATGCAAAGCTCATGGCTGACGGCAACAAACCCACCGACCCGAAGGTCAAGACCACCGATCTGCCACACGACTGCGGCCGCGGATTCAGCGGTGCGGGCTGCGGCTACAACTCGGCGTGGATCGATCCCGGTTCAACGGTCATGCGTGTCAACGGCGAGCCGCGCACCTCGTTTATTACCGATCCTGCGGACGGGCACTTGCCGCCTTACAAGCCCGGCGTCGTCCAGACAAGCATGTATGTGCGCGCGCACTACGGCGAGAATCCGGAGAACCAGACGCTTGCTGAACGCTGCCTAACCTCGTTCGGCTACAGCGCCGGCCCGGTCATGCTGCCGTTGCTCTACAACAATAACTACGAGATTGCGCAGAGCAAGGATACGGCGGCCATTGTTGTTGAAATGGTTCACGACGTGCGCATCATCCACATCGGCGCCAAGCATCGCACCGACGGCGCGCGGCCCTGGATGGGCGACTCCATCGGCTGGTACGAAGGGCCGACCTTGGTGGTTGAAACCACCAACTTCCCGGAGGCGACCGCGCTTCGCAGTGCTTGGAAAGAATTGAAGGTCACCGAGCGCTTTACCCGCGTCGGCCCGCATCGCATCCTGTACCAGTTCAAGGCCGAGGATCCGACGGTGTGGGACAGACCGTGGAGCGGCGAATACGAGTTCAGTTCGTCGAAGGGCCGGATCTTCGAATACGCCTGCCATGAAGGCAACTACGCGCTTGAAGGCATTCTTTCCGGTGCCCGCGCTGACGAGGCCGCGGCGGCGGAGAAAGCCAAGGCAGCCGCTGCCAACAAGACTGCCGCAGCAACTCCCGCGGCGAGCGGAACCAAGAAACAGTAAATCATCAAGCGATTCAAAAAAATGCCGCGCCCATAAAAATGGGTCGCGGCATTTTTTTGCGCGTCAATGCCGTGCGGCGACGATCGGGTGCGAGGAGGACAGGCCACCGTCCACGGCAATGGCTTGACCGTTGACGTAGGAGGCCGCATCGGACGCTAAAAACAAGGCGGTCTGCGCGATTTCTTGCGGCATGCCGTAGCGCTGCAGAGGATTCAGCTGGCCGATTTTACCTGCAGTGCCGCGCTCGCGTGCGCGTTCGAATATCGGGCGCGTCATGCCGGTTTCAATCAGGCCCGGGCAGATGGCGTTGATGCGAACGCCGGTGCCGGTCAACTGGTTTGCGATCGTTTGCACCATGCTGATGACGCCGGCTTTGCTGGCGCTATAGGGAACGCCGCCGGCGCCGGAGCGCAGGCCCGCAACCGACGCCGTGCAGATGATCGAACCGCGCTTTTGCTTGACCATCTCCATCGCAGCATACTTGGCCAAGAGAAACGTGCCGATCAAATTGATCTTGAGTACTTCCGTCCAGCGTTCGGTGGTTTCCTCAAAGAAAGGCACGAGGCCGCCGCTGATGCCGGCATTCGCATAGCACACATCGAGGCCGCCGAATTCTTTGAGTGCTGTGGCCACCGCGCCGGCAACATCCTCCTCCGCGGAGGAATCCCTGACCAAGGCGATGGCGCGGCCTCCGGCCGAGCGAATCGCCGCCGCCGTGGACTCGACTTCCGCCGCGCGATCCAGCGCCACCACCGCGGCCCCTTCGGCGGCGAACAACATGGCGCTGGCCCGACCGATGCCGCTTGCCGCGCCGGTCACGATCGCGGACTTGTCTTTTAATATGTTCATGCTGCGCAGTATCGCCGCATGGTTTATCAGTGGCAACAAAGGCAGCCGCGAACCGTGGACCGCCGCGCGGCGCCGCCGCGTGTTTCAAGCCGCCAGTGTTGTGCCTATACTGATCCCGCACTTCATAACAAATTTTCGCTCTTGAGGGTACTTAAAATGACCGACGACTCCAACAAGATTTCTCGCCGAGAGTTTACGGCGCTGTCGCTGGCGGCCGGCGTCAGCGCAGCCGCCGGCGCTTCCGCCGCCGCGGCTGCCGACATGGTGGACACAGACGTCGTGGTAACGACTGCCGACGGCAGCTGCGATGCTGCATTGATTCATCCCAAAGGGAAGGGTCCGTGGCCGGGCGTCATTCTATTCGTCGATATATTCGGCCTTCGGCCGACCATGCGTGACATGGCGAAGCGCTTGGCGGCGGACGGCTACACCGTGCTGGTGCCGAATCCCTACTACCGTACTACCAAGGCACCCGGTTTGCCGGGAACGCTCGACTTCAGCAGTGCGGATGACCGTGCCAAGATCGCCAAGGTGCGCGATCCCTTGACCGATCGTGCGGTCATGTCGGATTCGACCGCCTATGTAAAATTCCTCGACTCACAGGCAATGGTCCACAAGAAAGCCAGGATGGGCGTGTTCGGCTATTGCATGGGCGGCCCGATGACCATGCAGGCGGCTGCTGCAAATCCGTCCCGAATAGGCGCCGGGGCTTCCTTCCACGGCGGAGGGTTGGTCACTGACAAGCCCGACAGCCCGCATCTCAAAGTACCGCAGATGAAGGCGCAGTTTTACATCGCCATTGCGATGAATGATGACCAGCGCCAGCCGGATGCGAAGACCAAGCTGGCCGAAGCCTTCAAAGCGGTCAATTTGCCGGAGAAGCAAGAGGTCTATGATGGCTGCCAGCACGGCTGGTGCGTCAAGGACATGCCCATGGGCCCGGATGGCAAGCCGCTCTACAACGAAGCCGGAGCGGAACGTGCGTGGGGTGAACTGACCGCGCTATACAAGCGCGCCGCTGTGTAAATCAGAAGCGACCGCCGGACATAATAAGAGCCGCGTCTCCTGCAGTTCGTCGTGTTTTTGGCGGTGTCCTTTAACTTCTCAAAGGGCACTGCGCGCTGTTACATTAGCCGGCCAAAACGACGGAACCTAGTTCTGCAGAGTGGAATAAAGAATGAGTACGAGTAAGGCTGGCTTCGAGGTCAAGAACGGCATCGCCGTCATCAAATTCGACAATCCGCCGGTGAATAGTTTGGGCCTCGAATTGCGGCAGGCCATTGTCGACGGTATCGAACGCGCCAATGCCGATGCCGCTGTCGAGGCCATTGTTTTGATCGGCTCAGGCGCCGGTTTTTCGGGAGGCGCGGATATTCGCGAATTCGGCACTCCCAAGGCGTCGACTCAGCCGCACCTGATGACGGTGATCAGCACCGTCGAAGGCAGCGCCAAACCGGTGATCGCAGCGATCGGCGGCGTGTGCATGGGTGGAGGCTTGGAACTCGCACTGGGTTGTCATTACCGAGTCGCTGCACCGGGCGCTAAGATCGCTTTACCCGAGGTGAAGCTGGGTCTCTTGCCGGGTGCGGGCGGCACACAGCGCTTGCCCCGGCTGATCGGCGCAGAGGCAGCACTGAACATGATCGTTTCGGGGGCGACCGTACCGTCCGAAAAGCTTCGCGGCACACCCTTGTTCGATGCCTTCGCCGAAGGTGATTTGCCGGAAGCCGCCGCGGCGTTTGCGCGCCGCGTGATCACCGAGAAATTGGGTGTGAAACGCGTGCGTGATTTGAAGGTCAACATGCCGAACCACGAGGCCTTTTTCCAGTTCGCGCGCAACAGCGCCAAGGCGCTGGGCGGCCGCTATCCCGCGCCGCTGGCGTGCGTGGAAGCGGTCGCAGGCGCTTTTGACAGACCCTTCGATGCGGGCATAAAACGTGAGCGCGAACTTTTCGCGACCCTGATGTTGTCGCCGGAATCCGCGGCACTGCGCCACTTATTCCAAGCTGAGCGCGCAGCCTCGCACATCCTCGACGTGCCGGCCGACACGCCGGTGCGGCCGATTCGCAAAGTCGGCGTGATCGGCGCGGGCACGATGGGCGGCGGCATCAGCATGAGCCTCATCAATGCGGCGATCCCAGTCGTCCTCCTGGAGATGAAGCAGGAAGCACTTGATAAGGGCCTCGCGACCATGCGCCGCAACTACGGCGGCGCGCTCAAGAAGGGAACCTTGACTGAAGCCGCTCTCGATCAGCGCATGGCCCTGGTGACGCCGACGCTGGACTACGCGCAGCTGGCGGATTGCGATTTGATCATCGAAGCGGTGTTCGAGAGCATGGAAGTCAAGAAGCAGGTGTTTGAGAAGCTGGACCAAGCCGTTCAGCAGGGCGCCATCCTGGCCTCCAACACGTCCGCCTTGAATCTCGATGAGATCGCCAGGTTCACCAAGCGTCCTCAGGATGTCATCGGGCTGCATTTTTTCAGTCCGGCGAATGTCATGCGTCTGCTGGAAATCGTCCGCGGCGCCAAGACGGCGAAGGACGTTTTGGCCACGGCCATGCAGTTGGCCAAAAAAATCGGCAAGGTCGCCGTCATTTCCGGCGTCTGCGACGGATTCATCGGCAATCGCATGGTGGCTCGATACGGCGCCGCCGCCCACGATCTCATCATGGCAGGCGCACTGCCGGCCCAGGTGGACAAGGCGCTCGAAGATTTCGGCATGGCGATGGGGCCGTTCCGCATGAGCGACTTGGCGGGTTTGGATATTGGTTGGGCCGCGCGCAAGCGCCGCGCTGCTGAATTTCCGGACCGGGATCTTTCGAATGTTGCGGACGATTTGTGCGAAGCCGGCAGATTCGGGCAGAAAACCGGCGCCGGGTGGTATCGCTATGAAGCCGGTTCGCGAAACGCCATCCCGGATCCCACCGTCACCGCCATCATCGAGAAGTATCGCAAGCAAAAGGGCATCACGCCGCGCAAGGTCTCCAACGAAGAAATCGTCGAGCGCTGCATCTATGCGCTGATCAACGAAGGAGCGCGCATCGTCGAGGATGGTATCGCGCAGCGAAGCTCCGATATCGATATCGTCTATCTCAACGGCTACGGCTTTCCCGCCTGGCGAGGAGGCCCGATGTTCTACGCGGATCAGGTTGGATTGAGCGAAGTGGCACGCGCGTTGCGGCACATTGCCGCGCAAGCGGCCGACAAGGCATTCTGGACTCCGGCGCCGCTGCTGGCGCGCCTCGCCCAGGATGGTAAGACATTCAGCGCATATAAAGGATCAGACAAGTGACCGAAGCCGTCATCGTATCCACCGCACGCACCGGGCTCGGCAAGAGCTGGAAGGGCGCATTCAACATGACCTATGGCGCCACCCTGGGCGCGCACTCCGTGCAGCACGCGGTGGCGCGCGCCGGCATCGACCCGGCAGAGGTCGAGGACGTGATCATGGGGTCAACTTTCGGCGAGGGGACCACGGGCGGCAACATTGCGCGGCAAATTGCGCTGCGGGCCGGATTGCCGATCACCACCGCGGGCCTGAGCATCAATCGCTTCTGTAGTTCAGGATTGCAGTCGATCGCGTTGGCGGCGCAGCGAGTCATGACGGAGGGCGCTGAGGTTATTGTCGCCGGCGGCCTTGAAAGCATTTCCTGCGTGCAGAATGAAGCCAACACGCACATGCGCAGAGATCCATGGATCGATGAGCATAAGCCGACGCTGTATTGGAGCATGCTGCAAACGGCCGAAACAGTGGCGAAGCGCTACAACATCTCCAAGGAAGCTCAGGACGAATACGGCGTTCGCAGCCAGCTGCGCGCCGCCGCCGGCCAAGCTGCCGGCAAGTTCAAGGACGAGATTGTCCCGATGACCACGACCATGGGCGTGATCGACAAGAATACCGGCGCCATCTCGACTCGCGAGGTCACCATTTCCAGCGACGAGGGCATCCGTCCGGATACCACGCTCGAGGGTGTCTCGAAGATCCGTTCCGCCATGCCGGGCGGTGTGATCACGGCCGGCAACGCCAGTCAATTCTCCGACGGCAGCAGCGCCTGCGTGGTGATGGACGCCAAGCTTGCTGAGAAGCGCGGCATCAAGCCTCTGGGCATTTTCCGCGGCTTCGCGGTGGCCGGGTGCGAGCCCGATGAAATGGGCATCGGCCCGATCTATGCGGTGCCGCGACTGCTCAAGCGCGCCGGCGTCAAGATCGGCGACATCGATTTGTGGGAACTGAATGAAGCGTTTGCCTGCCAGGTTCTCTACTGCCGCGACAAGCTGGGCATTCCCGACGAGCGCTTGAACGTCAATGGCGGCGCCATCGCCGTGGGTCATCCCTACGGCGTCAGCGGTGCGCGGCTGACCGGCCACGCGCTGATCGAAGGCAAGCGCCGCGGCGCCAAGCTCGTGGTGGTCACCATGTGCATCGGCGGCGGCCAGGGGGCGGCAGGCTTGTTCGAGGTCGTCTAATGGGTTTGCGCGACTTATTCGAGCTGGGCGGCAAGGTGGCGCTGGTCACCGGCGGCTCGCGCGGCTTGGGACTGCAAATCGCGAAAGGCTTGGGCGAAATGGGCGCGAAGATTGCCATCAGCGCGCGTAAAGCGGCTGAGCTTGAAGAAGCGAAGGCGGATCTAAAGAAGCATGGGATTGACGCTTTCACGGTCACCAATGATCTGTCAAAGCCGGATCAGGTGCCGGTGCTGGTCGATGCAGTGGTCAAGCACTACGGCGGCATCAACATCCTGGTGAACAATGCCGGCGCGACTTGGGGCGCCAAGGCGGAGGAGCATCCTCTGGAAGCCTGGAACAAGGTCATGACGCTGAATGCGTCGAGCGTGTTCGCGTTGAGCCAGGCGGTGGCGAATCGCTGCTTCATTCCGCAGCGCTCGGGCAACATCATTGTCATTGCATCCACTGCCGCACTGCGCGCGGGTATGCAAATGAAGGCGGTAGCCTACTATTCCTCGAAAGCGGCGGCGTTGCATCTGACGCGCGCGCTCGCGGGCGAATGGGGCCAGTACAACATTCGCGTCAATGCGATCTGCCCGGGCTTTTTCCCGTCGAAAATGGCCAGCGGACTATTGGATTCCATGATGGCCGATGTGATTGCAAGAACGCCCCTGGGTCGAATCGGCGGCGACACGGATCTGCAGGGCGCGGCGGTCTATTTGGCCTCAGAGGCCTCGCGGCACGTCACGGGGCAGTACATCGCCGTGGACGGCGGCGCCTCGAGTACTTGACGATGAACATTCCAGCGGCGGGCCTGCGGCAGACCCCGACTCAGCACAGCGTCGACACGGCGCATCTGGCTGCGTGGATGCAAATTCACATCGCTGGGTTTTCCGGTCCCATCGACGTGCAGCAGTTCGCCGGCGGTCAGTCCAACCCGACGTTTTTGGTGCAGTCGCCGACACGCCGCTATGTGCTGCGGCGCAAGCCGCCGGGCAAGCTCCTGCCATCGGCGCACGCCGTCGACCGCGAGTTTCGCGTGCTCGCAGCGCTGGAAGGTACCGGCGTGCCGGTGGCGCATGTTCACGCCTTGTGCGAGGACAGTGAGGTGATCGGCAGCGCGTTCTACGTCATGGACTACGTCGAGGGCCGCATTTTTTGGGACGCATTGCTGCCGGAAGTGGCGGCGCCGGGGCGCCGCGATGTTTATCGCGAAATGGTGCGCGTGCTGGCCGCATTGCATTCGGTCGATTATGCCGCGGTGGGCTTGAGCGACTTCGGCAAACCGAGCCGCTATGTCGAGCGTCAGGTCGCACGCTGGACACAACAATATCGAGCGTCGGAAACTGAAAAGATCGAGGGGATCGAACGCTTGATCGAATGGCTGCCGGAGCACATACCCGCCGACGAACAGACTTCCATCGTGCACGGCGATTTCCGCCTCGATAACACGATTTTTCATCCCACCGAGCCGCGAATATTGGCGGTTCTCGATTGGGAACTGTCGACGCTCGGTCACCCTCTCGTCGATCTGGCCTACTACTGCATGCGCTATCACCTCCCGGTGGCGGAGTTTCGCGGCCTCGGCGGCGTGGATCCGAAAACCTGCCTGATTCCTTCCGAAGCAGAATGCGTGGCCGAATACTGCAGCTTGCGCGGCATCGCTCCGGTGGCGCCCAAGGATTGGGCCTACTACTCGGCTTTCTGCATGTTTCGGATGGCCGCCATTCTGCAAGGTGTGCTGGCGCGCGCACTGCAGGGCAACGCCTCGAGCGACACGGCGCTGCAAGCGGGCCGCAGAACCCGACCCCTCGCCGAGCTGGGCTGGAAGCTCGTGCAGCAATCTTTCGACGTTTGAAATAAATCAAAGGATTCCCATGGATTTTTCGCACAGTGACAAAGTTCGCGATCTGCAGGAGCGGGTCAGCCAGTTCATGGATAACCACGTTTATCCCGCCGAGCCGCTCTATCACCAAGAGCTCGAAGAAAACCGGCGCGCGGGCAATCCTTGGAAAGTGACCAAAGTCGTCGAGGACCTGAAGAACAGGGCGAGATCCGAGAATCTCTGGAATTTGTTTCTTCCGCACTCCGAGCACGGCGCCGGGCTGACCAACCTCGAGTACGCGCCGCTGTGCGAAATCATGGGGCGCTCGCATATTGCACCCGAGGCGTTCAACTGCTCGGCGCCGGATACCGGCAACATGGAAGTGTTGGCGCGCTACGCCACCAAGGAGCAGCAGCAGCGTTGGCTCGCGCCGTTGCTCGACGGCAAGATCCGCTCGGCGTTCGCCATGACGGAGCCGAACGTCGCGTCGAGCGACGCCACCAATATTCAGTCTTCCATCGTGCGCGACGGCGACAGCTACGTGATCAACGGCCGCAAATGGTGGACCTCCGGCGCCGGCGACCCGCGCTGCGAGATCTTGATTTTCATGGGTAAGACCAATCCGGAGGCGGGCCGGCACAGCCAACAATCCATGATTCTGGTGCCGATGAAGACGCCCGGCGTCAAAGTACTGCGCACCTTGACGGTATTTGGCTACGATCACGCGCCGCACGGGCATGCGGAAGTCGACTTTGTGGACGTGCGCGTGCCGGCGGCAAATCTGCTGCTGGGCGAAGGGCGCGGCTTTGAAATCGCGCAGGGCCGCTTGGGCCCGGGCCGGATTCATCACTGCATGCGCACCATCGGCGTGGCCGAGCGCGCTTTGGAACTCATGTGCAAACGCTCGCAAACGCGCGTCGCATTCGGCAAGCGGCTGTCGGAGCAGGGCGTCACGCTCGAGCGCATTGCGCAGTCGCGCATCATGATCGATCAGGTGCGCTGGCTGGTGCTGAATGCGGCCTACATGATGGATACGGTCGGCAATCGCGCCGCCAAGGCCGAAATCGCCATGATCAAGGTTGCGGCGCCCGCGATGACGCTGCAGGTTCTCGACTGGGCCATTCAGATGCATGGCGCAGGCGGCGTGAGCGATGACTTCCCACTGGCGGCCTTGTGGGCCGGGGCGCGCACCTTGCGCCTGGCGGATGGCCCCGACGAAGTGCATCGCGAGCAGATCGCCAAACTGGAACTGTCGCGCTACCGGCCGAAGGCGTAATCCGTGTCGAACGCGCACTTCAAATTTTGGCCGGCGCACGCGATGCACAACCTGATCGCACCTGCCACGAATTTGTTTTACAACGCCGAGGTGTCGGCGCGGCGCTATCCCGATAAGCCTTTTCTGGTGTACTACGACACGCAGGTGAGCTTCGCCGCGTTTCACAACGAGGCCGAGCGCATTGCCGGATATCTCGAGCAGGTGTGCGGGGTTCAAAAGGGCGATCGCGTGCTGCTGCTCATGCAGAACAGCCCGCAGTTCATCATCGGCTACTACGGCATCCTGCGCGCGAACGCGGTGGTCGTGCCGTTGAATCCGATGAATTTGACGCAGGAATTATTGCGCTACGCCAAAGATGCCGGCGCCGCGACCATGCTGGTGTCGCAGGAGCTGTACCCGCGCGTCGAGCCGCTGCTCAAGAGCCGGGATCTCGAGCATGTCATTGTTGCGGCGTACTCCGATTACCTGAAGGAACCGACCACCCTGACCGTACCGGACTTCATCAGCGCGCCCCGCGTCGATCACCATTCGCAGGGCTTGGCGCTTTGGAAGGACGTGCTCGCCGCCGACCTCAGGCCCGGTCCCCTGACCGCGGGCCCGGACGATCTGTGCGTGATGCCGTACACCTCCGGCACGACGGGACAGCCTAAAGGCTGCATGCATACGCACCGCACGGTCATGCATACGGCCGTGGCCGGCGCGCAGTGGTTCGCTCTGCAGCCGGAGATGACGCTGCTGGCCGTTGCGCCGATGTTTCACGTGACCGGTATGCAAGGCGGCATGAACGGGCCTCTGTTCGTCGGCAACACCATGGTTCTTCTGCCGCGGTGGGACCGTGAAGTTGCGGCGCAATGCGTCGAGCGTTACAAGGTCGCAAGTTGGACGGCGATTCCGACCATGATTCAGGATTTTTTCTTGAATCCGAATATCGGCAAGTATGATCTGTCGTCGATTCAGCGCTTGAGCGGCGGCGGCGCCGCGATGCCGGCCGCGGTTGCGCAGCGGCTCGCCAACGTCGGGATCACCTATGTCGAGGGGTATGGCCTGACCGAAACCATCGGCGCCACGCATATCAACCCGGCCGACCACTCGAAGCAGCAGTGCCTGGGTATTCCGATCCACGATGTGGATTCGCGCATCATCGATCCGGCCACGTTGCGGGAACTCCCGCCGGGCGAAGTGGGCGAAATCATCATGCACGGCCCGCAAGTGTTCCTGGGCTACTGGAAAAAGCCCGAGGACACGGCACAAGTGTTCATGGAACTCGACGGCAAACAGTTCTTTCGCAGCGGCGATCTGGGCAAGATGGACGAAGAGGGCTACTTCTTCATCGTCGACCGATTGAAACGCATGATCAATGCGTCGGGATACAAGGTGTGGCCGACCGAAATCGAGTCGCTCATGTATCAACACCCGGCGGTCCAGGAAGCCTGCGTTATCGGCACCAAGGATGCGCATCGCGGCGAGACGGTCAAAGCCGTGATCGTGCTGCGTGCCGAATGGCGCGGCAAAATCGAAGCGCAGCCCATCATCGACTGGTGCCGGGAAAATATGGCGGCTTATAAAGTGCCGCGTGTCATTGAATTCGCCGACGCGCTGCCCAAGTCGGGCGCCGGCAAGATCATGTGGCGCGAACTGCAGGAACGCGAGAACGCTAAAGCAACCTCTCAAATGGCGGCGCAATCATGAAAGCATTACTCAGCCGTCAAGCGGGCGGCCCCGAAACTCTCGTGCTGGAGGAGATTGCGGAGCCTGTGCCGGGACGCGGCGAAGTGCGCATCAAGGTGCGCGCCGTGGGAGTCAATTTTCCGGATCTGCTGATAATCCAGGATCTGTATCAAATCAAACCGCCCAGGCCCTTTGCGCCCGGCGGCGAACTTTCCGGTGTAGTCGAGGCGTTGGGCGATGGCGTAACGAACCTCAAAGCCGGCGACCGCGTTTTGGTGAGTCCGGTGCGCAGCGCCATGGCAGAGAAGGCCGTCGCAGCTGCCGGCAATTGCTGGAAGATTCCCGACAGCATGCCGTTTGACGAAGCGGCGGCGCTGCTGCTGACCTACGGCACGTCGCAGCACGCGTTGAAGGACCGTGCCCAACTGCGCTCCGGCGAGACCCTGCTGGTCCTCGGGGCCGGCGGCGGCGTCGGCTTGGCCGCGGTGGAATTGGGCAAGGCGATGGGCGCCCGCGTCATCGCGGCCGCCTCGAGCGCGGACAAGCTGGCGCTGGCTCGCGAGCATGGCGCCGACGACGGCGTTCAGTACCCTGTAGGTCCGCTGGACAAGACGGCTGCTCGCACCTTGACCGACGCCTTCAAGGCGGCCTGCGGCAAGGACGGAGCCAACGTGATCTATGACGGAATCGGCGGTGACTACACCGAAGCGGCACTGCGCGCCATTGCCTGGCAGGGGCGCCATCTGGTCGTGGGCTTCACCGCCGGTATCCCGAAACTGCCGCTCAATCTAGCGTTGCTCAAGGGCTGCGAAATCGTCGGCGTGTTCTGGGGCGAGTTCACCCAGCGCTTGCCCAAGGTGCACGCCGCCAATGTGGCCGCACTGATGGCGCTGTATCTGGACGGTAAAATAAAGCCTGCCGTGACCGAGCGATTTCCCCTGTCCCGCGGCGGTGAAGCGATCGGCAGACTCGGTTCGCGCGCCGCGCGCGGCAAGATCGTCGTAACGGTGGATTGAAGGAAACAACCATGGATCTCAACTACAGTCCAGAAGAAGAGAAATTTCGCACCGAGGTGCGCGCTTTTTTCGATGCCGAATTGCCCACGGACATTCGCACCAAGTTGCAGCTGGGAAGACGGATTTCCAAGGACGACATGGTGCGTTGGCAGAAGATCCTGTTCCGCAAAGGCTGGGGCGCCGTAAATTGGCCGACGCGTTTCGGCGGCACCGGTTGGGACATCGTGCAGCAGCACATTTTCGAGGAGGAGCGCGCGGACGCCTGCGCACCCCCGCAAAATCCGTTTTCACTGAAAATGCTCGCGCCGGTGATGCAGACGTTCGGCAATGCCGCGCAGCAGGAGTACTTCCTGCCGCGGATACTTTCAGGCGAGGATTGGTGGTGCCAGGGATATTCCGAACCCGGCTCAGGCTCCGATCTCGCCTCGCTGCGCACCAGTGCCGTACGCCAGGGCGATCACTACATCGTCAATGGCCAGAAGACATGGAACACCATGGGTCAGTACGCGGACTGGATTTTCTGCCTGGTCCGCACCAGCAGCGAAGGGCGCCAGCAACAGGGCATTTCGTTTTTGCTGATCGACATGAAGAGCCCGGGCATCACGGTCCGGCCGATCATCATGCTCGACGGCGAGCACGAAATAAACGACATATTCTTCGACAATGTGAAAGTGCCGGTGCAAAACTTGATCGGAGAAGAGAACAAGGGTTGGACCTACGCAAAATTCCTGCTCACTCACGAACGCAGCGGCAATGCCGGCATCGGCGCCTGCAAACGCGCGCTGAAGAAACTCAAGGAGATCGCGGGCGAGCAGATGTCCAACGGCCGGCCGCTCATCGAAGACTCGCGATTTCGCGACCGCATCGCGCAAGTCGAAATGGAATTGATGGCGCTGGAGATCACCAATCTGCGGGTGCTCTCAGCGAGCGCGAAGGAACAGGGGGCGCTGGGGCCCGAAGTATCGGTTCTCAAGATCAAGGGGTCGGAGATTATTCAGCAGCTCGCCGAGCTCAAAATGCATGCGCTCGGGCACGACGCGCTGCCCTATGTGCGTGAGGCGCTCGACATGGCCTGGGTCGGCAATCCGCTGCTGAGCGCTCATTACCGTTCCTACGCACCGCCGATTTCCGGGCAATACTTCAACCAGCGCAAGACCACGATTTACGCCGGATCCACCGAAATCCAAAAGAACATCATCTCGCAGATGATTTTGGGCCTCTAAAGAGCACACATGGAATTCAATTACAGCGAAGAGCAATTGGCGCTGCAGGACACCTTGCAGCGCTTTATTTCACGCGACTACGATTTCGACAAACGCCGCAAATTCTCGGCATCGAGCCTGGGGTATTCCGCGGAAGCCTGGAGCCAGTTCGCGGAACTGGGGTTGCTGGCGCTGCCGTTTCCGGAAGATTTCGGCGGTCTTGGCGGCAATGCCGTCGATATCATGCTGGTCATGGAACAGTTTGGTCAGGGGCTGCTGCTGGAGCCCTACCTGAGCACCGTCGTGACTTGCGGCGGATTGATTCGCGATGCCGCATCGGAACCGATGAAGCAAAAATTGCTGCCGCAGATTGCGGCCGGCGCCGTGAAGATTGCATTGGCGGCCTACGAGGCGGCAGGCCGGTATGATCTGTCCTACGTCGCCTGCACCGCTCAGGAGAGCGGCGGCAGCTCGCGCCTATCGGGCCGCAAGACCGTGGTCCTCGACGGCCCGTCCGCCGATTATTTTCTGGTCTCGGCGCGCAGCAGCGGCGGGATCAGCGATCGCGACGGCATTTCGCTTTTTCTAGTGCCGCGCGATGCGAAAGGCCTTACGGTCGCCGCGTATCCGACCCAGTCCGGCGCGCGCGCTGCCGATCTGCTGCTGGAAAATGTGACCGTGGAGGCCGAGGCCTCGCTTGGGGCGCCGTCGCGTGCATTGCCGGTCATCGAACGGGCGGTGGACCGGGCCATTGCGGCGCTGTGCGCGGAGGCCGTCGGCATCATCAACGCGTTGAATCTAGCGACCTTGAACTACTTGAAAACCCGCAAGCAATTTGGCGTGGCCATCGGCACGTTTCAAGCACTGAAGCACAAGATGGCGGATATGCTGATTGCCGCAGAGCAGTCGCGCTCGATGGCCATCATCGCCGCGGTGCATGCCGATTCGCAGGACGCGGCGGATCGGCACCGCGCCATATCGGCGGCCAAGGCGTATATCGGGCAGGCCGGCCGGCTGGTGGGTCAGCATGCCGTGCAGATGCACGGCGGCATGGGCGTGGTCGATGAGCTCATCGTGAGCCATTATTTCAAGCGCCTGACGATGATCGACCTGAGCTTCGGCGATGCCGACTATCACCTGGCAAGCTTCAGCGACACACTGCGTCCGGCTTGAGTCCTCAAGCCATTAAGCAGCGCGGTGTGCAAGTTCCTGCTTGCGCACATCCTTATCCATCGTACGCGAGGCCGCGAACAATACTGCGGCGGCCGCCAACGCCAGAATCGGAATGATGTACATCGCGTTGTGCAGTCCAGTGGCCTTGAACGCTTCGGTCATGCTAGTGGCGCCCGCATCGTGCATCGCTTTGAACGCGAAGTGATCGCTCAACCGACCGGTTCCCACAGGACCTAAGCTGGCGCCGAAGATATACATGCAGCAGAAGTATATGGCTACGGCCATGCCGCGCAGGCGCGGCTCGATAACGTCCTGAATGGCGGTGTACACGGTCGCGTAGTACACGTACATGGTGATCGAGCCCATGGCCATGAACAAAACATACGCAGTGATCGAACCCTTGGGCTGGTTGATTGCGAAGAAAATGCACGGCGCCGCAATGGTCATGCACCACGCAGACAGCACCAGCCGGGCATTGCGGCGTTTGACGCTCAGCTTGTCGGCAGCCCAGCCGCCTACGATCAAGCCGATGGCGCCCACCGCGCCCACCGCGATGGACGACACATTGTTGGCCTCGCGCACGCTCATTTCATGAAAGCGCTGCAGAAACGGCGAATTGAAGGAGTTTATCGCGTACATGTTGAAGTTGTGAAAGATGCCGGACAGGATGATCCACCACATCGTCGGCAGACTCAAAACCGTCGCAAATGAAGATTTTCCGCCGTCGGCCTCTGTGGTGACCACCCGGCCAATATCCAATGCGCCGCGCTTCGGCTCGCGAATCGTTAACGCCACGAGCGCCAGGACGATTCCGGGAATGCACGCAATATAGAACGCAGCGCGCCAGCCCAGATGTGCATAAATATATCCGGCGCTCAAGTACGCGAGAAAAATGCCGGCGGGCAGACCCAACATGAAGATGCCCATGGCAAAGGCGCGCTTGGCCGGGGGGAAAAAATCGCCAATAAGGGACTGGCCCGCGGGAGCGCAACTGGCTTCGCCCAAGCCCACGCCTAAGCGTGCAATGAAAATCTGCGTGTAATTTTGCGCCATGCCGGTCGCGGCGGTGAGCAGACTCCACACCGCGGTGCCGATGGCAAGGAGCTTGGTTCGATACCATTTATCGCTCAAATGCCCCAATGGCAGCCCTACGACGGCGTACATCAGGGTAAACACCGTGCCCAGCAATCCCAGTGCCGTATCGTTCAAAAGGAATTCCTTGCGGATCGGTTCGCCCAGCGCACCGAGCAATTGCCGATCGAAAAAATTCAGCAAATTGATGGCGAACAGCAGGAACAGCGCAAACTTCGCGCCGCTTGCGGCCTTTGCCACGACGCCGGCAGCCGGGCCGACGGGAGCGCCGCCTTCTAGCGATTGCGGACTAACAGCCATTAATTATACTCCCCGAAATAAAAGCCCTGCCGCCGCCCGTAGTTTGCCGCACATCGGCGCCGAACGCTTATATTTCAAATCCAACGGTTTTTTAGGGCAAAAAAACGGCGGGTCTTCGAGGCCCGCCGTTGTAATCGAATCAATGGTCAAAAACCTCGAGTTACTTGAACTTCACCCGCGCCGTCAAACCGAAAGTCCGCGGAGCGCCCAAGTAGGACGAGATGGTGTCGAATTGGAACGGCGAGTCGAACGCAACGGCGTAATAGTATTTATCCGCGAGATTCGCGCCCCACGCCTCGATGGCCCAGGATTCATCCAATGCGCCAAAGCCGATGCGGGCGTTGAGCAGTCCGAATCCCTGTTGGATTTTGCGGGGATCAAGATCTGATCCGGTGTTATAGGAGGAGTTGTACTTCTCTTCCACACTGGTGCGTAACCCTAAGGTTCCGAACGGTATCAGGTAGCTGGCGGACAGCGCCCCGGACCACAACGGCGCAAAGGAAAGGCGATTGTTGTCGCGGGCAGTACAACCATTTCCTGGGCCGCCGCAGAAGTCGGGCAGGGCGTTGCCGAAATTGTCGATGTTGGTCAGATCCTGGGTCACGCCGCCGGCAATGGTCAGCCCCGAGATCGGCGTTGCCCACGCGAAATCCACGGCAACTCCTTTGGACACGACCTTGTTGAGAGAGGTGACGACGAATTGAATCCCGGTGAAGGTATTCAGTTGGAAGTCCGTATACTTCTGATAGAAAGCCGCCGCGTTGAGGCGCAGTGTCCTGTCGAAGAGCGTGGTCTTGATGCCCGCTTCGAATGACTCGACCGTCTCGCGCGGGAAACCCGTATTGAGGTTGGGCGAGAGGCCGATAGGATCGGCCGCCGATGGCGCGTTGGTCACGCGGGAGAGATTAAATCCGCCCGCCTTGTAGCCATTCGCGCCCGAAATGTAGGTCATCACTTCTTCGTTGAAACGATAGGACAGCTTGACCGTGCCCGACAAGTTGTTCTCAGTGTTCGACTGGTCGAACCCCTTGCCGGTGAACTCTGGATCGAGACCGGTGAAGCAGCCATAGCCGAGAATGAATGCTTGTGCATTGGTTCCGTTGATGCCGAGCGGAGGATTTGTGAAGAGCAGGGGAGCATGTTGCAGCAGCGCACTGCAGCCCGGACCGCCGCCTTTGCTGTTGTAGCTCGCGGTCGCGGTTTTCTTCTCTTCCGTGCCGCGCAAGCCGACCGTCAGATCCAACCCTTGCGTGATGTTCCAGGTCTCGTTGGTGAACAATGCAAAGCTTCTTGCCGTCTGTTGATAGTCATCGTTGTAACCGGTGCCGAAAAACGTGGTGCCCGGCGCGTCGCCTGTGAGCTGCGATATCAACAGCGGGTTGAACGGCCTCCCAATCGAAGCGGACGCCACCGCGCTGACATAGGTCTCAAATTGATTTCCGATGGCGCCGAGCGTTCGCGTCGACAGGATTTCGTTGTTGAAGAATCCGCCCACCAACCAGTTCAGCGATCCCGCCTTGCCGGCCAGGCGCAACTCCTCGCTGAATTGCTTGAAATCGGTGGAGTTGGCATTGCCGTCGTCCGGGAATGACAACAGGTCGATGCCGGTGTAGTCGACATCATTGCCGCCGGCGACGGTGTTGTCGCGCCACGCCGTGATCGACGTGAGCTTTCCAAAGCCCACGTTCCAATTCAGTTCTCCGGATATGCCCATGTCGCGCACGTTCTGCTTGATGACTTGGTTGTCATAGGCTACGTAGCTGTTCGGCAGCCGAGTCACACCCGGCTGGCCGATCAGCGGGGAATTGCCGAGCCCGCCGGGTTTACCGCCCAACAAAGGGTTCGAGGCGAACACATTCACCAGTCCCTGGAATGGGCCCGGGTACTCTACGACGGCGCTGCAGCAGGATTCATTGCGCTTGGCATAGTCGGCAATGAGCAAGAAATCCACATCGTCGCTCGGCGTGATCAACAACTGACCGCGCGCGTTATAGGCCTTGCGGTCGTTGGTGTTGTTTTGCTCGCTCGGGCCGACGCCGTTGACCACTTGCAGAAAACCGCTGTTCTGCTGGTAGCCGACGTACATGCGTCCCGCCATGATATCGCTCAAGGGTCCGGTGACGGAGGTGCGGAACTCTCGGTCGTTGAAGTTTCCGCCCGTCACTTCTGCCATCGCGCCAAAAGTGTTTGAAGGTCTCTTGGTGGTGACGTTGATGACGCCGGCATCGTTGTTCTTGCCGAACAATTCGCCTTGCGGGCCGTAGAGAACTTCGATTTGTTCGATTTCTCCGAGATCGCCGAAGGCGACGCCGTTGCGCGGCCGATAAACACCGTCGATGTTCACGCCGACGGAGGACTCCAGTCCCGGATTGTCACCCACGGTGCCGATGCCGCGAATTCTCGCGGTCGTGATGGCTTCATTGCCTTCGGAGGTGACGGTAAGACCGGGGGTGAGTATCGCGAGGTTGCGAATGTCGGTGATGCCGGCATCCTTGATCTGCTGCGCGGATATGGCCACCACGGAAATCGGTACGTCCTGAAGGTTCTCCGATCGCTTCTGCGCGGTCACGATGATTTCGTCCAAGGCCGGTGCGCTGGAAGCGTCCGCCGCTAGCGCCTCCGCGCCGGCAAATGCCGCCGTGATGCCGAGGATGAGAGTAATGGCCCGTCGTGAGGGCCCCATTTGATTTGTCATAGGGTCATTCCTTTGGTTGCACTGCCACGCCTCGCCTTCGACAAGGCGACCCCCAGCGTCAAAATCATTGAGCCCACGATCTGTGGACGTATTCCCTTCCGTTGCGTATCTTGAGCCTACGGAAACCGTGGCGCAAGCACCACGCTTTGCGCGACATTTGATTGACAAATGGCGCCACGCGCTTGATTTGACCAAGGAAGATACAACTGGTTTCGTGGTGTAAAAGGCACAGATGAGAAATCCAGACCCCTGGCAACCCCCCGAGAGGGAGCCCGATCGGGCACCGACGACGCGTCGCGCGGCGCTCATGGGATTGGTGATGATCGTGCTGCTCATCCTCGGCGGATTGCTCTTGACGCACATCTTGGGTGACATGGCGCGCCTGCAGGACTGCGCGCTGTCGGGACGCTCAAACTGCGCGTCTAACCATTAAGTCGGCGCAAAGTAGCGCTCGCTTTGAGGCGGCGAGCACGCCTACTGCCGGCGGGCGAACCAAGCGGAGATCTAAGCGGCGAGCACGCCTTTGGCCTTCGCCGCGTGCGTGGCAATGACATCCATCAATGCCGGCGACAAGCAATCATACGGCTCGAGTTTCAATTCTTTGAGGCGCGCGCGGATGGCGCCCATTTGTGCGGGTTTGGTCCCGGATTCGATGACGGACGAGACGAACGCCGCGAACTCCGGCGCAGCCCAGCCATTGGCATCCAACAGTTCAGGGTGAACGAAGTCGAAGCCGTAAAGGGAATGACCCTTGTTCTCGATGCGGCCGTACATGTGCACACCGCAACCTGAGCATGCGTGCCGCTGAATGGTCGCGGCGTCGTCGACCACTTTCAGTTTCTGTGCATTGGAGCCCACGGATAGCTTGTCGCGCGGTACCACCGCCACCAGTGAAAAGGTTGCGCCGCTGGGTTTCCAGCACTTGGTACAGCCGCACACGTGATTGAAGGCGACGTTGCCGTTGATGGTCACTGTGACCGGAGACTGACTGCACTTGCATTTCAGGGTGCCGCCGGAAAACGATGGACTCCCAGCTTTGACGCCGCTATCCACGGCAGGGTGAATGGCTACACTCATGCTTGTGCTCCTCGCGGTGAAAGTGCGCCAAGTATAGTCGATGGCGGCAGCCACGGATGGCGGCTTGCCCAGGGGCCTGCTATTATATACAGTATCCCTGGGCTAAGTTCGAGCCATCGGCGCAACACGGCAGCAATGAGCGTTCTCGACACCTTTCACCCTGCTGTAGCCGCGTGGTTCTCGCGCACGTTCGATGCGCCGACGGAAGCGCAGCAGCTTGCGTGGCCGGCGTTGGCAGCCGGCGAGCATGTGTTGGTGGCCGCACCCACGGGGTCAGGCAAAACATTTGCCGCCTTTCTATCCGCGATTGATCAACTCGTAAAAGAAGGTTTGAGCGGTCCGCTGCCCGACGAGACGCGGGTGGTGTACGTGTCGCCGCTCAAGGCCCTGTCGAATGACATTCAGCGAAATCTCGAGGCGCCCTTAAGCGGCATTCGTGAAGAACTCGCGGCATTGGGTTTGCCGGATGTGGAAATTCGCGCGGTGGTGCGCACCGGCGACACGACGCAATCCGAGCGCGCCGGCATGCGGCGCCGTGCTCCGCACATCGTGGTGACCACGCCCGAATCGCTGTACATTTTGCTCGGCTCGCAATCCGGCCGCGACATGCTGTCGACCTGCCGTACCGTGATCGTCGATGAAATTCACGCCATTGCAGGCAACAAGCGCGGCGCGCATCTGGCCTTGTCGCTCGAACGGCTGCAGGGATTGACGGGCAGCCGGTTGACGCGCGTTGGATTGTCGGCAACGCAGAAGCCGATCGAAGAAGTCGCGAAGTTTTTGACCGGTGCGCATGAGGTGCCTTGCACCATTGTGGACAGCGGTCATATTCGCAGCCGCGATTTGGCTCTGGAGGTTCCGCCGTCGCCGCTCGAAGCCGTGATGTCGGGCGAGGTATGGACGCAGGTTTACGACCGATTGGCGGCGCTGGTTCTGGAGCATCGCACCACGCTGGTGTTCGTCAATACGCGCAGGATGGTCGAACGCGTGGCGCGGCATTTGTCCGAGCGCGTCGGCGAGGAGCATGTCGCCGCGCATCACGGCAGTCTCTCCAAGGAGCGGCGCCTGAACGCCGAGCAACGCCTGAAGCGCGGCGAGCTGAAGGTATTGGTGGCCACGGCTTCCTTGGAACTGGGCATCGACATCGGCGATGTGGACCTGGTGTGCCAAATAGGATCCACGCGATCCATCAACTCTTTCTTGCAGCGCGTGGGCCGGGCGGGGCACTCGGTCGGGGGAACGTCGAAAGGAAGATTGTTTCCGCTGTCCCGCGATGAATTGGTCGAGTGTGCGGCGCTGCTCGAGGCGGTCCGCTGCGGCGAGCTGGACCGGCTGAAGATTCCGCAGAATGCCCTTGACGTGCTCGCGCAGCAAATCACGGCGGAGGTGGCGGCGCGGGAGTGGTCCGAGGATGAGTTATTTTCCCTGCTGCGGGGCGCCTATCCCTACCGCAATCTGGCGCGGCAGGAATTCGACGAATGCGTGGCGATGCTCGCGGAAGGATTCAGTACGCGGCGCGGCCGCCGCGGTGCGTTGCTGCACCACGATGCGGTCAACAAGATGCTGCGGCCCCGTAAAGGCGCGCGCTTGACGGCGATCACTTCCGGCGGCGCGATACCCGATAACGCCGATTACCGCGTGATGTTGGAACCTGAATCCATTTTAGTCGGCTCGGTCAACGAGGACTTTGCGGTCGAAAGCTTGCAGGGGGATATATTCCAGCTGGGCAATACCTCTTACAAGATATTGCGCGTGGAGCGGGGCACGGTGCGCGTCGAGGATGCGCACGGTCAACCGCCCTCGATTCCCTTCTGGCTCGGCGAAGCGCCGGGCCGTACCCTGGAACTTTCAGCAGCGGTGTCGGGGCTGCGCCAGGAAATCCAGCAGCGGCTCGAAGGCGAGCCCGGCGCGGCGCTGCAATGGTTGATGGAAACCGTCGGAATCGACGAGTCGTCCGCGTTTCAACTGGTGCAGTACTTGAGCGCGGGCAAGGCGGCACTCGGCTGCCTGCCGACCTTGAGCACGGTCGTGTTCGAGCGATTCTTCGATGAATCGGGCGGCATGCAGCTCGTCATTCATTCCCCCTTCGGCAGCCGCGTCAACCGCGCGTGGGGCTTGTCCCTGCGCAAGCGATTTTGCCGCACCTTTAATTTCGAGCTGCAGGCAGCGGCAACCGAGGATCATATCGTGCTCTCGCTGACTCATGCGCACAGCTTTGAGCTGGCAGAGGCGGCCCGATATTTGAATTCCCATTCAGTTCGCCATGTGCTGATCCAGGCCTTGTGCGCGGCGCCGATGTTCGAGGTCCGGTGGCGCTGGGATGCGGGCATTGCGCTCGCGCTGCCGCGCTTTCGCGGCGGCAAAAAAATTCCTCCGCAGATTGCGCGCATGAACGCAGAGGATTTATTGGCGTCGGTCTTTCCGGACCAGGTTGCCTGCGCCGAGAACCTGCCGGGCGAAATCGAAGTGCCGGATCACCCCCTGGTCAGGCAAACCATTCGTGATTGCCTGGAAGAGGCGATGGATATCGATGAGTTCGAGTCGCTGTTGCGCAAACTGGAGAGCGGTGAAATCCGCGTCGTCGCGCGGGACCTGACCGAGCCCTCGCCGCTGGCGCTCGAGGCTTTGAACGCACGTCCGTATGCCTATCTCGACGATGCACCGCTCGAGGAACGGCGAACCCAGGCCGTGATGAGCCGTCGCTGGCTGGATCCGACCGAAGCCGCCGACATCGGCAAGCTCGACCCGGAAGCGATTGCGCGCGTCCGTGCCGAGGCGTGGCCTGACGCCGCGACGCCCGATGAACTGCACGATGCCCTGTTGTGGTTGACGTTCATGACCGAGGAGGAGTGCCGCGCTCCCGCGGAATGGCCGCGATTGATGGAGGATCTCGCCTTGCAGGGCAGGGTGCTGCGCATCCCATTGGCGCGGCGTGACGTGTGGGTGGCGGCGGAACGGCGTGCGCTGTTCGAATCGCCGGACGAATCACTGGTGGAAATCGTTCGCGGCCGGCTGGAAGGCTTGGGTCCCGTTACCGCGGCGCAAATCGCCGGGTCGCTGGGCTCGAGCGAAACACAGATCAATGGCGCGCTGATTGCGTTGGAGGCCGAGGGCTTCGCCATGCGAGGTCATTTCACGGCGGCTTCCGCGCAAGAGGAGTGGTGCGAGCGCCGATTGTTGGCCCGAATTCATCGTTATACGGTCAAGCGCCTGCGGGCGGAAATCGAGCCGGTGGCGGCGCGAGATTTTTTGCGCTTCCTGTGCGAATGGCAGAGGGTGCTGCCGGGTGCGCGGATGCAGGGCTCCGACGCGCTGGCGGCCATATTGGCGCAGCTCGAGGGGTTTGAATCGCCCGCCGGTGCCTGGGAGACGGAAGTCATCCCGTCGCGGATCACCGAGTATGAACCTCAGTGGCTCGATGAGAATATCCGCGCGGGACGCTTCATCTGGACGCGCTTGGCGGCGCGCAGCGGCGCTTCGCGCGGCGAAGATTCGGCTGCGCGCGGCGCGTCGCCGATTCGCTCCACGCCCATCGTTTTGCTGGCTCGGCGCAACGCGCCGCTGTGGTCGATGTTCGCCGATCATTCGGATCCTGCGCACCTGACATCCCGGGCTCGAGCGGTGGCGGAGTTCATCCGCGAGCACGGCGCGTCGTTCTTCGACGAGATCGCAGAAACCGTCGGCATGTTGCCTTCGGAAGTGGAAGAGGCGCTGGCAGAATTGGTGGCCTCGGGCATGGTGAACTCTGACAGTTTCGCGGGCTTGCGCGTGCTCTTGATGCCCAGCGGCCGGCGCGCCGGCAGGCCCAACTCTTACGGCACACGCCACAAGCGGCGGCTGGCGCTCTTCGGAATGGCGGACGCAGGGCGCTGGGCACTGGTGCGCCGCTCGAGCGGCGAGTCCAAGGAGCGCAAGGACGAAGCGGTCGAGCAAATCGTGCGCACGTTGCTGCGCCGCTGGGGAGTCATCTTCTGGAAGCTGCTCACGCGGGAATCAGATTGGCTGCCGCCGTGGCGCGAAATCTCGAACTGCTGCCGCCGACTCGAGGCGCGGGGCGAAATTCGCGGCGGCCGCTTTGTCGCGGGATTTTCGGGCGAGCAATTTGCGACACCCGAAGCCATCGGCTTGCTGCGCGACGTGCGCCGCAAGCCGCTCAGCAATGCCTATGTATCCGTTTCAGCCGCCGACCCATTGAACTTGGTCGGCATTTTGACGCCTGGACCAAGGCTGTCGTCGCTGGCGGGAAATCGCATGCTCTACCGAGACGGATTGCCGGTGGCCACGCTTGCGGCGGGCGAAGTTCGCTTTTTGGAAGAGTTGCCGCCGAAAGAGCAATGGGATGCGCAAACCGCGCTGCTTCGCCGACACGTGCCCGTTGCGCTGGATGACGTGGAGCTTCCAGCCAGCTAGCCGAAAAGATGCCATCGCATCTTTACGCCGCGCAGCACGCCACCGGCGGTTTCGTCGCCTACTTGGCCGTCGCCATGGATGCGTCCCAGCCGCCACCCAAGGCCTCGATCAACGCGACACTGGCCTGCAGCCGCGACGACAGCACCTGCAACGCCGTTTCCTCGGCGCTCAAGCGGGTGGTCTGCGCGGTGATGACGCTGCTGTAGGGAACCGTGCCGGCCTTGTACTGATTGAGCGTCAGCGCCTCGGCCTCGCGCGCCTTCTTGACGGTTTCGTCCTCGATCGCGCCTTCTTGTTCGAGCACGCGCAGGGTGACGATTTCATCCTCGACCTGTTGAAAACTCGCCAGCACCGTTTGCCGATAGCTGTCCACGGTTCCTTCGTAGGACGCGCGTGCTCCCCGCACCTGCGCGCGCACCAGCCCGCCGTCGAACACGGTTTGCGCAAGCGTCGGACCCGCCGCCCAGATGCGGTTGGAGTTTCGAATCAGACTGCTGAAGGCCGTGCTCGTATACTGATCGCGGCCGGTCAAGGTCAGGTCCGGGAAATATCCCGCTTTGGCGACGCCGATTTGCGCGTTGGCCGCCGCCATCTTGCGTTCCGCTTCCGCCACGTCCGGCCGCCGCTCCAGCAATGTGGAAGGCACGCCGGCAGGCACCGTCGGCACGTCTGATCGCATGGCCGAGGCGGCCAAAGAGAACTCTGCCGGTTGCTTGCCGATCAGCACGGCCACGGCATGTTCGAGGATGGCGCGCTGGATCTTGGCGTTGACCTGCTGCGCTTGACTCGAGAGGAGTTGTGTTTCGGCCGTGACTACATCGGCACGCGCGGCGACGCCGAATTTATACCGGCTCTCGGTGATCTTCAGCGACAGGGTCTCGGCGACGACCGTGTCCTCCAGCAGTTTTTCCAATTGATCCTGCGCGCGCAACTCGAAATAATCGATCGCAAGTTCACCCTGGGCGGATAGCCGGGCCGCCGCCAGGGCGGCGGAACTGGCCTGCGCGGAAGCCACATTGCTCTCGGCAGTGCGCCGAATGCGCCCCCAGATGTCGATGTCCCAGTTGGCCGAGACGCCCGCTGTGTAGGTATTTTCCGTGCGCGTCGTGCTCGTCAGGATCCCTGCGGAATTGGTCGTACCCCCGGGCTGGCCTTGGCGTTGCAACCCTAGATTTGCCGCAATCGTGGGCCAGAAACCGGCGCGCGCCTGTGCGACCAAGGCCCGTGACTGTTCGAAGGCGGCTTCGGCCGCCTTGACGTTTTGATTTGAGATGTCGATTTGCGCCTCGAGATCATCGAGCACGGCGTCATTGAAAATCTTCCACCAGGGACCGCGCGACAGTACGTCATTCGGTTCGCTGGGTTTCCAATCGCCGGATTCTTTATAGCCCGCAGTCGCGTCGAATTGCGGGCGATGATAATCAGGCCCGACGGCGCAGGCCGCGGCAAGCGCACTCGCGCCGGCCATGCAAAAACCGCGAAGCAATGCATTCATCAGGTACCCGCTCCCAAAGGGAGGCCCGGACTGCTCGGCCCGCGACCTTCGTTGATTTTCTGCCGCGGCGAGTACATGCCCTGCTTGAGACGCTTCCAGTATCGGCGCAGGTACAAGTAGATAACCGGTACGGTATATACGGTTAGCAACTGGCTGACGATGAGCCCGCCGACAATGGCTATGCCTAAGGGCCGGCGCATCTCGGTGCCATCACCGGTGGCAATGGCCAGAGGCACCGCGCCTGCGATGGCGGCGCAAGTCGTCATCATGATGGGCCTGAAGCGCAGCGAACAGGCATGCTCGATGGCGCGGAACGGATCCATTCCCAACGTGCGCTCGGCCTCGAGTGCGAAGTCCACCATCATGATGGCGTTTTTCTTCACGATTCCAATCAGCAACAGAATCCCTAAAAACGAGATCATGCTGAACTCAGTGCCGGTTGCCATGAGAGCGAGTTGAGCGCCGAGTCCGGCCGAGGGCAGCGTCGAGAGAATGGTCAATGGTTGACTATAGCTTTCGTACAACATGCCCAAGACTACGTATATGGCCGCGATTGCCGCCAACAGCAGAAGCGGGGTGTTGCCGATGCTTTGCTGGAACAGACGTGCGGTGCCGTAAGCGCCTCCTGTGATGCTTATCGGCATGTGGATATCGGCCATTCTCTTTTTAATGGCGTCCTGAGCCGTGCCGATCGAGACGCCCTCAGGCAGATTGTAGGAGATGGATGTGGAAACGGACGTGCCCGTGTGATTCACGGACACGGGTGTGGTGCCGGTGGTGAAATGGCTGAACGCCGAGAACGGCACCATGGTCTCCTGCGCGACGCTGACGGCCGATCCCGTCGAGGTGTTGCCGCGCCCCGAATTCGCCAGGGAATTTGCCGCCAGATTTCGCGCAACATCTTCCGCCACGGAGACACTGGAGGAAGCGGCCGCGGGCTTGAGGATGGTCGTCCCGGCAACCGGCTGGGAAGACTGCGTTCCGCTCACCGCACCGCCGGAAGTGCTGACGTAAAGCTCTTTGAGTATCTCGGGGTTCTGCCAATATTCCGGCGCCACTTCCATGACGACATGGTATTGCTGCGGACTGAATGGATTGTAAATGGTCGACACTTGCGCCTGGGCGAAGGCGTCGCCCAGTGCATTGTCGATTTGAATTTCCGTCAGCCCCAGCCGCGATGCGCTGTCGCGATCGACGACGACGTCGGTCTCGATGCCGCCCGGCTGCAAATCCGTATCGACATCGGTGATCTGGGGCAGGTCCTGCAGGGCCGTTCGAAGTTTTTGCGACCAGATGCGCAGTTCGGTCAAGTCATCACCCAGCAGCGTATATTGGTATTGCGCGTTGGACGAGCGGCCGCCGCCGCCGCCGATATCCTGAACAGCCTGCAGAAACGTCGCCACTCCGGTAACCCTGGCGAGTTTGGGCCGCAGCCGGGCGATCACTTGATCGGCCGAAATGTTCCGCACCTTCAAGGGTTTCAGGGCTACCGTGACGTTGGCGCTCGCGCCGCCGCCGCCGGAGGGACCGAAGCCGCCTGCTCCCACGGAACCGGTCACGGTGTTGACCGCAGGATCGGCTTGAATGATGGCCGCGACTTCTTGCAGCTTACCCTTCATCAATTGAAATGAACTGGACGCGTCGCCGCGAATGCCGCCCTGCAATTGGCCGGTATCCTGCTGCGGGAAAAAGCCCTTCGGAATGACATAGTAAAGTCCGATGTTCAGTGCAATCGTCAGCCAGAATATCGACACCATGATCCGCCGATGGCGCAGCGCCCAGTCCAATGTCTTGGCGTAGTTGGCGCGCAGGTGCTCGAAACCGTTTTCGAACGCCCGGGCGAATCGCGAGGGTGTCAGGCCCCGCTGACTCTTCAGCAGCAGCGAACACATCATCGGCGTCGTGGTCAGCGAGATGACCAACGAGATCAGGATGGAAACCGATAACGTCGCCGAGAACTCGCGAAAAATCCGCCCGAGAACGCCGCCGGTCAGCATGAAAGGAATGAATACGGCGACCAGCGACAGGCTCATGGAAAGAACGGTGAAGCCGACCTCTTGCGCGCCAATAAACGCGGCCCGAGTCCGGGTCATGCCGCCTTCGATGTGGCGCGTGGTATTTTCCATGACCACGATGGCATCGTCGACGACGAATCCGGTCGCGACCGTGAGCGCCATCAGTGAATAGTTGTCCAGTGTGTATCCCAGCAAGTACATGGCGCCGAATGTGCCTATCAGCGATACGGGCACCACGATGGCGGGAATGAGCGCAGCGCGGTAGCTGTTCAAAAAAATGTAGACCACCAAAATGACAAAGGCCACCGCCAGCATGAGCGTCTGTTCAACTTGGCGCACCGAGGCTCGGATCGTGATTGAGCGGTCGAAACTGACGATCAGATCGATCTTGGGATCGATCTCGGTCTTGAGGATGGGCAACGCTGCCTTGACGGCATCGACGGTTTCGATGATGTTGGCGCCCGGCTGCTGCGTAACCGTTACGAATACGGCCGGCCTGCCGTTGTACAACCCATAGGTGCGAATGTTCTCGGTAGCCCCATCCTGCATGTCGAGCACGGTGGCGACGTCGCCCAGACGCACGGTCGCGCCATTGCGATTCGCGATGATCAGGTTGCGATAGGGCCCGGCATCCCGGGCATTGTCATTGGTGTAGATCTGGTAATGCAGTTCATCCGATTCGATGGCGCCTTTCGGTGCATTGGCATTCGAATTCGAAATGGCAGCGCGCACATCCTGCAAGCCGATGCCGTACTTGGACAAGGAATGCGGATTGATTTCCACCCGGACCGCCGGCAGTGCGCTGCCGTTGACGTTGACTCCGCCGACGCCGGGAATTTGCGACAGGCGCTGCGATATGACGGCATCGGCGGCGTCATAAATTTGTCCCTGCGTAAGCACATCAGAAGTCATGGCGATGGCAATCACCGGGAACGAAGCCGTATTGAGCTTACGGTACGTGGGATTTCGAGTCAGCGATGTGGGCAGGTCGGCGTGCGCCGCGGAGATGGCGGCCTGCACATCGCGTGCCGCGCCATCGATGTCGCGATCCATGCCGAAGGTAAGCTGAATGCTCGATGTGCCC
>Ga0193729_1000104_pt1 | contig 37621 bp, 36 predicted proteins | sample U1c2metaG_FD_143036 | JGI IMG/M metagenome (GOLD analysis project Ga0193729, IMG submission 143036) | Soil microbial communities from a riparian zone of the East river system, Colorado, United States - U1c2 | ecosystem: Environmental > Terrestrial > Soil > Riparian zone | place: USA: East River...
GAGGCCTCCAGCAATGCCACGCCGCCGCCGGGCACGATGCCCTCCTCGAGCGCCGCGCGCGTCGCTTGCAGCGCGTCCTCGACGCGGTGCTTCTTCTCCTTCATCTCCGTCTCGGTCGCCGCTCCGACCTTCACCACGGCGACGCCGCCGGAGAGCTTTGCCAGGCGCTCCTGCAGCTTCTCGCGGTCGAAGTCCGAGTCGGTGTTCTCGATTTCGGCTTTGATCTGGTTGATGCGGCCTTTGATCGCCGTCGCGTCACCGGCGCCGTCGACGATCGTCGTGTCGTCCTTGCCGACGACGACGCGACGGGCACGTCCGAGCTGGGAGAGCTGCGTGTTCTCCAGCTTCAGGCCCATCTCCTCGGTGATCACCTCGCCGTTGGTCAGGATCGCGATGTCCTCGAGCATCCGCTTGCGGCGGTCGCCGAAGCCGGGCGCCTTGACGGCCACGCCGGTGAACGTCCCGCGCAGCTTGTTCACGACGAGCGTCGCGAGCGACTCGCCCTCGACGTCCTCGGCGATGATCAGGATCGGCTTGCCGCTCTGGATCACCTGCTCGAGCACCGGCAGCACGTCGCGCACCGAGCCGATCTTCGAGTTGGCGATCAGGATGTACGGATCCTCCAGGGTCGCCTCCATGCGATCCTGGTCGGTGACCATGTAGGGCGAGATGTAGCCCTTGTCGAACTGCATGCCCTCGGTGAACTCGAGGTCCATGCCGAACGTCTGGCCCTCCTCGACGTTGACCACGCCGTCCTTGCCGACCTTCTCGATCGCGTCGGCGATAACGTCGCCGATCTCATCGTCGCCGGCCGAGATCGTCGCCACGCGGGCGATCTGGTCCTTGCCGGAGACCTCCTTGGACTGCGTCGCGATGTTCGTGACGACCTCGTCGACGGCCTTCTCGATGCCGCGCTTGAGCGCCAGCGGGTTGGCGCCCGCCGCGACGTTCTTCAGCCCTTGGCGGACGATCGCCTGCGCGAGCACGGTCGCCGTCGTCGTCCCGTCGCCGGCCACGTCGTTGGTCGCCGTGGCGACCTCGCGCACGAGCTGTGCGCCCTGGTTCTCGAAGACGTCCTCGACCTCGATCTCACGAGCGATCGTGACACCGTCGTTTGTGATCGTGGGCGCGCCGAACTTCTTGTCGAGCACGACGTAGCGACCCTTCGGGCCGAGCGTGACCTTGACCGCGTTCGCGACCGCGTCGACGCCGGCCTCCAGCGCCGAACGCGCCTCTGAGCTGTACTTGATCTCCTTTTGAGCCATCTGTTCTCAGTTCTCCTTAGGACTCGACGCGGGCAAGGACGTCCGACTCGCGCAACACGAGCAGATCCTCCCCGTCGACCTTTATCTCGGTCCCGCCGTACTTGCTGTAGAGGACCTCGTCGCCCTTCTTCACGTCCAGCGGGATGCGCTTGCCGTCATCGTCGAGCCGACCATCGCCCGCGGCGATGATCTCGCCCTTCTGCGGCTTCTCCTTGGCAGTGTCGGGAAGCACGAGGCCACTCGCGGTGGTCAGCTCCTCCTCGATCGCCCGCACGATCAAACGATCGCCCAGGGGCTTGAGCTTCATGTTGAAAACCTCCGTCTAGAGAATGCAACCTGCGGTTTGGGGCCCGTCAGCCTTCGCCGGGGACCGGTCCGCCCTCTGGCACTCTCATGGGGAGAGTGCCAACGACTCCCCAATATATAGACGATTTGGCGCGAAGTTCAAGCTTTAGCCCCCCGCGCGATCGGTTTTCTAGTTCTGCGCGCCGCCGTAGCCCTTCATCGCCTCGGTCATGCCCGTCGGGTTCTCGAGGATCTGCGAGAAGCGCACGACGGTCACCGTGTCCTCCGGCGAGACCGTGCGGCCGTAGATCTGTTCGAGGAAGTTGATCAGCTCCTCGTGGCGGCGGAACTCGGGGTTGTCGTGCTTGATGTCGCGCGGAGACAGATCGGCGAGCTTCATCACCTCGACCTGGTCGATGACGGCTTCGAAGATCCGTTCGCGCGGCGAGTACTGGTAGCCGATCGTGACCAGCACGGACTGGTTCTTGCGGTACTTGCCCGACTTGTCGCCGAGGCGGATCGTGGCCGTCTTGCGGCCCCGCTTGAGCTCGTCGGCGAAGATCGTGGAGTAGAAGTTAAGCACCTGCACGGACGGCAGGCTACCGGTCTTTGGGCTCTGCCTCCAAGAATGCGACGGCGCGTGCAACCATCTCGCGCTCGGCCGTGTGGCTCAGCTCGCGCTGCGCATCCTTCAGCGACATCCACCGCGCCTCCTCGACCTCGTCGTCGTGGTCGGCCGTGTCGCCGTCCACGTAGGAGAACAGGTAGAAGGACACCGACTTGGGGATCGTCTGCCCGTCGCGCCGGTACCAGTAGCGCGCCTCGCCCAGCTCGTGCATCGGCTCGGCGAGGACCCCCGTCTCCTCGCGCACCTCGCGTTGGGCCGCCTGCAGCGTGCTCTCGCCGGCGTCGATGTGGCCCTTGGGCAGGGCCAGCACGCGTGAGCCGTCCGAGGCGCGCCGCGTGGGGACGATCACGACGACCTCGTCGCCGCGCACGACGACCCCGCCGGCCGACAGCTCGCGCGCGGGCGCCTTGCGCGCGCGCCTGCGCGGCTTTGGGGAGTTAGGGGACATCGCGCCGGAGGACATCGGACCTAGAAGACATATTGCTTGAGCGCCTCGCGATCGTGCACGATCAGCCGTCCTCTGCCCTGCGAGATCACCCCGGCGCGCTCGAGCACGGCCAGGAAGCGGCTGGCGGACTCGCGCGAGGAGCCGGCGAGCTGCGCGAGGTCCGCCTGTGTGGCCGTCACGAGCACGTCGCCGCTCTCGCCGCCGGCGCTCTTGCCGTCGGCGCTCTGGGCCGGGCCCTGGCCGTCGGCGCCCTGCGCGTCCGCCAGCTCCTGCTCGACGAGCTCGCTGAGCACGACCGCCACGCGGCTCTGCACCGTAGAGAACGACTGGCGCGAGAGGCGCTCGTTGGTCTCGCGCAGGCGCCTGCCGAGCGCGATCACCAGCCGCGCGGAGATCTCCGCGTGTTCTGACATCAGCCGGCGCATGTCCGGGCCGAGCACGGCGACCGTGCCCGTCGGCTCGATCGCTTCGACGGTCGCCGAGCGGCGCTCGTCCTCGAACAGCGCCAGCTCGCCGAAGATGTCGCCCGGCCCGAACGTCGCCAGCGTCAGCGTGCGCCCGTCGCGGTGCGTGCGGATGGCGCGCGCGCGGCCGTCGTGCACGACGTAGCAGGTGTCGCTCGCGTCGCCCTCGCGAAAGACGACCTCGCCGGGCTCGAACTCGCGGGGAACGGCGAACTGTGCGATCCGCTCGAGGTCGTCCTGGACGAGGGTTGAGAAGACCGGGACGCGGCCGAGCAGCTCGACGACCTCCTCTGAGCGCATGCCAGCCACCCGGCAGGCATATCACACGCCGTTCGAGGGCCGGTTGCGGCCGCGCAAACACCGCAACTGCGCGCGTGGCGAGGGTATCTTCAAACATATGGCCCTGCTTGCCAGAATGACCGCGCCGAAGGGTAGAAAGCTCCTCTCCGGAGCCTCGCTCGCGCTGCTCGCGCTCGCCGCTACGCTCGTCGCGCTGCTGCCCGCGGCCACCCAGGCGGCGTCGCGCACGACGACCGCCAAACGGGCGATCGACACGCACGCGCTGTACCGCTCGCGCCTGCTGTGGTCGACGATCGACGTGTGCAACCCCTCCGACCAGCCGAACACAGTCGGCATCCGCGGGTCGATGCCAGGCGACTCCCAGCCGCACGACAAGATGTACATGCGCTTCCGCCTGCAGTACCTGAACGCGACGACCAACCAGTGGGCGGACCTCGCCAAGAGCGCCTCGGGCTACGTGAGCGTGGGCACGGGGGCCTCGCCGCGACAGGCCGGGCGCAGCTTCCAGCTCAGCCCGGTCGTCGGCCAGCCAGCCTTCACGCTGCGCGGGGTAGTGACTTTCCAGTGGCGCCAGGGCACGACCGTCGTCGCGCAGACCTCACGGCCGACGAGCGGCGGGCGCGAAAGCCTCGCGGGCGCCGATCCGGCCGGCTTCTCGAGCGCGCACTGCCTGATCGGCTGAGCCGCAGCCGGGCGACGCGCCGTCGACGGCGGGCGCTCCTGGGAGCTGCCCCGTTTTCCACGCGCCCCCATCCCAGGTGAGCGGTTCGAGCTAGTAGTGGTCGAGCGCTACGATCTGAAGTTGAAGGACTGGACATGAGCGACTACCACATCAACGTCTTCTACAGCGATGAGGATGCGGCCTACGTGGCCGATATCCCCGACTTGGAGGCGTGCTCGGCGCTCGGCTCAAGCGCCGAGGAGGCCCTCGCCGAAGTCGAGCTAGCCAGGGAGGCGTGGCTGGCCGCCGCGCAAGAGGACGGGCGGCCCATCCCCGAGCCGCGCTACCGCCCCGCGATCTACATCCGGTAGACGACGGCACCCGCACCAACCGTCGAACGACGCGCGCTCAGAACAGGCGCGGGTCGTTGGTGATGATCCCGTCGACCCCCATCGCGGTCAGCCGGGCGATGCGCGAGGCGTCGTCGACGGTCCACACGTACAGCTCGCCGCCGCCTTCCCGCACGGCACGCACCAGCCGCCCGGTGACGACCCGCCAGTGGGCCATGATCGCGTCGACGCGACCGTCGCGAAGGGCCGTGCGCGCGCGGCCGGGCAGAAGCGCGCGATAGCCGGTCAGGAACGCCAGCGCGGGGACCGCCGTGAGCATGTCGGTCGTGTAGTCGCGGCGCACGCGCGGGACCGACCAGCCGAGGCGCAGCGTCGGCTCGGCCGCGCGGATGCGCGCCAGGCAGTCCGTGTACATCCCGCTGACGAGCGTGCGCTGGACGAGGCCGAACTCGCGCAGCGCCTCGAGCACGCGAAGCTCGTAGCCGGGGATCTTCACGTCGACGTCGAGCTCCAGGCCGGCGAAGGGCTCGGTCGAGAGGTGCTCGAGCGCCTCATGGAATCTGAGCGGCGTGCGCGCGCGCATGTCCTCGTAGTCGTGCGCGACGAGCAGGCGGCCGCTGCCGTCGGCGTGCTCGCTGAGCACGTCGAGCTCGATCATGTCGACGCCGTGGCGCAGCGCGGCGTCGAAGCTCGCGCGCGTGTTGCCCGGCTCGATGTGCGCGGCGCCCTTGTGACCGACGCGGCGGGGGCGCATGAGCGATGGTTCGGTCATCACCGCCACAATCGCAGACGCCGGCACGAGACGGCTCAGCTGAGCCGTCTCGCTTGCTGAGCGGGCAGCAGGTCGCTGGGCGACCCGCGTCGAAATGGCTCGAGCGCGTGCGCTGCGGGCTTTTGTAGTCCTGCTCTGAGTCGCGCTTTGGGATGTCCGCGGCCCAGGTCGTCCCTCTCGCCGCTCACGGCTCTCCTCCGTCCCAAGTGTGCCCTATACAGTGGAGGTGCCATGACGAGCGAGATTAAGAAGGAAGCCTGTAGCGACGCGAACAAACTGCTGGACGAGGTGTGGCGGAATGGCATCCCGGTGGACCCCGTTGTGGTGGCTCGGCTCGCTGGATTGCGCGTACTGGAAGACGCGTCTTTGGACTCCAATATTTTGGGCGCTCTCATCAAAGAGCCCCATCAGGAACCGCTCATCATGCTTAACGCGAACGATCACCCGAATCGGAGGCGCTTCACGTGCGCTCATGAGATCGGCCACTTCGTCCGGCGCGGCGCCACCTTGGAGCCGTACACGACAATCGACTTTCGGGATGCGTCGTCCACGAGAGGGGAGGACGACGAGGAGATCTACGCCAACGAGTTCGCGGCCTGCCTGCTTATGCCCGACGAAGACGTGAAGCGGTTTGTCGAGGAAGGGCTCGGCGACCTGGAAATGTCAATTCGTTTTGGGGTGTCGCGCGAAGCGATGAACTTCCGACTGAGCAACCTCGGCCTGGGCTAGTGTCGACAGCTGGGCCGCAGCCCGAGGTCGCTGCGGCCGAAGGCGAGATCAAACAGGCACTTCACTCCGGCACGGCGCGCGAGGCAAAGGCGCTGCCACCACATCTCCAGAACCTCGCGGAGAAGAATCAAGCGCAAGAAATCAAGCTCCGGCGCTTCTACGCGACCTGGCTCCTCGTCGGCTTGGGTATTGAGCTTCTGATTGCGAACACGGTGTTCGTGCTCTACGCCGCCATTGGGCGGCATTGGAAACTAGAAGCCGCTGTGATCGACGTTTGGCTAGGACAGACGGTCGTTCAGGTCGTCGGCATCGTGCTCGTCGTCACGCGCCACCTGTTTCCAGAGGATAAGCCGTGGTCCTGAGCCCACCGTCAGGTTTCGTCGCGCGAAGCCTGACGGCTTTGGGCTCTAGCCATGCCCTGGAGAACGGGGCTCCGGTCGGTGACCTTCCGCAGTGCTGGTCGACTACCGCGAGCTACCGGTCCCTATTGCGCTGACGTTCTGTCAGAGGCGCTTGCAGTGATCGCACAGAGGCAAGTCGCCGGTCCCGCTTACGCGGTTGCTCGACTCGATGTTGTTCCCCTCAGTGCATTTGTCGTTGTTGTGGTGCTTCGACGTACCGGGCAGCTTGGAATGAAACGGCGGAACTTTTGCCACGGGTCTCCCTTCCCGTTGTCGGTCTGCTGACAGCCTATGGCGCGAGTTTCGGGCTGTCGTCCGGTGTTTCCGACTGGCCGAGAATCGCATATCAGCCTGGCCGTCCTTGTTGAGATTCTGCTCCGGCGCGGCCCGGGCAAAGGCGGAGTGCGCCAGCCCGGATCAGCAACGTCAGTAGTCGCTCGGCAGCGCCGGGCGGGCCGTTTCGATCGTCTCGACGGCGGCCTTCGCGCCGACGTACGGGGCGAGCACGACGAACGTCAGCTGGTCGACAAGACGGGGGAGCTGGCGCACGCGATCGTTGCCCGTGTAGCTGGAGACGATCCCCCAGATCGCGCCGGTCACCGCTTCGCGTGCGACGAGCGGTCCGCGCCGCGCCTCGGGGCCGAGGTCGTCGAGCAGCTTCGTGAAGTCTTCGATCGATCGCGTCATGCGCCCGACCATGCCCGGGCCGACCTCGAAGATGTCTATGAAGGCCAGCCGGCTGAGCGCCTGGTGCGCGGCGAAGTACTCGACCAGCGCGGCGACCGCCCGGTGAACGGCCTGCGGCCACGAGGAGGCACCCTCGATCGCTCCCTTGACCGACTCCATCGCTTCGGCGACGAACTCGTCGAGCACAGCCAGGTAGCACGCCTCCTTGGTCGCGAACAGCTTGTGGAAGGCCTCCGTCGAGAGGCCCGCGAACTGGGCGATCTGCGGATCGCTCAGTTCCGAGTAGCCCTCGTCGAGCGTCAGGTGCACGAGCGCGCCGAGCGCCCGCGCGCGGCGGCCCTCGCTGGCCAGGAACAGAGCCCCCTCGGGCTCGACGTCGTCAGGGCACACGAGCCCCGAGACGTTCAGGCGCTTGGCGACCGGCGAGCGATAGGACTCGATCCAGTCGAGCAGTTCATCGGTCACCGTGTACAGCTCCTTTTCGCGCTGCTCGTACATGCGCGTGAAGGTCACGTGTCGGATGCCGGCGACGATCGCCCGCACGGTGAGGGGCGACAGCTGCTCGCCGGTCGGGTCCGCCGCGAAGGCCGCCGCGAACACGCGCTCGAACGTCGTCGCCGCGAGCGTCATCCGCTCGCGCGCCTTCGGCCCGACTCCAAGCGAGTCGACGAGCACCAGACGCGGGCCCTTCGGCGACTCGGCGACGTCGTCGAGCAGCGCCTTGCACGCGCCGTGCAGGCGGTTCGCCCAACCGCGTTCGCGCGCCCACGCGTCGAGCACCAGTTTGCGGGCGCGCGCGACGACGATGTCGTACGTCGCCAGGAAGCACGCTTCCTTGTTGGCGAACTGTTCGTAGAAGGCCCGCCGCGAGACGCCCGCCAGGGCGATCACGTGGGCAACGGTGGTGTGCGGATAGCCACGCTCGTGGACCGCCTCGATCATGGCGCCGTACAGGCGGGCGCGCTGGTTTCGAGCTACCTCCTCGCGGGCCATGCCGTTGGGTCCATGCGGCAGCCTCTGAAAGAGCGGTGCAGGTCCTTTACGTGTTCCACTCATCCCCATGATTTGAGAACATAGACCAATCGCCAGTGGGACGCAACCCTACTTTATGCTACACGCAGATTTCTTATACCGGAATGCGTCGAGCTTTTCCAGTGGTGTCTCCTGCAACCTCCGTAAATCGCCGGCAACGGCCACGCCCACAGCGCGCGCACGCGCCCCTCGGGCGCGTCTCAGGCCCTCCTCGGAGCGCCCCGGGCGGTTGGGACGGGCGCGCCTCGGCCGCTCCGCGGTCAGGCGCTGAGCGTGAGCCGGCGCGGGCCGGACTGGAAGCCGAGCTCGCGCAGCGTCGCAGCAAGCCCCGAGGCGATCGCCGGCTGGCCGTCGATGCGCTCGAGCGCCAGCTTGGGAACCCGCCCCGCGCGCACGGCCTCGGCGAGCGCCTGAAGGGCCTCGTCGAGCGGCTGCCGCTCGCGCGCGGCGGTGGGAGCGGCCGGGGCCTCGGCGAGCGTCAGCAGCCCGCGCCCGCCGCGCTCCACGTACAGCGCCGGCTCGTCGGCTACCAGCACTACGTACGCCCCGGCGACGCGCGAGGGACGGCGATCCTGGCCCTCGCGCTTGGGCCAGGACAGCGCGGCGCCGTAGGGCTGGGCGGGATCGGCGGCGGCCAGTACGAGCGTGCGCTCGCGCTCGCGCCCACCGACGGCGGTGACGCCCGGGGCGCCGGCAACGCCGGCCGCTCCCGCTCCGCCGATCGAGGATCGCCCGGCGCGCAGGCGCTCGACGGCGCCGGGCAGCGCGAACTGCGCGCCGCCCATGCCCTCGATGAAGTAGCCGCGCCGGCACACGCCGAGCGTCTCGAGGTTGCAGAACGTGTCGTAGAGCATCGCGAAGCCGCCCTTGATCCCCTCCGCGAGCACCTGCTCGCGCGTCACGATCCCGTAGCGCTCGAGCAGCAGCTCGGCGAGCGCGCGGCGGCGCTCGGGACCGGACGCGCCTGGGCTGCCGGAGGAGTCCGAGCCGCCGGACGGGCCGGTGCGAAAGATCGGCTCGGTGAGCGACCAGCGGCCCTGCACCTGGGACTGCGCGCCGCTGCGGCGTTGGCCGATCTTCGATCGGTCGAAGCGCCGGACGGATGTGCGACGTTCGGGACGAGCGCGCGCCAGCGCCAGGCGCGGCGCGCGCAGCGGCGCCCAGGCGTCGTTGGTCGCCTCGCCGGCCCACACGAGATCCCACAGCGCCTCGCGCAACGCCTCGGCGGGCAGGTCGAGCTCGGCAAGCAGGTCGCCGAAGAAGCATGGGCTCTGGGCCAGACGCGCGCGCAGGAGCTCATCGGCGGGCGGCGGCGCGGTCGCGTCCGAATCTTGCTCGGGGCCGACGGTCGAGCTGGTGGTGGCGCCTGCCGCGCGGCGATCGTTGGTCGGCGGCGGCCCGATCAGCGGAGCGTCGTCGCGGAAGTACAGCGCGACGCGCCCGGAGCGCCCGGTCGGACCGGCGCCTACCCACACCAGCTCGCCGCTCGCGCACAGGGTGTCCAGCCAGGTCTGCGAGTAGGCGCCGGTGCGGCGCGGCAGCACGTCGCGCTCCCAGATCTCGGCGGGCAGCGCGAGGCCCTGCAGCGGCACGAGCACCTCGCGCAGGCGATCGATCCCGGCGCCGGCGCCGGAGTGACGGTCGACGCCCTGCCAGGCGGGCAGGAACGCGGCCAGGCTGCGCTGGTCGGCAGGCTCGATCTCCTTGCGCAGCGCCGCCAGCGAGGCGCGGCGCAGGCGGCGCAGGATCTCCACGTCGCACCACTCGCGACCGCTCGGCTGCGGGCCGTCGGGCTCGGCGGGACGGAGCTCGCCGAGGAGTATCTGCCCGTCGCGCTCGAGCTCGCGCAGCACCGCGCCCGCGTCGACGCCGTAGCGCTCGCGCAGCTCGTCGGTCGTGAAGGGGCCGTGCGTGCGCGCGTAGCGCGCGACGAGCACCCTCAGCGCGTCGGGCACGTCGGCGAGGAACGCCTCGGGCAGGCCGCCCGGCGGCGCGGCGGACAGCGCGTCGCGATACAGCCCGGCCTCGTCGGCGGCCACCCAGCGCTGCTCGCCGCCGATGCGCAGGCGGATCGCGCGGCGTTCGCGCTGCAGCTCGTCGAGCAGCGGCTGCGGGTCGATGCCCTCGAACACCCGCTCGGCGACCTCCGCGTCCTTGAGGTCGCCGACGTGGCGCAGCACGTCGTGCAACGCGTCGCGGCCGGTCGCGCGGGTGATCTCCGAGCGATGCTGCAGGTCGTCCTCGACGCGCTGAAGCGCGTCGCGGTCGAGCAGCTCGCGCAGCTCCTCCTGGCCGAGCAGCTCGCGCAGCAGGTCGCGGTCGAGCGACAGCGCGGCGGCGCGGCGCTCGGCGTTCGGCGTGTCGCCCTCGTACATGTACGTCGCGACGTAGTCGAACAGCAGCGAGGAGGCAAACGGCGAGGCCGTCGGCGTCTCGACCTCGACGAGCGAGATCTCGCGCGTGTGCAGCGCGCGCAGCACGTCCTGCAGCCCGGGCACGTCGAGTACGTCCTTCAGGCACTCGCGGTAGGTCTCCAGCACGATCGGGAAGTCGTCGTAGCGGCGCGCGACCTCGAGCAGGTTCTGCGCCTTCAGACGCTGCTGCCACAGCGGGGTGCGTTTGCCGGGATACGCGCGCGGGATGAGCAGCGCGCGCGAGGCGTTCTCGCGAAAGCGCGCCCCGAACAGCGCCGAGCCGCCGAGCTCGGCGGTGATCGCCGCCTCGACCTCCTCGGGCTCGAGCATCACCAGTTCGGCGATCGACGGCAGCGCCTCCGCGTCGTCGGTCGGCGACGACCCGGTCGCGTCGAGGTCGGGCAGGTGCAGCACGATGCCGTCGTCGGAGGCGATCGCGTCGGCTTCGAGGCCCATGCGCTCGCGGATGCGCGCCGACAGCGCGAGGCCCCAGGCCGCGTGCACGCGCCCGCCGAACGGCGAGAGCACGCACAGGCGCCAGTCGCCGATCTCGTCGCGGAAGCGCTCGAGCACGATCGTGCGCTCGCTGGGGAGCACGCGCGTGGCGTCCTGCTGCTCGCGCAGGTACGCGACCAGGTTGCGCGCGGCGCGCTCGTCGAGGTCGTAGTCGCGTTGCAGCGTCTCCGGCTCCTGCTCGACCGCCCAGCGCGAGAACGCGCCGATCGCCTCGCCGAGCTCCTTCGGGCGCCCGACCGTGTCGCCCTTCCAGAAGGGCACCGCGCCGGGGGCGCCGGGCGCCGGCGTGACGATCACGCGGTCGCGCCCGATCTCCTCGATCCGCCACGTCGAGGCCCCGAGCAGGAACGCCTGGCCCGGTCGCGCCTCGTAGACCATCTCCTCGTCGAGCTCGCCCACGCGTCGCCCGTCGGGCAACGTGACCGCGTACAGGCCGCGGTCGGGGATCGTGCCGGCGTTGGCGATCGCCAGCTGCCGCGAGCCCTTGCGCGCGCGGATCGTGCCGCCCACGCGATCCCACACGATGCGCGCGCGCAGCTCGCCGAACTCCTTCGAGGGGTAGCGCCCGTCGAGCATGTCCAGCACGTTCTCCAGCAGCTCCATCGACAGCTCGGAGTAGGAGTGGCAGCGCGTGACCATCTTGTGCAGCTCCTGCACCGAGATGCCGCCGGCGGCGGCCTCGTCCGCTTTCGCCGGCTCGCATGACACGGCGATCGCGACGACCTGCTGGGCGAGCACGTCGAGCGCGTTGCGCGGCACGACCGTCGGCTCGATCAGCCCTTCGTGCATGCGCCGCGCGACGACCGCGCACTCGAGCAGGTCGCCGCGGAACTTCGGGAAGATGCGCCCGCGGCTGATCTCGTCGATGCCGTGCCCCGCGCGGCCGATGCGCTGCAGCCCGCGCGCGACCGACTTGGGCGACTCGATCTGCAGGACGAGGTCGACCGCGCCCATGTCGATTCCGAGCTCAAGCGAGCTCGTGGCCACGAGGCACGGCAGCTCCCCCGCCTTCAGCAGCTCCTCCACCTTCGTGCGCTCCTCGCGCGCGAGCGAGCCGTGATGCGCGCGCGCGATCTCGCTCCGTGCCGGCCCGGCGGGCGCCGGGCCGGGCCCGGCGCCCACGTTCTCAACGCGAACGCCATCCCGGCCGCCGGAGGCGGCCTGTTCATCCTTTCCTTCCTGCCTCGCGGACGCGAGCTCGTTCAAGCGCAGCGCGACGCGCTCCGCCGAGCGACGGTTGTTGACGAACACGATCGTCGAGTTGTGCGCCTGCACCAACTCCAGCAGCTCGGGGTAGATCGCCGGCCAGATCGAGCTGCGCGTGGACTCGCCGCCGGCGACCGGCTCCAACGGGTCGCGGGTCGGGTCGACAGGACCGTTCGGTTCGCTCATCGACTCGACCGGCACCTCGATGCGCAGGTCGAGCTCCTTGCGGTGTCCCGCGTCGACGATCGTCACATCGCGCCGCGGGCCGACGAGGAAGCGGCCGATCTCCTCCAGCGGGTTCTGCGTGGCGCTCAGGCCGATGCGCTGCAGCGGCCGCCCCGCCTGCGCCTCCAGGCGCTCGAGCGTCAGCGCCAGGTGCGAGCCGCGCTTGGTCGCCGCGACCGCGTGGATCTCGTCGACGATCACCGCTTCGACGCTGCTGAGCATCTCGCGCGCCTGCGAGGTGAGGATCAGATACAGCGACTCCGGGGTCGTGATCAGGATGTCCGGCGGCTTGCGCGCCATCGCCGCGCGCTCGCGCTGGGGCGTGTCGCCCGTGCGGATGCCCACGCTCACGTCGTCCGCGCCGATCCCCCGCAGCGGCGTGCGCAGGTTGCGCTCGATGTCGTACGCCAGCGCCTTCAGCGGGCTGATGTAGACGACGCGCGTGCCCGGCGGGCGCTCGGTGGCGCCGTCTGAGTCGGCGTCGGCGTCAGCGTCGGCGTCAGCGTCGGCGGCTGCAGCGCCGGGATGGGCCGCACGCGGGTCGGCGCTCAGCCGGTCAAGCGCCCAGAGGAACGCGGCGAGCGTCTTGCCCGAACCGGTGGGCGCCGACAGCAGGACGTTCTCGCCGCGCGCGATCGCCGGCCAGGCCTTGTGCTGCGCGGGCGTGGGGGCGGCGAAGGCCTGCTCGAACCACTCGCGGACGGGCGGGCTGAAGCTGGAGAGGGGCACGCGCTGAGGCTATCGCGGGCTCGGGCGCGGCGGCGCTACACGGACCGTGCCGATCGGTGTAGTAGGATGGGACAGCGTGGCGCAATCTGCTCATCGCTTGAACATCACGTTGGACGCTGAACACGCAGCTCGCCTCTCGCGGCTGGCGGATCGGATCCACGTTCAGGAGGGAACGCTTGCGCGATCGCTGCTGTCGATGGCGATCGAAGAGGCGGACCCCGACGCGCGCAACGTGGCAACGCTGCTCGATGGAATCCCAGGTGCTCTCGAGCGGGCACGGCTGGGCCTGGAGCGCGGGCTCGCGGGCGAGACCGTAGATTTGGACGAGCTGTAGGCGGTGGCAGAGGTCAGGCTCAGCCTCGTTGCTATCGAGGATCTCGACCGCCTGATCCTCACCCACAGCCTTCCCCGCGACACCCGCCGCCGGGTCGCGCGCTCGCTTCGGCCGCTGGAGCGATTTCCTCGCCTGGGTCGTGAGCTGCAGGGAGGTTGGACGCCATTCCGCTTCATCTTGGGTCCGTGGCGCTGGTTGCTGATCGTGTATCTCTATGACGAGCAACGGAGTCTCGTCGTGGTAGCCACGATGCAGGACGCGCGCTCCTCCTCGGCGGCGACCTCGGCGTAGGCGTTCCGCCGATACAAGTCCTGACGATCCCGGGCCTTCACAGACACCGCGGCCCAGGCGAAGAGCTGCGGTGCCCGCGGAGACCCGGCATCGAGGGGTAACGCCAACGATCTCATCTCGGGCATCGTGGAGAGGGAGTAGACGATGCCCAAGCTTGTGCCGCGTTCCACTCCCCTCTCGTGGACCTGTCCGCGGCCGGACATCCAGAACGCAATGTTCCGGTAGGGACGCCCATCCGCGATGTTCCGATGAGGACGGTACTTCCACATATCGGGCGCGGGTAGAGGCGTCTCCGACTGTCTGCGCGTCTCGCTTCGCTCGCACATAGACTTTGCGCATCGATGGACGAGCGAGCGCGGCTTTGACGAGCACACCCGCGTCGGGCGCGCAGCTCGGTACGGCGCACGAGGCCACGCCGACGCAGACCGGCGTGCTGCCCGCCCAGCGGCTGCGCGAGGCGATCGCGCAGGAGTGGATCGCGGCCGGTGCGGGGCGCGTCCCGACTGATTCCGTGCAGCCGGCGAGCGTCGACCTGCGGCTCGGCGAGCGGGCTTGGGCGCTGCGCTGCAGCTTCCTTCCCGACGTCGACTCGACCGTCGAGCAGAAGGTCGAGGACCTGGCCTTCGAAGAGATCGACCTGCGCCACGGGGCAACGCTCGAGCGCGATCGCCCCTACCTCGTGCCGCTGATCGAGGAGCTGCGGCTGCCCGAGGAGGTCCGCGCGAAGACCAACCCGAAGAGCTCGACAGGGCGCCTCGACGTGTTCACGCGCGTGCTGACCGATCGCAGCCACCGCTTCGACGAGATCGCGGCCGGCTACCGCGGCAAGCTCTACCTGGAGGTCGTCCCGCGCACGTTCGCGATTCGCGTGAAGACCGGCCTGCCGCTCAACCAGGTGCGGCTGATCGACGGCGACGGACGCCTGAGCGATCGGGAGCTGCTCGAGCTGCATCACCGAGTCCCGCTGCTCTATCGCGACTCCGAGCCGCTCGCCCAAGCCTCCCTGTCGCTCGGCGACGGGCTGTTCCTCAGCCTCGACGCCTCGGGCGGCGCCGAGAGCATCGTCGGCTACCGCGCAAAGAAGAACAGCCTGCCGATCGACCTGACGAAAGCCGGCGCGCTTCGCTGGCAGGACTACTGGGAGCCGGTGCACCCCGAGGCCAAGCAGCGCATCGTGCTCGAGCCCGAGGTCTTCTACCTGCTGCTGTCGGCCGAGGGCGTCAGCATTCCGCCGTCGTTCGCAGCCGAGATGCTTGCCTACGATCCGACCGCCGGCGAGCTGCGCACGCACTACGCCGGCTTCTTCGACCCGGGCTTCGGCTACTCGCGCGCAGGCGCGCAGGTCGGCAGCAGGGCCGCGCTGGAGGTCCGTGCTCGCGACGTGTCGTTCATGGTCGAGCACGGCCAGCCCGTCTGCAAGCTCGCGTTCGAGCGGATGGCCGAGGAGCCGGACGTGCTCTACGGCGAGGACGTCGGGTCGAACTACCAGGGCCAGCAGACGATGCTCAGCAAGCACTTCCTCGAGCGTGCCCCGGCCGCTCGTCCGCACGGCTCTGGTTGAGACCCGCGGGGGCCCGCGAGGCAATCACGGGCGCCGCAACGGTGGCCGCGGCGCCCGCGAAGCACTTGCTTGCCTACATGGCTTGGCAAACGGGCCCGGCCGGGGAACCACCCAGATCGAGACCGAGCGCCATGCATATCCGAGGTCGCGCGTGCGGTCAAGAGACGCCTGCCGCGCTGATCCGTCGAGGCACGCTCCGTGTCGCACAGATCCCGTGTTCATCGCGCGATGCGCGCCGCGCGGGCGGCTCTGCGAGTGGGAGACGTCCACGGCGAACTCGCACCGGCGACCTGCGGTGTTCTCCGCTGTGAGGCCAGGCGCCGTGTGAAAGAAACACGGCCCTACCTTCTGCATCGTGCGGCGTGCGACATATCCGACGATTGACCGGTCTATCACACCGGGAACCAGAGTGTTTATGATCGTCCATCGCCGCGCGTTTGCGGCGAGCACGATCGATCGGCGCGGGAATTTTTCCTGGACGAGGAAGAGCGCCCCCGAAGCCCCCCCAAGCATAAGGACAGGGATCACGCACATATGCCCAGAACCACCTCGAAAGCTCCAAAATCTCCGTCGACCACGCAAGAGCCGGCGTGGTCGATCCCCAGCCTGCGCGAACCGCGCTACTCGCAGTCGCTAGAGCGGGGCCTGGCGATCCTCAGCTGCTTCACGCCCAAACGGCCGGTGCTGGGTATCGCGGACATCGCCGACGAGCTGGGAATGAGCCGCTCGACGACGCACCGCTACGTGATCACGCTGCTCGCGCTCGGCTATCTGGAGCAGGGCGCCTCGCGCAAGTACCGCCTGGGACTGCGCGTCACCGACCTCGGCATGTCGGCGCTCAACTCGACGGGCCTGCGCGAGCACGCCCACCCGTACCTGGAGGAACTGCGCCAGCGCTCCTCCTACACCGTCAGCCTCGCCGTGCTCGACGGCCCGGAGATCCTGTACATCGATCGGGTGCGCAGCTTCCGGCGCGGCCAGGGCCAGGCCAACGGCGACGTGACGACCGGCTCGCGCCTGCCCGCCCACTCCACGGCGATGGGCAAGCTGCTGCTCGCCAACCTGCCGGAGGCCAACCAGCGCGAGTTGATCGCCTCGATGAAGCTGACCAAATCCGCGCCCAACACGATCACCGGCAAGAAAGCGCTGCGCGACGAGCTCGACGAGGTGCTCGACGCGAACTTCGCGGTCGACGACGAAGAGCTCGCGCGCGACCTCTACTCGATCGCCGCGCCGGTGCGCAACGATCGGCGTGACGTCGTCGCGGCGGTCGACATCGCCGCGCCCAGATCGATGATCTCGCTCGGAGAGCTCGTCGATGCACTCGGCCCCCACCTGATCTCGACGGCCGACCGCATCTCCGCGCGCCTGGGCTACCGGCGCAACGACGAGCAGGGCTGATCGACACACCCCGCGGCGGCGCCCACGGGGCCACTTGGCAGGGCGGTCGCGTACTCTCTGGCGGCCCGTATGCCCTTGCTCCTCAAGCCCTCCGCCGCCCTGCTGTGCGCACCGCTGCTCGCACTGGGCCTCTCCGCGTGCGCCAAGACGCTCTCCACCTCCGGCCTGAGCGGCGAATCCAAGCGGGTGGCGGAGACGATCAAAAACCTGCAGTCCGACGTGACGGCCGGCGAAGAGAAGAAGATCTGCCAGAAGGATCTCGCGAGCACGGTCGTCAAGGGCCTGAGCTCGGCCAAGGGCGGATGCCAGCAGGCGATCAAAGACCAGCTGGCGGAGATCGACTCCTTCGAAGTCACGATCGACTCGGTGCAGCTGGGCGGCACGAGCGCGGCGCGTACGGCGACCGCCCGTGTCAAAAGCGTCTACTCCGGCAAGAAACGCACCTCCACCGTGTCGCTCGTCAAGGAGAGCGGCAAGTGGAAGGTCTCGTCGCTCGGCTGAGGCCAGCGCCGAGCCTCGGCCAATCTCCGAGCCTCGGTTGACCTCGGGCGAATCTCTCAGCGGATCCCGTCGAGCAGCTCCGCCGCCGAGGACAGCCCGAGCCCCTTGGCGAGGATTACGATCGTCTCCAGGCGCGGCGAGCGCTTGCTGCGCTCCAGCAGGCTGATCTCGGTGCGGTGCAGGTCGCAGGCGTCGGCCAGCGCCTCCTGGGAGAGGCCGGAGAGGTCGCGATAGCGGCGCAGGTTCTCGGCGAATTGCTCACGTGAAGTCATGCCCGCACTCTTACGTATGACGGACAATAAATTCCACAGACAAAAGTATTCAATCCCAGATCTAGGAACTGTGGCGTCGACGGGGCCCGCGCATCATCGGAGGGCTTGGCCGTACTGCCTTTCGTAGTAGGCGCGGTAGTCGCCCGAGCGAATCGGCTCCCACCACCAGGCGTTGTCGCGATACCACGCGACCGTCTGCTCGAGGCCGAGCTCGAAGCGCACCTGCGGGCGCCAGCCCAGCGCGCGAACCTTCTCGGAGGACAGCGAGTAGCGGCGGTCGTGGCCCGGCCGGTCGGCCACGTACTCGATCTGCGACGCGCTCGCCCCGGTCAGCTCGACGATCCGCTCGACGACCGCGATGTTGGACTGCTCGTCGGGGCCGCCCGCGTTGTAGACCTCGCCCGGCACGCCGTGCTCGAGCACGTGCGCGATCGCGCGACAGAAGTCCGTCGAGTGGATCCAGTTGCGCACCTGCATGCCGTCGCCGTACACCGGCAGCCGGTCGCCGTGCAGCGCGTTGAGGATCATCAGCGGAATCAGCTTCTCCGGGTACTGGTAGGGGCCGTAGTTGTTCGAGCCGCGGCAGATCAGCGCGGGCAGCTCGTAGGTGTGGAAGTAGCTCTGCACGAGCAGGTCCGCGCCCGTCTTCGTGGCCGAGTACGGCGAGGAGGGGCGAAGCGGAGACTGCTCGGTGAACGAGCCCAGCTCGATCGAGCCGTACACCTCGTCGGTCGAGACCTGCACGTAGCGCAGCGCGTTCGTGCGCGCGGCCTCGAGCAGCACATACGTGCCGAGCGCGTGCGTGGCGACGAACGCGTCGGGCTCGGCTATCGAGCGATCCACGTGCGTCTCGGCCGCGAAGTTCACGATCGCCTCGGGCGCGCCGGCGTCGATCGCGCCGGCGACAACCGCCGCGTCCTCGATCGCCCCGCGTACAAATTTAAATGATCGATGGTCCGTGAGGTCGTGGAAGTTCTCCTCACGTCCCGCGTACGTGAGCTTGTCGAGCACGGTGACCTCGTCGCCGTGCTCGAGCAGCCGCTGGCGAGCGAACGTCGAGCCGATGAAGCCGGCTCCGCCGCAGACGAGAAGTCTCATGCCCTCATCATCCCAGCCCGCGCCGCCAGGTACCCCGCCAGGCCCTCGCGCCAGTCGGGCATCGGCAGCACGTCGTCGCGCTCGGAGGCGAGCGCCGACCACGCCGGTCGCGGCGCGGGGCGCGCCATCTGCTCGCTGCTGGCCGGCTCGACCGTGCAGTCGACCTCGGCCTGGCGGAAGATCTCCCGCGCGAAGCCGTTCCACGAGACCTCGCCGGCGCCCGTCATGTGCACGAGCCCGGTGACGTCGCGCTCGAGCAGCCCTAGCACGGCCGGCGCCAGGTGCCCCGACCACGTGGGCGAGCCGATCTGGTCGGTCACGACCTGCACGGACGGCGCAACGGGGTTGGCGCCGGCCGATCTCGACCGGGCCGTCGCCGACCGATCGGTCGACCCGGTCGCGTCGCGCTCGCCGGCGAGGCGCAGCATCGTCTCGACGAAGTTGGGGCCGTCGACGCCGTACAGCCAGGCGGTGCGCACAACCGTGTGACGCGGCGAGGCCGCCAGCACCTGGCGCTCGCCGTCGAGCTTCGTCGAGCCGTACACCGAGCGCGGGCCGGTCGGATCGGACTCGACGTACGGGCGCGGGCGCCCGTCGGCGTCTAGCGAGGCGACGCCGTCGAACACGTAGTCGGTCGAGATGTGCAGCAGCGGCACGTCGATCCGCGCGGCGGCGCGCGCGAGGTTGCCGGCGCCGTCGGCGTTGACGGCGTGCGCCAGCTCCGGCTTTGACTCGGCGCCGTCGACATCCGTCCAGGCGGCGCAATTGACGATCGCTTGGAGCGAGCCTGGTTCGGCGAGCACCATGTCGAGCAGCTCGTCGACGGCCGCTGCGTCGGTGATGTCGATCTCGGGCAGGTCGACGAGCACGAGCTCCTGGCCGGAGCGCTCGCCGGCGCGCGCCACGTCGTGCCCGAGCATCCCGGCGGCGCCTGTCACGAGCAGCCTCACAGGATCGAGATGTCGGAGTTGTCCCCGACCATGAAGCGATACGCGCGCGGCTGGCGCTCGCCGCGACGGACGGTGACGTTGCGTCCCAGCAGCGAGGACTCCATGCGCCCGTCGAGGTGCGAGACGACGCAGCCGGCGAGCAGGATCGAGTGCTCGACCTCCGAGCCGGTTATCTCGCAGCGCTCGCCGATCGCCGTGTATGGGCCGATGTAGCAGTCGCTCAGCCGCGCGCCGGCGCCGATGATCGCCGGTCCGCGCACCGTCGTGCGCTCGAGGCGCGCGCCGGGCTCGATGACCACGCGGCCGTCCACGCGCGAGTCGATCAGCTCGCCGTCGAGGCGCTCGACGAGATTGTCGAGGATCAGGCGGTTGGCCTCGAGCATGTCCTCGAGGCGCCCCGTGTCCTTCCACCAGCCGCGCACGATGTGCGGCTCAACGCGCAGGCCGCCGTCGACGAGGTGCTGGATGGCGTCCGTGATCTCAAGCTCGCCGCGCTCCGAGGGCTCGATCGCGCGCGCGGCGTCATGGATCTGGGAGGTGAACATGTACACGCCGACGAGCGCCAGGTCGGTCGCGGGCTCGGTCGGCTTCTCGACCAGCCGCACGACCGGCCCGACCTGGCCGGCCGGCGCCGTGGCGAGCTCGGCGACTCCGTAGTTCTGGGGGTCGGGTACCGGCGTGAGCAGGATCAGCGCGTCGGGCTCGTGCTCGCGGAAGGCGGCCACGAGGTCGGAGATGCCGCCCTGCAAGAGGTTGTCGCCGAGGTACATGACGAACGGACTCGCTCCGAGGAAGTTCTCGGCGGTGAGCACGGCATGGGCGAGCCCGGCGGGCTCGTCCTGCAGGATGTAGGTGATGCGCACGCCGAAGCGCGAGCCGTCTCCGGCGACCTCTTCGATCTCCTGGCCGGTCTCCGGCGCGATGATGATCCCGACCTGCTCGATGCCCGCCTCGGCCATCGCCTCGATCCCATAGAACAGCACCGGCTTGTTGGCGACCGGCACGAGCTGCTTGGCGCTCGTGTGCGTAATCGGGCGCAGGCGCGTGCCCTTGCCTCCGGAGAGGATCAGTCCCTTGAGGGGGTCCATTGCGGGCGGAGCCTACCGGGGGTGGAGAGAGGCCGGGCCTGGGGCGGGCGCACGGCCCGCTCCGGCGTTGGCGGTCCGCGCCTCGGACACGCTGAAGGCTTGAATCAAGCCGATCTCGCGAGCATTGAGGATGAAGAGCTCCACGGCCTCCTTCGAGTCCTCATCGCTCATCTCGTTTTCCACGAGGAAGTCGCGCATGACCTGCTGGGCTGGCAGCTTGCGCACTGCTGTCAGGAGGACCGCAACCTATTGTCTGCGGCCCCCGGGTCGCTGACGTCGAAACGCGTACAGCCGCGCGAACGATTCCGCATCTCGCTACCGAGTTCCGTGTCCAGTCTGTCAGACTTGCCGCGCGATGCGCCGAGTCAATGGGATCCTCTTCGGCATGCTCGCGATCTTGGCGTGTTCGGCGACGCTTGCCGAGGCGCGCATCAAGGCGGGCGACGCGACTGCCACGCATGCCTATCTGAAGGCGAGGATCGCCCTGAACCGGGCGACGGCTACAGAGGAGCCGGCCGTACTCAAGGCGATCGGGGCGCTCGAAGCTCAGGTCAAGGCCGAATGCCCAGGCGTGCTGGCGGGTGCCCCACCGCACGCCAAAGGCGAAAAGACCAACGAGTCGGAGTTCGAAATCACCGAGGAGCTGCTGGCCGTAACGTTCGGCGCTGGGGAACGTGTCGAGCATCCAGCGGCGGCGCGGTTCGCGGCGACTGTTCGCCCTCTGCGCTGGAGCAACCCGAGACTGACCAAGCTGCTTCGCTCGCTGGCAATCGAACAGGCTTTGCAGTCTGCGATCCGGCCGCCGGATCTGTGCTCGGACTTGAAGTTTTGGGTTTCGAGTGGCTATACACAGATCTCCTCCGGCACCGAGAGGTTTCTGCATCGTCTAGGCGTTGTGTCGTCAACAACCCTGATCGAATCCGAACCGCACGAACCAGCGTCTAACTTCCTCAACACGGAGGCGCTTGTCGCTTACCGTCTCAAGCCGTACGAGGACGGTGTTGACAGGCGCCTCGCCGAGAGGGCCTTGCCACGTGAAGTCAAGATCACCAACCCTGCATTGAAGCCTTTTCTTGAAGCGGTGGGCGGAGTCTATGTCGCCCTTGGTCGCTCAGCCGCGCCAGCGGGCTAGTTGCTGACGAGCCCGACTTGATCTCAGTAGACCCCGCCCAGCTTCCGGTGATCCCAGCTAGCGCGGCGGCGCTCGACGAACTCGAGCCCGACGCGCTTGCCGGCCTGAGCCGCGACGGCGTCGCGCGCCTCCTGCGGGAGCTCGCTCGGCGGCGACTCGCCGCGGGGCACCGAGTTTCGCATCATGATCTCCGCGCCGAGCCGCACGACGTCGGCGATTTCGCGATGCACGATCACGTCGCACTCGAACATCACGCCGCGCAGCTCCTGGTAGGCCTCGCCCGTCTCGACCTGCAGCGTCGCGCGCGGGTCGCGTTCGATGTTGCGCACCTTCTGCGAGCGGCCGTACGTCCACGACCAGATGCGCGGGCCCGGTTCGCCGGCGGAGTGACTGCGCAGCACGTACCACAGCGGCATCAGGTGCGGCCACCCCCGCGGGCCGATCGTCGCGCAGGTGACCGTGCGCTCTTCGGCGAGGAAGTTCGCAACCTCGGCCGGCGACATCTGGATCTGCTCGCGCCGGCTCATGCGCGGAGCCTATGCGTCAGGCGGGTTGGAGCTTCGCGCGCCGATCCGTCGGCCGGCGGCGTGCCGGTTTGCCCTGCGCCTGTCCCAGCCGCGCGACCGCCTCGCGAACCGCCTTGCGCGCGTCCGCGGGCTCGAGCACCGCGGCGTCGCCCGCTTCCCTGAGGATCTCGCGCACGAGCCAGTCGACGCCGGCGAAGCTCAACTCGACGACGACCGCGCCGTCGCTGCGCTCCTCGACGACCCGCCGCGCCTCGCGCGCCCACCGCGCCCGCTCGGGCGAGACCCACACACGCGCGCTGCGCGAGGCCTGCACCTCGCCCGTGCGCAGCCAGCCGTCGACCTCGGCGGCCGGATCGACCTCGGGCCGCGGCTCGAACGTCTCATTGGTGACCGTCGCCTGCTTGATGCGGTCCAGGCGGAAGTGGCGCATGCCGTCGCGCTCGGGGTCGAACGACGCCACGTACCAGCCCTCGCGGCCGTTCGTCAACGCGTACGGCTCGACCTTGCGGTTGACGAGGTCGTCCTCGTTCTCCTTGTAGTACTCGAGCTCGACCAGCTTGTTCGCGACAATCGCGTCGGAGATCTGGCGCGCCACGCCGGAGTCGTCACCGCCCGCGCGCGCCACCTGCAGGCCCTGCTCCATCGGGTCCTCGCCGAGCGCCGCGACGATCTTCTCGCGCGCCGAGGTCAGCGAGCCCTCGGGGATGTGCTCGCCGATCAGGTCGATCGCCGCGACGAGCGCCTTCGCCTCGACCGGCAAGAGGCGCGCCGGGCGGTCGAAGTTGTCGCTGTAGGGCTCCGGATCGACCTCGATCTCGCCCTCCTGCTCGTTGATCTCCGCGTACAGCACGTATGAGCCGCCGCCGAAGTTCACGACGTTCAGCACGTTGACGTCCTCGTGCAGCTCCTCCTCGCTGAGCTGAAGGCGCTCGCAGACCTCCTCCACCGACACGCGCTCGCCCGCGCGACCGGCCTTGATGAGGATGCTCGCGAGCGTCACCAGCCGTGCGAAGCGCTCCGGGCGGATCGCCGCCTCGCCCCGCCCGACCGCGGCGTCCTCGCCCTGCGCCTCGGTCGCTGCCGCGCGGCGCCCACCGCCGCGACCGCGGGCGGGAGCTGCAGCGCCAGCGCCCGCATCTCCCGCCGCCGTGGCCTTCGCGTCGGCGCCCGGCAGCGTCTTGCCGTGGCGATCCTTCAGCAGCTTCAGGCGCCGCGCGAACTCGCGGGTCAGCTCCTCGGGGCCCTGCAGGCGCGCGTGCGCGCCGAGGCCGAACACCCACGAGACGAGACCGCGCGGGTTCGAGTAGCCGGTCAGGAAGAGCTTGTCGCCGGCGCCGGCGTCGGCGTCGGCGTCGGCGTCGCGCAGCTCGCCGTAGCGGCCGAAGTGGCGCTCGACCTGCCAGGCGATGCGCTCGGAGATGACGATCTCCGCGACGCCCTGCTCGTCGCCCAGCTGCCAGTCGGCGCGGTTGGCGTACGCGCGCGGGTCGAAGTCGGCGGGGCGGCGGAAGTCGTGCTCGGCCTTCGTCGCGTAGGAGACCTTGCCGCGTATGCGCGTCAGGCGGAAGACGCGGATCGCCTTGCGCTCGTGCGAGTAGCCGAGCAGGTAGAACTGCCCGCCCTGGAAGAGCAGCTGGTAGGGGTCGACGCGGCGCGGCCCAACCTCGTCGCGCTCCATCGTGTAGTAGTCGAACAGGATCGTCTTGTTGCGGAAGATCGCCGTCTCGACCTTCGCCAGGCGTGCGGACAGCTCGTGCCCGCCGGCCGACGCGGTGATGCCGAGCGCGACCGAGCGCTGCTCGGGCGCGCGCAGCGGGCTGGGGCGTCCCCAGGTGATCTGCTGCAGCGCCAGGCGCAGGGGCTCGGCGTAGGCGAATTCGCCGTCCAGCAGACTCAGCGCCGTCTGCAGCGCGGCCAGCTCCTTGTCGGTGAAGGCGATCGCCGGAAGGTGGAAGTTCTCCGGGCGCAGCGAGTAGTTCTCCTGCTCCGCCGCCCCGTCGGCGGGGCGCTCGACGGTCAGCTGGATGCGCAGCGATTCGAGCTCCGAGCGGTCAGCGTAGAAGCGCCGCGCGAACGCGTCTTCGTTCATGCCGCTGTAGCCCTCGACGTCGCGCCGGATCTCCAGAGCCGTGACGGGCCGGCGCTCGGCCATCAGGTAGGAGATCAGCGACAGCTGGCGGATCAGCTTCTCGGTGTCCTTTGCCATGACACAGCACCTTAGAACCCGAGGGCGAGACGGATATCAGGCGAGCGGCCTGCTGAGCCGCTATTTGCGAGCTTTCAGGCCGCTTTGCGGGCCGCAACGTCGGTCAGCGCGATCTGCGCGCCGACCTCCGGCGCCGGCGCCTGCGGGTTGACCCCCTCCTGCGGCGCGGCGCGATCTGAGAAAAACGCGCCGCCGCCGATCGCGCTTCGTCGGCCGCCACGTGCCATGGCCGGTAGCATTCGAGCATCTTGACTTCTGGCGCCTGTTACGGGGTGGTGGGCACGCTGGGCAAACGGGGGAACGCGCTGCGCCGCGGCCACGGTCGCCGCGTCGGGCTGCTTATCGGGCTACTCGTCGCCGCGCTTGGCGCGAACTCACTCCCGGCGCATGCCGCTGCGAAGCTGGTCGTGCCCGATCGCCATGGCGTTATCCATACATGCATCGGCGGCGACGACGGCGACGAGCTGCACGTCGTCAACGCGCGCGAACCCTGCCCTGATCACGAGCAGGCGCTCCCATGGAACTGGCGCGGTCGGCCAGGGCCGCGGGGCAAGCCGGGAGCCGAAGGCGAACCGTTCGCGAGCCTGCTGATCGAGCTCTCGCTCGCCGGCGACGAGAAGGAGACTCACGTCGCGAAAGGATGGCTTGCGAGGTTGATCGAAGAAGCCGCGCCTGTCGCCGGCAACGCCTTCACGCTGCTCGGCCTCGGGATCCTCGCGCTGGCGCTCGCGCTCTCACTGCTGCGCTGGCTGACCGGCCTCCCGTGGAGGTGGGGTTTGCTTCGCCGCTCGCGCTGGGTCAGGTCGCTCGGCAAGCTGTTCGGCCCGGCGCTGCAGATCGAAGCGTTTGAGGACGGAGCGATGCGAGGGAGGGTCGGGCCAAGCTTCGCGCTGCTGGCACAAGCGCGAATCGCTGGCGGCCGCGAGACCGGCTCGCACCTGTACCTCGTCACGGGTGAGGAACGGACGGGCGACTACATCGCAGCGCTTCAGGGCGTGCCCCAGACACAGGTACTGGCCCTCGCGCTCTCTCTACTCAGACTCCTCTGGCGACGACCCCGCCTCACGGTCGGCGGCTCTCTGAAGCCGATCGACGCCGATCAGACGGCGGCGGTGACGGTCTCGCTGAGGCTCGACGCGCGGGTGATCGACACGTCGGAGTTCTGGCTCAGCGAACCGCCGACGCCGACGCTCACCGCGGCCGCCTCGAACCGCGTGCTTGCCGTCGCGGTCGCGGGATGGATCGAGCACGAGACGATCGACGAGACGCCGGGACCGCCCGCGAGCGAGGTGCTCCTCTCGTACGACGCTCGCAGTTGGGCGCTGTTTCGGGCCGGAGCTGAGCTGAACCGAATGAGCCTGCTCGACGAGGCTGCCGACCTCTATGAGCGCGCGCTCGCGATCGACCACGACAACATCGGTGCGTTGATCGATCTTGCTCACTTGCGGCGGCTCGATGACCACTACGTCGGCGCCGAGACGCTGGCATTGGATGCGATCCGGCTAATCGAGCGGCGCAACCGCACATACGGCCGGCGCAATGACGAAGACCCGAACTGGTACCGCGCGAAGATTGTGCTTGCGACGACGTACGCCGATTGGGCGCGAAACTCGGCAGCCCGACCAGCGTGGAGCGATGCCGGCAGGGAGGCGTTCATTATTGCCGACAAAGTCGCCAAAGCAGCGATGCTCACGAGAGACCGGCTCGAGCGCCTGGTTAGCCGCGAAACGCTAACGAAGGCCACGTGTGCGGGCAAGATTGGCGCGTGGGCGTATGTCGAGGCGACGCTTCGTACCTCTCGTCAGGCGATCTGCCAGACCGTGAGGTCGCGACACGACGATCAGCGCGACAGGCACTCTGCGCCCGCCGCGGACAACAGGCGCGTGCGGCCGGCTGTGACGCGCCGGCGCGGACGCGCGCTCTGGAGCCGCTGCAGGGCGGCATCGGCGGCGCTGCGCCGGTGGCGAACATTCAGGCGCCGGGCCGCCGAGCTCCACACGCTGCTCGAGACGACGTTTGAGCCAGCCGCGCTCCTGCTTGTCGCTTCCAACGTCCCGCGGTCGGACGGCGCGAGCGGACCAGCTCCTCGACGCTCAACGCGCCGTCGCGACCCCGTCGCCACTGACCGCGAGGACGTGACAAGGGCACTGGAAGCCGGGGTCTCAACACCGACGAAAGTCGAAGTCTTGGTCAACTACGTCAGGGATCTGCAGTTCAAGAGCCCTCGTGTGGTCTACAACCTGGCCTCCTGGTCTGGGCGTCAAGCCGGCCGCGACAAGTCAAGGGCCGAGGGCTACATCAACGAAGCGTTCGAGCTGCTGCGCCAAAGCATCAGCCGCACTCCTCCGCTCGAGCGACGCGCACTGCTGACCTACGCCGAACTCGACCGGGACCTGCGGCACGTCCGTCACGCCCGCGGCGCCGATGTCGCGCGTCTCTGGGGGCTCGTACCGAATGACGAAGCGCCTCTTCGAGAACTCGACAGGCTCACGAGCGACGCCGCGCATTGGGCCAGGGAACGGAAGCGCGTACGCGGGCTAGCCGTGGTGGGGTCGTGGGCGCAAGGCGAAGGACGCGCCGAGTCCCCCGTCGAGGTCGTTCTCCTCACGAACGCGCCCGGCGAACTCATCCGCTCTGACGAATGGCTCGCCCACTTCGGTCGCCCCGTGGTTCTCAGACGGTGGAGAACGCGGTCTCTTTACCGACTTCGCGTCGAAATGCGGTCGGGACTCGTGATCGAGTTCTTGATTACTAACGCGGTCAACGCAGACCAAGCCGACCCAGGCCTCCGCGCACTCGCAGGCGAAGGGTGCAGCGTCCTCTACGTGGACGGTGACGCCCTCGACTACCTGATCGCGCTGGCGACCAAGCCGGCCGAGGCTGAAAAGCCAGCTTAGGCCGCTTCTCGCGCGTCGTGCGCCGGCGCGAACGAGATCTGAGAGCCTACGTCGAGGCCGTCCGCGACCGGACGACTCTCGTCAGCAGCCGACGAAGCTCGTGGCGTTGAGGAGTCGCGGTCGCCAGTTGAGGACACGCTCCGATCTGAGAAGAACGCGCTGCCGTCGATCGCGCGGTCGAAGCTCGACCAGCGCCGTCCCGGAGCCAGCTCCTTCTCCAGGCGGTCGAAGCTGCCCAGGCGCCCGCCGAGATTGTCGATCATGTGCACGAGCGTCGCCTCGCGCGTGCACGGCACGACCGGGCTGCCGTGCTCCAGCGTGCCGTGGTGGGAGAGGATGATGTGCACGACCGCCTGCGCCAGCTCGGAGGGGAAGCCGTCGATGTCCTCGATCGCGCGACGGATGCGGTAGTAGCCGAGCGGTATCTCGCCGTGCAGGCGGCCCGCGTCGGTCAGGTCGATGTTCTGCGGGTCGTCGGTGTAGGCCTCGAGCTTGCCGATGTCGTGAAGCAGCGCGCCCGTCACCGCGACGTCGCGGTCGATCCCTCCGAACGTCGCGCTGATCGCCGAGACCGCCTGCGCGACGCCGAGACAATGCTCCAGAAGCCCGTGGCGGTAGGCCTGGTGGTAGTACTTCGCCGCCGGAGCCTCGCGGTATCCGTGCCACAGCTCGGAGTCCTCGCCGAACACCCGCTCCAGGAGCAGCCCCAGGTGAGGCTCCTGGATCGTGGCGATCAGCTCGCGAATCTCCCGTTCCATCTGCTCGACCGCGCGCACCGGTCCATCGAGCAAATCATCAATAGAAAAAGTTCCCGGCTCGGCCGGCTCGAGGCCACGTAGATTGATCTGCGGACCGAAGCGCGGATGGACGGTGTAGCGGCCGCGCACCCGCACCGGCGACCCGGCGCAGGCCAGCTCCTCGACCTCGGCCAGCTCCTCCCACACCATGCACGCGAGCGCGCCTGTGCGGTCGCCGAGCTGCAGTCGCATGTAGTCGCCGCCGTCGCGCCGCTGCCTACGCTCGGCCTCGCGGACCAGCAGGACCTGGTCGATCTCCGCGCCGTCGCTGAGCTCGTTCAAGAGCATGCATTGAAGGTAGATGGGGGTGCGGACGGGACAGGCCGGAGGCGGTCGCTCTACCGTAAGCCTCGATGGCCCCGCCCTTTCGCCTCTCGGTCCTCGACCAGTCGCCGATCTCCGAGGGTTCCAGCGGCGCTCAGGCGCTGCGCAACACGATCGACCTGGCGCGCCTATGCGACGAGCTGGGCTACCACCGCTACTGGGTCGCCGAGCACCACGGTGGCCCGATGCTCGCCGGGCCGAGCCCCGAGGCGCTCGTCGGCCCGATCGCCGCGGCGACGTCGCGCATCCGCGTCGGCAGCGGCGGCGTGATGCTGCCGCACTACAGCCCGCTGAAGGTCGCCGAGACGTTCAGCCTGCTCGCCGGCCTGTTCCCCGGCCGCATCGACCTCGCGCTGGGACGCGCCGCGGGCACCGACCCGCTGACGACGTTCGCGTTGCAGCGCGACCGCCGCCAGGCCGCTCCCGACGACTTCCCGCAGCAGCTCGCCGAGCTGCTCGCCTACCTGGACGACCGGATGCCCGAGGACCACCCCTTCGCGCGCCTCGCCGCGACGCTGCCCGGGCGTCCCGAGCGGCCGGAGCCGTGGCTGCTGGGCTCGTCGCAGCAGAGCGCCATCTGGGCGGCCGAGCTCGGTCTGCCATATGCGTTCGCCGACTTCATCAACGCGGGCGGCGCGGAGATCGCGGCGCTCTACCGCGAGCGCTTCGCCGAACACGAACACGCGGGGCGCAAGCCGCAGACGGCCGTCGCAGTGTGGGTCATCTGCGCCGACACCCACGAGCAGGCGCGGCGGCTCGCCGCCAGCGGGCGCATGACGTTCACGTTGCTTCGCCGCGGCGAGCTGATCGCCGTGCCGCCGCCGGAGAAGGCGCTCGAGTTTCTGACGAGCGACAAGCCGACGCCGGCGCAGCCCCGCTCTGAGCGACGGGCAGTGCTGGGATCGCCGTCCGAAGTCCGCGCCGAGCTCGAGGACGTCGTGGCGAAATACGGCGCCGACGAGCTGATCGCCGTCAACATCGTCTACGACCACCAGGCGCGGCGGCGGTCTTATGAGCTGCTGGCGGACGCGTTCGGGCCGTGAAGCGCCGGGTCAGGCGCCCCAGTAGCTGGGGCGGTGCAGTAGCTCCAGCTTGATCCCATCCGGGTCGTAGAAGAAGACCGCGTAGTAGCCGGGCGTGTAGTCGTATTCGCGTGGCGGGCTCTCGATCGACGCTCCCTACTCGGCCAACCGCCTCGAGCGCTCGTCGACCGCGTCTCGCGACGGCACATCGATGCAGATGTGATGAATGCCGACGGCATAGCGGTCGTAGGGCACCGGATGAGCGTCTGACTGCTTCTCTCTGAGCCCGATGGCCGCGACGCCGGCCCCTGGAGCCAACAGACCACCAAACAACATCCCCGCGCTCGCCGCTCACCTCTCTCAGCCCGCTCCAGCCGATCGGCTCCAGGAGACCTCGATAGAAAGGCAAGCTGCGCTCGAGGGAGCTGACTACTAGGACGATGTGGCTGAGCTTGGTTTCGGGCGTCGTTTCACGCTAGCCGAGGTCCCGTGCGGGGTCAAGAACCCGGCAACGCGACCGACCAGCCGGTGCGCATCGTCAACATCCACCGCCCGGCCCTGCAGTTCGAATCCTTCTTCCGTGAGATGCAGGCGCTGATAGCCCACGGCAAGATCAAGGCGCTTCCTCCGAAGGAGCCTCGGTCGGCATCTACGTGGCCATGGTATTCGGCAAGTATCCGAACGAGATCCGGGTCGTGAAGCCCCCGAACGGCGTGTTCAAGGTCCTCGCTGTGGTCGGGCGAGCGCTCGGCTTCAAGGTCGCGCGCTGACGGGCGGGCTGGATAATCGCGTCGCGATCGAGTAGCGCGCGAGTGTTCGGAACTGTCCCGTCAGCGCGCTTGCCTTCTAGAAATCGAGTGGTTAGAATCCGGCGATGGCGGGGCGACAGACGGCCAACCTCTGCGCTGCGGTCGTTTTCTTCGTCGTCCTGATCATTGGGGGCTTGGTGATCGACAGGAATGACGTCGTCGAGCATCCGAAGACCACGACTGTTGTTACCAAGTCCAGTGTCCAAAAAAGCGCTACGTCGCAGAAATCGACGCAGGTTGTCCGCAGCGCGCAGGGAAGGACGAAGACGAGAACGACTTGGACTACGCGGACCGCGGCCCCAGCCGTTCCTCAGAGCACCGAAACAACCACGGTAGACGGCGGGCAATCTTTCATCGAGCGGATGCTTGGGGACAACGGCGTTGTCTTCCTTCAGATCGGCGTCGTCCTTCTCGCGGCGTTCATTGCGGGAGCGGCCATCCAGCGGGTGCTTGTCGGCCAGTACGGCGGTCTCAAGGCTGGCTCGTTCGAGATTGCTGAGCTCGCGAATTTGTCCGATGAGACCGTCGAAAAGCTGCAGGCTGCCCTCGCGGCGCTCCAACAGGATTCCTCCGCGCAGCTTGGCGCAATGAAGGCCGACGTGAAGACGATCCGCACACGCCTGGCGAGAACACGCAAGGAGAGTCGTGCGCTAGACTCAGAACTCAGCAACCAGCTCTCCAAGATCCTGTCACGTCTGGCTAAGGTCGAGGAGAAGGTGAAGGATGATTGATGTGACTCACGCAGATACTGACGACCTAAGCGACCTGGCCACGCAGCTCAAGGAGCAGGCGGAGCGACTGGCGTCGGCTGCTCACGAGGCCGAGGACGAAGTCAAGGTGCTCGAAGCGGAGTCAATGCCGGAGCCACTCGATCCCGATTTCGCAGACAATCTCGAGAAGTCGCTGGCCGAGCCCCGGAAGCGCCTCAGAAGCATCGCGAAGTCCGCCCGATAGCCGGTGCGGCCAAGAACTCGTCTGAGCCACGGCCATGCCGCTTATGACTCGCCGTTAGCGACGGGAGCGTCGTCTCATAGCTCCTCACGCTAGGTTCCAGCCGAAGTAGACCTCGGCCTTGCAGATCTTCTCGCCGCCGAACGTCAGCACCTCGGTGTTGCGGAAGCGGCTCCCGTCGGTCTTCGTGCTCTCGTACGTGACGACGACCTCATCGCCGACCTCGAGCAGCCGCGTGAACTCGAACGCCTCGATCAGCTCGGAGTTCGGCCAGCAGCGCTCGAAGTACCTCGCCCGGTCGATTCCCACGTCGGCGGGGCTGTAGAACGTGAAGTCGTCGCTCAGGAGCTCCTCCACGACGCGGCGATCACCGGATACGTAGGCGCCGTAGACGTCGCGGGCAAGCTGCAATCGGTCACGGGCGGGCATGCGACCTCCTTGATCTCGTTGGCCTAATCAGTCAGACCGCCGGCGACGGCGAGATTCATCGCACACCGCCCGCCCCGCCGTCCCGACCCCACCCGTGTCCAGATAGTCCGATCTCGTCGGTATGACGAGTATCGGTCATCGGGATTAAGCAGCCTGTTCGTCCACTTGCAGCCCGGATTGCGGAATTCGCTCAAGTAGAACAGATCGCGTGACGAGAAACGATCCATGTCCTCGCGAGTGCTGAAGCTGCGCTGGCCGGCCAAGTGCATCGCGTGCAGCTCTTCGCTGGCCGCAGGGACCCGAGCATGGTGGGACGCACAGGAGCGCAGTGTGACGTGCATGGCGTGCCAGGGCGGTGCGCTTCAGCCCGCCGTCGCGAGCCCGCCGTGCGAGCAGCTCGAGCGCGGCCGGGCGGGCGCCAGCGCGACGCGTGAGCATCGCCACCGCATGAGCAACCGCGAAGCGCGAACGCGCAGGGCTCATCCGCGCATCGGCGGCCTATTGCTCGCGCTGCGCTCGGAGCCGCAACACGAGTCGGCATGGCTTCAGGGCGCGCTCGGCGAGCGAGCCATCGCGTCATACCTGGAGCGGCGCACCGCCAACGGCCCGGCGATCGTCCTGTACGACCGCCGCATGCCGGGCTCGCGAGCGAACATCGACGTGCTCGCGATCGCCCCGACGGGCGTGTACGTGATCGACGCGAAGGCGATCAAGGGCAAGCTCCGAGTCGCTAAGCCGCTGTTCAGCGCCGAACGGCTGCTGATCGAGGGACGAACCCGCACGAAGCTGATCGACGGGCTCGAGCGCCAGATCTACGCCGTGCGCGATGCGCTGAGCGCGGCCGGACATCCTGACGTGCCCGTCCGTGGCGCCCTGTGCTTCACGAAGGCAGAGCTCCCGCTGCTCGGCACGCGCAAGATTCGCGGCCACCGGCTGCTCGGCCGCCGGGCGCTCGCCAAGACCCTCAACAGCAAGGGCGCGCTCACAAGCACGACGATCGACGCATTGGCGCGGACGCTTGCCGGCGCACTGCCGCCCGCCTGAGAACCCACCACGCACGCCCATCTGATTATTTTTATTTATTCGGATATGACGAATAGGGCGGGTAAGAGGCGGGGCGGCCAAACTCGTGTTGCAGGATGCCATGTAGCCTCTTTCCAACTGCGGACACGAGGTGAGAGAGATGCCGCTCTATCTATCGAGGTTCAGCTACACAGCGGAGACTTGGGCCAGGCTGATCAGCAACCCAGAGGATCGCCGAAAGGCCGCTCAGGCGTACATCGAGTCGGTTGGTGGCAAGCTCCACGGATTCTGGTACGCCTTTGGCGCACACGATGGCTACAACCTTTGGGAGGCCCCCGACAACGTGTCCATGGCGGCAGTCGCGTTGGCGATTAGCGGTGGCGGTGCACTCAGCTCGTTCGAAACGACGGTCCTCATGACCGTCGACGAGACGATGGATGCCCTGCGCAAGGCCGAGCAAGTCCAGTATCGATTGCCCGGCGCGTAGCGGCGCGCGCGGTCGGCGCCGCGCCCTCGGCCTCGCACGCGCAGCTCAGTCGGCCCACCAACCCTGCAGTATTTCGCCGTCGCCGTCGCGCCGCGGCCCGACCGCCAGCACCTCGATGCCCTCCGGGCCGGCCTCGAACGCGCGGATCACGCCGGGCGAGACGCGGATCGCGTCGAGCGCCTCGATGTCCAGTATCTCGTCGTCGAGCTTCACCCGTCCGGAGCCCTTCAGCACGACGTACACCTCCTCGGCCTGATCGTGCTTGTGCGCGAACGCCTGGCGCTTGCCGGGCTTCACGCGCTGCAGGCTGACGCCCGTCTGCTCGGCGTCCAGGTCGTTCTTCGCGAAGCGCGCCTCCTGGGTGTCGGTGATCCCGAAATCGACCGCCGAGTCCTCGACGTCGGTGAGCTTCTTGTGCGTGTACGCAGCGGGCACGTCTACCTCCTCGGTTGTGTGCGGCGGACATGCCAGACCGTAATGGCTCGCGTGATCGGCGGTCGCGCTGGGCCGATTTGCGATCGTGCGCGGGCGATTGCCGATCGCGCGCGGGCGATTGCCGATCGCGCGCGCGGCAAGGAATCGGGCGCCTACGGCTCCAGCCGGTGCGGCCCGCGATACAGGAATGTCACCTCGCGCACGTTGTCCTGCCCGAGCATCTGCATCAGCAGGCGCGTAAGGCCGAAGCCGAACCCCCCGTGCGGAGGCGCGCCGAAGCGGAAGAAGTCGAGGTAGTACTGGATCGGGCCGGTGTCGACCTTCTTGTCCTTTGCCTGCTCGAGCAGCCGCTCGTAGCGGTGCTCGCGCTGCGCGCCCGTCGTCAGCTCGATGCCGCGCCACAGCAGGTCGAAGCTCTTCGTGACCGTCGGCCGATCGGCGTAGCGCATGTGGTAGAAGGGCCGCACCGAGGTCGGGTAGTCGGTCACGAACGCGAACTCGTGGCCGTGGCGCTCCTTGACGATCGCCGACAAAGCGCGCTCGCTCGGCGGGTCGAGATCGTGCTCGGCGCCCGGCGTGTCGTGGCCGCTCTCGCGCAGCAGCCCCTTCGCGTCCTCCAGCGGGATGCGCGGGAAGGGCACCTCGGGGACGACCAGCTCGCTGTCGAACGTCTGCGCGATCTGCTCGCCGTGGACGTCCTTGACGACCTCGAGCACGTGCGCCAGCCAACGCTCCTCGAAGCTCATCACGTCCTCGTGGGAGTCGATCCAGGAGATCTCGACGTCGACGCTCGTGAACTCAGTGTCGTGACGCGAGGTGAACGACGGGTTGGCGCGGAAGACTGGCCCGATCTCGAAGACCTTGCCGAAGCCCGCCGCCATCGCCATCTGCTTGTAGAACTGCGGCGACTGCGCAAGGTAGGCCGTCTCGTCGAAGTACTCGACCTTGAACAGCTCAGCGCCGGACTCGCTCGCCGAGCCCATCAGCTTCGGCGTGTGCAGCTCGATGAAGCGCTCCTCGCGCCAGAACTCGCGCATCGCCTGCTCGGTCGTGGTCTGCACTTCGAAGATCAGCTTGCGCTCGGGCCGGCGCAGGTCCACATAGCGCCAGTCGATCCGCTTGTCCAGCGCCGAGTCCGGCGCGATCGGCAGCTCCGGCTCGGCCGGCGAGTCGACCTCGAGCTCCTCCAGCTTCACCTCCAGGCCGCCGAGGTTCACGCGCTCGTCGGCCGCGACCGTGCCGACGATCGTGACCGCCGACTCCACCGTCAGCGCCGAGATGCGCTCGTTCAGATCGCTCGGCTCCTCCCCCTTCGCCAGCACCACCTGCGCGAGGCCCGATTCGTCGCGCAGCACGATGAACTGCACGCGCTTCTGGTCGCGCAACGCTTGCACCCAGCCGCGGATCCTCACCTGCTCGCCGATCCTCTGCGGCAGCTCCGCTATCAGCGTGCGCTTCACCGTCCGGACCCTATCCGAGGAAGCCCGATCGGCGGGTCGAGCACGAAGCCGCGTCCGGCCGGTTCGCCGCGCACCGCTCTACGTCACGCAGCCCAGCGTCCATCCTTCAGCGAGCGGCTCCGAGACGTCGGGGCTCGTGGTGCGCACCACAACCCCGACGAGAGCTAACCGCGACTGGCGTCTTTTGGAGGGTTCGGACGCGGTGCAGCGTCTTTTGCCGGACGCCCGGTTATCGGGTTCAACGGCGTTGAGCCTTTGGGTCCTGGCGGCTCAGCTTTCGGATCCTTGTCGGGCTGGAGTGCTCCCTCCCGAATCTTGCGAAGATCATCGGTCATTGGTGTTCACTCTAACGGCTAGCTCGTAGGGTCTCCCTTGAGAAAGTACAGCTCGGCGATGGCATCCTTCGCAATCCACATGCCTCGTTCCGGGTCGAGCTTTGCGACTGCATGACCGAGTTCGTCCACGGACCACATCTCCTGAAGGAACAGATCGTGCTCAGAGGGGCTCTGTCCGGCGGCCGAACGTTGCCCGTACTTCCCGAGTACAACGCGCGGGGCGTCAGGTGTGTCGCCCTTCAGATGGACGAGTACCCAGGCTCCATTGATCGTCGCCCGCTGGAACACGAGATCCCAGGCGTCGCGCGCGTCTCGACCTCCCAGCGCGTAGTGCCACCACGAAAGCGATCCCTTGCCCTCAGCCCTCCGCAGGACATGGTTTAGGGGGAGACCAATCGCGATTGGAGAGGCAACGAGGACAACCAGCGTCCATCCCACCGTCTCGCCGAGATGCCCTGCCAGTGAGAGCCGGCAAGATCCTGAGCCAACTGCCAGGTCCACCAACTCCAAATCAGATGGATTAGAAGCGCATAGAAGAGAGCGCGCAAGACGATGCCCTGGCCATCTCCGCCAACCTGAACAGCTCGCTGTCGCTGAGTGAGCTCGACAGTCACAAATCCAGGCAGTACCGCGGCGACAGCGATCACCAACGAGACGAGCGTTCCGGGCATCGACCAAGGCTATTGAGCACTTGCGACGGCACGAGAAACCGGAGTCGTTTGGCCCCTCAGACTTCTATGTACGGTTCCGGCGTGCGAAAACCTCTCCGGGACCGGAGCGCGCTACGCCTCCTCCGCCAACTCCACCTCGACCGCGAACTCCTCCGCGACGACCGGCTCGAGCATCGCGATCGAGCCCGCCCGGCGCAGGTCGCTCGCCCCCAGCTCCAGCGCCGCCAATCGCTCGGCGCTGTCGCTCACGACGACGCGCCTGACCGGCGCGCGCATCGGCCGGTGCGCCTCGGACTTGGCCTTGCGCACTTCCTTGAGCACGTCCGCGGCGACCGCCAAGGCCTCGTCCTCGACTGCCTGCCCGGCGCTCTCCGCGTCGCCCACCGCCGCGCTCAGCTCGGCGAGGTCGGGCCACTTGGCCAGGTGCACGGAGCCCTCGCGCCACCACGACCACACCTCCTCGGCGACGAACGGCAGGAACGGCGCGAGCAGCCGCTGGAAGACCGACAGCGAGCTGCGCAGCGCGCGGCTGACGGACGCCGCTCCCCGCCGCGCCGTCTCGGACTCGCCCACGTCGTAGCGCCGCCCCTTGACGAGCTCCAGGTAGTAGTCGCAGTACCACCAGAAGTACGCCTCCACGCGCTCCAGCGCGCGCGCGTAGTCGTACTCCTCGAAGCTCTCGGTCGCGTCGGCCACGACGCCCGCCAGCCGCGCGATCATCGCGCGGTCGAGCGGGTCCGTCAGCTGGCCGATCTCGACCGGGTCGTCGCCGACCGATCGGTCGCCCTCCGCCGGCAGGTCGGCCAGCGCGAACTTCGACGCGTTCAGCAGCTTCACGGCCAGTCGCCGGCCGACCTTCATCTGCTGCGCGTCGAACGCCGTGTCCGTTCCCGGCCGCCCGCTCGCTGCCCAGTAACGCACAGCGTCGGCGCCGTACTCCTCCAGCAGGTGCATCGGCGTGACCACGTTGCCCTTCGACTTGGACATCTTCTTGCGGTCCGGGTCGAGTACCCATCCCGACAGCGCCGCGTTGCGCCACGGCAGCACGCCGCTGTCCAGGTGCGAGCGCAGGATCGTCGTGAACAGCCACGTCCGGATGATGTCGTGCGCCTGCGGGCGCACGTCCATCGGGAAGACCTTCGCGAACAGCTCCTCGCCCGCCTGTGCCCGTTCGGGTGCGCCCTTCACCGTGTCCTCGCCTGACCCAGCCGTCCCGGCTGTGTGCCCCCCGGCGATCTGCGGCGTCAGCGAGGACGTCGCCCACGTGTCCATCACGTCGGGGTCGCCGGTGAACCCGTTCGGCTCGCCGCGCTGGGACGCCTGGAAGCCCTCCGGCACGTCGGTCGAGGGATCGACCGGCAGCTGGTCCTCGCGCGCGGGAATCGGCTGCGCGTAGATGACCGCCCCGCTCGCGTCGAGCGGATACCACAGCGGGAACGGCACGCCGAAGAAGCGCTGGCGGCTAACGCACCAGTCGCCCGTCAGCCCGTTGACCCAGTCCTCGTAGC
>Ga0193729_1000105_pt1 | contig 37605 bp, 29 predicted proteins | sample U1c2metaG_FD_143036 | JGI IMG/M metagenome (GOLD analysis project Ga0193729, IMG submission 143036) | Soil microbial communities from a riparian zone of the East river system, Colorado, United States - U1c2 | ecosystem: Environmental > Terrestrial > Soil > Riparian zone | place: USA: East River...
GCAAACTTATAAGCTCCTCCTCCGCAGACTCGATGTCCAAGAAGTGCGCAATACCGATCTGCTTCAGATCAGCGTTTTCGACGCCAACCCGCAGGAAGCCGCCGATATCGCAAACAAAATCGTGGCTGTGTATCAGGACAAACGCGGCGAGGAAGAGAAAGAGATTATGAACCGCGGCATCGCGACCATGAATGAACAGGTTGCGAGAGAACAAAAGGCGGTAAGCGACGCGGCCGCCGAAGTAGGACGCATTCGCGACCAGGAACACATTATCGATCTTAACCCTGAGGGGATGGAAGACACGCAGACTGCCGTAAACACGATCGTGCTAAAGCAGGAAGAAGGAGTCAATGAGGCCGAAACGAGCGTCGAGGCGATCCGCAGCAGGGTGGAGCAAATCCGGAAACTCAAGGGCGAAGAACTCGTGCGGATGCTGGCTACGCTCAATATTCAGGACCCGACGATCCAAAAAATTCTACCAAATTATCAAGAGACCGTCGCCCAAGACGCCTTTTTACTCAATTCCGGCCTCGGCGAAAATCACCCCAAGCTGAAAGCGCTCCGGGCGACCAAGGCTGTCTATGCGAAACAGCTCGAGGAGCAGGTCGCAAGCATTCGAAGCGCCCTGGAAAAAAATCTGAAAAGCGCGCAAACCACACGCGAGCGAATGGATAAACGGCTGGGCGAAATCAACACACGGCAATTGGCTACAAAAACCCTGAGCGCCAATTACGTGCGGGCAAAAAACGCTTACATCAAAGAAAGATTGCTTCTCGATGGAGTAAGAATGCGGGCGCAGACCCAAACGATGGAGCTGGCCATGCCGCGCATCGCGGTGAGCGTAAAGCAGGTGGCGGAACCGCCCAATTTTCCTGCCCGCCCGCTAGTGGTTCTTAATCTGGCACTAGGCGCCCTGGTCGGCCTCATGATTGGCCTTGGTCTCGCCTTTTTTATCGAATATCTCGATACCAGCGTCAAGACCATGGAAGACGTTGAGAATCTTCTCGGCCTCCCGGTTCTGGCGATCATTCCGAAAAACATAAAGTTGCTCCACCGCGAAGCGGGAGACACGCCGGACGCGGAGGCATACCGGATTTTGCGCACCAACATCGAATTCAATCGCAAGAATCCTGAAGCCAATACCATCTCGCTCGTCAGTGGCGGACCCGGCGAAGGCAAATCAACCACCATCGCCAATCTCGCCTTCGTCTGCGCCCAGGGCGGCTATTCTACGCTCATTGTCGATGCCGACCTGCGCCGCCCGGTTCAACACGAGCTCTTCGGCGTCAGCAACACCGCCGGCTTAACCAGTTATCTCACCACTGAGATGCCGCTGGAGAAGGTCATATTACCCACCGCGGTGAAAAATCTTTCCATCCTGCCCAGTGGAGTGCTTCCGGCCGACGCCGTCGGCATTCTCAATTCGCAGCGCATGTCGGATACGATTGCCGAGTTGAAATCGCGTTACGACCTTATCTTTTTTGATTCGCCGCCGATGCTTGGCGTGAGTGACGCATCGGTTCTGGCCAGCGAAGTCGATGAGACGATCATCGTTGTCCAGCACCGGCGGTTTCCCCGCGCGATGCTCACACGCGTCAAGCAAGCCATCCTCAGCGTGGGTGGCACCCTCCTGGGCGTCGTGCTCAACGATGTCGATCTTAAGCACGACCAGAATTATTCCTACTACACCCATTACTACGCGTACTATCAGCCGCGGGGTAAAGAAACGCGACGCGGACGTTCTCGGAAAGCAGCCGCCGTTGTTGCACACAACGGCGCTTCCGATTCCGACGAATACTGATGCGCTCTCTTCTCTTCTCGCTTTTGTTCCTCGGTTTCGCCGCGATCGCTTCTGGGCAGACGGTCCTCAGAGTCGGTGATTTCGTCGATCTCAAGATTAGCGGAGTTCCGGTGGAGGAACAGCAGCAGGTCAATAATATCTATACCGTGGACGCGAATGGTTGGATCAACCTGCCCTACATCAACAAAATGAAAGCGGCCGGAGTGACCCCGGCGCAACTGGCTGCTTCGATCGAAGGCGCCTATCGCGCCAGCAAAATATATACGAACCCCACGATCACCATTGTGATGGGACCGTCCACCCGTTTTGTGAACGTGGGGGGAGCGGTGCGCACTCCTGGGCGCGTTCCATTCACGGAAGATATGACGTTGCTCACCGTCATTAACGCGGCGGGTGGATTCAACGATTTCGCCGATCAGAAGCGGGTCCGGGTTCTGCGTGGAAGCAAGGTAACAGTTTACGACGTCCGCAAATTTCGGCGCGATCCTTCTAAGGACGTCAACCTTCAACCAGGCGACAAGGTCGAGGTCCCGCAGAGCTTCTTCTAGCGCCCCGTCGCGGCGGGGCTCGGGCCGCAATTCCGCGTGCGCCAAATTTACTGATCCGGCGCGATGACTTCGCGGTGCCGCCAAGCGTAGCCGAGACCCGAGTAAACGGTCAACGCCACCATAGTCCAAACGAGGATGGGACCGGCCTCGTCCCGCGCACGAAGCCACCATGTCGCTCTGTCATCGGCATAGCGCAATTCGCTTGCCGAAAAAAGAGCGAGAAAAAAAATCACGGTGATGATCTGCCACGAGGTCTTCTGTTTACCGAGCCGTTCCGCTGGCAGGACCCGGCCCTTCGCGCTCGCCATCAATCGCAAACCGGTAATCAAAAAATCACGCGCCACAACCGTCGTCGCAGCCCAGGCCGGAATGACCTTGAGCGGCACCAGCGAGATGAACGCCGCCGCCATCATGATTTTGTCCACCAGCGGATCCATCAATTTGCCGAAATTCGTGATGATACCGTAGCGGCGGGCGATTTCGCCATCGATGAAATCCGTCACGCCGGCGATTAGAAAGATGAGCAGCGCGGCGGTGCGTCCGTACTGCCAGGAAGAATTTAACGCCGCCACGAAAAGGATGGTGAGCGCGAGCCGGCCGAGCGTTAAACGGTTTGCCCAGTTCATCGCCGTAACTGTAGCCGTCGGCCTCTGCGCGGCGCGACGCCCGCGCGCACTTGTCGCTGCTCACCTTCCTCCGCCGGCCGATTGTCGATCTTAAACTTCGGCCGTTTCCAAATCGGCGCCCGGCGTTTCAATTCATCCACAATCCACTGGCTCGCCTCGAACCCAGCCGCGCGATGTTCCGCTCCCACTCGAAGAAAAAGCGATGCTTCACCCGTGCCCACAAACCCGATCCGATGATGCACGATAACTTGTTCCAGCCGGAATTTCTTCACCGCCTCCTCGGCAACCAAGCCCAACTGATGCTCCGCCATGGCGCGATGCGCTTCGTACTCGATGCCCTCAATCTGGCGCCCATCTTCGAGTCCGCGGACCGCGCCCCAGAAATCGACAACTGCCCCCGCAGTAAGATCGACATCCCGCGCCGGCGCTTCCAAGCACACCTCGGTCAATAAAACTTCACAAAGTGAGTTTGCCATGCGTTCCAGTCAGTCGCTACAATGAGGCCGCCGCTTCACCACCGCTGAAACACAGGAGACCCAAAATGACCGCGAATCAATGCGATATTGGCCTCATCGGCCTGGCCGTAATGGGCGAAAACCTCGTCCTGAATATGGACTCCAAGGGATTTTCAGTCGCCGTTTTCAATCGCACCACAGAGGTCACCGAGAAATTCGCGGCCAGTCGTGCCAAAGGAAAAAATATCCAGCCGACGCGCACGCTTGAAGAATTTGTCGGTGCGCTTAAAAAACCGCGCAAAGCGATGATCATGATTAAGGCCGGCAATCCGGTCGATCAAGTAATCGGCGAACTCTCACCACTTCTCGAAAAAGGCGACGTCATCATCGACGGCGGTAATTCTTTGTTCACCGACACGCAACGGCGCTGCAGAGATCTCGAAGGTCGTGGGATTCATTTCGTTGGATGCGGTGTTTCCGGCGGAGAGGAAGGCGCGCTCAAAGGTCCTTCGCTAATGCCCGGAGGTTCTCGCGAACCCTGGGAAATAATCGCGCCGATCTTTCGCAAGATCGCCGCACAAGTCGATGGCGAACCTTGTTGCCGCTACATGGGCCCGGATGGCGCCGGCCATTACGTCAAGATGGTGCATAACGGCATCGAGTACGGCGATATGCAGCTTATCTGTGAAGCCTACGCCATTTTGAAAGACGTAATCGGGATGGACGCCAAGCAACTGGCCGAGACCTTCACCGAGTGGAACAAAGGCGACCTCGACAGTTATCTTATCGAAATCACGTCCCAAATTTTCCGCAAGATCGATCCCGAGACCGGCAAACCGCTTGTCGATGTTATCCTCGACAAGGCCGGCCAGAAGGGCACTGGCATATGGACTTTGCAATCCGCCATCGCACAATCGGTCGTCATTTCGACGATCAACGCGGCCGTCGAAGCGCGCGTCATTTCCTCCCGCAAAGATGAGCGCGTCGCGTCTTCGAAAATTCTTCCGCAACCGAAACCAAGAAAATTCAAAGGCGACCGCGCTCAACTTGTCGATGCCGTGCGCAACGCACTTTACGCATCCAAGATCGTTTCCTACGCGCAAGGAATGGAATTGCTGGGAGCCGCCAGCCATCAATACAAATGGAACTTGAACTTCGGCGACATCGCCACCATTTGGCGCGGCGGTTGTATCATTCGCGCCAAGTTCCTGAATCGCATCGTCGAAGCCTACAAACGAGATTCAGACCTGCACAATCTTCTGCTCGACTCCTATTTCACCGACATCATCGAAAAGACACAGGACAACTGGCGCGTCGCCGTCTCCACCGCCGCTCAACACGGCGTCCCGGTGCCGGCCTTTTCCGCATCGCTTGCCTACTTCGATAGTTACCGCTCGGCGCGTTTGCCTTCCAACTTGTTGCAAGCGCAACGCGACTTCTTCGGCGCTCACACTTACGAGCGCGTCGATAAACCGGGCGTCTTTCATACCGAGTGGATGGAGTCCGATCAAAAACCGGCAGAAAAGCGAGCCGAGCCAAAAGAGCCCGCGCGACGTCACGCCGGCGAGTGATTCGCTGGTAACGGTTTAGCTGTGACTTACAGCCCAACCACAAGGCGGCTGTTGTCGCGCAAATTGTCGCTCCCGCAGTTCTTCATCGACGCGAACATGATCAATGCGCGCTGTCACCTGAATTTTATGAATCTCATTGAGAAATGGCATGAAAACGGAGTCATATCCATCCGAATGCCGTGGGATGCTCAAACCGAAGCGGAGGCGGGACACTGTGCGAATCGAACTTTGAAAGCGCGGTCATACATTGCGCCGTTACCGCTGATCACGACCGCCGCAGAACAGGCAACGCTCGATTTAATTCAACCTTTACTTTGCGGCTCAAGACCGGTGTCGGAATCAGATCAGCGTGACGCGCTCATCGTATTTACAGCCGTCAAATACCACGGAATACTTATCACTGCTGATGGAGCGTCGAATTCGCAACCAAGAGGGATTCTTGGAGCGGCGTCTGAACTGCGAGACGCGGTTGGAGCTCAGATCATGTCAGCAGCAAACGCTGTAACATTGATTCGACGATCCATCATTAGTCGCGACAAATTTGTCCAGGCCTTTTGTGGCAAACGTGACTTACGCGTGCCCGGCTGGCTGGGAATAGATTAAATTTGTGACGGCGTCGCGCATCAGTTCACTCAGCGCATCGAATTTCCCTTGCGCATGAGTCACATAACCTAAGCCCGCCGCGCAATCGCGTCGTGGGATTCGGCTCCTTGAGAGCAGGGTTATTTTGACGCCAAGCAAGCCAATTGCATCTCATGCACATTTTTTCGAATCGTTTCCGTTGCTCCTCACTCATTGGTGGCGGCTTAGGCAGAAGATCGAGCTTTAACTGAGTTACGTCGCTATATGCGATCAGGCTCGTTGCCATACCTGTCCAACATCGCTCGCACATCGTCAGGCCCTCCGGACCCGGTCGGATGATGCCTACTCTAAGGTTCGCGCACTCTTCCTCTGTCATCACCGGCCGGAAACCACAGTCGCGGCAAAATTTCACATTCATTTACGGAACAAGGTCATCCTAGCCGCCACTGGGACAGGTACGTAATCCACGGCCAGCCCAACGAAATCACGTTCGGGAAAAATGCGAAGATGAAGAAGGCTATGATGGTAACCGGGCTGAGCGAGAGCGATCGCATAAACTTGCGCGTTCCACTCGCCATATTCCATCTCGGCTTCGCCGGTCCCCGCTGCCGCGCAAAGATACACCGGAAAAAAAGACGCTATAAACGAGACTGGCCACAAAACCGGAGCCAGAACGTCCCCGCTGTGGACCATTTGCTTCGTGAAATTCACAACGACTGCGACCCACACAAGGTAGACATAACACTGTCCAGCGAGCGAGATTAACACTCCCGCAAGGAACCTCAGAGCACCTGTAACGGATTCATGTTTGTTCGCATTCCACGCGACGAACGCACCGGGCAGGCCGGCGATGTTCAGCGTCGTCAGTGACACCTTCCAGACAAACGAACCGACAATCATCAAGACCACGCAGACGCCAAGGGTTTTCATTCTTGGTATTTCGACATCTAGCCCATTACGTCGATGCTCCCATGACCGAAAAATTGTAATACGTTTGACTGTCAGGCACAACCTCACAGTTGATGAAGTGGGCGTTTTGCGGCGGGTTGGCGCTTACCGAAAATCGTGCGACTCACTCCCGACGAGTTCGTCGTGTGCGAGCGGCTTGATCTCGCACCCATTAGCCGACTGTGGGGTCAGTTCCAGCGCTGACGTGTGTTCGCAATCTTTGTAAGAGAGCTCTCGTTCGGCGGACGTCTGACGCAAACTGCGCGAATGGTTGAATTTTCTCATGAAAAGTAGGAATGGGATAACGCCCCCGCCAAACTGCGGCGTCGATTCTCTTGAGGAGATATTTCTCGGTCTCAGAAATTGTCATTCCGACGCGTTCCACCAGTGCTAGAACGTCGTGAGTTTTCATCGATTTCGGCAATACACCGGCTTTTACATGCGACTGTTCTTCTGCACTTAAGCGAGCTACCAAAGAACCCTTGCATAAGTTCTCAATTGCGAACCCCGCAAGCATCATGTGGACACCAGCTAAACCAAACGGCAATAGCTCGTCCCCGCGCTTCCGGTCAAGAAGTTGAGCGTTAGCTTTTTGCCAATACTGCTGAATTTGAGGTTCAAGCAATTTCATTGCTGCGATAAGATCATCCGCAACGCGACACCAAGCTCGTCTGCAAAGAATGAGATCAGAGAATCGACCGATCCTCCGCTTTGATAAAATTCTTTTCTCCCCAGAGAGATTCATTTTGAAATGTGGACCTCAGCATCCGTGCCGTGATCACGCCAATAGTACAACTCGCCATACGGAATCTCGCGGAGCTGTTTCGGAGTCGGTGGGCGCAATCGCGTGTCATGATAGATGGCCATGATCTCTCGAAGATGCTTGCAATACGATTCGGCCGCCGAGGCCCTCTCAAGATCTTTATCGCGCGTGTAGTCAGTCGCCCTCTGCACCATCTTGGAATAAATGAACCAGAGATAATACGAAACCGAGCGACCCCAGAATAATTTGGCCAATACGCCGAGTGTCGTCGCGACAAAAAACATCAAGATCGCCGCCCACCAATGGTAAAAGAAGGACAGAATTATCGAGGACCAAAAAACGATCGATGTGACGAAGGGAACGTTGCTCAGCCATCCTTCCATTAATGCCGCTTGTCCAAACTTCAGAATTTGTTTTGCGCTTTCTCTTTTGGCGGTGTCAGGCGGTGCTAGCATTTTTGCGATCCACGCGCTCGTGTCAAACAGGCCGTCACTGAGCGGCTTTAGTACTGCGTAGAGCAACGCGAGTCCTAATGCGATGGCTAGTAACATGGTTCGGTCAGCAGGTTCGCAGCTGGTCCGTGCAAGGTGCTCAGATTCGCCGACGCTTAGCTCACTTTTACGTGCGCATTGCCGCGGGTCCTTTCCTCGTCTCCCATTCTGTTGGTCTCTGGCGCCAGCTGTCAATGTCGCATCCGGTGCAGCGCTCGCGCTACGGGTTATTCAAGCGTATCTCTAATCGTCGTCGGTCAGGAACCGAGCCTCTGCCTTCAGGTCATTCGCTCGTGCCGCGGCGAGGCACTCGGCTGCAAACGGCATTCCTTGATCTCGTGGAAGCAGCCAGACGTTTGGGGCAAGCTGGACGATTGCCGTCAATAGTCTTGGCTAGCGGTTGGAGCCGTTGTTCGAGAGTCACCCATTTGCTGTATTGCGCGTTTTCGATCTGTTGCGGCACTTCAACGGAAAGAAGGATGTAGTGTTTCATATAGTGCGATGAGTAATTAATGGAAGTCGTGCGACTCGCTCCCGACGAGCTCGTCATGCGCAAACGGTTTGATATCGCGAGTTTTAATCAAAACGACTCCATCCGAATTCTGCACTTCGCCTTCGATCAGCAAAAACGCTTCTTCAGTGATTAACAGCCGAAATCGTTCAAACAAATTTGGATCGACAATCGCATTTGAGACTCCGGTCTCGTCTTCGAGGCTGATGAAAACGAAACCTTTTGCCGTGCCGGGACGTTGACGGCAAATGACATTGCCAGCGATCTGCACGATTGCGCCGTGCCGCGCCTGCGCGAGATCGGTTGCGCGCCAGGCATTCGGCAAATTTTCGCGCAACAACTTCATCGGATGCGGTCCGGTCGTCAGATTCATTGTTTCGTAATCCGCACGCACGCGTTCCGGCAGTGTCATGCGCTTCAGGGGAGCGCACGCGCCTCGCGTGCTGTTTCCGGCGCCCTCGCCGGAAACCTCCCTGCGGGAACCATTCCGTCCGGCGAGGCGCCGAACGGGGCACGCGAGGGGGCGTGCGCTCCCCAGCAGATCATGATGCATCGTTTCTTCCACTTCCCACATCGCGGCGCGCCGATGACCGGCGAAACAATTGACCGCGCCGAGCTCGGCGAGCGCGCGGAGTTCTTCTTTCGAAAGCGGCACGCGCCGCTTGAAATCATCCAGCGAATCAAATTGTCGATCCTGGCGTTGCCGAACGAGTTCTTTCGCGTGTTCCTGGCGCAACCCGTTCATCACGCAAAATCCCAACCGCACTGTGTCATCGGAAACCACCGTGCATCGACAATTTGATTGTGAGACGCATACCGGCTTGATCTTCAGGCCATGTCGGCGCGCATCTTTCACGATTGTCGCCGGCGTGTAAAAACCCATCGGCTGATTGTTAAGCAGGCTCGCGTAAAACTCCGGCGCGCGATGCACTTTCAGATACGCGCTGCCATAGGCGAGAATGGCAAAACTGATCGCATGCGATTCGGGAAACCCGTAAAGCGCGAATGAGCTGATCGATTGGATGATTTTATCGATCACGTCGGGCGCGATATTCTTCCGCGACATCGCGGCCCGCAGCTTGACGCTCACTTTCTGCATTCGCTCCTCGGAACGATGAAAACTGAGCGCGCGCCGCAATTCCTCGGCTTCGTCGCCGGAAAAATCGGCCATGATCATCGCGATTTTCAGCATTTGCTCCTGAAATAATGGAACGCCAAGCGTGCGTCCGAGCACTGGCTCCAATCGCGGATCAAAGTAAGTGATAGCCTCGCGTCCCGCCCGGCGCGCCAGATACGGATGCACCATGTCGCCCTGGATCGGGCCTGGTCGAATGATTGCCACTTCAATCACTACATCATAAAAACATTCCGGCTTCATCCGTGGCAGCGTGGCCATTTGCGCGCGGCTCTCGATTTGAAACACGCCAATCGTGTCCGCTTTTTGCATGATCTCGAAAGTCGCGGCGTCATCTTTCGGAATGTGCGCGAGGTCGAGCGGCCGCCCACGCTCGCGACACAACTCAAGCGCGTCCTGCATCACCGACATCATGCCGAGCCCGAGCAAATCCACTTTGACGATGCCGAGATCTTCGCAATCGTCCTTGTCCCATTGCGCGACGACGCGCCCAGGCATGGACGCATTCTCGAGCGGCACGAACGAGCTGAGTTTGTTCTGGCAGATGATCATGCCACCGGAGTGCTGGCCGAGGTGTCGCGGTAATCCGTAAATCGCTTGATACAAATTGATGAACGCCGGCATGCGGGGGTGTTCTTTGGGCAAACCGGCCTGTTCGATTTGCGAAGCGAGATCGAGCGTGTGCGGAAAATCGCCGTTCGCGCACAAGTGTGAAAAGCGATCGAGAATGCTCGGAGAAAAATTCAGCGCTTTGCCGATTTCGCGGGCCGCGCTACGTCCTCGATAAGTGATCACGTTCGCGGTCATGGCCGCACCATGTTTGCCGTAACGGCGATAGATTTCTTGAATCACGCCTTCCCGCCGATCGCCACTTGGAAGATCGAGATCGATGTCCGGCCAGCCTTTGCGCCCTTCGCTGAGGAATCGCTCGAAAACCAGGTTATTGCTTACGGGATCAACCGGTGTGATGCCGAGGCAATAACAAACCGCGCTGTTGGCCGCGCTGCCGCGGCCTTGCACCATAACGTTATGCTCGCGACAGAAATTGACGATGTCCCAGACAATCAAAAAATATCCGGGGAATCCGAGCTTTTGAATAAGCGCCAGCTCCTTCTCCAGTTGACGCTTTACCGCGCTGCTGATCGCCGCATATCGCTGCTGCGCACCAAACCAGGTGATCGTGCGCAAAAATGAATCCATCGTGTGACCGTCCGGCACCAGAAACTCCGGAAATTCGTAGCCGAGATTTTCCAGCGAAAAGGTGAGTCGCTCGGCCAAGCGTGCGGTGTTTTCAATCGCTTCCGGCAAATCGCGAAAGAGCTCGCGCATTTCCCGATCGCTCTTCAAATGACGCTCGGCGTTTTGTGATAAAAGTTTTCCGGCGGCGTCAAGGTGCGTGTGCTCACGAATGCAGGTGAAAACATCGAGAACTTCGCGCCCGTACGGCTTCGCGTACTGCACGCCATTGGTGGCCAGGATCGGCAATCGATAGTGAGCAGCAAGATCAACAAGTTGTTGATTGATTCGTTCTTCGCCACGCAGAAAATGGCGTTGAATCTCAACGTAAATATTTTCGCGGCCGAACGTGTCGATGAGAAACTGCGCGCGATCCGCGGAATTCTGGGGAGCGCACGCGCCCTCGCGTGCTCCGTTCGGTGCCTCGCCGAACGGAATGGTTTGTGCAGAAGAGTTTCCGGCGGGGGCGCCGGAAACAGCACGCGAGGCGTGTGCGCTCCCCAGAAATGCGATCAGCCCGCCGGCCAACTCCAGAAGCTCGCTCCATTGCACCGCGCACATTCCCTTTTCGTTGCGGAGATGCGCTTGCGTCAGCAGTTCGCATAAATTTTTATATCCGGTTCGGTTTTCGACGAGAACCGGTAGAATGCTGTCATCTTCCAGGCTCAACTCGCAACCGATGATTGGGCGCACGTTTTGCTCGCGCGCGGCGACAGAAAAACGTTGCACGCCATAAACGCCGTTGCGATCAAGCATCGCCAGCGCCGGCATCTCCAACTCGGCCGCGGTCTCCGCTAGTTGCTCAGGAAACGAAGCGCCGCGCAGAAAACTAAACGCGCTGCCCGCATGTAACTCGACGTATGACATGTTTGCCGTAGCGGCGGTCTATGACCGTCGCTCGATATCTCGGCAAAGAATGCGACGCTCACAGAGCGCCGCTACAAAGAGACGGCTAATCATAGACGCCAGCGACTTCCCAAGTTTCGCCGGTTCGATGACCGCGACATAAGGCACCGTCCTCGAGTTGCACATCCCATTCGGCGTGTGCCCACGCGGTTTCATCCCACCAATTGCCTGATGCGAAATACGGACCACGTTGATCGACGACTTTGCCGCTGACTTTTTCACTCTGAAAATGCGCCGGAATATTTTCGGAAAGGAAAACCGACGCAGACACCACTGGCCGGAATCGGCGCAGCGCAACGCGCGACGATGGTGAGCAAGTAGCGACCCTCACCCTACCCTCTCCCTCAGGGAGAGGCGCACGTGCGCTAGCACGGCGGTGAGGGAATTCATCAGCATTTAACTTCCACACAAATGGCTCCATCCGGAACGCGTCCGGTCGGTGCGTTTCCTCCAAAATAGGGGTGCCGACTCGATCGGCACCGAGCAAGCCAGTCAAGCGTGCGAGTGTTTCATAAAGCTGCTGCGGATTTCTTAAAGACGTTTCGAATAATCCAAATTGCTGCGAGGCGGGTTTGATCGGTTGCGCTTCCAACGCCACAGCGATGATGGGATGCTCCGATTTAAAATTCTCCAGATGCGTGTGCAGCATCCGAAAGAGAAGATCGACATCGTTGGTAGGCTGCGGAATTTTGAAAGCCCGCTCGTAAGTCTGCTTGTTCGAAAAAGTAATCCGCAGGGTGATTTCTTTGGCGACGAGATAGATCGCGCTCAGCCGCAACGCGAGCTGCTCCAGAAACCGGCGCAGCATGAAAAGCAGCGGCTGGGCAGTCTCGATCTCGTGTTCGAATTCAAAGCTCTCATCAAACGACTCTGGTAGCTGAACAAATTTAAGCAGCCGATTCGATCGCCCATTCGCGCGTTCCCACAGCCGGACTGCTTCCGGCCCGAGCCGCGCGCCGAGTTGTTCCTGATCGAGCGCAGCGAGTTGTCCAAGTGTGTGAATGCCCCACTTATGCAAGATCGCCAGGATTTCCTGAACTGATTTGTCTGCAATTGAACCGCCTGCTCGCGAATTCTTTCGGAGTTGGGCGCTCGCCACGGCGGAGCCCGTCCACGGCGAAGGCGGGTTGGACGTTCCGCCTCCGCTGCCGCTACGGCGCGACAAGTGAGCGCCTGCCACGCCGAAGCCTTCGGCGTAGGCGGGTTGGACGTTTTCCGCCTGCGACTTTTCCAAAATAGAGTGCTCCATACACGCAATTTAAGACCAAAGGCTAATATGTTCAATCGAACATTTCTAAGACAGGCGACACTGCTGCGGCGCTGTTTCAACATCGAGAACTGGTTTGTGCTTTCTGCCGCGCTTGCAAATCCGGCGCGATCCGCTTCGATGAAATCATGTTTCCTTACGTCGCGTTGACGAAAGACAAAACCTGGCAGCCCGGTCCGTATGATGGGGTTGAGCTGATGATCTTGCACAAGCACGAGAGCACCGGCGGAATCGTCGTGCTGCGCAAGTTCAAGACCGGACACACGGTTCCGGCGCACACGCATCCAGACGCGAACGAATGGGCTTACGTCCTGTCGGGCGAATGGGAGGAATCCGGCATCACCTATACCACCGGCGCGCTGTTCTTTGCGGCCAAGGGCGTCCGTCACGGCCCGCACGTCGCACGCACGGAAGTCATCAGCCTGACTATCTTTGACGGGCCGCTGACCGTCGTATGAAAAGGAGTCACCGCGTAGCGTCGCTGAACCAGGTTGATCTGCAGAGAACAGCACGATCCGATTCCCACGCCGCAATAAATACATACGCGTGGCCTGGTTGTACGGTCAGGTCTGTTGACGTTGGCTGACGAAACTCGCTGTTTGGCACGGCAAGCACCGTCAACACATGATGCCCAGCTGACACGAAACCGTCGTAGCGGCGATCGCGTTGGATATCCGCGACGGCTCTATCATCGATCCACAGATGGACGACGAGTCTAGTTCCAAAATTCGCACTTCTTTGCACAATCAGACGACCGCCTCTGTTGCTATTGCGGGAAAACATCGAAGCCGGCGTATTGGCCCAACGGGGCGAGCCTGATCGCGAGTTAGTTCTGCTCGTCTGGCTGGCAATACACGGGACGGAGATTGCGCAAGCGAAAGCAAGAGCCAGAAAGAGCCTGCTGGCGAAGTTATGTGTTGAGCGCATAACCCAAGTTAGCTCCAGGACCAATTTTTCGCCAACGACCTCCGATTTTCTTAACGCGAAGCGAATTGGCGTGACTGCGGGACGAAGGCACCTGACTTTCACTAATTCCTAATTTTCACTTTTTACTTCTCCGTTCGCATCCTGGCGAAGATTAAATAGCCCTGTTGGGCATCTTTTGCTGCGCCGGAATCCGGCGAAGGAAAGCGCTGCATGCGAACATTTACTAAATGATTTCGACCGGACATTTCGGCAGCGCCTGCATGAAGGCGCGGCCGTAGGGCTTGGTCACAATGCGGTTGTCGAGAATGACGATGATGCCACGATCGGTCTTGGTTCGGATCAAACGGCCGACGCCTTGGCGAAGTTTTAGGATCGCTTCGGGCAACGAATATTCTGTGAAGGCATCGCCGCCGCGCTCCTCCACTAGCTCCAGTTTCGCCTCGATCAGCGGATGGTCTGGCACAGCAAATGGGAGCCGGGTGATAATTACATTCGAGAGCGCTTCGCCTGGAACATCGACGCCGCTCCAAAAACTGTCGGTGCCGAAAAGGACACTGCGCGATGTGGTTCTGAATTGTTCGAGGAGTTTGCCACGTGGCGCGCCGCCCCCTTGCACGAGGAGGTTCATTTTCTTCGCCACGAAAAATTTCTGCATCTGAGAAGCCACCTGCTGCAAATCGCGGTAGCTCGTGAAAAGAACAAAGGCGCGCCCATCAGTTTGTTCGACAAAATGTGCGATCCAACGTTCCAGTTCTTTCTGATATCCGGCGTCGCGCGGGTCGGGCATTTTCTGCACGATGAAGATTTTCATCTGCTTTTGAAAGTTGAACGGGCTGCCAAGTTGCAGAGGCTCGGCGTCGGTCGCGCCGATGCGCGTCCGGAAATACGCCAGGTCGGTGCGGCCGACCGAAAGCGTCGCGCTGGTCATAATGGAGGAACAATTGTCCCGGAAAATCATCCGGCGCAGCACCGGCGCCAGATCGACCGGCGCGGCATTGAGCGACAGAAATTGCGCGGTCTTTCCCGTGCGCTCGACCCAATAAACATGTTCGGGTGCACTTTGTTCCAGGAAAATGGCGATGCCATCGCGAGCGTCACGAATGCGACGCCCAAATTCCTGCAATTCAGCTTTTAGAAATTCATCATCGGCACGCTTAACGACGTCCGCGATGCGCGTCTGCAATGCAGTCAACCCGCCCGTGATTGTGTCTGGAACAAAATCGGGCTCGCGCACACGAAACTCGCGGCCTTTGCGAAAATCAGATTTCGAATCTACTGCCGCGAAAAATTTGTCCGCGTCATCGACAAGCTCGCCCGCAAGTCTCACGCCGGTTGCGTCGCGCATCACCGTGAAAAGCCCCTTACGCGTGCGCGCATTGTAAAGCCGTTGGATTGTCGATCTTAGCCCGTATTGCGAGATGCCTATGCCGACCTGTCGCGAGGCGACTTGTTCGACCGTATGCGCCTCGTCGAAAATAATGAAGTCGTTTGGAAACAGAAAACCGCTCTCGCGCGCTGCCTGTTGTTCCGGGTCGCCCAGCAATATGAAGAGCAACGTGTGATTCATCACGATCAGGTCCGCGGCGAGAAGGCGCTTGCGAGCTTGCTGGTAAAAACAGTGCGGGTTTTGACCACAGGTTTTTTGGGTGCAGAGGTGCGCTTCGCTGCAGACCTGGTTCCAGACTTTCGGATCGGGCTCTACCGAGAGATCACTCAGCGAACCGTCGCGGGTCGTGCTGGCCCATTCTGCGAGCCGGGTCAATTCATTTTGTTCCGGACCGGTGAAAAGCTCGTTCGCCTGTTGCCGTGCGCGCTCCAGCCGTCGCGGGCAAAGATAATTTTGCCGCCCTTTCATGAGCGCAGCGTCGAACTCGACCGGCAAAATCTTTTTTAAAATAGGGATGTCTTTGTAAAGAAGCTGTTCCTGGAGATTGATCGTGTGTGTCGAGACAATTGCCTTTTTGTGTTGCTCAAGCGCGAACAGAATTACCGGCACGAGATAGGCGAGCGATTTCCCGACGCCGGTACCCGCTTCGACCACCAGATGCCGATCTTCCTCGAGGGCTCGCGCCACCGCCACCGCCATCTCCTGCTGTTGCGGACGGAACTCGAAATTCGTCGCCTTTGAGAGGCCCCCATTTTCCGAGAACATTTTGCGAATTCGTTCGACAAATTCAGTGCCCAGAGAATCTTTCAGCGCAATCATGGAATTGGCGATGGCTGATTTGAAAATCCAGTTGTTTGCCAGCGACTGAAATCCATTTGCGGAAATGCTATTGTAATTCGCAAATCGAAATTCGAAATTCGAAATTCCCGTGAGACTCCTCGATCGCTACGTCATTCGCAATTTTTTGCAGGTCTATCTTTACTGCATCGCGGGTTTTATCTCGATCTGGCTCATCTTCGACATTAGCGACAACATTTCGACTTTTATCGACGAGCGGGTCGGCCTTCTTCTCACCGTCCGGTATTACCTCACTCAGGTTCCGCAGGTTTTCATCATCCTCCTGCCGGTTTCACTTTTGCTCGCGCTCCTTTTTTCGCTGGGGCGAATGTCGCGCACGAATGAAATCGTGTCGATGTTGACCGCAGGCGTGAGCCTCCCGCGCGTTCTTCTGCCGCTCATCGGCATGGGGTTGCTCACGGTCGCGGCAACCATGGCGCTGAACTATTCGCTCGCGCCGCACGCCGAGCTGGCGCGCAAAACATTCCTCTCGGAAGCGCATGCCCGTCCAGAGACGCTGATCCAGGGACAAATCTTTCGCAATCGAACCGACGCGCGCACCTGGTTCATCCAGAATTTTCGCGCCGGCGGCAGCACGTTCAACAGTGTCCAGGTGCTTCAGCAGGACACGCATGACAATATCGTGACAAATTATCTGGCAACGCGCGCTTTCTATCACCCGGAAACGAAAATCTGGGAGCTCGAAGAGGTAAAGGTGGTTCATTACGATCCCGCCGGCAACATTCTCGAGGAGCAGATCTATCCGTCGCTCACGATCGACAATTGGAGCGAAACACCATTTCGCCTGGGCAGCGCCAATGCGCGTGCGGAATTCCTCAGTTTGCCGGAGCTGCGTCAATATCTGCAGTTCAATGCCGATTTCCCCACCACTCTGCTCGCGCCATTCCGTACGCATCTTCAGTATCGTCTCGCCCTGCCGTGGACCTGTTTAGTGGTGGTTTGCATTGCGGCGCCACTCGGCATCGGCTACTCGCGCCGCGGTGTTCTTTCCAGCGTGGCCGCTTCGGTATTTCTCGTTTTCGCGATGAATTTTCTCACCCACCTCTTCCTCGCCCTGGGCGAGGGCGACCGCATCTCTCCGTGGGTTGCAGGGTGGACGCCAAACCTTCTCTTCGCCGCGATCGGTCTCTATTTGCTCTATCTTCGCGCTTCCAACCGCGAGGCGCCCGGCTTTCATCTCCTCAGAGCGCGGCGTATATTGGCGCGATGAATCCGCTCCCAAACGAATGGGCGATCAAGCATCGCGCAGATGCGTGCGCCTCCACCCATCGGCCCTTCGCGCCCGGCGAATATTTCTACACGCTGCTCTTTCGCGATGCCGATGGCTATCGCCGTGAAGACTTGAGCGAAGAAGCGTGGTTAAATCGGAACGAGAACATTCAGCCATTTTCATTTTGGAAAACACGTTACGAACCTCTGCCGCCACCGGCGCCGGAGCCTCTGGCAAAAGAGAATGCCGAACAACTTTTCCGGCGTCTGATTGCATCGGAAAATCCTCCGGCGAACGCCTGTTACGTCCTCGCCGCCATGCTGGAGCGCAAGCGGGTCCTGAAACAAATTAAGAGCGAAGACGCTGCGAACGGCCGCGTTTTGATTTATGAGCACGGACCGACCGGCGACGTTTTCATCGTGCCCGACCCGCAATTGCGACTCGATGAATTGGAAGACGTGCAAAATGAAGTCGCGAGCCTGCTCCACGCCGCGGCGTAGCAGCTTAGGTGGATCGAACAATCGTCGCCGCGGCGACCTCGATCTTAGAATTGGCGGCAAAAGCCGCATTAATTATGCATCGACGGACGGAGCGGCCGATCCACCTTGCTGAGCGCAACGCTCGATCCACCTGCGCCGCATACGATCTTGTGAGAGAATGCAATGATGAAATCCACCCTGCCCTGGTTTTCCGGCCGCTTCCCGCTCTACCTCGCTCCGATGGCGGGAGTATCGGACAAAATCTTCCGGCAACTGTGCAAGGATTACGGTGCGGATGTCCTCACGACCGAATTTGTTTCCTCTGAAGGAATCTTTCGGCGCAACGAGCGGACGCGTGAATACCTTGATTTTGATGAGGTCGAACGGCCAATCGGTGTGCAACTCTTCGGCGCGAATGCCGAGCACATGGCGGAAGCAGCGCGCCAGGTCATCGATTGGGTGCGCCCGGATTTTGTCGATCTAAACTTTGGTTGTCCGGTCAATAAAGTGGTCGCGAAGAACGGCGGCTCGGCATTGTTGAAGGATTGCCCAACTCTCGTCAGCGTCGCAGTCGCGGTCGTTCGCGCGGTCGCCCCGATGCCGGTCACGGCGAAGATCCGGATTGGGTGGGACGCCGAGTCAATCAACGCCACGCGCATCGCGCGCGTTCTTGTCGATGCAGGAATCGCTGCGATCACCGTGCATGGGCGCACCCGCGCGCAAGGTTACGCCGGTGCGGCTGATTGGAACGTCATCGGCGAAGTTGCCGCCGTGGTTTCGGTTCCCGTTATTGGAAATGGCGATCTCACCAGCGCGGCTGATGTGGCGAAACGACGTCGTGAAACCGGAATTTCTGGCGCGATGATCGGTCGCGCGGCCATGAGCGCCCCATGGATATTCGGTCAGACGAAACAATATCTCGCCACGGGAGAGATCGTCGATCCACCAGACTTATCGGAAAGATGGAACTTAATCCTGCGACATTGCCAGCTCGCTGTCCGAGCCTGGGGTGCGGAAGAGCCGGCCATCAGATCGATGCGGGCGCGGCTGATGGCTTACTCGCGGTCGATGTCCAATGCGAAACAGTTGCGTGAAAAGTTCTCGCACGCCTCGACTCTCGCTGAGGTTGAGGCGATCGCGGAAGAGAATATCTTACAAAGAGAAGACGCTCAGCTTCCTGCTTTCGTCGCTTCCTGATTTTCGAATGACCACGGAATCACCGACCGTCAATTACAAGATCGGCAACGAACGTCTGATCAAAGTAACCGAGACCGCGGCGCGCAAACTGGCGTCGCTGCTCGAACAAAAAGGAAATCCAAACGGCGCTTTGCGTTTGGCTGTGATCGGGGGTGGATGCTCGGGCCTGCAATACACCATGGACCTGGTGGACGGCCCCAAAGACCGCGACATTCTTGTTCCAACCTCCAACGTGCGTCTGGTTGTCGATCCAAAGAGCGCACTCTTCGTCAGCGGTTCGGTTCTCGATTACAGCGAAGACCTGCAAAAAGGCGGTTTCAAAGTCACCAACCCGAATGCGGTCGCGCATTGCTCTTGCGGCGAGAGTTTCGCGGTCTGACCTGTAGCCATGGCCCTGTGGGCCGTGCGCACGCGCCTCACAGAGGCGCGACTACAGCAGCAACGGTTTATATGAGATACGTTGTCGAGCCAAATGGTTAACACCTGTTCATGTGAACTTGCGCGGTGGTTGGTTTTCAGCGATCATAAGACATGCTGACGGACCGTCAGAAAAACGTTCTCGATTTTATCCAACGCGAGCAGCGCGAGAAAGGGATTACACCAAGCACGCGCGAAATCCAAAGCCATTTTCGTTTCGCTAGCCAGACCTCGGTCATGCAGTACATTGCCGCGCTCGAGCGCAAAGGTTTTCTCGATCGGCATCCGCGCAAGGCGCGCGCCTTGATTACTCCGGTGCAAAAAGTGCGCATCACCGACGTCCCGATTTATGGACAGATTCCCGCGGGGATGTCCGCCTTGACCGAGCAGACCATCGAAGGCCATGTTTCCCTCGATACGCGCTCGGCCAATATTTCAAAAAATCGAGAAAAGTTTGCCTTGCGCGTCCAGGGCGACTCGATGATCGGCGCGCATATTATCGATGGTGACATCGTGATTTTGGAAGACAGTAAAGAGGTGCAAAATGGCGATATTGTGGCGGCGTTGATCGATGGGGAAACAACCTTGAAACGCTACGTGATGGAGCATGGGCGGCCTTATCTAAAAGCGGAAAACCCGCGGTATCCAAATTTGATTCCGGCGCGTGAGTTGAAGATTCAGGGCGTGATGGTATCGCTGGTGCGAAAGCAAGAGCGACGAAAGCGCCATTAACTCCGAAAACTTTCGCGGGTTGATGTTCTATTGAACATATCTGCTCCTTATGCCATCTTCCTCCGATGGCTGCGAGCGGCAAAGTTGATGACTCCACTCGGGCTGCCCGTCTACGTCGCCCGGTTCCCGCCAGCTCCGTTGTCGATCTTCGAAACCTGCTGGCCGAACGTTTTCCTCATGCGCCTGCCTCCGCGGAAGGGCGTTTAATCACAGGTTTATCCTTTCTCGATCAAACGATCGGTGGCGGCTTGCCCAAAGGTGCCATCACGGAATTGATCAGCCCGCAAGTAAGCGCGGGCAGCGCCTCGCTCATTCATGCGCTTATTCAGGCACAGCGGGGTGCAGTCGTCCCGGTTGTGCCCCGACCCGTCGCGTTGATCGATGGCCGCGATTCGTTTGATCCGCAACCACTGGGCAACGCGTGTTTGCGTCATCTGCTTTGGGTGCGTTGCAACAAAGCATTTGAGGCGATCAAAGCGGCCGATCTACTCTTGCGTGACGGCAATTTTACATTGCTGATTGTCGATCTTGTCCTCAATCCTCCGGAGGAGTTGCGTAAAATTCCGCAGACGAGCTGGTATCGTTTGCAACGGCTGGTCGAACCAACCTCCGCCGTATGTCTGGTCTTGACCCACCAGAGCATGGTGGGCAGCGCACAATTAAAAATCGTTCTCGAAAATTTGTGGACGCTGGAAACTTTTGAAAAAGATAATGCGATTTCGCGATTACAATTTCGCATTCAACGATCACATCTCAGCCGCCTGGAAAGCGCCATGGCAGGAGCGAGTTGATGTTTGCGACGATTTATTTACCAAACTTTTATTTGCAGGCTGCCATGCGTCATCAACCGGAATTGCGCACGCAGCCGGTGGCGCTCATCGAGGAACAGAAAAACAAACCAGTCATCATTCAACTGAATCACGCTGCCGAATCCGCCGGTGTTCGCAAAGGGATGACACCCAGTCAGGCATTAGCGCGCTGTTTGCGCGTGGTAATCAAAACGCGCGAGCGTCCGCGGGAAAAATCGATCAACGAGATTTTGATTCAGCATGCGTTCACTCTATCTCCTTTTGTCGAATCAACTGCGCCCGGCGTTTGCACTATTCAATTTGGAAGACAGCCGTCCCGGCTGTCAGGGCAGACAGGTTTCGCGAACGTCTCGCGCGTGATCGAACAACTAGCCGAATGCGAGATTACGGCCCAAGCCGGAATCGCACATTTGCCCGACGCGAGCTTTCTGGCAGCGCACCTGGCGCAGCCGGTTCTGCAGATCGACGACGCAAAAAAATTTCTCGCGCCGCTGCCGATCGAGACCCTTGCGATCGGGATTTAACTAATCGACCTTTATCATCTCAACGCTCCCCGGAGGTTTCCTCTCGATGAAGACCCGGTAAACCAACCCGCCCAGCGCTCCGCCAATCAATGGCCCGAGCCAATAAACATAATGATCGTGCCAGAAATTCGCCGCGAGCGCCGGACCGAACACTCGCGCCGGATTCATGGCCGCGCCAGTGAGAGGTCCGCCGAATAAAATGTCGAGAGTGATTGTCGATCCAATGGCAAGCCCCGCGATTTGCCGCCCACCACGTTGATCAACCGCCGTGCCATGAACAACGAAGACGAGAAAAAAGGTTAGGATCCCCTCGACGAGGATTCCCTGCGCGCCGGTCAGATTGATCGCGAGCTGCGGCGTGCCAGTTACGACTACGTCCCGTCCAAACAAGCCCAGGCAGATCAAAGCCGCACTGAACCCGCCGAGCAGTTGCGCGATCCAGTAGCGAATGGCAGCGGCTATAGTCATGTGGCCTCCGCAGACAAGACCAAACGTTACGGCCGGATTCAATTGGCCGCCTGAGATGTGCAATGTCGCCGAAACAAAGGCCGCGATCGTCAAGCCGTGAGCCAGCGCCACAGCGAGGACATCGTGCCCGGCGGTTTTGATCGCGCCGATACCGACAAAGATCAGCGCAAATGTTCCGATGAATTCTGCGAGGCAGGGGCGAAGTTTGTTCATATGTCGATGCAATCAAATCACATCGATTCTGACAACGGCGTTTTCGGCGCGACAGCGCTGGATCAACCGCCGGCGTAATTCGGATATCTCTCGCGCAACTGCCGAGCGAGCCGATCAGCCTCATCGGTTTTGCCAGCGCGTTGATAGGCCAAGGCGGCCTTCTCCAACGCGCGAGGCGTGATAGCCGGATCGTCGTAAAGCAAGGCGACGCTCATGAATGCCTTTCCGGCATCATCGAAATTTCCGCGCTCCGACTGGACATCACCCGCAAGCAGGCGCGCTTCGGCGTTGACGCGGCCTTCAGGTTGCAGCCCCATGATTTCCTCCGCGATCTTCTGCGCATCGTCTGGTTTATGTGCACCGATTTTCACCGCGCCGAGGGCGAGCAATACTTTCGCCTTTCCCGCCGGATCGGTGGCCACCTGTAAATATTTACCAAACGCCTCCTCCGCTTCGGCGAAATTTTTCAACTTCGATGCCGTGTCTCCGAGGTAAAACAAAAAGTCCGGCTTCACGTTGGCGGGATGGTCGATCTTTCCGAGTGCGCTCAGGTACTTTTCGGCCACCTCATAATTTTTCTCGTTGTAATATTCGATCCCTAGCCACTCGAGAATTTCCGCCGGCACGCTCACCGTTGGGCTCGTGGCCATGAAATCGTTTACTTCTTTCGTGAGAGCAGATCGATCTTTCAAACCAAAGTAGGATGAGATGATCCGCAGGGTCGCGAGGTTGTAGTATTGCTCTTTGTTGAGTTGACGCGCGGCATCCAACGCCGCCAGCGCAGTCTTATAGTCTTTCGCTTCGAATGCGGCCTTGCCGATATAATATTGCGCCTGCGCCGCGACAGAACTTCTGGGAAATTCTTTCAGGAGCTGGCGAAAGGTTTCGGCCATGCCCTTCGCATTCTCCTGTTGCCCGAGAATAAGCGCCTTTAGTTGCAGGGCCGCTTCCCGCTCATGAGCGCCGGGGTACTTCGTAAGGATTGTGTTTAAGTCGGAAAGCGCAGCACCGTAATTCTTGTCTTGCTCGTAAGCTAACGCGCGTTGAGCGAGGGCGGCAGGCGCTGCCGGATTGTCTGGAAACGCCTCCGCGTAATAGGTGAAAGCTTCGACGATTCCGGAAATGTTTTTTTGCTGTACGCAACACAAGCCGAGTTTATAAGCGGATTCGGCGCGCAACTTTGGAGAAAGCTGAGAGGCGCGCAGTCCCGCGTAGATTGGCGCTGCCTCCGTGTAATTCTGCTGTTTGTAGAGCGTCTCCGCCTTTAAGAGCTTCGCCTGGTCCGCGCGCTCGACCGTAGGATTGGACTTGAGAAATTCATCCACCTCTGCCAGAAGCGCGGACGGATCGGAGTTGTAGATGTTAATGAGCCGCTGATAGGCCGCGTCCTTGGCTTCTCCCCGGTCCGGATATTTTGCGACGATCTGGCGGTAAATGTCCTCCGCTTCTTTTGCATGACCGAGCTGCCGCTCGCTGTTTGCCGCAAGCAACATCACCTCGGCCTGGCCCGCCTCCGGAAGCTTCTCCAGCTCTTTCTTATAATCGGCCAGCAACTGCGCGTACTGACCGGATTCATACTGCAAGCGGCGCAACCCAACCTGCGCGATCGCCCGGAATTTTCCGGCTTCCGGCAGGGTGCGGCCCTTTTGCAGTAAGCTGGAGGCTTTATCGACCATCGCCTTGTCGATCCTGCCTTTTTCGGCTTGCACAAGATCGAGAGCGATCATGCCGCCGCGCACCGCCGCCTCCGCCTTTAAAGCCGGCTTCTGGGTTTCATTCGCGAGAGCTTCGTATTGCTTGAGCGCATCGGTTTTCTTTCCCCGCGCAGAGAGAATCGATGCTGCCGCCAATCGGGAATCCTCGCGATACGGGTTCGGGTTTTTGGCATCGCTCACCTGTTGATAGATGCCACAGGCTTCGTCTTTGCGATCGAGTGTCTCAAGACACCGTGCCTCGAAATAGCGGGCCGAAAGCGCGACCCCAGCTTCCTTTGATTTCGCGGCGGCGCGATGAAAGAGCGGCAGCGCGGCGGCATAATCCTTCTCCGTAAAGGCCGTCTCGGCCAGAACGTAGGCGGCGGGCCCCGCAAATTCACTGTCGTCGTAGCCGTCGAGGACCTTCTGGAAACTCTTTCGCGCGGCCCCAGGGCGATTCAGCGCGCGGTGACATTCGCCGAGAAAGAAATAGACGCTCGCGCGGCCGGGTGCGGCGGGATATTCGTCCAAATATTTTTCGTACTCGGGAACGGCGAGATCATAAAGTTTGCGCAGGAAAAGCGCATTCGCATAATCGAGCTGGCGACGATCTGGCGATTCCGTCTCCGCCGGCGCCGCTTCCGAGTCCCGCGCCCGCGGGATCTCCGCGGGCGGTGCCTGCGGATCCCGCAGGCGCGGGACAGGGGGTTGATCGACCGGCAGAGCACGCGCGACCGGCGGTTCGTCTACCGGCTGAGCGCGGCGTACTTCCGGATAATTTTGAGCGAGGACTTGGCCCGCACTCAAAATGAGCGCAACCAGCCCGATGAGACCGCCAGCGCAGCGCGCTATCTTCATTTCGCCGTCGCGAAAGCGACGTTTGTTACTCCGGCTTCGGTACAAATGTTCAATACGCCAATGATGTTTCTGTAAGCGCCGGCTTCATCGCCACGAATCACTACGGCCTGCTCCGAGTTGAGCTGAACCAGACCTTTGAGCAGCTCGGTCAGCTCGGCACTGGTAAGGGTGCGGCGGTTTACAACCACGTTGCCGTCCGTTTTTACATTTACAACCACGTCACCGATCGGCGCGGGTTTGTCCTTCGCGGCCGAAGCCTTCGGTACCTTGACGTCCAACTCGTTTTCGTTCCGGGCCGCGTTCCAAGTGAGGAGGAAAAAGATCAGCAACAGCAGCAGGACATCGACCAGTGGCGCGAGCTGAATGCCCGGATGATGCAGTTGGGCGCGACTACGCAGATTCATGGCGGAAAGAAGATGCCGATTTTGCCTCAGCGGGCGCGATTCGCGACCTTAAAATTCATCCTCGAGCAGCACGGGTGTTCGCTCCGGCTGCTTGCTGTATTGCAGAGAAAGCAAAGCCAACACGTGCGTGCAGGCAGATTCCAGGTCCGAAATCAATCGTTGCGCTCTGCCGCGGAAAAACGCGTAAAACATCATGGCGGGGATTCCGATAGCTAGCCCAGCCGCAGTGTTAACTAACGCCTCGCTGATCCCTTGCGAAAGAAGCACATACCGCGCTGTGCCAAGATCGGCGCCGAGTGCACCGAACGAGCGGATAATTCCAAAGACGGTGCCGAGCAAACCGAGCAGCGGCGCGATCATCCCGATATCGGCCAGATAAACGACGCGATTGTTGAGATTGGCCGCGACCCGCGTCCCTTCCGTCTCAGCGATCTCGCGGACCTGCTGAAAATCCGCGTTCGGATTCTTGGTTGTGAAATCGAGCATCTTTTGCACGACGCGCGCGATGGCTTCGCCGTGCCGATTGGAAACGGCGAGCAATCCCAGGTAATCACGCTTCCGCAACAACGCATCCGCCGTCGCCATGTATCCGCTCGAGACAACTGCGCCGCGCCGGATCGTCATCAAATAAACGATCACGAGCATGACGGAGAAGATCGACAATAAAACCAGCGGCACCATCACCGGCCCGGCTTTGAGCAGCGCGTCCAGCACTGTTTTTGTGTGCGGCAGGTCCGGCGTCAGCGGCGGCGTGGCGCCCTGCGCAAGCAAAGGAGTTGCGATCGCCGCAGCGATCAGCAAGAAAAAATTCTTCATGCCGAAAGTTCCGTAACGATAGACGGAGCGGCGCAGGTTGCAAATGGCCGCTCAAGAGTAAACACGGTTCGGCATCGCAAGTTGCAACAACGTCGCTCTACTGGGGCAACGCCTGCGCTTGGAGTGCGGCAATGCGTCGCTGCTTTCACACGAGGCGACATGGCGCCTCATTTCAAGGCGCAGACATGTCCGCCCGCGAGGGCGGCCTGCGGTTTTTGTGCTCGACAAGTAAATCGCGTTTCCGGCAAGATCCTCATCTTGTGACGAACAGAATTCGCAACGGGGCAGCTGCTCTCTTTTTAATCGGCTGCCTCGTTACTCTTACGTCGGCTTTTAATTTGCCGAACAGATCGCCGAACCTGTCATCGCAGTTGGCTTCCCTCAGCATGGCCGCGAAGCGCGCGCAGCAACACGCGATGCTGACTCTCGCTGATCGGGTCGCTTATCAACGAGCGATTGAAGAAGTGTACTGGCGTCACCGCATCTGGCCCAAAGAGCGTCCCGATCCCAAGCCTTCGCTCGACCAAGTGATGTCTTCGGCGCAGCTGGAAAAGAAAGTCCAAGATTATCTGCGCGACTCTGAAGCACTGGAGGATTACTGGCAAGAGCCGCTTAGTGCTGAGCAATTGCAAGCTGAGATGGAGCGCATGGCCAAGCACACCAAGCAGCCCGAGGTATTGCGCGAACTCTTTGAAGCGCTAGGCAACGATCCCTTTGTCATCGCCGAATGTCTGGCCAGGCCCGTGTTATCGGAGCGATTGTTAACAAATTTCTATGCACACGACCAAAGATTTCACGGCCAACTGAGACAGCGCGCGGAGGCTGAGCTGCGGAGCCATCACACCGTCAGGCAGATGAAACAGACCAGCGGGAAGTACAGCGAGATCGAATTGGTCAGAAGCGACAGCGCCCAGGACGAAGAGAGCCGCGGCGCTGAAACCAGCGTGAAAATGAACAGCCCCGATTGGGATGAAAACGTGCAAAAACTGGCGGCAATGTTTGGCGACGCCAAAAATGGCCCGGCGCAACTCTGGAAGTCTTCACGAGCTGAGCCGCCGGTCGTGCCGACAACACAAATCAAAACCGGAGTATTTAGTCCCTTGCAGGAAGATGAAGGACGTTACTACGCGACAGCAATAGTTAAGAAAACCAAAGACCACTTGAAGCTTGCAACAGTTGAATGGCGCAAGGAACCGTTGGAATCTTGGAAAGCCAAAGCGGAAAGCCAGCTCCCAAAGATCATGGCAGCGGTGACTGCTAACTATATACTTCCCACAATATCGGATGGGGCGGCCGGATGTACCGATGATACCTGGACAACCACGACCACGACCAGCACGCCCTCTGGCCGACGGCTTCACACGGCAGTGTGGACCGGCAGCGAAATGATCGTCTGGGGTGGGGATATCCCCGGCAACACCGGCGGGAGATACACTCCCAGCACCGATACTTGGACACCTACCAGCCTTAACAATGCGCCCACTGCCCGAGAATCTCAGACGGCTGTGTGGACCGGCACTGAGATGATTGTCTGGGGCGGCCTTAGTGACTCAGGCGCGTTGAATACCGGCGGGAGATACAATCCCGGCACGGATAGTTGGATAGCTACCAGCACCACCAACGCGCCCACTGGCCGATACCTTCACACAGCAGTCTGGACCGGTAGTGAAATGATTGTCTGGGGCGGGTATTTTTTTAATGGTATCGGCAATTATTTGAACACCGGCGGGAGATATGATCCTAGCACCGATAGTTGGACACCTACTAGCATCACCAACGTGCCCACTGGCCGATACCTTCACACGGCAGTCTGGACCGACAGTGAAATGATCGTTTGGGGCGGATACAGGGACGACCTCCACACTTATTTCAACACGGGCGGGAGATACAATCCGAGCACGGACAGTTGGACTTCTACCAGCATCGCCAACGTACCCGATGGCCGAAACGATCATACGGCAGTCTGGAGCGGCAGTGAAATGGTCGTTTGGGGCGGCCTTAATGACACCGGCGCGTTGAATACCGGCGGTAGATACAGTCCCGGCACGGATACTTGGACACCTACCAGCATCACCAACGTGCCCACTGGCCGATACGAGCACACGGCAGTCTGGACTGGCAGTGAGATGATCATCTGGGGTGGGCTTTTTTATAATGGTGTCTTCAATAATTTGAACACCGGCGGTACATACAATCCCGCAATGGATAGCTGGACGGCTACCAGCATTAACAACGCGCCAACCGGCCGAGAAATTCACACGGCGGTTTGGACCGGCAGTGAAATGATTGTGTGGGGTGGGGCCTACTTTAACGGTTTCAACTTTACCGATTTGAACACCGGCGGGAGATACAATCCCAGTACGGACAGTTGGACAGCCACCAACACCGGGAGCGTGCCCTCTGCCCGATATCTTCACAAGGCGGTCTGGAGCGGCAGTGAAATGATCGTCTGGGGCGGATGGAATGGCAGTTTCCTTCTTAACTCCGGCGGGAGATACAATCCCGGCACGGACAGTTGGACAGCCACCAGCACCACCAACGCGCCCTCTGCACGAGATGGGCACACGGCAGTGTGGACTGGCAGCGAAATGATCATCTGGGGTGGGCATGATATCTTAATTGGGTTTGCGAATACCGGGGGAAGATACAATCCCGGCGCGGATAGTTGGACAGCTACGAGCACCGCGAACGCGCCCATTGGCCGAGACGGTCACACGGCAGTGTGGACCGGGATTGAAATGATCGTCTGGGGCGGAGAAAATGGGAACTCCGGCTATTTGAACACGGGCGGGAGATACAATCCCCGCACGGATACGTGGGCAGCTACCAGCACCACCAACGCGCCAACAGCCCGATATGCTCACACGGCGGTGTGGAGCGGCAGTGAAATGATTGTGTGGGGTGGAACTGATGCGTCGAGCTATTTTGATACCGGCGGGAGATATAATTCCAGCACGGATAGTTGGACAGCGACCAGCACTACCAATGTGCCCACAGCACGAGCCTTTCACACGGCAGTCTGGAACGGTAATGTGATCGTCTGGGGTGGATTTGATTCCTCCGGCAATTTTAACACCGGCGGCGTATACAGTCCCGGCACGGACACGTGGACACCCACCAGCACCACCAACGCTCCCAATGCACGAGCGTATCACACGGCGGTGTGGAGCGGCAGTGAAATGATTGTGTGGGGTGGAACTGATGCGTCGAGCTATTTTGATACCGGCGGGAGGTACAATCCCAGCACGGACACTTGGACGACCACCAGCATGACGAACGTGCCCTCTGGGCGAATTCAGCACACGGCAGTGTGGAGCGGCAGTGAAATGATCGTCTGGGGTGGGTATGATGGCGCGATCAATCTCAACACCGGCGGGAGGTACTGCGCACAATCGCCAGCGCCGATGGCACAAAGTGCCTTCTCGCGAAAGACTCATGGCGCAGCTGGCACTTTCGATGTGCCCCTGCCACTCACCGGTAACGTCGGAGTCGAATGCCGCAGCGGCGGGGAGACAAACGATTATCAGATGATTATTAACTTTGCGACTTCTGTGACGGTCGAGAGCGCATCAGTGACTTCGGGAACGGGGAGCGTGAGCGGTTTCACTGTGAATGGGTCGGAGGTCACCGTCAATCTGACTGGCGTAATCAATGTCCAGAGAATCACGGTTACACTCTTTAACGTGAATGATGGCACACACGTCGGCGACGTTGCTGTTTCGATGGGCGTGCTGATTGGTGATGTGAACGGCAATGCCGTCGTTAATTCCTCCGATGTGAGCCTGACCAAGTCGCAGGTGGGCCAGCCTGTTTCTGGTTCGAATTTCCGGGAAGACGTGAATACAAATGGGTTGATCAACTCGGTGGATGTCGCACTGGTCAAATCCAAAGTGGGCACCGCGCTACCGCCCTAAGTCTGCGGCTGCCAACTGGCGCATGGCGGCCGGCATGAACCGCCGAGTCGCTAGGCGAATCGATCGCCACCAACCGGCCGCCGAACGCGAAAGATGTGGGCAGGCTGGATTTCGGGATCGAGCTCGACGTAGTTCCGGCGGCCATGCCAGGTGTAACGCGCGTCGCTCAAGAGATCGTGCACCTGGTACACATCGCCTTCCATCGAGCCGAACTGGTCGATTGGGACATCGACGTACGAGTGTTGCTTGCGATGTGGATCGAGATTCACGACCACCAGAATGATGTTGTCACGCGCCTCCGTCATTTTTCCGTAGAAGAGAATGGCGTCATTGTCGGCATGATAGAAACGTAAGTTGTCGTAAAATTGCAGCGCGCGGTTTTCTTTTCGGATTTGATTGAGCCGCGTGATCCAGTCCTTGATGTTTCCCGGCGCGTCCCAATCGCGCTGCTTAAATTGATATTTCTCGGAATCGAGATATTCCTCGCTACCGGGCAACGCCTCATTCTCGCAAAGTTCGTACCCGCTGTAGATGCCGTAGAGGCTGGAGAGAGTCGCGGCGAGCACGACACGAATCATAAACGCGGGCCGGCCGCCGTCCTGGAGAACGAAAGGCAAAATATCGGGGGTGTTCGGCCAAAGGTTGGCCCGAAAATATTCGCGCATTTCGGGTTGCATCAGCTCGGTGAAATAGTCGATGAGCTCGCGCTTCGAGTTACGCCAGGTGAAATAAGTGTAGCTTTGGGTGAATCCAGCTTTAGCCAGCGCCTTCATCATTTTCGGTTTTGTAAATGCTTCGGAGAGAAAGAGCACGTCCGGATATTTGGCTTGGACGCTGGTGATGAGATACTCCCAGAACGCAACTGGCTTGGTATGCGGATTATCGACACGAAAGATGCGCACACCGTGGTCCGCCCAAAAAAGGACGATGCTCTTCATCTCTGCCCAAAGCGCGCGCCAATTTTTGCAGCGGAAATTAAGCGGATAGATGTCCTCGTACTTCTTTGGTGGATTCTCGGCGTATTTGATAGAGCCGTCAGGCCGCCTGTAGAACCAGTCGGGATGCTCCTTAACGTAAGGATGATCGGGTGAGCAGTTGAGCGCGAAGTCGAGTGCGATTTCCATTCCGCGCTTGCGCACTTCCGCTACGAGCCAGTCGAAATCGGCCAGCGTACCGAGCGCAGGTTCAATCGCCTTGTGTCCGCCGGCTTTGCTGCCAATTGCCCAAGGCGAGCCGGGATCCCCGGGCTCGGAGGTGATGGAATTGTTGCGGCCCTTGCGATTGGTCTGCCCGATGGGATGAATCGGCGGAAAGTAAATGACATCAAATCCCATGGCTTTTGCATCATCGATCCGCGGCAAACAATCGCGCAGGGTCGAGCCGCGATCGCCTCGGCCTTCGGCTGAGCGTGGAAAGAACTCGTACCACGCGGCCGTGCGCGCAGCTATTCGATCGACCACGGCGCGCGGAGCAGGCGCATATTGCGTGGCGTTGGAGCGATCGGGATAACTGGCCATGAGCACCTCGAGCTCTCCGGAACGCGCGATGGCGTTAATCTCGGCGTTTTCAGCCGTGCCGATTTGTTGCGCGAGCTCGAGCAAGCGCGCCGCGTCCGCCGGGTCGTGGGCGCGCCGCGAGGCGGCTTCGACCAAAGCGGCCCCTTCCAGCGCTTCGCTCGTCAGCGCGGAAATGCCAGCCTCGAACTTTTTACTAAACTCGCGCTGCCACCCGCGAAAGGTATCCGTCCAGGCTTCGACCGTGTATTCGTAGATGGCGTTCTCGTAGAGGGTGCAGACGCCGCGCCAGCGGTCGTTGTCGATGAAGGCCATGGGCGTTTCGTGCCAGCGATTCTCTCCGAGAATGCGCCACTTCAAGAGAGCGGCGACGATATCGTGCCCATCTTTGAAGATGTCCGCTTCCACCACGAGGTCTTCGCCGACCACGCGCTTGATCGGGTAACGTCCGCTGTCAACGAGCGGCTGCAGATTCTCGATGATGGCAGTAGGAAAGGCCCGAGGCATGGGCCATGAATCAACCGAAATTCACCGACTGGGAAAGAAGAAATCTCACCGACCGACGCAAGGTGGGCAGCGCGATTTTACAGCACGAAATAAAATGCGCACTCGTACAAGCCTGAGTTGCGCGTTTCTTCTCTGCGCACGCGCGTACCAAGAACGGCTGCGAACATATCCTGCTCGAGGCGCCCGACGATTGGGTAGCGATCGAGGAGATTCAAAATAGGCGAGTGACATTCGAGAATCTGCGGGCCGCCCTCTTTCTCTTCCGTGATGAATTGCGCCATATAGCCCTCGCCATCGCGCACCTTGGCCAACCATTTGGCACGCTCCGCCACCGTCTCTCCCTTCGTCTTGGCCTTGAGGGTGGCACCTTTTCTTTCGAAGACATTGTAAAGAAGTTTCTCAGGTCCGTTTGGCCCATAAATTTCTTGAATCGATTTCAGCAGCTCGAGTGTGACTTGGTTGCTATCGGTCGGAAAAAGATCGTGGGTGCGGCGTGTGAGCCGGTAAACCATTTCCGGCCGGCCCATTTTCTGCGGCCGCCGCCAGGTATCGAGATAACCATCGCGTTGGAGGGTCAGGCAATGCTGCTTGATGCCCATGTAACTCATCTTCATTTTGGTGACGAGCTCGTTGACCGACATCCCCTGGGTGCGCTTGAGCGAGTTAAGAATTTCCAGCCGCTGGGTGCGGCCAATTTCTGCGAGCAATCGTTGATTCATGGCCTGAGAAAATACGACTGCCCGACTTTACACGTGTCGCTCTTCAAAATGCAAGACCAACAATCACGCCAACACCGAGAACAAATTAGCTCGGGCGCGCAAAACCGGTCGATGAATTTCAATGCTCCTCAGCACGCGAATGGAAGATCGACAATTTCCAAGCGCGCGATGATCGATGGATCTTCCGGCTTAATCGCGTCCAGTCTAGTCCCGGTGGAATTGAAGCCGCGTTTGACATAGCCGAGCGCGATTTCCTTCCCGAGCCTCCCACTCCGCGTTGCGCTCGTAACCCAGCCGGCTTCTTTGCTTTTTTCCCCTGTGGCGGCGAGTTTCATTCCGGTCGAAAGCGGCGCATCGCGCAACGAAACCAAGCCGCACAATCGCTTGTTGGTTTGACCCGACATCTTGATCCGCGAGATCACTTCCTGACCAATGTAACAGCCCTTCTCGTAATCGATCGCCCGCGCTTCCAAGCTCGCTTCGATCGGAATGATCTCTTCCGTCAGCTCGCGACCCCAGCGGGGAATCCCCTCTTCAACGCGGAAAACCTCCGCGGAAGCAACGTCAAAGAAACGAAATACTGATGACAATTGGCGCGCAACAACGTCATGAAGCGCTGCGTTAATCCATACGTCCCATCCCGATTCGGTGAAGCGGCGCGCGGAGATGACGCGCCAGTCGTCGCCCGCAGCCGGCCCGGTGGGCGACAACACATGAAAGATCGACAATTGATCGCTTACGTCTTCAATCTGTACGTCATCGGCGATGACATAGCCCTCGAGCCTGGCCAAAAGTACTTCTCGAAGTTCAGGATCGGCATCAGCCAGGAAGCAATCCCGCGCGGCGGAAAGGAAAACGTGACCATTCATCCTGCCTTTCGCGCTCAGAACGCAGGCCTCGATTGCGGCCGATTCGGTCGCCTTGCGAACGTCGTTCGTGACTTGTCCATTGAGAAAACGCAGACGGTCACTTCCTGTGATGCGAAGCTTTGCGCGTCCCGATAAATCGAAAAGCGGCGCCGTCATTCTTCTCGTCGCGCGATCAGGCGTTTAGTAGTCGCTCTGGGCGCAGTAACCGGTTAAGAGACGCTGCGACGCGGTTGCGTTTCTTCTTCGAGCGATTCGTCGGGCAAACTCGCCGCCGGTGTTTCTTCGGAAGCAGCCGTATCGTCGTTCTTTTTTTGCGGAAGCTCTGGCTCTTCCAAACCGGCCGAAAGAGGTGCGAACTCCGGGGCCGGAGCGGATGCTCCCGCCTCAGCTTCCGGCTCACTGCTACCGGGTTCGTCCTCTTGCGGGCCTTCCTCATGAGGTTGAACGACCGCGAACGGCACGAGCTCCGGCAGTTCGAACAGCTCCAGATCGGCTTCTTCGCAACTGGCCGGCCGGACATCGGGAAAATACTTGCGCGCGACAGCAGAATAATCGTCGTCTCCGTACCCTCGTTGCATTTGTTCGAGAAGCCGCTCTCGCGTCGCGCCGGTTACGGCCAATTCAATATAATGCGACAAGCCGAGCCGGCTCGCGATCTGCATATCTTTGAGCATGTGTTTGAGAGAAAAGTGGGGCTCAAAATCCGCCTCGATCATCTTCGGCAATTTCATCGCCAGGGTCTCGGAATAACTGGCGTTGCCGCGCATCGCTTCCGCGAGCTTCTCCACTGGCAAGCCGACGGTTTGGACTAGGGCCAACGCTTCCGCCGCGGCCTGGACGATTGCAGCCGTCACCATGTTAGTCGCGATTTTGACCGCCGTGGCCTGCCCAATTTCTCCGATCACCATGATTTCCTTGCTGCTCGCTTCAAGAATCGGCCGCGCCTCCCGCAACGCCGCATCGTCCCCCGCGACGTAATAGACGAGCTCGCCTTTTTCCGCGGCCATCTTGCTGCCGGTGAATGGCGCCTCGATAAAGCGCGCACCGCGGCGTTCGACAATCTCCGCCGCGGCACGCATCGAGTGCGGAGAGACAGTGGAATGCGCGAGCACGATGTGGCGCGGCGCCAGCGCGGACGTGAGTTGGTTGGCAACCTCAAGAAGCGCGTCATCGTCCGACACAAAAATTTGCAGGCAATCGCACATCTCCGCAATTTCCCCGGGCGTACCGACGAAGTTTGGGACCCGTCGCACGGTCCGATTCCAGACAAAAACGTGGAAGCCCTTCTCGCGGAGGTGCGCGGCGACTCGGCTCCCGATAATCCCGAGACCGATCACTCCGACATTTTTTCGCATTCGATGGGGCATGTGACGTTCTGCGCCCCCGTTGGACCAGGGCGTTGGCGCGTGATCAGACTGAAGTCAAATCAGCCGGGAGGCAATGCAGAAGTTTAGGAATTTCCGGGCCGGCTGCCACGCCGCACAGAAACTATCGCGCATAGCCCGGCAATCGAAAGCCGTGGCTTCATTTGAGCGCAAACTCGGCCAAGTAATACGCGGCGACAGCGCCGACAATCTGTAAACTGTCCGCGCTCACTTTGTCGATCGTGTCACCGGCAGTGTGCCACCAGGTGAAATCAAAATCGATGATGTCTAGAGTTGGGATACCGATCGAATTCAGCGGCGTGTGGTCGTCAATGATTTCGCGGTCGAAGTAGCTAAAATACCTTCGCAGCTTGAGCGCATCGGCCGAGGCAAAAATATCGTGCGCCATCTGGGCGGGCGAGTCCGGCGGCAGCGTAATATCCAGCGAACGGTCGCCCACCATGTCGAACAAGATTCCGCCGAGAAATTGTTGCGCCCCTTTGCCTTCGAGCTGCCTTGCAAAATAGCGGCTACCGTAAAGGCCATCGCTTCCAGAGAAATTTTCGTAAGCCTCCTCGCCGTCAAAAAACACAAGCTCGATCTTCGCCGCCAGATTTGGGTGTTGTCCCAGAACTCTCGCCAATTCCAAGAGCAAGCCGGTGCTCGAACCGCCGTCATTCGCCCCGACAAAACGGATGGTGTCAAAGGTTTTTGTATCATAATGAGAGCACAACAGAAACGATGCGGTCGCATTTTCTTGCCCGGGAAATCGCGCGATAAGATTAACAAAGCCGACTTTCCCGCGCGGTGTGTCGTCCGTAAACGACTGCCGGGTCACCTGCCAACCCGACAGGCGCAGTTGATTGTCGATGTAATCCCGGGATTTTTCGATCGCATCGGATCCGGGCGGACGCGGTCCCAAATCGACGAGACGCTGGACGTGGGCGAAAGCTTTCTCGCCAGAAAATTCTTCCCACAGCTTGCCTTGCGATGGACGGGCGGAGTGCGCATGACAAGCGGTGAGGATGATCGGAAGGATGCCACTCAAGAAACGAATACTGAAGCGATCACTCATGCGAATAAATAAAAGGGCGGTCTCCGCATCAGGCGTTGACATCGTTGATTGGCAATTCAGCTTTCGCTCGTGGTCAGTCCGAGCGCGGCGATGATGCGCTGGAGATCGTCATTCCCATAATATTCAATCTCGATCCGTCCTCGTTTTTCGCCGTGGTGAAGCGTGACGTGCGTGCCGAGATGTTGTTGCAAGCGATTCTGCAAGTCTTCAATCGCCGCCGAAGTAACAGTTAACTCCACAGCGCGCTTCCGCCGCGAGCGGCCGATTCCAAGCTGCCGCGCCACGAGCCGTTCCGCGGCGCGAACCGTGGCATTGCGGCGCAACACGGTTTCCGCCACGAGCAATTGCTCCTCAGGGGCTTTTAACGCGAGCAGAACTTTTGCGTGACCGACCGAAAGCAAGTTCTGGATTAGCCAATTCTGAACTTGCGGATGCAGATCCAACAAGCGCATCGAGTTGGCCACCGCCGCGCGACTGCGTCCGACTTTGAGCGCGATGTCCTCCTGCCGCATTCCAAATTCGCCCGCCAGCCTGGCGTAACCTTGCGCCTCTTCGACGGGGTTGAGATCGGCGCGCTGCAAGTTCTCTATCAAGGAAAGCTCGAGCACTTCCAGATCGCTTGCGCTCCGCATAATCACCGGCACTTGAGTGAGTCCCACTTCCTGGGCCGCGCGCCAGCGCCGTTCGCCTGCGATCAACTCATAGCGACTGCCGACTTGTCCGCCTTTGGACGGACTCGCTGCGGCGAGCCGCACGATCAGCGGTTGAATGATGCCGTGTTGCCGAATGGAATCGATCAATTCCTGCAAAGCTTCACGCGCGAAATCTTTGCGTGGTTGTAAAGCGCTGGGAACGATGCTGGCAAGACTGATTTGGTAGATCTTTTCCCGTGGATCGACATCCACGCGCTCGGCGGCCGGGCGGGCGCCAATCAATGCATCGAGACCTTTGCCCAGACCAGATTTCGCCATGCGGCTCAAGGCTATCGGAACCGCTCCGATAACGCAAATAACAACGGGGACGTCGCCTGTTGTTGCACCCGTCTCACCTCAAAGATAGCGTGCGGCCATGTCGCCGGAGCAGAACATTTTCACACTCGGACACTCGCCCGATCCTGACGACGCATTCATGTTTTACGCGATGGCGGAAAACAAGATCGATCTTCGTGGTTATCGTTTCGAACATCGGCTCGAGGATATCCAGACGCTGAATGAACGGGCACTCCGCGGCGAGCTTCACATTTCGGCCATCTCGATTCACGCGTATGCGTATGCGGCGGATAAATATGCACTGCTGCCGTGCGGCGCGAGCATGGGCGATGGCTACGGACCAATTGTCGTTAGAAAACACCCAACATCCAACTCCCAAAGCTTTCGCGAGCAAGGCATCCAACATCCAACTCCGAATGAAGATGTCGATGTTCGCGAGTGGTTGCGCAGCTGTGTGATCGCTGTTCCCGGGCGTATGACCAGCGCGTTCCTCGCGTTGCAACTTTATCTCCGCGACTTCAAGCACGTCGTCGTCCCGTTCGATCAAATTTTCGACGCGATTAAAGATGATCGCGCTGAGGCGGGTCTAATTATCCATGAAGGGCAACTGACTTACGCGCGATCAGGTTTTCAGAAAATCGTCGATCTTGGTGAATGGTGGAAACGCGAGACAGGATTGCCGTTGCCGCTCGGCGGCAATGTGCTCCGCAAAGATATCCCGCGGTCGGTTCGCCACGAGCTTCTCGAAATTGTGCGCCAAAGTATCGATTTCGGCCTCGCCCATCGCGCCGAGGCGGTGCGCCACTCGCTGCCGTACGCGC
>Ga0193729_1000106_pt1 | contig 37521 bp, 34 predicted proteins | sample U1c2metaG_FD_143036 | JGI IMG/M metagenome (GOLD analysis project Ga0193729, IMG submission 143036) | Soil microbial communities from a riparian zone of the East river system, Colorado, United States - U1c2 | ecosystem: Environmental > Terrestrial > Soil > Riparian zone | place: USA: East River...
GCATCCAGCCGGTGCCGTCGATGCTGTCGCAGCCGATCTCGGCGGCATAGGCGATGCGCTTGAGGCTGTTGACGCGGCCCATGTGAACCCAGAGTTGCCGGCGCTTGGCGTCGCGCACGAGCGCACGGGCGGCAGGCCCCAGCTTCCAGTCGGTCGAGCCGCCGATGAACAGCGCGTCGATGCGCGGCCACGCCGTGCTGAGCCATCGGCTCATGTGCTCAAGGCCGTCCTGGGCGACTAGGGCGAGGGGCAGGCCGCGGCGTGCTGGGCCAGTCCACCAGCGCTCGAACTGACGCGCCGTCGCGGAGGCATCAGCCACAACGTCGGGGACGGTGACGAACAGGCACCGGCCGCCGACGCGATGCAGGCGGTCGAGCATCGCGTTGTAGGCGCGGGGGTCGAGACCCTGATAGCAGTCGTTGTCGGCGGCCCACGGTACGCCGCGCTCGATCGCCGCCGACAAGGCGTTGTGGTGGCGCGGCTGGATCAGGCGCCCGAGGTTCGGGTGGGCGTGCTCGACCATCTGCGGCTCGGCCTGGGTTGCAAGCAGCAGCATCAGCATGCCTCCAGCGTCAACTGCTCGTTGCAGCGGGCGTGGCCGCTGCTCTCGAGGATCGCGGCGGCGCCGATCTCGATCGGGTCGAGGCTGCCTACGTGCAGCGCTATGTCCGCGAGCCAGTCGATCGCGTCGGGCGATTTCAGGTCGCAGGCGCAGTCGAGCCCGGCGCGCATGAGCCGGCTGGCGGCCTTGCGCGCGGCGTTTCGCCGTTCGCCGAGCGCGTTCATAGTTCGACTTCGCGGGGGGAGATGCCGAGGCCGTCCCGCGCGATGAGCGCCAGGACGTCGATGTGAACCCACGGGCAAAGGTGGTCATCGCCTCCTTCGGGCATCTGGCCGATGCGGCGGGCGAGCCAACTCGTCTCGCCACTGATGTTGCCGCGGGCATCGCGCTTGACGCGGCCACAACGCAGCGCAATCTGGCTCATGCTCAGTTGGCCGCGACGCAGCTCGGCCTGGACCGCTTCCCGTAGCCCGCGGTTGAGGACGATCGCGCTGCCGGCCAGGCGCTCGTACTCCTCCCGCAGCCGGTGTGTCGAGAGGTTCTTGCCGCCGTGCGTGAGCGCCTGGGTGGTAAGGGCTCGGGCCGGCTCGTAGGCTTGCAGTCCACCGACGACATCGCGGAGCGTCACGGCGTCGCAGGCGTCATTGCGGCCGGGAATCCGGGAACGGGTCCAGCGCAGCTCACGGCGGTCGTCGCCGAGTGGTGCCCCAGCGAGGGGCAACTCGGCGATGCGGTGGATGCGGCCGTCGCTGTCCCGAAGGGGCGTGGCGGGTGCTACGTGGGACCCGGTCGGCGAAGCTGACGGCGGAGTGGCGTGGCGAGTGAGGTCGAAGTCCTCTGGCGTCACCGCGCGGCAGCGGCCCTTGGTGTCGTCGGCGAGGTAGAGGTCGCTGACGATGTGCGCGTTCTCCGGCGGCTCGTCCGGCGAGAGATGCGCGATCAGGAGTCCATCGCTGAGGGTGTCGAGCTGATAGTCGACGATGAGAGTGCTCCCGTCGGGTCGTGAGAGGCTCACGACCTCGCGCGCCTGCTCGGTGTCGAGCGCGACGTATCTGCCGAGGCTTCGGGTGCGACGAGCGCTCGGCCCGACCCGTAGGGGTGTTGTCTGCGCGCCGTGCGGCGGCGATGTTGTAGTGGTGCTCATGGTTCTCCTTCTGAGGGGTGAGCCCGTCGGGCGCGGGCCGTTGCCCCACTCCCGCGCACGCGCAGCGTGCGATCATCGGGAGGGGCGAGGTCCGCTAGCCGCGCTCAGGCGCTACGTCCACCGGCCAGCACGCGCAGCTCGCCGTGGCCGTCAGGCGCCAAGCGGTAGCCGACGCCACGCACGGCCGTCAGCCAACCGCCGGCGCCGGCGTCAGCGAGCGAGCGGCGTAGGCGGCAAGCGTGGGTATCGACGGTTCGCGTGGAGCCCTCGGCGCGATAGCCCCACAGCTCGCGCAGCAGCTCGTCCTTGGTGTAGACGCGGCCGGGATCACGCGCGAGATGAACGAGCAGGGCGTACTCGAGGCGACGCAGGTGAAGCGCGGTCGATCCGAACGTGGCCTCGTGGCTCGTCGTGTCGATCCGCAATGCGCCGAACTGGATCAGGCCGGCCGAGTTGAGGCTGCTGCGACGCAGCAGTGCGCGGACACGCGCAAGCAGCTCCGCGTGAACGAATGGCGAGCGGATCACGTCGTCGGCGCCCGCCTCGAAGGCACGCAGCACCTCAGCCACGTCGTCGGTGGCAGCGATCCACAGGACGCGCGCTCCTGGGTCAATCGTGGGGTGAAGGTCGCCCGCGCGCAGCGCGCGTACCGCATGAAGCCTCTTGACCTGCTCGTGCGTGGCACCCAGGATGATGAGGTCAATCTCGCCGGGAGCAGACGATGCTCGCACTCGCTCGGGTTGCGGCGTGCGAAACAGCCGGTAGCCGTCAAGCGCGAGTTCCTGCGCAAGTGACTTGTTCACCGGCCCCTCGCCAATGACGAGGATTACCTCGGGAGTGTTACTCATGTCCGAGCCTCCAATCTGGACTCTGGCCCCGCCCGGTGCGGAGCCGCGGAGCCCGACCCAAGGCACGCCCCGCGGGCGTGCCAAAATCCCGAGGGCGATGGCCTCCGACCTGGCCCCCGGAGATCGAGTCACCCACGGGGGCGCCTCCAGCGCTGCGGACGCGCTAGACACCCGCGGCCATTCGCTCGGGCCGGCGAGCGCTCTTGGCCATCGGGACGCGTCCGAGTTGCTCGGCCTGCTCCAGATAGTCCGCCACTAGCGCCTTCACTTCGCCGTAGCCGCCCTTCTCCTGCAGTTCCTCCTCGACCGTGTAGATGCGCCCAGCCTGGTCGGCCGCCGCGTCGATGATCCGCGGCCTGCCGCCGACGCGGATGCCATAGAGCGCCCGCTGTTCGCCCGACTCCGTTTCATAGCGCCCCAGCTCGAACGGCTCGTCCGTTCGCTGCGGTCTCGGAGCGGGCACCGGCACGGGGCACGGGGGCAGCGGATTCGCACGCCGCGCACTGGACCCATAGCCGACGACCTCTCCGGGCTTCTGCTCGGTCGCATAGGGCTGCTCTGCGGGGTCGAGGTCGAGACGCGGCGTCTCCAGATAGCGGCCTCGCGTGCTCTTGAGCGCCTTCAAGCGTTGTATTTCACAACTAGCTTGGCGCCGTGTTCTGGGGAATGTGAATGTCGTGCCGGTCTGCCACGCGAGGTCTCTGAGATATGAAAGCTGCTCAGGGCTTGCTGTGCGTGCTGATGGGTGAGGGCTCATGTCCGATGTTCCTTTCTGCGTTGTGAGCTTGCGAACTTGCCCTCTGCTCATCACGCCCCGGAAGGAGAGTCAAGCAATTGATAATGTGAAATCCGTGCGCCCCGTAGGGGGCGATTCTCAATTGCTTGAAGGCGTAAGCCGGTCTCTCAGGGAGGGGTGTGATATGACCCTCGTGCTAGGCGCCCGAAGACCGACCACGGCGGACGCCGAGTGCCGCGTTCAGCTCGCTAGCCATGAACTCCAGCGCTTCTTTGACGAGACGGCGGTCGTCCTCGGGCCGCGCGTCCCCCTGGAGACACGCGATGTTCTTGACATCGCGCCAGCCACAGGTGACTCCCTGTGATCCGCTGGTCGGATAGACGGCGAGAATAAAGCCGCCGCCATCGCTGTCGTCGTCGCTGTAGCACTCGGCGCGCAGCCCGCTGGGTATTACCAGAGCGCACGCCGTGATCGCCTGGTCGAACAGGCGGGCGGCGGCTTCACCGTGGTACTCGTCAGCCTGAAGCGGGTCGTCGCAGCCGAGACTGGGAACGGACATATCGCGAGTGATCCGTCGCCCGTCGACTTTCACGGGCGCGCCGCCGTAGTTGATGACGATGGGTGAAGTCGATGTGGTCATGTAAGGGCTCCGTTTCTGCGACGTGGCTCCCGCTTTTTGCGGGTGCCGGTGACAGTCGCCCACGCGCCCCGGAGGGGTGCGATCATTAGCGACTGCCGGCACCGCGCCCGAATGTGTGACGCGGAGTAGGCGGACGCGCTCAGCGGCCGAGCTGGCGTAGGCGCGGGTCGGACGAGTTGAGGGGCTGATAGGGCACGCGCGGTGTCGGCGTAGAAGCGCAGCGCAGGGGCGAGGAGGGCGCCAGGACGAACGATTGCGGGCAATACCAGCTCATCGCCGGCGGGCGACTGAGGTTCAGTAGTGACGTCGGCACGTCGTAGGGTGGCGAGTCGGGAATGACATAGCGGACCATCGTCTGCCTCCGTGGTCGTGAGTAGATTCATCTCGAAGCAAGCTGGCCGCGGCACCCAGGACGAAGCCCTGGGCGGCCCCCGCCGCGAAGCGGCGACATAGGGGGCCAGTCGTGCCTTTGGCAGATGCAGGCCAGCGCAGAGCGAAGCTACTCGCGACGAGCGGAGGCTGGCGACGGCAACGACAAGGCGCGGCGTGCCTGTGCCAGTGCCGTGCGGCGGAGGGGTGGAGCCCGAGCTGCTGGTGTGCCGTCTTGTCGGCCGCGGCGTGTCCTACGCCGCGAGTGACAGCCAACGCTCGCGCTCTGCTGTGCTTGCGTTCGCCAACCGCACCAACACATCGCCGTGGCAGGCGCGCGGCGCGCACCAGCATCCGAGCAGGAGCCCGCGCAGCTCGTCGAGAGCTGCGAATAGCGCCGCGTTCTCGCGCAGCGAGCTCTCATACAGCGCGATGCACTCACCCCTCGCACCGTGCTTCCCAACCACGAACGGGTTGCCCCACTTCGAGGGGCGCCCTATGTAAACGTGGTGGCGCTCGCGCTTGCAGTGAACCACGCGCGGCCTGCCGAGCTGCACATGCGCTGGGACGAGTAGACCGCTGGGTCGCCGTGTGGACTTGTCCATCGCTGTCTCCTTGAGGTCGGGGTTGAGCACGCCTCGGCCTGAGCGGGCCGGCGAGGCGGGTCAAGCCCTGTCCCGGAGGGATCGCCCCAGGCGACGCGAAGCGCAGGGCTTTACGCGCCGCGAGAGCCGGTCTGCTGGCCTACGGGGGTGGGCTCGAACCCGACCCGGCGACAGCGACTACCTGGCCCGGCCTCCCAGCGGGCGGCGTCCGCCACGCGACGGTGAACTCAAGCTCCGCCAGCATCGAATGTGACAGTCGCAACCGGGCTCAGTGTGGCTCGACGCGCTCCATGTCCGCGAAGGCGTCATCGGGCACGTCGATCGCGGCGTCGTAGCCGAGTTGCTGGAGCGTCAAGAGCACGAACTGGACGTGCTCGTAGGCACAGTCCCGTGCTTTCAGCATCGGATCGAGGCGCGCGTGCGCGTGCTCGTCCTGGACGACCGTGGCGTCGTGGTCGACGGGTCCGATCGTGAGGTGCGTGACGTAGGTCGGCACGCCCTGGTGGCCGACGAAGGTGGAATGAACCTCGGCGGCGAGCCCCTGGTCGGGGAGGACCGTAGAGATCGTCAGAACGTACGGTCCTGCCCAAACGCAGGTCGTCTCGCTGGCGACCTTGCGACCGTCGAGGGTGAACGCGAGGGGGATGATGCGACGGTCGCTCATCGTGAGCGAACCGTAGCGCGACGATCGACCCTGCACCAGCGCTGGGGTCGGGCCGTCATGCCGTGGCTACACTTCGGCGACGCGCGGGCGGGAGTAGCTCAGTTGGTCAGAGCAGGGGACTCATAATCCCTGGGTCACAGGTTCGAGTCCTGTCTCCCGCACTACTCGATCGCCACATGCAGCTGCACTATCCGTCCGTTGGGTAGGCGAGCAGCATCCGCTCGCCGCCGGCGGCGCGGTAGAGCGCGATCCAGTCGCTCGCCATACCGTGCTGGAGCCGAGACAGCGGTATCCGGTGGGCGCAGGCCATCCGAGCTGCCCAGGTCTCAAGGCGGTCCTTGTGCTCGGCACTGTTGGGGCCGGCGCGCGGCTCGGGCCAGAGGTTGCGCGGGTCACGCGGTGCCCCGCCAATCGAGAGCGGCACGAGATGGTCCTCCTCGTAGTCGCTCGGAGATCCCGGCAAGCGGTAGGCGCGCATCTGCGCAAGCTTCAACGGCTCGGTGAAGCTCTCAGGGGGTCGCACGGCGCGGCTGTAGCCGAAGGCGCAGATCGCGGCCAGCGTCACGCCGGGCCGGATCGCTCCCGGCGTGCAGCGGGGATCGGGCAGGCCGTCGTGCTGGGCACAGCCGGGTGCCGGCGGGATCGCGCTCCCGCCGGAAGTGCCACAGCCTGCGAGCAGCGTCGCGGACAGCAAACAGACGCTCGCGCGCAGGGCGAGCCGCCATCGGCGGGCGCCGCGCGGCGCACTCGTGGCGCTCATTGTGAGACCTGCCCGGATTGTGCGGTGAGGCCGAACGTGCGCGCGAGACGGCGACGCAGCTCGAGGAAGTCGCGCTTGCGCGTCCCGATGCTCCAGAGCAGCCCTGCGAAGTCGAAGATCGTACCTCCACTTCGGCACCGGGCGCCGAAGCAATAGAACGTGCCATCGGGGTAGAGCTGGAGACTCGCGTCGGTCTCTTGGTGGAACGGGCAAAGCACCTTGCCGGCGTGGTTGGGCTCGCGGCCTGTCAGGACGCGCACGTAGTCGGCCGCAGGGATGGCGAGCAATGCGCGGTCGAGCGCGGTGCGCCCAACGCGGTGGCTCGGCGACCACGCTCGCTCGGCGTGAGGGGGCCGCGGATCAACGGGAAGCGTGGCGAGCACGTCGGCCAGCGGGTAGCGCGCGTTCGGGTTGTGCTCTAGCAGTCTGACCGGCGCTGGGGGCGAGTGCTTATGGTTGAGGCTGCTCGGCGGCCTTAGCACTCGCACGATGTCGGCACAGCCCGGCTCGCCGTGGAGCCCGAGCGCGAGACGGCGATTGGTCGCCTCGATCTGCGCGGCGCTTGCGTGCTCGGAGAGCCGCCAGTAGATGTGCAGGTGCCCAGGTGAGCCGGACGCGACGACCATCGAGGGTGAGCAGTCGAAGCGTGCCAGCCGCCCTCGGGTGGCCGGATCGTCGGACTCGATGTAGAGCAGATTGGAGCCTGTGATCGCCGTCTTGTCGCCGCGGGCGCTGTCGCGCAGCGCCGCGCCGACGAACACTTCGGCCGTGGCCGACAGGGCGGTGATCCTGCCTGCGATTTGGTGGATGCGAAGGACCGAGACGAAGCGCTGGCGCATCATTCCGGCGGGCGGGCTGTAGCGAAGGTCAAAGAACTGAGTAGGCCGCGAGCCGTCGGCCAGAATGTGCAGGTAGGTCAGCAGTTCGCCAGGGTCGCGCTCAGGCTGAACGGTCAATCGCGCGCCTCCGGGGTGAATGCGGCGATGTACTCGAACTCGCCGTTTACGAGGGGCACTTGCTCGGGGTAGCTTGCGGCCCAGGCGGCGCACTGCTCCAGGGTCAGTTTGCCGCGGCGCATCGCGGCGACTCGCTGCGCCGGGGTCATCTGCCAGAGCGCTCGCAAGCGCGTTTCGCGCGCCTGCAGCGTGTCGAGCGGCTGGTCAAAGCGGTCGGTCTGGTTCATCGTCGCGTCCTTTCTCTGAGAGCCCCCTGCGGCCCGCGCCCAACCGGGCGCGGGCCGCGTGAGCCCTAGACCGTGGCGTCCTCGCCCGAGCCGGCGCCGGCACCGACGAGCTCCGGCTGGTCGGCGTCGTCGCCCGCGCCGTTCCCGCTGTTCAGGAACTGAACGGAGTCGGCGATGATGTCCACGGCCTGCCGCTTGCCGCCCTCCTGGGTCTCCCACTCGCGCCACTCCAGACGCCCGTCAAGTGCGATGGGACGGCCCTTGGAGAGATAGCGGGCGGCGTTCTCGCCCTGGGCGCCCCAGACGGTGACGTTGAAGTAGTTGGGCTTGTCCGCCCACTCGCCTTCTTCCTTGCGGCGCGTGTTGCACGCGATCCGCAGGTTGCACACCGAGGTCCCGCTCGGCGTTGAGCGCAGCTCGGGGTCGGCGGTCAGGTTCCCGGTCATAACGACTCGATTGATGTTGTTCATCGCTTGTTCCTCCATTGGTGGTTGTTGGTGCTAGTGACGCAGCCCAAAAAAGACGCCGACCGGCGCGCGGAGCCGAAGCCCGTAAGGGCGAAGGGAAGCCCCCGTGAGGGGGCCGAAGCGCTAGTCCGGCGGTGTCCAAAATGGGGCAAGACACGACGCGCCGACAACCTGCGGGGACTCCGTGAACACCGAGTCGGTTCATCTGCTCCGAACTGAGCGTGATCCGTCCTCGACCGCTGGCTGAGTGGCATTGTCGGTCTCTCCTTGCGTATCTCGACCGCTTGGATTTGGCGGCCGTGGGGGTTACTGACCGCAACTGCTCGCCGGCGGCCAACGAGTTGCAGGCCGCGCGACTTCCGCCGAGAAGGCTGAGCCGAGGGGGCGTGGCTGTGGAGCGCTTGCGCCAGCGATCAGAAGTCGTTGGCCGGTACAGGCCGGTGGAGGTCAGTAGCAGCGATGACCAATACCGGAGCAGCGAGCGCAGCACAGCTCTCCGAGCCGTCTGCGCGTGACGTTGGAGGCGGCCGCGCATGAGGATTCACACCGTCGGTCGGCGTCCTGCAACGAGAATGCTCGCTTGCATCGTCGGCTTGCTCGCGCTGGCCGGGCTCGTCAGCGGCGTGCTGCCGTGGTGTTGGACTCAGACGGCGTGCGTCGCATCGCTGCGGGCACCGATGCGGCTGTCGATCGGCGATGCCGCAAGTGCGATGTGGCGCCTTGTTATCCGTGGCGACTGGAGCACGCCGTCAAGTGCATTTCCGACGCCATCGGAGCGAGCAGCGGCGCCCGGAGCCGCCGGGTATGCGCTCGTCAGCGTCTTCGCGCTCGGGTTGCTCGGCTTGGCGACGTGGACCGTCTATCGCCGTGTGCGAGGCTGGCGGGCGGGGTCGCCGCTGGGCAAGGATCAGCGCACGGTGGCGAGGCGGGCAGTTGACCGCGGCTGGGTGCGCCAACGCACCTGGGCGGTGCCCGCAGACCTGCGGCGATTGTGGGTGCCGGGGCCATCGGCAGGGCGCCCGTATCTCGGCGTGATTGGGCGAGCACCAGCACGGGCGCTCGCCGCAGAGCTGGAGGTACAACCGATGGTCGTCGCGCCCCCGCGTGCTGGAAAGTCGAGCGGCTACGTCGTGCCCTGGCTTTTGGATCACCGCGGGCCGGCGCTTGTCCTCTCGACCAAGCGCGACATCTACGACGCAACGGCTCCGTACCGGCGTGGCCTCGGCCGCGTATGGGTCTACGACCCCTTCGGTGATCGTGCGAGCGCCGGTTTCACTCCGTTGATCCCGGCGCGGACCTGGCCTGGCGCGATCCGCGCCGGCGAAGCGCTGGCCTCCGCCGCCCACCCCGACAGCAGCAACGCAGCAAACGAGTTTTGGGACAAGGAGGCAGCGAGCATGTTGGCGCCGCTGCTTCATGCCGCGGCGATCGCCGGCCAGAGCATGAGCGAGCTTGTCCGGTGGCTGGACGCGCGTGACTTCACCGACGCCATCGCGTGCTTGAAGGCCGCGGGCGCGTCTGCCGCGGCGGACCAGCTTGAGGGGGTCAGCCGCCGCGACGAGCGCAACCGCGAGACGACGGTGATGAGTGCGTTGAACCTTCTGCGCGCGTACCGCTACCCCCAGGTCGCGGAGTGTGCCGTCGGCGATCTCACGCCCGAGCGCTTCCTCGATGGAAGGGCCAACACGATCTACGTCGTAGCCGCGGGGCACGATCAGGACGCGCTTCGCCCGGTGATCCTCGCGCTGGTGGCCGCGATGTATGAGGCGGCCATTGTCAAGGCGAGGGTCAGCGGCGCCCTGGACCCCAGGCTGTTCATCCTCATGGACGAGGCGGCGAACATTGCGCCCGTGCGCAATCTCGCGCCGTGGCTCAGCCAATGCGGCGACCACGGCATCGTGATCGCAACGATTTGGCAGTCGATCGCGCAAATCGACAGCGCTACGGTCGCGCCGCACGGGACGCCATCTGCGCGGCGTCGACGGCCCAGGTGTTCATCCCGCCGTTGGCCGAGCCGACGAGCGCCGGCTACCTCACGGAACTACTCGGCGATGAGCCAGTCGCCAACGCCTCTACCTCGACGGGGCTCGCGCGGCACACGCTCAGCATCGGCCATCAAAAGGCAGGGCCGTCACCGTGGCTGAGGCAGATCGGCCGCGGGCGCGCGGTGCTCGTCTACCGAGACCTGCCGCCTGCTGTCGTCCGCGCGCCCGGCTGGTTCGAGGACCGGCGGTTCGCCCGCTACGCGCAGCTTCTTGCGGCGCGTAGCTAACTGACTGGCACTCGATTGTCCGCCAGTCGATTGTCCGCCCCACTCAATCGGCTGGCAGTCGCTCGGCACCGTGATTCCGGCCGCGGCGGGCGCGAATGAGAAATTCGTTGGCCGGTCTGAGGCGCTGGCGGTCAGTAACGCCGATGACCGACAGAACCGCAGTACCCGAGCGCGTAAGCGAACGCGCGAAGACCGCCCGCCGGGGAGCTGGCTCTGGCAGCCAGGTGGTCGGCGATTACGTCGGCCAGCCGGCGGGGGAGGCGGCACAAGCTGTACGTCGCGCCGGCCTGCGCCCCGGTCTTGATCGCTCATTCGGCTGTCCGGCGCAGCTGGTCGGTCTCGTCGTCGCGCAGGACCCGGCGGGCGGAAACGAGCTGGCGCGTAACGGCATGGTGACGCTGTACGTCGCGGCTCCCGGCGGGGAGCAGACGAACAGCGACGGCGACGGCGCTCCCGTTCGCAGTGGGGAGCCGGGCGACGGGCTCACCGTGGAAGCACCGATCGAGGAGGAGCCGAGCACGCGGCCGGCAACGCCGGTGCGGGCCCGGCGACGCAAGCCAGGCCACGCCCGACACTCCAGCGCGCCAAAGGAGACGCAACCCTCACCGGCGGCCATCGAGTCGCCGCTAGAGGACGCCCCCGCGCGGGCGATCGTCGAGCCGCAGGCGGTGTGGCCAACCGTGGCCGACCCGCCGGAGGGCGCGCTCGAGAACGAAACCGCTGACGAGCAGAGCGGGCACGGGTTCCCGCACGAGGACTTCGTGGTGCATGTAGAGGACGTGCTCGCCGGGCGCAGCAGCCTGCCGGGCTGGCGTCGTACTTATCCCCGGCGCCGACTCGGCGAGCAAGGACGGCTCCGCGCATGGCTCGGCGAGCACCGCCTGATCGCGTGCGTCGTCGGTTTTGCGCTCGTCCTCTGGATAGTCGTAGGCGTTGCCTCGACGCTCGACGGACATCACGGGCGCACTTCGCAGGCCATCACCGGCGCGTCCGGACGCTTCGCCGGCGCGGATCATCCGAGCGCGGCGTCAAAGCCGACGACGCCGAAGAAGCTGAGTGCCCACAAGACGGTAGCTCGACCGCCACGGCCGCGCCCCAGGCCGCGCGAGCGACAGGGCGCGCCACGACGACGAGCTGCGGCCGCGCGCCGGCGTGTGCGCTCGGCGTCGCCCGCAGTGAGCGAATCGGTCGCGCCAGCTCCCGATAAAGCGCCAGCTCCGCAGGCCGCTGGGCCGAGCGCGTCTGCCCCGGTCGCGCCGGAACAGGGCGGAGGGGGCCTGTTCTCGCCGTGAGCTTGCAACACACCACAAAGGAGGTGAGGCCAGTGATGGCGCTCACATTCAGACAGGTGCTTGCCTGTCGAGATCGAAGGCGGGCAGCGGTGCTGCTGGCCTTGGGGACGCTGGCGGGAACCGTGATCGCGGTCGCGGTCTTCGCGGTATTCCCCGATTCACACGCGCACGCGCTGAACGCGGCGGGAGCGTTTAAAGGCACGGCGATAAACGGGGTCCAGAACTTCGTTGAAAAGCTGAAGGGCAGCCTGGTTTGGCTCGGCGGCACGGCGATGAGCCTCGTGATCGCGGTCGTCGGGATCATGTTCATGGCCGGGCATTCCCGCGCGCATGACGTGGCGATCAAGACGCTGGTGGGCCTGGCGATCCTCGCGTCGATCAGCGGGATCGTCGCGTAAGGGGCGTGCGTGGTGCCCCTTCGCCGACGCGCACGATGGCTGCCGGCGGCCGTCACGGGCTCGCTCTGTCTGATGCTCGTGTGCGCCCCGGCGGCGTCGGCCGCCGCCGGCGTTGGGCAGATCGCGCCGCTGGGGTTCCTCGGCCTGCCGAGCCTACACAGCATCATCGAAGCGATAGCCAAGGGTTTCTTCTCGGCGCTCGCCGGCGCGCTCGTTCCTGATTTTCTAAAGCACGGCACGGTCGCGACGATCCAGCATCTTGTCGCGCTGCCCGACCCGGCGACATGGGGGCACGTAGGCGAACTGCAGAGCGACATGACCTACCTGGGCATGTCGCTGATGCCGGTCACGCTCACGGTCTGCACGCTGCGCTACTGGATGATGGGGCTGACCGGCGCCGCGCATCCCGTCAGCGCTTTGGGGCGCTGTGCGTGGGCGACCGGCGTGCTCGTCATCTACCGCTGGCTCGTCGAGCAGACCGTCGCGGCTACGAACACGCTGACGCACGCGATCCTCGGCTTCCCGGTCGTCGCTAACGGCCTGGCGAGCATCATCACCGTCCTGTTCGGCGGCGCGCTGCTGGTCGGCGCGGGTGGTGTCTTCGGCGCGTTTCTGGTGATCGTCGGCGTGGTCTTCGCCGCCGCGTTGTTCGCGTCCTCAGAGGCCCTGACCGTGCTGTTGGCGCTGGTCTTCTGCGCAGGGCCGCCGTTTATCGCGCTGTCACCGATCCCTGAGCTTTCGCACTTGGCGCGCGTGTGGAGCCACGCGCTGCTGGCGATCATGCTCGTGCCGATCGGCTGGACGATCCTGTTCGCAACGGCCGGCGCTCTGACGCTGGACGCGACGAGCGTGACGCACGGCGCGGGCGGCCTGCCCGGACACATCGCAGCGGCGTTCGCCGGGCTGATCACCTTCATCCTCGCGGTGAAGCTGCCGCTGATGCTTTTCGGGGAGCTGCGTCACATCCTCGGCGGCGCACTTCGCGGAGGCGGCGGCCCGGACGGGTCGCGGAGCGCGACCGCGATGCCCGGCGCGGAGCGAATGCGCGCTGCGCACGCGCGACTGCGGAGCTTCGCAGTCGAGGGGATGCCGGCGCTGGGGCGCAGCGCGGGGCGCGCGGCTGGCGCGATGGGCGCACCGGAGGGAGGGCCGCTCGGCGCGGCACGTAGGGGCCTGGCAGGAGCCGCACGACGCACGGGCTTGGCGTCGAGCATCACCCCGGCCGCGGCGGGAGCGGGCGCCGTGGCGGCCGGCGCGGCGGGGGTCGCAGCCAGCCGCACGGGCGGGCAGCGCGAGCGGCTGACGCGCGCACGCACGATCCTCGCGGGCGCACCACGCGAGGCGCGGGCGGCGATGGGCTCCGGCTCGTCGCGCGCGGCACGAGCGTCAGCGCAGCGTGGCGCACGATCGGCAGGCGCCCGCGGCGGATCGGCCAATGCCACCGGACGGACGCCGGCGCGCATGGCGCCCGAAAAAGGAGGCGGCGCGATCGTCGCCGGCAAAGCACCCAAGCGTGCATCCGGCGGCCGTTCGCCGACGGCGCGGCCTGCTCCCCGCCCGCCGGCGACGCGCGCTCCGACGAGCGGAAGCCCGCCACGATCAGGAAGCGCAGGACAGGACACTCCGCACCCTGGCCGGAAGGTGACGAGCGGCGCGCGACGCGACGTTGGCGCCCCACCGCCCGCCGCGACGGGCTCGGCGAGGGCCGCCCAGCCACCGCCGAGACAGCCGCCGAAAGCTCCGCCCACCTCGAACCCGCGGAAAGGGCCGTCGAGCCGTAGGCCGCGAGGGAAGGGCAAACGGTGATCCACCGCACCTTCCGCTCGCTCGATGAGGCGCCCCGGCTCGTGGCGTTCACCGTGAAGCAGTGGGCCATGCTGATCGCGGGCAGCGCCGCGGTCCTGGGTGTGATCCATCTCGCTCATCTGCCTACGAAGCCAGCGATAACGCTGTGCGTCTTTGCCATCGGCCTGCCGGCCGCCCTGACCTACGTGTCAGAGAGCGGCGGCCTCCAGCTGGGGGTGCTGTTGCGGGAGATGTTCCGCTGGCGCGCGAGCCGACACGCCCTCCCGTGCGCCTCGCGCGAGCGATCACGAGCGCACGGCCTACTCGTGCTGGCCGCTGCGGAACAGCCCACCCGCCAGGTCGACGCCAACCGGGACGACGCGGCGCTGGACGAACTGCTCTCCGGGGAGCGATGGGGCTGATGGCGAGCCGAGCGAGCACCGCCGACCTGCTCGGCGTCGCGGCGATCGAGCGGGATGGGCTACTCGTGCGCGAGGACGGCAGCTACGTCCGTGTCCTCGAGGTCGAGGTCGTCAACCCGCTCGTCCTCGACTCGGCCGAGGCCGAGCGAGTCTCTGCGGCCTTCGGACAGGTGGCCGCCCGGCTGCCCGACCGTCAGTCGTTGCAGCTCTACGTTCAGGGCACTCCGCTCGCGCTGGATGAGGTGCTTGCCGAGCAGACGCACCACTGCGAGCAGGCCGCAGGCGGCGCTGAGGACATTGGCGAGCACGATCGCGCCCAGGCGATCAGACGGCTGGGGATCGCTCAAGAACAATCGCTACGACTACACGCACAGACGGTCGCGCCGCTTGAGCTTCGCTACCTCGTCGTCTGTCCTTGGCAGCCCCAACGCGGCGTGTTCGCGTTCGGGTCAAAGTCGCGGCGGGCGCTGCGGGTCAAGGCCGACGCCCACGAGCGCGCGAGACGCGACTCGCTGCGCCATTGCGAAGGTGTCCGAGCAGACCTTGAGGCAATGGGGCTCGGCGGCCGTGTGCTGGGGGGCGCCGAGGTGCTCGATCTCCTGCATCGACGGTTTGACCCGGACGCGGCATCGGCGGGCGGGCTGCCGGCGAGCTTCATGGCACCGCAGGTCGTCGACGAGCTGATCGCCGGGGAGACGACGGAGGCGGCAGGCGAGCGCGCGCAGGCGCTCGCCGAGGCGATCTGCACGGCGCCGGTCAGCCTGACCGACCGCAGCCGTATCGCGCTCGGCGAAACGCTGGAGCAGGTCTTCTACGTCAGCCTCGCTCCCGAGCAGACCTGGCTCGGCTGGCTGCTCCACATGATGCAGGCGCCGCGGCCATTCACGGTAAGCGTGCATGTTCAGGCGACGGAGCGCTACCGCGAGCGGATGGCGCAGAAGCGACGCTACAAGCGCATCCACGGCGTCAACCGCGGCGTCGAGCAGCGCGGCCGACCACTGGACCCCGACGCCAGAGTGCAGGAGGAGGAGGCGGCTGAACTCAACGCCGAGCTGGCGACGAGCGCAGGTGCGGGCATCTACCGAGTGAGCATCTACTGCGCCCTTCAGGAGCCCGGCGGCGACGCCGAGACGCTGAAGGAGCTGTGTCAAGACGGCCTGTTCGCCCAACGCCGACTGTGGGAATCGACGCTGCCGCTAGGGCGTGACGTGGCGGATCGCCGGCGCAAGTACGTCAGCCGCAACGTCGGCGACACCTTCCCCTTGTGTGGAACCTCGTGCGGGAGCCCCGACGGCATCCCGCTCGGCTACGCCCTTCCGGGACGAACCCTGGAGCGGCTGGACCCGTTCGATCCTGCGCACCCAAATCATCTGCTGCTCATCAACGGGATGAGCGGCGCCGGCAAGACGATGGCCGCGATCATCCTCTTGATCCGCGCGCTCGCGCAGGGCGCGACGGGCTTCATCATCGACCGCGCCGGCCACTTCGACTTTCTGTGCAGCTTGATCCCCGGCGCTGCCTCGCTTGAGGTAGGCACCGGCGCGCACGCAATCAACTCGTGGGATGTCGAGGACCCGGCCGAGGTCAGCGCGGAAAAGGTCGACTACCTGCTCGCGTTGCACGCGCTCCTGCTCGGCGAGCATCACGCTGGCCGCGACAGCTACGGCCTCTCAGACCTTGAGGCCAACTTGCTCGGTCTCGCCATCGGCGAGGTCTACGCGCGATGTGCATTGACCGGCGAGGAACCCCGCGAGCTGCTGCTCCAAGAGGAGCTGGAGCGCCGCTATCACCATGAACGCGACGAGGGGTCGGTCGGCATTGCCGAGAGCCTGCGCAATCTCTCGATGCGCCTGAACAACTACATCGGCGACGGTCCCTACGCATACCTCGCCGACCGCCCTACAACGATCCCGCGCGACGCACCGCTGGTCGTCTTCGACACACGCTCGATCGCGGACTCGAAGGCCGCGGCGGCGCTGTTCGTGATCTGCGAGCACGTCAAGAGCCGCATCGCCCGAACCCGCCGCGAGCACCTTGCCGGCAACAGCGCCAAGCACGCGTGGGCGGGCCGGAGCTTCCTTGTCGTGGACGAGGCATGGAAGCTGATCGAGCGCCCCGCGACTGGCCGCTGGTTCAACGATTTCGTCAGGCGCTCGCGGCACTACGCGCTGTGGCTGATCGCAATAAGCCAGCAGCTCTCGGACTTCGACAACGAACATGGAAAGGCGCTTCTCGCCAACGCAGCGATGCGGCTGTTCCTGCGCCAAGAGGCGCGCGAGCTGGCCTATGCGCAACAGGCACTAAAGCTGACCCAGGAGGCGATCGACGCGATCTCCTCCCTGAAGACCGTCAGGGCCTCCTATTCGCTCGGCTACCTGATGAACGGCACGCGCGGCGAGGGGACCTTGCAGATCGGCGTCGGGACGATCGAGCGGTGGATCGCAAGCTCTGATCCCGCCCGCGATGAGCCCGTGCGCCAGCTCGCCAAGCGCGAGTCCGACGCCGACGAGCAGGACGGCTGGCCGGCACTCGAACTACTCATTGACGAGACGTGGCAGATGCACGCTGCCGCCGAGCTTGAGCTGGCCGCCTGATGCAAGCGCGCCTGGCGATAGTGCTGCTCAAAAACCGGCAGGTACAGACCGTCGTGCTCGTCGGCGTGCTGATGGTCGTAATGCTGCCGGTGCTCGTGGCCGCCGGCGTCGCCGGCTTGTTCAGCCAGGAAGCCGAACGCGCATGTTCGGGCGCGAGCGTCGGCGCCGTCAATCAGCCGGCAGGCGGCGGGCCGATTGCTCAGGGGCTCTACGCGGCCCCACTCGAACTCGCGCCCGGTCGCTGGTATGAAGTCGGCGCGACCGAGTACGGCGGCCCCGGCGATCCGACCTCCGGCGATTACGGCGCGATCCCGAACCCCGGCGAGTCCTACCTGCCAGCGCACCCCCAGTCGTTCGCCGAGCTGTCGGTGCTAGACGGCAACCCAGCGAACACGGGTGGCTTCACGTTCGCCGACGCAAACGCGCTGAGCAACCTCCCGTACCTCAGCGGGATTCGAGTCGCCCACGCCGGCCGCGCCAGCCTGCTGCTCAAGCGCGACGTGGGCTATGGACAAGGCCCCGGCCAGTTCATCGGAAACGGCCAGCCCTATCGTCTCGATGTTTGGTGGCAGGCCGCGCAGCCGCTCGGGATCACCAAGAGCGCCGTCAACGTGCAGCTCGCACCAAGCACCGGCGCGGCGCCGACGCTCGGCGCGATCCCGGCATCGAGCGAAGCGAGCGCGGCCAGCGAAGCGAGCGCGGCGTGCCCGGTAGGCGAAGGCGCCGGGAGCATTCCCCTCCCGCTCACTCCGGGCACGCAGACGAAGATCCTGCCGAGCGGCCTGGCCGCCGCAGGCGAAGGCGCGCCATTGGCGGTGAAGCGCATGGTTGCTGCGGGGAACCGGCTGTTCGGCGCCCGCTACCTCTACGGCGGCGCGCACGGCACACCGCTCAGCCAGCTCGAGCCCGCCTACGACTGCTCGTCCGCCGTCTCCTACGTGCTGCACGGCGGCGGCGCCTTCGGCGAACACGCCGAGGACTCGACAGAACTTGAGTCCTACGGCGAACCTGGCCCCGGGCGCTACGTCTCGATCTACGCCAACGCCGGGCACGCCTTCATCTACGTCGCAGGTCCGCGGCTCGACACCGTGGAAGCGCCTGCGTACGACGGCGGCCCGAACTCCGGCAAGCCCGGCCCGAAGTGGCGCGTCTCGGCTTCGGTGCCGAACTGGGCGAGCTGGACCGTTCGACACCCGCGCGGCCTATGAGCACCGTCGGCCTCAGAGCACTGAGCGGCGCGTGCCTGCTGGTGGCGGTCGTCGTGCTCGTCGGGTGCACCAACCCCGACGCGCCCGGCGCACGCCCGAAGACGAGCTCGGCGACCTCACCACAGAACGCGGGGGAGGCGCCAGCCCCGGCGCCGGCGTCGCCCACGTCTCAGGCGCCCGCCAACCTGCAGCTCACACCGCCGGCGGCGCTCGCGGCGTTCAGCCGCCTCTACTCGAACTGGACCTACCGCACGCTGACCAACGATCAGCGCACGCTCGCGGCGATGTCGGTCGGCGCGGCGCGACTGGCCGAGCAGCAAGCAGCAGCCTCCAGCCACGGCGACACGACGATCGCTCGCGGACACATCTGGAACAGCGGGCAGATCGTGAGCATCGCCAACGACAGAGCCGAGACCGGCGCGTGGGCGATCGTCACCCGTGAACAAACGGGCGGCTCGACTCAATACGAAGGGCTACCCGCCTCCTACCACGTCACGATCGCACGGCTCGCCCGCGTGCCGGGCGGCTACGCGGTGAGCGAATGGCTGCCTCAGAACTAAGCCGACGTCGACGCACGCGGCCTCGCTGGCTGCCGGCCGAAGCGGGCAGAACCTGGCTCTACGCCTACGCAGCCGTGTGGGCGACGACGCTGACGACGACAGCGGTGGTTGGGCTCGTCGGGCGCCCAGTTGCGGCGCCGGCACGGCGCCTGCTTGGGCTGACGTTGACGGCGCACGGCAACCCGCCCCCGCAGCTCGGGCACGTCCTGGCGCTGGCCGCCCACAACCTCCCGATCGCCTCCTGGCCGCTGCTTCTCGGCGTGCTCGGGGCTCACCATCACCGCGCGGCGACGCACGTCGCCGACGGCCTGCTCCTCGCTTGCATCATCGCCAACGCGGCGCCGGTCGGGGCCGCGCTCGGTGCATACGGGACCGCGCTGCTTCCCTTCATTCCCCAGCTTCCGCTTGAGTGGGGCGCGCTCGCACTTGGCGCGAGCGGATGGCTCGCACAGCGTCGCGCGGCACTCACGATCAGACAAGGGCTCGCCATGCTCGCGCTGATCGCTTGCGCGCTCCTGTGCGCAGCGATCGTGGAGTCCGTAGGGGTGCCGCACCGATGAATCCGAGAGGGGGCGGCTCGGAGCGCGCGCCGGGCCTCGTGCGGTCGGACGCGGGGCATCCCAGGGGACGGCGCTTGAAACGAATGTCTCAAGTACAATGGCAGTCAGCAAAACAGTTCCAGATTGCTGGGACTTTCCGGCTGGGTCGGGATTGACCTGGAGACGCTGGATGGACGACGGAGAAGGCAAGGGAGGGGCTGGAAGCCCCGGCCAAGGACCGGGAGAGGCCGTCGCGGTCGCAAACAAGGGGCGGCGCCGCTCGTTTGGGCCGCAGCGAGTCGGCGAGATCCTCGGCGAATGGCAACAGGTGGAGCTTCGGATCGCCCGCGGCTTTGCAGAGTGCCGCGACCTGAGCACGGAGCAGCTCGAGGACATCTACCAGGAAACGGCGCTCGCTCTCTACCGGCGCCCCTACGTCAGCGAAGAACACCTGCGAAACGCTCTGCGCGCCGGGATCAAGCAACGAGCGCTGCGCCTACACCGCGACGAAAGGCGCCACCACCAAATCCTCGTCCGCTGCGCGCCCGGCCTGCGCGTCATGGCCGAAGCCCAGGAGGGGCAACGAGCCCCCGAACCGGCGGTGATCGCTGACGAGGACCGCTCGATCGCTAGGGAGTTCTTGACAGAGCTAACCGAGCCCGAGCGGCGCGTGTTCGGCTGGCTCGTGGAGGGCTTGCAATACCGGGCCATCGCAAGCGCCGAGAGCATCCCCATCAACGAAGCGCGGAACCTTGCGCGCGCCTGCGCGCGAAAGCGTGAGCGCTTTCAGTTGTTGTATGACACGGGCCGGCTGTGCGGATACCGGGCGCAGACGATCCACGCGCTTCAGAACGGCGAAAGCACGAGCGAGGAGCTGGCCGAGCGAGCCTTCGCCCACCTTGAGGGCTGCGTCCACTGCCGGCTACAGCACAAGACCAACGCTAAGCGCCTGCGGCGCAGTTTCCGCGACACAGCCGCCGGGCTGCTGCCGCCGGTTCTCGTTGGTCATCTCGGATGGCTCGAAAGCCTCGCCGTGCGCGCCCGGATGCTGCTGCACCGTCTCGGGATCGACAACGCACCGCTCGGCCAGGGAGGCGTGCGCGAACGCGCCGTAGCTCTGCTCGTGGGGGGCGGCGCGGGAGCGAAGATCGCCGCCGGTGTCGTGACGGTCGGCGTCTTGGCAGGCGGCGCGGTCGCCACGCATGTTCTCCAACCGAGCACGCCGGCCAAGCACGGCCACGCTGCTCGCAGCGTCTCACCTCGGGCGCCCAGTTCACGAGCGGAGAGCGTTCCGCCGACGTTGGCCGCGCCGCGCACGAGCGCTCGCGGCAGCCTGCAGTCCTCGCGCCACCACCGGGCCAGCACACGCCACTCGTCCAGCGCGAGGCGCCAAGTTGCGCGATCGAGCAGCGACGGTCGGCGCGAACCGGGTGGCTTCGCTTACCTCGGCGTGCCGACGAGTACCACGAGCGCACCGGCAGCGCGCGTGGCGAGCAGCGGCTCCGAAGACCAGCACGGAGGAGGCCAGTTCACCCCATGAGCACGGTCGAGAAATTTGTTGGCCGGTTCGTGGCGCTCGGGGTCATAGACCCACGAAGCCCCCACAACACGGGCCTAGACACGGGATGAACGCGATGGAGAACAAGAGGAACGAGAAACCCCGCCTGAGCGTGCTTAGGGCGGTCTTGCTGACGGTGACGCTGGGCGTGACGGGCGGATGGCTAACCGCGAGCTACGCCCACGCGGGCACTTGGATGGAGGTCTCGTGCGTGAACCCGAATCAGTCGGCGGCGCCGAGCGAAGGATGGTTGAGCTTCGCCGCGGGCGGCGGCTACGGCTCGAACGTCGGGACCGGGTGCGCGCCGGGGAGCCCGATGTACGCGGTCCTGAGCAGCGCCGCTGCCGTCGGCGTGGGCTCTAACGAGACCCTTCAATACAGCCCGCCGGCGGGATCGCGGCTGATCGGAGGGTCCGTTGACGTGAGCCTGTACGCCGACGGCGGCGGCTACAACGCGTCGGGAACGGCGGTCGCCTACACCCCCGAATATGCCTACAACGGCTCCAACGTCTTTTTCCAATGCGCGAACGGGCTTACGCCCTGCGGGAACGGTACAAACGACTTCGCGGGCGTGCTCGGGGTTCCAGCCAACCGTGGCGGCAACCTGTACCTCAGCGCTGGGTGCGGCGGTGCCGCGGGATACGCGTGCAACTCGGGCGGTAGCGAAGGCGCATGGTCGCTCGTGCGCCTCTGGTGGGCGAACCTGCTGCTGTCAAACGAAGCCACTCCGAGTGGCAGCGGTGTGGGCGGAACGCTGCTGAGCCCGAACGCCGAAGGAACGGCGGACCTCACGCTGACGGCCGCCGATGCTGGCGGCCCCGGCGTCTATCTCGTGGTCGTCCAGATCGACGGCAAAACGCTCTACTCGGGTACGCCGAACAGCAACGGCGGAAAGTGCGTGGCGGTGGGCTCAAGCGGCGGCGCGATGATGTTCGACTACAGCCAGCCGTGCCCTCCGAGCGAGTCGGTCGATCTGCCGATCAACACGGCGAGCTTGCCCAACGGGCAGCACACCTTGAAGGTGCTCGTGCAAGACGCCGCGGGCAACTCGGCGGTCGTCTACGACGGCAGCATTTCGACCAAGCAACCGGCTAGCAGCTCGCTCGGGGCGCAGCCCGGCCCTGGCACCGGCGGCGCAGCAGCGTCCGCCGGGGCGGGCTCACCGAACGGCACGACGGCGAGCCGAACGGCCACTCTGACGCTCGGCCTCAAGCACAGGATCACGCGGACATTCGCGCACCGGGCGCTGCGGGTGACGGGACGGCTGCTCGACAGCCAGGGCCATCCGATCGCGGGCGCGAACCTAGACGTGCTTGAGCAGATCGCCGGCTCGCCGAGCGCGAAGGTGATCGCGCACGCGCACACGAGCGCGAACGGGACTTTCATCGCCGCGGTGCCCGGTGGGCCGACGAGGACAATCGAGGTTGCCTATCGGGCGTTCTCAGCAGAAGCCGGGTATGCCGCCGAAGCAAGGATCGTCGAGAGAGTCGGTGCCGGCGTCAAGCTGACGATCGTCCCTCGCGCCACGGGCTCGGAAGGCACGATCAGGCTCGCGGGCAAGGTGCTCGGCCCGGTGCCGGCGGGCGGAGTCGTGGTGGAGCTACTTGTCCACTATCGAGGTCACTGGGAGCCATTCCGCGCTCCGCGCACCGACTCGCGTGGCCGCTTTCAGGTCATCTACCAGTTCCAGGGGGGCATCGGACGATTCCCGTTCAAGGCGATGGTCTTCGGCGGGCAAGGCAGCTTCCCGTTCACCGATGGAGAAAGCCGGATGGTCGATGTCACGACGCGCTGAGAGCATCCGTCGTCACTTGGTCGTGCTGCCGATCGCGGGCGCGGCGTGCGTTCTGCTTGTCCTGACGATGCCAGCCGCGAACGCGAGCGCGGGCACTTATCCGATGTCTCAGTGCTCAGCAGGGGTGCCGGCCGTCTCGCCAGGCTGGAGCACGTTTGGGAACAACACAAACGCCAACACGGCCCTGTCTAACACCTGCTCGGCAGGCGGCAGCATTGGCGATTACGTTTTCACCAACGAACAGGCGGGCGTCGTCACCGAGAACGGAAGCAGCGGAAGCCAGGTCGGGCTACAGATCGCGGTTCCGGCGAGCGTCCCGGGAGTCACGATCCATTCGATCAAGGCCAGCGTGGTGGCATCTTCGGTCACGGGCGATGACGCCTTCCTCGGGTTTGCCTCGGCGGGACAGTCGCTGCCCGGCGGCGTCGAGCTGCCCTACGGCGGCGGCAGTCCATACACGACGAGCGAAAGCTGGACGCTTCCGCAGGGCGCCCGCGACTTCGAGGCATACATCAACTGCACCACTGACCGCAGCTCGACGAGCTGCGGCTTCGCCGACGCGAACGCCGTGCCGGCCCTCAGCGAGATCACATTGAGCCTCGAAGACAGCACGCCGCCGAAGGTGGCGAGCGCGAGTGGCCCGCTTGTTTCGGCCGCTGCCTCTGGCGCCTCGGTGATGGGATCACAGCCGATCAGCTTCAGCGGGAGCGACGTCGACAGCGGCGTGCGTGCGGCCACGTTGACGCTCAGCCCCTTGAGCGGCGGGACGGCCTACGTCCATACCTTCGACTTCGCTGGCGAGTGCTCGTATGACTCTTGGAGCGCCTGCGCAGTCGCGCAGACCGTCACCGGCTTCCCGCTCAACACGGACGCGCTGGCGAACGGCGCGTATGCGGTGAGCCTCACGATCACCGACGCCGCGGGCAACGCCACAAACGACGCGCTTGGATCGGTGACAGTGAGCAATCCGACCGCCGTGGTCAGCTCGCTCGGAGCGCTGCCGGGAGAGGGAGCAGGATCGCGCTTGGGCTTGACCGGCACCGGCAGCCCGAACGGTGGGCCCGCCAGCGACAGCGCTCACCTCCAGCTGGGCGTGCGCGCGTCCATCGCTCGCAGATATAGCAAGCGTGCGCTACGGGTATCTGGACGGCTGCTGGATGCCAACGGCTTGCCGATCACGGGCGCGACCCTCGACGTGCTGCAACGGAGCACTGGCTCGACGCTCGAACTGATCGGTCATGCCCGGACAGCAGCGAGTGGGACATTCGTCGCAGATGTGCAGGCGGGACCATCACGGATACCGAGCGTTTTCCGGAGACAGCGGCTATGCCGCGACTGCCAGGCTTTACGAGTCTGTCCAGGCCGGCGTGCGGCTCACGGTGAGCCCACGCAGGACAGGCTCGGAAGGCGCTATTACGCTCAGCGGCCGAGTCTTCGGCCCGATTCCCCCGCAGGGCGTCGTGGTCGAGTTGCTCGTCCACTACCGGGGGCGCTGGGAGCCGTTCCGAGACCCACGCACAGACGGCCACGGTCGCTTCCACGTCGCCTACCAATTCCAGGGCGGCGTCGGGCGCTTCCCGTTCCGCGCCTTGGTCTTCGGCAGCCAAGGCGGCTTCCCATTCGCCCTCGGAGAAAGCAGGACGGTCAATGTCACCACGCGCTGACCGCTGGACGAGTCCTTCGGGTTGCCGCGACCGTTGGTTCTGGCTGGCCCTCACGGTGCTTGCACTGATGGCGGGGATTATCAGCCTCGGACTTGCCCCTAACGCCCGCGCTGGGACCTATGTGATCTACAACTGTCCAGCCGCGGGGAACGGCGATCCCGGCCCGTGGGTTGTGTTTGGTGCTCCGCAGAGCTACGACGGGAGCTGTGCGGGCGGTGCCGGCGACTTCATCGGGCCGGACGGCGGGAGCATGGCGGCAACGCAGCTAGACGGCGTGCAGGTCGTCGCCCCGGCAGGGAGCGGGATTACAATCCGCGAGGCGAAGCTGTGGTGGTACGTGCCCCATCAGGTGTCGGGCGCGGACAACTTCGCCATCGCCGCGGACAATACGGGCGCGATCGAGGAAGCCGGTACGCCGTTGAATCAGGTCGGGACTCCGAGTGACTTCCTGCTCGCCTCGTCGACGACTGAGCTGACATTGGCCGACTACTGCTCGAACGACGACGCTTCGGCGCCCTGCGTATTTGGCGGTGGGGAGAACCCTAACTTGCAGCTGTACGGCTCGGAGCTAACTCTCAACGACACGACGCTTCCGGCCGGCACCGTGACGGGCGGCGCGCTCGCAAGTTCGGCCGCAGTCTCAGGCACGGCCTCGATCACCTACCAGGCGACCGATCCAAGCTCGGGTGTGCGGCTCGTGCAGCTCCGCGTCGACGGCGAACCCGCAGCGGAGAAGGACTACCTGACGAGTTGCTCCTACGCGACCTTCCAGGCGTGCCCACCGAGCATTTCCGACACCGTGAACTGGAACAGCACGACGGCAGCCAACGGTCAGCATCGCATCGAACTCGTAGTCGAGAGCGCGGCGCAGAACACGAGCGTCGTCTACAGCAGCGAGGTAACGGTCCAGAACGCCGCGAAGACGGCATCGTCGGGTGCCCATCCCGGACCCGGCTCGCCGGTGGTCGGCGTCGGCAGCGCCAACGGAGTCGCAGCGAGCGAGACAGCGGAGCTGCGCCTGGGGTTGCCGCGGGCGATCACTCGCTCCTACGCTCACCGGGCGATGACGGTCAGCGGGCGCCTGCTCGACGCTCAAGGGCATCCAATCGCACACGCCACCCTCGACATCCTGCAACAGATCGACGGCAGCGCGACTCAGACCGTTGCCGGCCACGCGACGACTCTTGCCGACGGGACGTTCAGTTCGCGCCTGCCGGCAGGACCGTCGCGGCTGATCGACATTGGATATCGCGCGTTCTCGCAGGACACGAGCTACACAGCACAGGCGCAAATCAGAGAGACGGTCGCCGCTGGCGTGCGGCTGAGAATCAGCCCGACGCGCACGGGCTCGCAAGGGTCCATCGTTCTGTCGGGGACAGTCGAGGGACCAATACCGCGGCAGGGAACGATCGTGGACCTGCTCGTGCATTACCGCGGACGTTGGGAGCCGTTTAGGACGCCGCGCACCGATCGGCATGGTCGCTTCCGCGTGCCATATCAGTTCGAGGGCGGGGTGGGGCGGTTTCCGTTTAGAGCGGAAGTCCCTGGCGGTCAAGCAGGGTTCCCTTTTGGTAGCGGCAACAGTCGGGTGGTGAATGTCCGCACGAGCTGACGGCCGCCGCCGAGCATTGGCGATGCGATCGCGCCAGACGTGGATCGGCGCGGCGCTGCTCCTGCTGATGGCGCCGGCGACGGCGAGGGCCGAGACGGCCATCACCGGCCAGGCCGTCGCCGACAACGGCGGCTTCCTTGCCTACGCCCCGCCGCCGGGACAGCGCGCCGGCATGTGCCTGGTAGATACGGGCGTGAACCTGAACCCCGACACGGAAGGCGTCGTGGTGGAACGCGTGGCGCTCGATGGCGGCTCGGGCGGGGACGCTTCGCCCACTCTGCACGGGACCGTGCTCGCCATGATGGCCGGGGCGCCCGCAAACGGGTGGGGCATGGTCGGCACGGCCCCGAACGCGATCCAGCTAGTTTCGGTTGGCATCACCGAACCAGGGCAGACGACGTTCCCGTTCAGCGCCTACGCGGCGGGGATCACCGCGTGCCTCCGTGTTCGGCAACAGCACAACGTGCGCGTCATCAACCTCTCGCTTGGGACCTCGGAATCTCCATCAGGCGAAGGCTATGAAGCGTTGACGAACGCGATCGAACGTGCGACGCACTACGGGGTCTCCGTGGTCGCCGCGGCGGGGAACGACGATGGTGGTCCGGTGGAGTATCCGGCTGCGTACCCCGGAGTGTTGTCGGTCGGTGCGACCGACACGCAAGGCGGCGCTTTCTGCTCGTTCAGCAACCGGGGGGAAGGACTACGCCTGCTCGCGCCAGGCTGCGATCTCGACGGAGCCGAACCGGCGAGCGGCGCGGCAAACTACAACTACTGGCAAGGCACAAGCGAGGCTTCCGCAATCGCCGCAGCGACGTTGGACGCGCTTTACTCCTATCAGCCAGGCTTGTCGTCGGAAGCGGGCGAGAAAGACCTGACCGAAGCCGACAGCGGCGTCCTCAATATCGCGCAGAGCTTCCGCAACGCGGGGCTCGGAGCGGTCGTCTCGGCGGGCGAAGCCGCCGAGCCCGGCGGGCACGCCGGCTCGGCCGCGGGATCGTCTCCGCAGACGGTGGCACCATTGACGGCGATGACGCTCACCCGCCCATTCGCTCGGCCGCAAGCCCGACTGAGGCGCGTCAAGCACCGACTCGTCCTCTCGCTGCCCGGGCGGCCCAAGGAAGCCGAGGCCCAGGTGCGCTACCTCGGCCACCGCAGACGCTCGAGGCGGCTGAGCATCCTGCGAACGCTCCACGGCGCGTTCACGAACCTGACCCTTCCAAACTCCGGCATCGCAGAGGTCTCGGTGCGCTACATCGACCCTTACGACGTCGAACGGGCGAGCCCGTGGACGACACTCCGGCTCCCGACGTCCGCACGCACAGCCAGGAAGGCGCCGCGCGGACGATGAGAAGGTGCAGCGCGACGATCGCCACCATGCTCGCCCTGGTCGCCTCGGGCTCGGCCGCGAGTGCCTTGGCCGCGCCGAGCTATCAGGTGAGTGCGTGCAACTCGGCGCCCGAAGCTGCGAACAACTCGTGGAGCTGGGCGACGAACGACCCCGCCCAGCCCTCGCACTACGCCGAGCACGCGAGCTGCCCGTACCGGCTGGGAGGCGCTGGCGGGACAGCCGATCAGGAGGGCGGGCTCTCGACCACCGACGCGCTCGGCCTGTCGAGCGGCGCCACGCCTGGCACGAGCGCGGGCTGGACGTTCGCCGCGCCTGCCGGAACGACGATCACGGGCATCACTTATGAACGCTACATCGGTCATCAGCTCGACCCGTTCAACGACTGGTCCCCTGCGCTGCGCGCCAACGGAGTGATCGTGCCTGGGGAAACCTGCCTTGACTCGTCGCAGAACGGCGAGACCTGCGCCGTTGGAGGTCCGCCAGGGACCGGAGGCGAGACGGCGACCATCACCGGCCTTGCAGCGCACGAACTGTCACTCAGCATCGTTTGCCAGGCGCCCTCCGGTGATGAATGCGTTACAGGTGCCACGCAGCATCAGGTTTGGGCCGCGATGTATGGAGCGACCGTGACTCTCGCCGATCCCACATCCCCGACGCTGAGCGCACCGTCAGGAGCCCTGTGGGGATCAGGCGAAGCCGGCGGATTCCACAAGGGCACGGAGAGCGTCACCGTCGCCGCCGAAGATGTCGGGGCCGGAGTAGCGAACATCGTCCTCTCGGCAGACGGCCGACCAATGGAGACCTACACGGCGCCGTGCAACTTCACCTTCCCGCAACCGTGTCCGTCATCGACGGGCACGCAAACGCTCACCCTGCCGACGACGCAGCTGTCAGACGGCCACCACACGCTCACCCTCGTCGCAAGCGACGCCGCCGGCAATCAATCGACCATCGCGTCGCACGAAATCACCGTCGAGAACAGCGCGCCGGGGCCACCTGTCGGGCTGTCGGCGACCCCGACGCACACGGGCAGCTCGACATTCACGCTTACTTGGAGCAACCCACAAGGGCAGCTCGCGCCCATCACCGCGGCGCTCTACCAAGTGTGTCCCGCGGCCGGATCGGCGTCGTGCAGCGATCCGGGTGGAGCACCGGCAGCCGGGCCGGTGATCGTGGCCGTACCCGGCCCAGGAGGCTGGAGCATCGCCGTATGGCTCAGCAACGCCGCGGGCAACGCGAGCCCAGCCAATGCGGCGCGCACGAACGTAGTCGTGCCGTCCTCACAGAGCGGAGGGCCGGGCTCAGGTCACGGAGCGAAAGTTCACGTCACCGAGACCCTGCGTCGGCGCGAGCTGATCGTGCATGTCACCGGGCCAGCTAGCGGACGGGTCCGCGTGGGCTTTACCGGCAGACTGAAGGGCAAGATCGTCGCCTCCGCGGGCACAGCTCGCTCGCTCAAGCACGGGCGGCTGACGGTGATGTTCAAGCTGGGACCTCGGACGGCGGCGCAAGCTCTAATCCGTGTGAGCGCGAAGCTCGACCACGAGACCGCCGTGACGAGTACCCTGGCCCGGCATCGCCACAGCTCCCGGTAGCTACGGGGTGGCCCGAGAACGACTTAGCCCCGGCGACGTGACCGAAGTCAGCGGTCCACCGGGGCTTTCCACGAATCAGTATAACCCGGCGCCCGATGGATCGCAATGACCGCTGAGCTGCGAGAACCGGACGATGGGCCATGGCTTGAGCGGTGGCTGAGCGCCCCTCGTCTGGAACGCTACCTCGGGGCGACAGGGGGCGATCGTGAGCGCGCCTTGCGCCTCTACGACTGGAACGCGCGCATCAGCGCCGCACTCCTGCGCGACCTCGCACACTTCGAGGTCGCGGTACGCAACGCCTACGACGGGGCTCTCGTCGGTGCAGCGGCGGGCGGAAGCGTCCACTGGACGTTTGCCTCGACGGCGGTCTTCCCGCCGATCTATCGAACGAAGCGACTGCGGGACGGGTCAACGCAGCGGGCCGACATCAACCGCAAGCCGCGAGAAATCCTCGATGCAGCCGTGGTAGCGGCCGGCGGAAGCTCCGCGTCTTCAGGCAAGGTCATCGCCAACCTTTCGTTCGGCTTCTGGCGCTACCTCTCCTCAAAGGCCCACGAGAAGGCCCTGTGGGTTCCCTACTTGCACACCGCGTTCACCGCAAAGACAAACCGTGTCGATGTCGACGCTCGGGTCGGTCGCCTTCACAGCCTGCGCAATCGCGTCGCCCACCACGAGCCGCTTCTGAGCAACAACGTCGTGGGCAGGCTTGAAGACCTCGTTTGGGTCGCTGAGCGCGTCGACCCGTCGATCGCGCGCTACATATCGGCGAGCAGCGACGTTCGAGCGCTCGACGGCAACCGACCCTGAGCCAAGGTTGCCTACGCCGCGAACAGCTCAAGCTGCTCGGTTTCGCGCAGCGGCTGCATCGGCGCCGTGGGCGCTCCCCGCGGCACGAGCGGGATCACGTTCGCGGTGGTCTCCCACACGGCGCGCAACTCGGCCTCGGCGATCTCCTCACCGGTGAGCGGCACGCCCTTCGCCTGGAGTTCCTTGAGCACCTGCTCCAGTGAGATCGGCTCCTCGCGCTCGTCCATGAGCTGCCCGTCGAGTGCAAGGTCAGCGGCTGCGGCCTTGGCCGAGAGCAGCGCCCACTTCTTCTCATCGAGCGAGCCCTTGGTGAGCATCACGTAGACGGTGACGGGCTTGCGGCTGCTTAGCCTGTGGGCGCGGGCGATGAACTGGTCGAACATCTCGTAGCTGAACACGAGCCCGTCGACAATGACGACGGACGCCGTGTCGAGGTTGTGCCCGAGCCGGATCGCCGGGATGCCGCAGAGCAGCACCTGCATGTTGCCGTGGCGGAAGTCGCGCATCACGGCAGCTCGCTTTCTCGGGTTGACCGTGGCGGCCTTGCCGTCGCGTTCCTCGACGATGTGCCCGGCGCGCACTCCCTTTTCCTTGAGGCGGTCACAGAGCCAGCGCCCGGTCTCGATCAGGTCAGAGCCTACGAGGATCTTCTCGCCTGCCTGGACGTGTTGAAGGATCAGCTCCAGCGTCTTCATGTTCTTCGGCGTCCAGTTGGAGTGCTCAAGACCCTCAAGTCCCGGCCAGGCGCGATCTGTCGCTGCCTCGGGGACGGTGGTGGCGTACTCGAGCTTGGTGAGCTGGCCGCACGCGGCGGCGAACCGCTCGATCTGGCCGCTCTCCACGAGCGCGTGGTCGGGGTACTTCCAAGTGAAGAACCGGGCGAACGTGCTCTTGCTGAGCCAGTGCTTGTAGAGCTCGTGCTGCGCGACGCCCATCGGTGCGTAGACGGTCTTCATCGTGCAGGGGACGATCGGCTCGCCGAAGTCCCGCTTGCGCCTGCGGATCATCGCGGCGGCGCTCAACCGCCAAAAACGGCTGACGTTGGTGATCTGTGGGAGCACCTTGCGCTTCTCGCGGCGGTGCTGGGTGGCCGAGCCTCGGCGGCCGTAGGTGTACTCGATGACGCAGAAGTCGGCCTCGAATGCGGCGAGCCCGCCGTGGTAGCTGTAGGGGAAGCGCAGGCTGGAGTCGCCCAGGCACCACCACATCAGCCAGAAGATTTGGTTGACGTAGTTCGAGATCGGCGTGCCGGTAGCCAGCAGCTTGTTCCGCGCCTGGAGGCCGCGGATCGCCTTACTCCGCTGCGAGTCATCGCCCTTGATGAGCGTGCCCTCGTCTATGCAGATCACGCCGTCGCGGAAGGCGGCGGCGAGATGGTGCGCTGCGCTCTTGACGCGCAGGCTCTTGTGGACATGGGCGCAGGTGCGGGTGCGCTCCTCGCCTCTGACCTCCTCAGTGTGGACCGCGGAGCACACGAGCGGGCTGTGCTTCTGCCAGCCGTCATCGCGCGAGGCGTGGCAGACCGGGCAGAATTCGGTGGAGTCGAGCACGACGCGCTCGCCCTCTGCTTCGTGGACGGGCACGGCCTGGACGGGCAGAGCCTCGTTCTTGACCCCCAGCAGAGACAAAACCTCGTAATGGGTGATGTACCAGCCCTCGCCGCCTGCTCGTAGGTGCCTGGCGACCCGTCGGGCGTGCGAAGGGGTAGTGACGTGCTCGACGGTGATCCCGAGCTTGTCGGAGATGTCCTGGCGGTACTGCGGGATCAGATCCTGCGGGACGATGAACAGGACTTGGTTTCGCGCGCCGTTGCGAACGGCGCCGAGCGCGTAGCCGGCAGCGCCGAGCGTCTTGCCGCCGCCTTGCTCCCAGCTGAGGATGAACCCGCCGCCGTCGCGGGTCTTGGTCAGCGCGCGCGCCAAGTCCTCGCGCTGGAAGTGCTTCCACGCGAAGTTAGCGTCCTTGCCGTTCGCGCAACCCGCCGCGGCGATCTCGTCGAGTAGCAGACGCTGGCGTTCGACCTCCTCGGGGAAGCGTGTGGCGATGTCGCCGGGGTTCGGGATCTCGAAGTGCTCAAGGAGGTACTGGATGTCCTCGGTCGACTCGCAGAACTCGTGGTCGGCGACCGTGATGACGAGGACCTTTGCCTCCTCCTCGTACTTGCGCACGACGGGCTCGCCTTGCTTGTTGCGCGTGACCTTCTCGCCGTGCGTGACGTTGATGCGGGAGTCGGTGCGCAACGGGTAGCGGGTGCCCTCCTGAAAGGCCCGCTCGGGGTCCGAGCGCGTGCAGAGGATCGAGTCCAGGTCGGTGAGGTAGCCAAGCCGCATCTGCGGGCGGACCTCGTAGAGCGGGATGACCTCGCGCTCAGCCGCAGAGGCGACCTGCGCCACGGCCTCGCGCACGGCCGGCGCGATCGTCAGGTCGCACTCCTGCTCCAGTTCGCCGAGTAGCCGCCAGTCCAGCGCGTTGAGCGCGAAGTGTCCGACCGGCTGGTTGTGCAGCGTCTCGACGAGCTTCAGGCGCCCGGCCTTGGCGAGCGCCTGGCGCACGAACGGACCCGGCCGGATTGCAAGACGTTCCCGTGCCCGCAGTTCGACGGAGTAGGTGGGGCGGTTGCTGGCTTCCTCGCGGCGGCGGTGCTCAAGCTCGCGCCCAACGAGCCGCCACGGCTCCTTCGGACCCGTTTGGTGATGGGAGAACGAGCCGACGTAGTAGTGGCCGGCATCGGACAGGGCGCGCTTGATTTCGTGGCTGAGCGCGCGCTCGGCGAGTTCTTCCTTGGAAGCCTCCGTCTGCACGAGCAGGCCGCCGTCGTCGCTGCGGTCCTCCGCCCGGACGAAGAACGCGATTACGCATGGCAGGGCTGTGTCGTCGAACAGGTCCTCGCAGTCGACGGTGGCGAACACGCCTGCCGCGTCCTCGCGCGAGAGCACCTCGCGGCGGAAGCGGTCGCGCCCGGATATGAACGCGCCGACGCCCTCCGGTGCCAACAGGGCGAGGCTCATGCGCCATACCGCAACGGTGCTGTTCTCCGGGCGTCCGGCGCCGTCGGTCCAGTTCAGTCCGAACGGCGGGTTGGCGACGATCTGCGGGAACTGCACGCCGAGCTTGCGCAGCATCGGAAAGACGCGCTGCACATCGCCGGTGATCGCGTGGTAGTCGCCGACCTTGACCTGATCGCCGTCGATCTCTACGCCGAAGCGCTGATCGCTCGGCCACGGTGCCAACAACGCACCGTTGCCTGCCGTGGGGTCGAGCATTGGCAGACGACCCAGCGGGTCGAGCACCTGCTTGATGAACTCCGCTGCCTCGGGAGGCGTGTAGAACTGCTGCAGCCCGCGCGTCTGCCCGAACTGAGTCGTGCCGAGCACGCTGCGCGAGGAGTCGAGCGCTTCGTCGGTGAGCGCTCCGCCGGACAACTTGCCGCCCTTGCCACCCCTGACGGGTTCTGCGACCGCAACCACTGAAGCCATGAGGCCGTCCTTTCGCAATGGCCCCACCCCGTGTGGGGCCGATGCCGACTGCGCGGCACGCCCAAAGGGCGTGCGAAAATCGCGCAGGCATGGCCCCACGCGGGAGTTGCGGCTCCCGCGCTTTCAGCTCGCAGACGGCGGCTTGCTACGACCGCCTGACGAGTGCAGACGCCGGCGCGCTCGTCGTGCTTCGGGTCAGCTCGTCGGTGCCTCTACGGCCGTAAGGTGCCGGTCTGAGACCCCAGGCTCGTCGGGCAGGACCGGGCGGTCAGAGGCTGGCAGCGGCGAGTGCCCTTCGGCGAAGATGCGCTCGACCTCGCGCAGCCACTTGGCCGGTATCTCCTCCTCCAGCCGCTCGAGGAGCGATGCCGCCGAGCCGGAGCGGATCGGCGTGACGTTCTCGGGCAGGCCGTTGGGTTCCATCGCTCGCGTGATTTGGTTCGCAAGCTCTGGCCGAGGGGCATACGCCATGTACTGTTCGGTGGTGGTCAGGCGCGCATGACGCATCAGCGCTTGGATCGTCCGCACGTCGACGCCCCTTGCGGCGAGCCGCGTGCCAAAGGAGTGGCGCAGGTTGTACATCTTGATCGGCTTGAGACCGGCGGCTTCTCGCGCGAGCTTGAACGCCTTGCGTAGCGGCTTGTCGCGGACGGGCCGGTCGGGCTCAACCTCGCTGACGAACACGTAATCGGCATCGCCAGTTGCGTAGCCGCGCTTCTTCAGGTGGGCCAGCGCACGAGCAAGCCGCGGAGTCATGGGAATTGCCTCGCACTCGGGTGTCTTTGGGGTGTCGAGCCGGTCTCGCACCCAGTTGTCGTATGGGCGCAGAACGAGGGCCTCGGAGTCCACGGCGCCCCACTTCAGACCCAGCGCCTCGCCTGATAGCCGAAGGCCGGCGTGCGCCCCGCACAGCCAGAACGCTTCCTCGAAGGTGCCGGGCGCGTGCTTCAGCAGCAAGGCAATCTCGTCGGGGTCGTAGAAGTCGTCGCGGCGGAGGACCCGTTCGCGCTCCTGGCGCTTGCTGCGTCGCTTGACTTCCACCAGCGGATTCGCGGGCATCCAACGCTGCCGCACGGCGTAGTTGAAGCACGCGGAGAACACGTCTCGACACTCGTTGCGCGTCTGCGCAGCGGCGGGCGCCACGAGCATCCAAAGCTGCTTCTTGCGGCGCTCGATGATCCAGCCTTCGGCTTCGAGGGCCTTTGTCTGTGCGTAGGTGACGGTTTTCGCGCGCTGCGCGTTCAGCGGAATGACGCGATAGGTGCCGCGGCGGACGTGCTTCCAGTTGCCGGGCAGTCCGTCCGCGACCCGCACGGCCTCGGCCTTCGTCGCAACCTCGATGGGCACGCTGTCCTTGGGCTGGGCAGTCCATCGTTGGACCTCCATGAGCTGCACGTCCTTGCCCTCGGCGCGCGCCTTCTCGGCGGTTTTCTCGCTCACGACTTTGTACGACTTGAAGTCGTCGAAGTAGGGGCGTAGCCGTCCGTCAGTGAAGTCTTGAACGGGGGTCTCCGCTCCGAGATCGCGGTAGAGCCGCTCGAACATGATCTCGTAGCCGTCGAGCGTGGTGCGCTTGAGGTCCTTGTCGCGTGCGCGCTCGGCGACCCAGCCCTGCGTCACGTCGAACAGCGTGGCGACGTGAGTGGCCTCGTCCTCGGGCTCGGTCGGGCGGCGCAGCTCGTCCAAGATCCCGGCTAGGAGCTGCTCGGCATCTTTGGGCGTGAGATGTTCGGGCGTGGGGCGGGGGCCGTCCCCGGCTCGCCAGATGATCGCGCCGCGGGGGGTGCGACGACCGGAGTCGCGCACATGGGCAGGGCCGAGGCACTTGGCCCGGCGCACGCCGTCTGCATCGCGCCAGAAGGCGCGGTAGACACGCTGCTGGCTGTGGCCTTCCTGCGTGACTTGAAGATGCCCCGTGGGGCGAGTGCTTTTGCTCATGCTGCCTATGACCTCCTGGGACTCGAACCGGCCAACGAGTTGCATAGGAGGAGGTGACGATCGTTCCCCAGCCGTTCCCAAGAGGGCGCAGCGTGGCGGCGACAAGGCCCGGAAACGCGGGCTAAGAGCGCCTAAACGGGGCCAAACAGAGCGGAAACCTCCGACTCATAATCGGTAGGTCCCTGGTTCGAGTCCAGGCGGGCCCACCTTCCATCGGCCCCGTGTTTGCGGGGTCGATGGCTTTTCTGGAAACGCCGGCAGAGAGCGAAATCGTCAAGGTGTCTAGGAGTAGGTGAACTGGTCGCCGCTCGATTTCGGGCTGGCGATGCCGTTGACCGTCGCTTTGACGTTGACCGTCGCGGCGACGTGCGGCGGCGAGAGCATCGTGCAGGACGTGCTCGAGCTGCAGTTGACGGCAGTCGCCTTTGGCGAGCCGAATTTGAAGATCGTCGCGGAGCCGAGCGCGAAGCCCGAGCCGGTCACGGTCACGCTCGTGCCGCCCGCCGTGCCGCCGGAGCTGGGTTTCACCGACGTCACGCTCGGCGTGTACTTGAAGTGATCGGCCGCGGACAATGCACTCGTGCCGGCCGAGTTCGTGACCGTCACGTCGACCGTGCCCGTCGCCTGCGACGGCGCCGTGGCCGTGATTTTGCTCGACGAGGTGACCGTGAACGAGGCGCTCTGCGTGCCGAAGCGCACAACCGTCGCCCCCGTGAAGCCGCTGCCGGTGATCTTCACGACCGTGCCGCCGCTCGCGGGACCTTTGATCGGGGAGATTTTCGTCACCGCCGGCGCGATCACGGCATGGCGCTGCTTGCACGTGCTTCCTTCGTTGCTCCACTCCTGCTGGTACCAGTACTCGCGGGCGTTGATCAGCTGGTTGTAGCGCGAGCCGTCGGGCGCTTTGCCGAGCGGCGTGCCGAATTCGCTCGCCGCTTCGAACGTGCGGCATTTGTCGCCGTTCTCGTTGCCTTCCGGGCCGTACCACGCGTTCAGTTCGGGGTCCGTGATCGACTCGTTGTGCTCGTGGCTGAGACCACCCTGGAGCGCACCGTCGGAGGGGCTTTCGTTGGGGTGTTCGCCGTCGTCGCAGCCGCTGTTGCCCGTCACGTAGGGGTCGTTCGAGTACACGATCACGCCGCCGCCGCCGCTGGCGAAGCTGCCGTGGTAGGCGCAGTAGACAGGCGAGCTGCTGCCCGCCGAGCATTCCCCGCCGGTGGCTTCGAAGCAGTCCTCGACGCCCGGCGGCGTCAGCAGGAAGTACTCGTGGGCGAGGTCGCGCGGCAGCGCGTGCGTCGCGATGTAGCTGCTCAGCTCGGCCTGCAGCTGCGCGTCGGTGAGGCAGATCGGCGCCTTTTTACAGCCGTTTTTCGGGTACGGGTTGGTGTCGACGATCGCGCCGGCGAAGTGCGAGTCGTACGCCACGACTTCGCCGCTGCCGTTCGTGTACTGCGTAGCCACCGAGTCGACGTTCTGATCGCCGCCGCTGTCGTGCGCGAGGTCTTCGAGGTAGCGGTTTACGCCTTGCTGGTATCCCGCCGGGTACGCCGGCGAACCGCTCGGCGCCCAGTAGAACGTGTAGTTCGTGTTGGAGGTCATCACGGGACCACCGTGGTAGATCAGGTTGGCCGTCGCCAGTGGGGCGAGCGGGCGTGCGCTCGGCGGAGCGACGCCGCGCAGCGGCTGGTAGCTGAGCGGCTTGCCGCTGCCGAGATGGACGATCACGGCCGACGCTCCCCCCGCGCCGAGCGCCAGCATGGCGCTCGCGAGCACCGCCACGAGGCCGCCGCGCCTGAACGCGCGGCGCACTCGCGACCGCGCGCCGCCGGTCGCCGGCGTGACTTCGTCGCACGCACTCGCCGACGCTCCTAGACCGCTCACTCGCTCCATGCTCGCCTCCGTTGGCCGTCTGATCCCCTGTCGGCACCGAACGCTACAGGGGCGCCGGCGGCCCTGTCCAGCGCGCTCGGCGGATTGGCCACGGAGATGGCTCGCGTGTTCACGATGCGCCGGGAAAGCTCGATGCCGCTTCCCCTTCCTTCGACAAGCATGAGGAACAGCGCGATGAGCCGATCCTCGCCCGCAGGCCGAACCTCCACGCCCTCAATCCTCCAAGTTCCCCAGCTCTCGCTCCAGTCGGCGATCCACCTGAGGAACTCGTTGTATCCGCGGTAAGGCTCGGTGTCGAGGCTGATGTCCAGATCTTCAACCGCGACGTCGTTGTCCAAGTCAGCGAGGATCTGCTGCCAGTAGTCCTCGCCCTGCCCGCTAACAAGCGCCTCAACAAACCGGCGAACAACCTGAGCATTGGTCTCCGACATCGCCTACCCCCTCGACTCGGCAAGCCGCTTCGCGGCTGCGCGGGCATCGTCGATGTCGGCACTGGTAATCACCCGCATGGCCATTATCCCGCAGCCGAAACCAGGGGGGCGGGGCCGCAAGCCGGCCACACCAAATAAACGGGCGCGAGTCCGTAGGCGCGCCCTGCATAGGCTGCCTGTCCTCGCGCCCTAAACGGTCCCAGCGATTCGCGAGCCTCCCTAGCTCAAGTGCCACCGAGCTCCGTCTGGTTCGGAGCATACTGAGCCAGGCCGGCTTCCACGGAGGCTCCGTCGCGTGGATTCGTCCGCGCGGAAGGAGAGCCTTCTGCCATGCCAAGAGGAAGAAAGTACCCACCAGA
>Ga0193729_1000107_pt1 | contig 37520 bp, 37 predicted proteins | sample U1c2metaG_FD_143036 | JGI IMG/M metagenome (GOLD analysis project Ga0193729, IMG submission 143036) | Soil microbial communities from a riparian zone of the East river system, Colorado, United States - U1c2 | ecosystem: Environmental > Terrestrial > Soil > Riparian zone | place: USA: East River...
GTCCACGCTATAGAAATTCCATTCCCGACCACCACCCGGCGCCGGAGTTCCCTGCAGTGTGAGTTGCTTGGCGATCTGGCGAACCGTACAGCCTTGCTTCGCATAGAGATTAAAGATTCTGCGAACCACCACCGCTTTGTTCTCATCGATCTCCACATGTGGCGCCACACCGTCACGACGTGGAATGCGCACATAACCGAAAGGGGCTCTCCAGGTAACAACCTCACCACACCGAGCTCGGTAGAGCTTGCCGCGCCGATTCCTTTCGACAATCTTCGCCCGCTCAAACTCAGCTACGGCCCCGGTGATTTGGTGCATGAGCTTCGAGAGCGGATCGTCGGCCGCACCGCCCTCCAGGAAAATCGTCTTTACTCCGAATCGTTCCATCTCCTCCAGAATGAGGGCCTGCAGCACAAACTTCCGCGCCAGTCGATCGGTACAGTAGGTCAGCAGCACTTCGAATCCTCTGCGCTCCGCCAAGTCGCGCATCCGATCCAGCGCGGGGCGATCCAGCCGCGCGCCGCTGTAGCCCTCATCCGTGAACTCCTCGACGATCTCCATCCCATTCTGAGCCGCGTAGTTCCGCAAGGCTTCTAACTGCGAACCAATCGTGTGTTCCTTCTCCTGCCTCTCGCTGGAAACGCGGGCGTAGATGGCGACTCGCATCTTCCATCACCTCCCTGGTAAGGAATTCATAAACCTCAAGAAGTTTCTCGCGATGAAAGTCTCTGGTCCCGCTCCAGGCCGGACGAGGAACACTCTGCGCGCAAAGAATGAAGGGAAAATCCGGTTGCCCGCCGGGGAGCAAGCTGGCCACTCCATATCGGCGAACGCGCTCCAGGGCCCAGGAAGCTGGCTCCGAGTTCTCGAGTGCCTCGCAACGCACATTTTCATAAATCCCCTGCATGGGATCGGCGCGCGCGACGAATGCTTCTCGCCAGCTCTTTCCGCGGCGAGCGCAGTTTTTTTTTCAGCCCCCGCAGCACGGTCGTCCGATGAATCGCGATGCCATAACGCTCCTGAATCAAAGCCGCCAAGTTCCCCGGGTCGATCGCGGGATTCTCCTTTTTCTGCGCGAGGACGAACTCTAGGACCTCACCTTTCAGTTTGACGGGACCTTTGCGGCCTCGCTTGCGCGGCAGGAAAGAACTGAATCCTAGCTCCTGAAAAGCCTGCTGAATCTGATAGAAACTTTCTCGGCTAAGGCCGAATTGGCGGCACACCTCGGCCACCCCGTCTTCATCGACCGAGTGGGCGCGCAACATCTCGTATTTGACCTGCGCGAAGTCGTAGGGGTCGAAGAAATCCGTATGGAAGAGTTCCGAGCGCACGGCTTCCGGATGCGGGTTGAGGGTCCCGGAAGCCAGCAGGGCCTTTCGTTTGGCTGGAGTGATCATGAAAGACTCTATAATACAGCCGCGACAATATGTCAACATATTAATGCACAACAGCCCGCTACGGTCAATTCTGGCCCCCGAGTTATGTTTATATGTAGCGATAAGTATGTGGATCACAGTGATTCTGCCCCGGAACGTGCGCAAAATGGTTGACATATGTGCATTTATTTCTTGACGTCCTTTCCTTCATCCTCCCCTCTGGCTAACCGCCATTGCTTCCACGGTCTTGCGTATAGCGGTCCCTTCTTCGGGTTGGTCAAAAAGCTCACCGAAAACACTAGATGGGGATTTATGTCACGCATGAGATGACCCGCGTGAGATCTTTGCTGATCGTTAGATAACTACGCGAGAGCTCCTTCAACGTTCGGAGGCCATTGTCTCCATGGTAGACCGGCTTGAGGTAGCCGCCGCGCAGCAGCTCGGCCAGCTTTCGCGCGTCAATCTTGTCGCCTTTGCTACCGTCCTTCAGCAAGGCGCTCTTCCGCGGGTTGCACACCACAACTTTGGTCACATGCGGCTTCAGCAAGTCATACAACCACGTGGCCCAAGTTCCTTCTTCAAACGTGACAAACACGTCTCCGCGCAGCCCTTGGATAAACTGCAGAATGGTCACCTCCTTCGTTTCTATGATGGACTCCATGACTACCTTGCCAGCGGAATTCATCACCGCGATCGTGATCGCGTCTTTGTGCACGTCCATGCCAACAAATTTCGTACTTTCCATTATCAGGTGCTCCTTTCTTCTTGAGGCCAACGCTCAAAACTTACCTCAGAAGGGGCGCACTCTTATAATGCGTAGCAGGACCGGGAATCCTGAGGAATCATGGGCTCCGTGCCCACCAGAATGGCATCACGTTCGGCCTTTCCGAGAAGGAGTGGAAGTCGGTCCAAGCGTTATTTCGCCGCGCGTGGGAGCTTCCCGAAATCCGCATGGCCTGGGACGCGCTGATACTGGATTACGGTGAGCTGTGATGCTCTTCTGCTTCGTCGCAGCAGTCGAACCGGACGCGGCCAAGGGGCCGCGTCGTCGGCTTTTGGCCGACCAAGAGAAGAGCGGTGCCTTCGGCACCGGGAGTTGGACGGACACCTCACCTTCCCTCCATTGAATTTGCATAAGGCCCGCGTCTGCCGCAATCACGGACGGCTTCCTTCTATGCGTTTCTCGGGGGATGTGGGGCTGGATGTTGAAAGGGTCTTTGTTACAGCATCCGAGACTGTTGTGTCTAATCCGTTGAAGGCCCCGATGCCCTTCGCCGCTAGACGGCAGACTAACCCTCGCACACTCCACATAATGAAACAGCTCATGGCCGTGGTTTCGGCCCCCTTGAGCTTGCGAATGCGAAAGAGACGGAAGACACCTAATCTGACGATCCACCAGTCCTGCATGACTGCGAATTTCTACGACGGGGCTTGCGGTTGCGTCGCGACGGACTTCCAACTTTTCGGTGCAAACACGGCCGGCCAGAACGTTAGAGTAGGTTGCGTGAAGTTGATACCCACCTGAGCCTGATTGCCGTAAAGAGGGCCGAAACGAGTGACTCGGCCTTCCATTTCCTTCTGGGTCCCTGGATTCTTTAGGAAAAGCGTTTGTCCTAACGCCACTTTTGTGGACATGACCACCAGTGCGCCGTGTGCACTTACAGAAATTGCGAATGTCGGTTCCAGGAAGAACTTCCTTTCCACGGATTCTCCTCTGACGATAAGACTCACGTCCAAGAACAAACGTTCGCTGCGCCGGCGGTCCGCACCCGTCGCCAACTCAAAGACGTTTTGCCCAGCCCATTCGACCGCGCACGGCATGAAATTCAGTTGAAAGAGCGGATGCGGAGTGAAAGATACGGGAAGCTCTTGGTCGTGCCTCAGCAGATCGGAGGGTTTATAGAGATACTCCTTGTGGCATTCATCGCATCTGACCGTGAAGTCGCCTTTGAGAGCGGGCGGAGGCGCGTAGACATCTGTCTCGCCAAGGGGAATCTTATGCTTAAAGAAAAGATTCCCTCGATTGTGAAACCAATTGTTCTTGCACATTACCACCCAGCAGTAACTGTTATCTTCCCACATGCAAATCTCCTCGAAGCCATCTCATTGCTTGGCCGGCATGAGCCGGGTTGTTGTCCATTGGAAGCAGGGTGCGTTCATCAATCATGTTCTAGCTTTCCCAAACGGAACTGTAAGGCGACAAGGAAGTTGTGACTGTCCAAATGTACACATGTGTCTAAATGGTTCCTATACGTTCATTGGCCCGCCTAGTGTCCCTACTAAAAACTCCGTCGGTGCGAAAAAGCCTGCTGCGAAAACCGGAGCGTCTCTAAAAACTGCGCCGGTCTCAGCCCCACAAGAGCGTCGCTAGAGCATAGCGACCCGCGACTGTGAGGCGCAGACGCGGATTTGTCCAAGTCAAGAGAAACGGAAGGCGATCTCGCACAAGGAAACTCTATGCGACTCGTCGTTCGTAGCGGTGGTGAAGCCCTCCAACCTGGGGCAGTTCGATCACCTCGCCAAGATCCGGTAGCTGAACTTGTCTCGGTTCCGGGGCGTCCTTGGCGAGCGACAAGTGGGTGCGCGAGCGTTGGGTAATAGTCGAAGTATGAATTCAAGATCCGCTGCAGCGAAGATTCATTCAACACAATCACGTGATCCAAGCATTCTCGCCTGATGGATCCTATGAGTCTTTCAGCGTAGGCGTTCTGCCAAGGCGATCTGGGTGCCGTAAGCACTTCGTGGATTCCCATCTCTTTCATCCGCTGGCGAAAATCCTGGCCATAAGTGCCGTCGCGATCTCGGATCAGGTAGCGCGGCACCGTGTCCCAAGGGAAAGCATGAACGATCTGCTGGGCGGCCCATTCCGCAGTGGGGCGGGCTGTTACGTTGAAATGGATGTGGCGTCGCCGATCATGAGCCAGAACCACGAAGACGTACAGGACGCGAAAGCTAACCGTGGGCACAGTGAAGAAATCCACTGCGACAAGATCTTTGATGTGATTATTTAGGAATGTCTGCCAAGCGCTACGAGCGTGTCAAGCTGGCGCACGCCGTCTGCTGGGACCACGCGTGGACAATCTTGAAGCCGTTGCGACCGGAGCGATCTGTGGAGTGGCCTTGCCAGAAGGCAATCTGCCTTCCGTTGGGAAAGTTCGGTGACATTGCGATGTTCGTCATGACCGGGGGAAGAGAGCGCACTGTGGAGGAATATCGCCCATTGTTGGGTCGCGCGGGTTTCGGTCTCAAACAAGTGATCCCGACTTCGTCCGATTTGAACATCATCGAGGTGTTACCGGACTAGGTCATGGGATGTCAAGAAGGCACCCGGTCTGTGGTTACCACATGGTCGGCGACCCTTGGATATGTCTTCTGACCCTTGCCAGTTTTGGGGCGGTTGAACGCGCTAGTGTTGACCGAACCGATCAACTCCCGGATGGTCGGCCGATTTGGGAAAGTACTAAAACCTGTCTCAATTTGGGGGTTCACTCCAGATGACGAAAATGCGAAGGACTGGGTTTCGGAACGGCGGGAAGTGTTTTAGAATCAGAGTAGTTTCTCTTGTGGGCGTGTAGCTCAGCTGGGAGAGCACCTGCTTTGCAAGCACGCTGTCATCTCACCTAAGTCGTTGAATCGGCGTCTTTTAACAGTGCAAACCCCTCTGCAAATTGGGCTACTAATTGGGCTACGGAAAATAAAGTATTTTGTCGAAGTTTGGACAAACACTCCGAAAAATGGACTCGATTCAAGCGAGCGCGCGCCACCGGAAACAACAACCTTGGCTTGTTTTTCTGCAATCGGCGGATGCGTCGGCATTCAGATGATAAGCTCTGCGAGAAATGATCCGTCCCTTGCTCATGTCGCTCAAGATGTATTCGCCGGGCAAGGTATTCCATGCGATTCGCCACGGCGGGGAGCTCGACCGATTCATGTATCAGTACTTATTAGAGTCGGTTGGTGTCCTCCTCCAAACTAAGTTAGGAACTCATTGTGACCAAGAAGCGTACTAATCTGGCAGAGCTTTCTTATTCCCAATTCTTCACCGAAGTGGCCGAACTACTCGAACAGGCGAGGAAGTATTCCGCTCGTTCTGTCAATGCCATCATGACCCATACCTATTGGGAGGTCGGGCGAAGAATCGTGGAGCACGAGCAGCATGGGAAGAAGCGGGCCGTCTATGGAGAGGCCTTAATCGAACGGCTTGCTTTGGACCTCACAGGGAAGTTCGGCAGAGGATTCTCTCAAAGTAACCTCTGGCAAATGAGAGATTTTTATCTCGCTTGGCCAATTCTCCAGACAACGTCTGGAGAATCCCGCCCGTCAAAACCCATATCGGTGGACACCCCAAAGTTCCAGACATTGTCTGGACTTTCGGGTGGACCTCCTCTTTTTTCACCGCCGTTTGCGATGTCTTGTAATCATCGACCTAAAAATTGGCAGGTTTGCGCATGCAGATGCTGGACAGATGAATCTCTACCTCAACTACGCGCGTGAACACTGGACCCTGCCCGGTGAAAATCCGCCGATTGGTCTGATTCTTAGTTCCGAGAAAAACGAAGCCGTGGCCCACTATGCGTTAGGGAACCTGCGTAACAAAGTCCTATCCAGCGAATACAAACTAGCCTTGCCTGATGAAAAGAAACTGGCGGAGGAAATCGCGAGGACCAGGAAATCCCTGATACAACGAAAGCTTTGAAATCCATTATCGTGTCGTCTGACCGGTATCCGAAGATCTCCCCTTACAGAAGGTTTGTTGGCTGCAGACGACCTGGTCCAGATCGTCCTCGCATTTGATCGCGGCGCCAAGCCAGGAGGCTGAGTACTCATGACCCGCCGATGTGTTGAACCATTCATCCAGTTCGGAGAACTCACGGTCATCGAGGTCTCGCCGGGTCACGCCAATGCAATCGACGTCGCTGTAAGTCTCGTCGAAGGCCTCGTAGGTCAACGAGCCCCAAAGGTAGATGCCAACGAGATTGCCACTTAGGATGGCAGGGAAGTCCGTGGCCATCACCTGAAGAAGTTCGGAAAGATCGTCCGGGATATTTTTTGGCAGGTTCATTTCTTGAGCCAGAATATCAGCTGTTCCGAAGTCCAGCCGAAATGCTTTGAGGGTGCTAAGTAAACGCCGAAATCGTACAAGTGGATTGACTTCTCCGGTTACGCAACTAATCAGGTAAGTAGAACGCTTTACTTTTTCCGGAGCTTGTCCTGTGCGAGTTTCTCCGCTGTCACCAATGCATCCGGAGCTCTCGCCTTTACATCGGGCTCAATGCCGATCTCTGCCCAATCGTTCGTCGCAAAAGGATTAATCGCTTTCGTTTCAGGGATGCCCATTCCGAAGTGATCGTCAATCCGATGCCAAACTCCTGAGTGCGCACCACCCCCTGTTGTCTCACCCACAAGCGTGGCGCGTTTCAGCATCTTCAAGTCATAGGAGAAGTGCTCTGCACCGGAGAAGGTCGATCTGGAGGTCAATATGTAAGCAGGCTTGTCTGCCAGGCTGTTTCCTGGAACTGGCGAGCGTGTCCAGGACCGTTCCGTCGTATTTTCCCTGGGGTTGTACATGTACTCGGGATGGTCAAAGAGGTAGGCGGCAATCGACATGACCATCGCTGGCTCGCCCCCACGGTTGTCCCGCAAATCAAAGATGATCGCGTCTGCGCGGTTTAGAGAAGCCATTGCAGCCTTCGCCGTCGACTGGCACACAGAAGGATCAGGAAACGAGTTGAGCTTCAAATATCCGATATTGTGCGGCAGGATCTCGACTTTTTCAAAGGTACAGTTTAGTTGTTTCATGGCCGCGCTGTAACGAGCAAGGGCTTCCGGTGTTTCTCCTGCAGGGTGTTCAGGTAGAGGGTCTTGGCTGTAGTCCAGCGTCAGATGCCTGTCCGGGCTCACGTCTCTCATCTGTCGAGTCAGCAGAGCGGCAAAAGCGTCACCATCCGTCACGTTGTCATCATCACCGCGCTTCTCGTGCGCCAATAGTGCATCGGCCATCTTCTGTGCATTCTCGCGCTCAACGTAATACTTTCTGAGAATCACGACCGCCGCATCAATCACGCGCCGACGCTCCACCGCATCCATCTTGAAGACCTCCGTATCATTCGTTGCACGGATAGCAGTCTGCCGGTCTGTTTGCGAAGCATCCTGTTGAAAGAACTTGGAATCATTCTGCAACCGACCAGTCGCGGCGATCCCTAGTCCCACATAGTTTCCGACATGGTTGAGAGAAAGCCAGAATGTAGCGAGGGCAAGACACGACAATACGCTTCCGAAAAGCATCGCTCCAGGGCGGGGTGGTCCGACTTCAAGAACGTAAAATACAGGCGCGCTGTTCAAACGCTGTGGGGCTGAAGCGCCGAAGGATGCGGCTTGGGCATATCCGTACTCTCGTGGGATGGAAATTGCTAAGTCAACTATCAGGTCAAGCCAAAGCCGCAGGCACGGGAAGAATCCTTTTTCGTCGCGGACGCGGTCTCGGAAGAGTTGCAGGGCTTCGCTACCGTAAGCCTCGCGAAATTGAGAAGGATAGAGGTGCAACAACCAGGCATAGATCTTCTCAGACATATCGCCCCCTCAATATCTTTTTGGAGCGAGCGACTCGCAACAGATCGGCAAGTCTCTCTGCCTCTGAGCGTGCCAGTTTGCGTCCAGCCGATGTGATCCTGTAATAGCGCCGACGCTCTGGCCCGAGTCTCGTGTCCTCACGTGAGTCAACCTGGTCAATGAGCTCCGCTTCGAGCAGAGTCTGGATGGAACTATAGAGCGTCCCTGGGCCTAGGCGCATGCGGCCGTCGGTCTGGTCCGCAACCTGGCGCATGATAGCGTAGCCATGGAGGTCGTCATCCACCAGCGAGAGGAGGATTTGGAAAGCGGCCGAAGGGAGTGGGTCGAGTTTTCGTTTTGGCATAAAGTAGTATCGATAATCAGTATATCGATGAACGACTATACGCCAAATGCTACCACCTCTGCAATCCTAATCCCTGGTAAACGCCGTAATCGTCGAAGTGGAATCCATCGAGAAAGCGGACCGGGGACTTGTCCGGTTTCCCGATTAAATCGGGAGCTGACTCAGATGCTTTATACTCTTTGTTCAAACTAATAACCTTATCGGAACAAACCATTCTGCAGGCGCGTGGCGTCCCGGACACGTGGAGCACACTATGGAAGGACTTTCAGTATGAAGCGTTTCGTAAATTGGACGGCAAGACTCCCAATGAAAACGCACGCGGCATGTTGCGCAATCGGAGGGATGCTGCTCTCACTACTGACGGCGAATATGGCAGCTGCGCAGCTGATGCCTACCTGCGTCGAGAACTCGCCCGAGCGGCGAGGTGAGCTTGGTTGCAGCATCATTGAGAACAAATTGCTGCCCAACGGCCTCAAAGGGCCGCTGTTCTGGCACATTGATCGGTTTGATTCTGCGGAGCGTGCCCGCACAGCAGTCGGCCCAGCAAGCGTCGCATTTGAGGCCGCTGGCACATCGTGGCTGATGACGATTGAGTCGCAGACTTCGAACCACCACGGCGGCCGCCATGTGGCACAGGTGGGACCACTGCAGCTGCCACGGGCCGCGAAGTATTCGATGCAGGTTATGTCAGCCGCGTTCACGCCCAGGATGTACTCACTGGCTCATCATCATTCCGGCGTCGAAGCGGTGTACGTTATTGAGGGCGAGGCGTGCTACGAAACGCCGACACGAGCATTCAAGCTCCGGGACGGCGAGACGCTCGCCCTTCCGGCCGGTACGCCGATGCGGGCGGTGGTCACCGGATCGACGCTTCGCTACGTCTTGGCAGTCATCGTGTACGACGCGGCGCAACCTCCGACTATGCGGATGGAGGAAGGAACGGGTCCAAAGCTCATCGCATGCAGGTAGCAAGTCCGCATTCTTGTAGGGGGATGGTCCACTTGCAAGTAAATCTACATGCCGTTACCGTCAATTTGAACGCCTGCAAATGCCCCTGCAGAAACGGTTATACCGCGTGGCGGTAGCTCAGTGCGAGAGCACCTGCCTCGAACGAAGGTGCTCTGTTTTTGTGTGAATGGGAGTGCGGCGCGCTCGAAAGTGTTTTAGAATAAAATGGTTACAAGGATGGGCGTGTAGCTCAGCTGGGAGAGCATCTGCTTTGCAAGTAAGCAGAATAAATCACATAAGTGCCGCATCTGGTGTCGCTTACACGGAAACGCGCGGTGCAACCACCCCCTCGAATTGGACTGACGTTGGACCGAAAGTCCTCACGTCTGGGGGCTAAGACGTCGTGCGCGGCGTGTGCCTTCTCATCGTCGGAACGCCCAGGCAGCACTGCACCGCCATAACCATTGCGTGCATTCGTTCTGCGGCAGACCTTTCTTCGCAGCGGCGGTTTCAGCAAGGTTCCGAGAGTGTGCGTTGAATCGCTTCAGCCCAGCAACAAACAGGTCTCCCTTCCTCCTCCAATAAAGGTAGACCGTGGCGCGGGCTAATCCCGCTTCTTCTGGGACATCGTTGATCGAGGTTCAGCGGTAACCGAACTTGCTAAATCTCTGTATCGCAGCTACGAGAATATTCTCTCTCGTGTCGTCGGATTTCGTCCTTCCAGCCTCTTCCACGCGCTAATGATGCCATTTTCGGCTGTCTACCCGTACAGCCTAATTCGACGATCTAATATAGACACCGATGTTGTGATTCCGATATGGAACGGGATACTTTGTCGTCGCTGTCTCGATGCGGACCAGCTTGGACTCCTGATTGGGCATGTGGCAGTCAAGACACTGCTCCATAAGGTGCACTCCGGTCTTCCCAGCCTGTTTGCACTGATTGACTTGGTGACACTGAAGGCACCGCCGAGCCAGCTGAGTCAGGTCTCTTTCTTGTTGGTGCACATTGTGGCAGGTTGAGCAGGACATTGCCGGGCTGGAGCGGAAACACTTGCTCAGCTCCAACAATCCAACTTGATTGCCGTGAACCTCCGGCGTGGGGGTGGTTTCGATGGTAGCCGGCATCAGGAAGTCCTCCAATTTTTCTCCAGGCTTGTAGGAAAAGGATGGCCGCTTCAGTTCACGCATGCCTGAATGGCACAACGCACAGTTGTCCAGTTTTCGCTCTCTCGAAAAACCTGCTGGATTGAGGATGTATTTCCCAGTTGTTTCTCCGGGATGGCCGGCATGATACTCCACATGCCGGCTGCCATCGCCATGACAGTTCTGACAGGAGATGCCAAGTTCGTAATCGCTTGAGTATCTGATTGCGGGAGGCGCCCCCTCGATCTTGAAGGAGGTGGCGTGACATTCCAAACATCGAGGAGGAATCAGTCGACCGAAATTCACCTCGCCATCGACGTATCCCGGACTGTTTGCCCACCCTCCACGCTCGGCCAAGAACGACACCGGCAATTGAAATAAGAGACCGTTCTTCCAGTAAAGGTAGGACTGCCCTTTCCTGCCTGACCCAATCACCAGATCGATTTGTTCCGTCCGGGATTTCACGCCAGACGTCGTCGTTTGATACGCGGTCTGATAGAACGCGTCTTCTTCCTCATTTACACGCCTCTCCATTTTGAAGTACGTGCCCTCGGACCGGGTGTGCAGAACATTCTGGCCCTCTGAAAAACTCCCTTTGATAGCATGCGCATCCGCCAGACCCGAGGTCCTGAAATGCGCCGTTTCCATGAAGCTGTCGACTATTCTCTCGTGGCACTTCCGGCAAGATGACATGCCATGTGAATAGGTGTTGCCTCCTGCCTGGCTGACTTGAGATTGAGCAGTTACCCAAGACACGGAAGGAAAAAGTAGAAGGAGAATTGCGCAGAATCTTTTTAAGAAGGCGATTAACATAGAAAAGCGAGAGTGCTGAGGCAAAAATAAAAATGAGGGTGTGGGAGAATCGCTCCCACACCCGATTAGCTCAACCCTTAGAATTCGAACCGCAGTTTGAACGAGATCTGGCGGTGCCCGGCCTTCTCGGGTTCATAATCGGCCCGCGCAGTAATTAGTTGTCCTACATCCTGCGCGTTGATATAGGTATCCGGATCATAAAAGTGCGGGTGGTTGAATAGATCCGAGATCGCAGTCGTGAAGGTCATCCCGACACGCTCGGTCACATGGAAGCTCTTCGCTGCGCTGAGGTGGTGCACGTTCAGGCGCGGACCTATCAGGGTGTTGAGTCCTGCGTTCCCGAAGCGCCCGGGAGCTACATAATTTGTGACGGTCAAGCACAACGGATCGGTATCGGGGCAACCCGGTACCTTGAAAGCACCGACGTGGTCATAAATAAACGATCCAGTGTTCGGATCTTGGTGATAAACCGGCGTGTTGAACCACCGGCTCTGGCTGCGCTCGCCCGCCGGCAGATTGCCATTGGTGCCAGGGATCACATCCGGGAGATAGGAATTGAAGTTGTTGTTCGCCACATCGAACCCGTAGAAAAACGGCGTCATGTAGTCGCCTGAACCAAAGTAACTAATGGTCTGGACGCCCCATCCACCCACCAGAGCATCCACAACTCGGGGAGCATGGGTCATATGCTGTCGGCCTTTGCCAAAGGGAAGGGTCCAGACAGAGGTGATGGTGAACAGGTTTCGCCGCAATCCGTGATCCACGGCCCAGGATTTCGTGGGGTGGGAGACGTCATCGGTGTTGAAAATGTTGTTCAAACTCGATGCCAAGGTGTAATGCACATCAAAGGTAACCCATCCCTGTTTTCTGGAGGCTTCCAGTTGTAGCGCATTGTATCTAGCTTCGCCATTATTCCTGTACTCATAAACCCCAGAGAGATTCGGGAAGGGCAGGGTTTTTGTATCTGCTGCAGCTGTGCTCGCCGGAAGCACGTTCACATTGAGGTAGGAACCAGTGTACGAGTTCGAAATGAAGTTCAACCCGACGCTGCGCGAGCCAATGTAGGAGGCGCGCAGGCCCATCTTGGCGATTTCCTTCTCGATGCTGAGGTTGAACTGATGGATGGTTCCGTCGTACCACTTCCGCGGGAGTGCCGTCACGCTCTGACCAGGCGGTGGATCAGGTTGGCCCGCACTCGGAAATGGGTTAGGGAAAGAGAAAGGCGGTTGCCCGGGTAGGTGTGTGAAGGACTCGGAAAGGTGAGCGAAAGGACCTGGGTGTTGGTTATCCTCCAAATCAGAATAAAAGCGGCTATAACGCTCCGTGAATTGTCCATATCCCCCGCGAATGACGAAGTCCTTGCCCAAACGGTAAGCCGCGGAGATGCGTGGGCGAAAATTATGCGGGTCAGCGTCGGGAATGACCTTCCCGGCGGCAAGAGGAATACACGGGGCTGGAGTAATGAGTGCGCAGCCTTGGCTGCGAACGGCAGGATAAAGGGGGTTGACTTTTTGGAGCTTATCTTGAGGAACGAGAACCGTGCCGGTCGCAGGATCAAAGTTGTACATCAGCCCGTCCGTGTACGTCGGCATGGCATAGTAGTCCCAGCGCAGTCCATAATCCAAGGTCAGCCGCGGCGTCACCTTAAAGGTGTCCATAACGTACAATCCGAGTTCCTTATTGGTCAGCGTTCGATTCACTAAAGGATCGGATCGGCTGTCGCTGAACGGCAATCCGAGCAAGAAATCGGCGAAACCGCTGCCTAGGGTGCCGCCGGTGAACGCGCCGCTAAAAGTGAAGGAACCATAATCGGGGACTACACCGCTGTGGAACTTGAACGCGGAAAGGTCACCGCCGAACTTCCAAATGTGACGTCCCTTTTCCCAGGTCAGACTGTCTTCGTAAGAGAAGGTTCGATCGTCGTTTTTCACACCACCGTTGACACCACTGAACCAACTCGTGCCGCTAATGGCCATGGTTGGCACTCCTGCCACGTTGTAACCGCTGGGATTGACCCCCTGGAGGCCAATCTTCGCGATCACATCACCGCCATCGAGCGGTTTTTTACCGGCTTCCGACGCGCCATCAACGATATAATCGGTGTTGTAACCGAAGCGAAAGGTATTAATTACCCTGGGTGAAAAGATATGAGTGTCCGTCACGACGGTCTGGCGATGGTCACGCAATCGAGTCCAGAAAGTACTCGGCAGCCCGCCGGGCAGGACGAATGGTGTTTTGCGCTGCAGCCATCTTACAAAGATGGAGTTCTTGGAAGTGAGATTGTGATCGATGCGAAAGAACGGCCAGTCCCCGCGGTAATTTTGGGCGGCCCAAGGATGAGTCCAGGCAAAATTATTGAAATTAAATAAATTCGGATCACCGATATTCGGCGCCGGGAAATACTGCTGGAGCGCGGCCGAGACGGAGCTAATCCGGTTCGCCGGAATCTTATTGTTCGGGAACGGTTGACCGGTTTGCGGATCGGTGAGTGCGGGAAATCCAGTGAAGTCACCGTTCCACATCGCTTGATTCGGAACGGTGGCAATATTGAACGAGCCCAGCGGTATCAACTGCTCGTACCAAGAGAAATAGAAGAAGGTACGGTTTTTCCAAATGGGACCCGCTAGTTCCGCCTGCCAATCATGCTGGATGTACGCGGTTCTTTTAGTCTGAGGATGCGGGATGGCATTCAGGCCGGCATTGAAATGCTGGTAGTACGCCATGCCGTGGAATTCGTTCTGGCCGCGCTTGGAGGTCAGGTTGTACGCAACTACGCGCGCGCTGTCAGCCGACGCGTTGACCGTTGTCACCGTGGCTTCCTGAACGAATTTGCTGGTGTTGGCTTGTTCGCCCGCGCGATCGTTGCTCACTCCGTCCATTTGGAAGGACTGCTCGTTGGCATCTTGACCGGAAATCTTCAGATCCCAGCCATTGCCCTGAACGCCGGGCAACGTGGCAAACATGGCGAGCGGAGAAGGATAGGTGTCGATCAGCGGCGTGTCTTCAATCTGCTTTGTGTCGAGTTGCCCGCTGATAGTTCCCCCTTCGGTATTGATGAGTGCTGCGCCTGCATGCACTTCCACCACATCTGTGGCGTTACCCACTGAGAGCCGGATGTCAAAGCGCCGGGTCTGGCCGGCGTCCAACAGAATATCCTCCGCGACAAAGGCTTTAAAACCTTTCATCTCGGATTTCACCTGATACGTTCCGGGCTTCAGATTCGGGAATTCAAAGTTGCCTTGCGCGTCCGATACTGAGGTGCGAACCTGTACCCCAGTGGCAGGCTCTGTCAGGGTGATCAGCGCGCCGGCCACGACGCCACCTGATTCGTCCGTGATATTCCCCCGCAAGTCTGAGAATCCCGTTTGTGCCATAGCCATGGAACTCAGAAATGTCAACAAGCCCAAAAGGGCCAATGATGCGACAAAGACGCTAACGGTGCGGCCCCGTGTCCTGTTTCGGATTCTTCCAAGTGCTTTCCTATACTTTCCCTCCATACAAGCTCCTTTAGCTAGACGTTGCCGCCACCTCCCTGCCTTGTTGAAAATCAGATCCCTCCGGTGTGTTCGCCCGAAAGCCTCCCCTGCCCCCGGACTCAGACAATTGAGCTCACGGCAGCAAATACAGGTAGATTTTCACGAATCATATGATTCTTGCGCCCGATGTCAAGCAAAAAAATAACTATTCGAAGCAAATAGAAAGAATAAGCAAGTAATCAAAGGAATAAAACGCAAGCATTTTGAAATTAGAAGTATGCTAGCTAAAGGGCCTTGAACTCTGCGATCGGCATCTCCAGGCAGATGCGAATGGGGAAGACGCAGTAGCGACGCAAATTTAGCGTCCACGCTGTCTCTCTGCCAAGGTGAATAAATGAATGTGTCCTTTCTTGAAGCCGTCCTAAGGAGCACTCAAAACAATTCCGGTGATGCCCGGGTGTGTTATCGTCCATTCAAATGATGAACCTGCTCCCGCTGGTGTCTTGCTTCGTTTATCTGTTGTTGCCATTTTGGGATGCTTCACCTCCGGAGAAAGAATCCGAGGTGTACGTGCAGATCATTACCGTGAAGACGCAAGCGGAACTCGATCACACGCTGGTGTTACTGAAGGGCGGCAAAGATTTTTCCGAAGTAGCACGGATATACTCGACCCATTCTACCGCGGGCGCCGGAGGAGTTTGGGGCCCACTTCGATTGGATGAGTTGCCCCTTGAAGTCACGCGACAAATCGAGAATGCAGCCGATGGAGCCCTGGTACAGTTTTTTCATCCCACCATGGGCTTTGGTGTTCTCCGGAGGCTAGATTCGCTTGCCGTGAAGAAAACTGTTCTTCAGCTTGCTCTCACCCGCGGCGCAACCTATCTCCAGCGAAATGAGAACAATGAGGCGCTCAAGGAACTGCGAAGCGCGGTGGCTCTCGATCCCCGCTCCGGTGCGGCCCATCAACTGCTAGGGCAAGCCTATCTGACGCAGGGGTCATACGAAGCGATCGGTGAAGCTAAATCAGAATTTGTCCAAGCGCTTGCGCTGGTTCCAGGTTTAATTTGGGCCAGATTCTACCTCGCCAGGATTTATTTGGACTTGGGAAATCCTGAGAGGGCCAAGGAAGAACTGGAATTGGGCTTAAGTACCCGCCCGAATGTTCCGCATCTTCTTTCGCTTTTGGGGGAAGCAAACCGTAAACTAGGCAATCCCGAACTTTCCGAGGAGCAGAATAAAAGAGCACTGGAAGCAGACCCCTCATTTTTTGTGGCGCACTATTACCTAGGACTCGCTTATTTAGATCTTCGAAAGGAAGAGGAAGGCATTCGCGAATTGGAAATAGCCGCGAAGTCGGAGAATCCCATTCCGGACATATACATATCACTCGGGTCTCTCTATTTCCAGAGAGGGGATCTGGATGGCGCCATAGCACTTTACAAGAAGGCGGTGGCTGCTGCTCCTGGCCGGCCGGAAGGGCACTTGCGCCTCGGACAGGCTTATCGATTGAAGAAGATGGCGGGGCTTGCGCTGCAAGAATTAGGCCTGGCATTTCCTGACGGAGCACACTTTTTGAACACCGCCTACTATCAACAGCTCCAAGCAGATACTTTCTTCGAGCGTGGCCTGGTTTATCAGGAAATCGGAGAACAATCGCGAACGATTGGAGCGTACTTAAAGGTTCTCGAACTGGATCCCAGCCGAGGAAATGCTCATCGCCAGCTGGCCGAGGCTTTGTTTCGACAGGGAGAATACCAGCGTGCATTGGAGCATGCCTTGGAAGCTGGCGAACTCAAGACTCCGGTCGAGCCTATTCTTCTCGAACAAATTGTTCACAGCGCCGAGACAGCATCTCCCAACATCCGCTGATACAACTTACCTCTTTGCATTGGCCTCTTTGAGGAGGAGCATTTGATCGCCCTTCAGATCGGTTAGGATCTGCTTCTTACCGCTCGGCCAGACGATTTCCAGTTTTTTGACGTTTCTTTCATCTCCGAGGCCAAAATATAGGCGCAGGTCACTACTGCTCAAATAGCTGCCGGCATTTCCGATCTCTTTCATTTGTGTTCTGGTTGTGGTTGTGACGCGAACTTTGGCGCCCACACCAAAGGAGTTGCTTTCTTTGCCGCGAGCTTTGATGGCAATCCAATGGTTCTTGTTTCCACCGTCGTTCCTCATCAGGATGGGCCGTTGCCCACAATTGGAAATGACGATATCCAGGTCACCATCGTTATCGAAATCTCCGATGGCCATTCCCCGTCCCACGTGTTTGATTTGAAGCGCAGGTCCGCTCTCTGACGAAACATCTCGGAAGTGCCCATTTTCGTTCTTATACAGCAAATCTGTCTGCATATAAGACAGACCAGGATGATAGAGTTCCACGTTGTCAGTTACATGACCGTTGGTCGCATAGATGTCCGTCTGACCGTCGTTGTCGAAATCAAATAGCTTGGTTCCAAATCCTAGGCGTAAGAAACTCGAACCCAGCCCAACCTTCTGGGCGACATCTTCGAAGGTATTGTTTCCCAGATTGCGATACAGCCCATGGTATTCTTCCGAGAAATTCGTCACGAAAAGATCCAACAAACCATCACCGTCAAAATCGGCCATCTCTACGCCCATTCCCGCCCGGGCTCTCCCGTTAGCGTCATAGCCCGCTCCAGCCGCGTAGGCGATATCAGTAAAGGTGCCGTCGCCATTGTTCAAATAGAGAAAATTGCGAACGGTATCGTTGGAGACGAAGATGTCCGGCCACCCATCGTTGTTAAAATCTCCAAATGCAACGCCCAGTCCTTTACCAGCGGGATTGGCGACCCCCGCGACCTTGGAAACCTCCGTAAATGTGCCATCTCCATTGTTGTGATAAAGCAGATTGGTCATACCGTCGAAATTCCGTGGATCGCAGTACATGCGGTACCCCTCTTTTCGGAGCCCGCAATACGGATTCTTCTTCGGATCATAATCCAGGTATCGAACAACGAATAAATCCAATAATCCATCTCGATCGTAATCAAACCAGCCCGCGCTGCTGCTCCATCCACCACCCTTTACGCCAGCCTTGGCGGTCACATCCGTGAAGGTGCCGTTCCCGTTGTTGTGGTACAAAGTATTCCCTCCAAATCCAGTGACATAGATGTCTAGAAATCCGTCGTTGTCGAAGTCCCCCACCGCCACCCCGGTTGCGAATCCTCCGTTGCCGGACAGACCGGCCTCTTTGGTCACATCCACGAAGGTCCCTTTGAGGTTATTTCGCAAAAGCACATTCCCTGGAGACGGTTTCCCCTCGTAAAGATTGGCCCCGTTCGCAAAGAAAAGGTCAATGTACCCATCATTATCGTAGTCAATCCAAGCCACGCCTGATCCAAAAGTCTCAACCATAAGCTTGTCTTTCGACGCCCCATTTTCGTGCTTAAAGTTGATCTTTGCTTCCGAGGTCACGTCGACAAACTGGACAAGGGTGCCAGAAGATTTTCCACCGCTGAAAGAGGAAATTATGAGAAGTGGAGGCACGGCGAGCAATAGCATCAGTTTGCGGAAGGCGTGCCCACTTTGCCGCGCAGTCCTGTCGTACATAGATTGCCTCACCATGACTGGCTACGGTTCTCACCTACCCGCACGCGGAAAACACGGCTGGGAGACTGGTTTCTTTCACCCTCGCAAAAGAAACGTTTAGCAACGTATCGCAACTTGCTGCCAGAGGGAAGCGCTTAGGGGAGCTGCTCCAAGGCGGCGGTTGTCGGACGTGACTTCTTCTTCCTTCCAAAGCGAGATTTCTTTCTTGGTGCTGTGGGCAGAGCACACACGGGTGGGAGTTCCGAGTAAGTCCGTGCTCCTCCCCAGGCAGCAAGCCGGTCGCTGGTTTTCCAGCTCGCGCAGCACCGCCAGGTCAATGTCCCGGGAACCCAGTGAACATGCTTGGGATTACTTTGATTCCGAATCTTGCCGAAGCTTCTTGTAGACAGACGAAACCTGAGATAAAAAGAAAGACGAAGTGGGGAGCTTGTTAGAATATCGCCTCGACGAAACGATCCTTACTGATGGTCTCTGAATGCTGAGCGAAGAACGGCAACGCACGATTCTTGAGATATTGAGCCGCGACGGTCGCGTGCTCGTGGTGGACCTAGCCAAGCACTTCCACACCTCCGTGGTCACAATCCGAAAAGATCTTGAGATCCTCCACATGAAAGGCCGAATTCACCGGACCCATGGCGGAGCTGTCGGTCCGCGAGAGCGCTCTCGAAGATTCCCCATTACGCGAAAAAGAGAAGTTGCATCGCGAGGAAAAACTGCAGATCGCTGCGGCGGCCCCGGGTTGACTTTCAACAATGATACCTCTTCATATCTGCGCGAAAGTCGCAGATCGGCCGTGAATCGAAGCCATTGTCTGCGAACCCGGTGGTTGGCAGCGGCTGAATATTTCGAGGGTGCGGCTGTTCTCTCGCGTTTGCGCAGCCTGAGAGAGAACACCCGGGGTTTGCGCGGAATCGCCGCGCCTTTGTAGTCTGAAGAAAATAGTTGGTGGGCGGTCAACACAAGCACCCAGTCCCCATTTGCTGAACGAAAAGACGGAAGGGCTCGGTCCTACAATGCTTGAATTTGCAGAGATCACAGAGTGTTTGCTGACGCATCGCTTGGTCCCAGCAGGTCCGATTCCCACAACGAACGACCCGGATGGATTTTATCCCTACGAGAGCTTCTGCGAGACCAGCCAGAGGCCCGCGTTGAAGAATTACCGCATGGTGTCGATCGAAAACGACCTGGTTCGCGTGAAGATTTGCCCGGATCTAGGGGGACGCGTCTGTTCCATTTTTCTCAAAGAGAGCGAGGTGGAAACTATTTTCTTTCCGCGCATCATTAGACCGGCACGAATCTTACCCCGACAATCATTTACCGGAGGCGGTATTGAGCTGAGCTTCCCGATTTCGCACAGCCCAGTTCAAATTGTTCCCGTACTTTATGAAGTAACGCGTGATCAGGAAAGAATCTATGTTTCCTGTGGGGAGAAAGAGCTCAGGTTTGGAATGAACTGGACCGTCGAATACTCCCTTGGTGAGAGGGATGCATTTCTGACTCAGCGCACAGCATTCTTCAATCCTGATCGAGACGCTCATCCCTGGATGTCTTGGTCAAATGCAGGCGTACCCACCCAACCTGAGACAGAGTTCCATTTCCCCGACGGCCCCGTTCTTGTTCACGGCCGGGAGGTGCGCATCATCGACTGGAAGACCGAAGGTCCACGGCGCCAGGCCGACGTGCATCGCATGACTGGATTCTTCTGGAAGAGACCGGATTGTTATGCATTTGGAGTCTTCACCCCAAGTTTGAGAGCAGGTCTCTATCACGTGGCCGATCCTTTGCGAGTACCCGGGATCAAACTGTGGAGCGACGGCATCGGACGCGATGAGGCATGGGTGAGTCAATATACGCTAGACGGTCAGCAATGCCTGGAGATCCAAGCCGGTCCTCTCGTCGATCAATCGGTGAAAGACGTCCTTCAGCCCGGTCAACTGCGACACCACATTGAATACTGGATTCCTTCCGAAACGGCACGTGATATTCGAGCCATCCCGCTTCCTCATCCACCACTGAGAGAACTAGACAAGGTACCCTTTTTTGGATGGGCGAGGAGTGAGGAGGTTCGCGATTGGCTCAGTCTTGCCTCCGCAAAGAAATCAGGCGACATTAGTCAAATCCCAAAAGCTCCGGGTGTTGATAGCAACCGCTGGGCCGTCAGCGGAATCGCTGACTTAGGTGATGCGCTCTCCTTTGCGGCTTTGTCCACAGAAGGAAGAGAGCGAGACAGGTGGTTATTTCAACTCGGTGCGTGGTTCGCCGGTCGCGGCGAGACAAGCGCTGCACTGGAGGTTCTGGCGCGGTCGGGCGACGATCGCGCCCGGGCGCTATCTGGACGTCTATGGCTGGTGAAAAAACGGGACGCGGATGCTGCGGCAAACTGCTTTCGAGCCATCGAGTCAGAAGCAATCGCGCTTCATCCCCAAGTCGTGATTGAGCGCGATAAGGCGCTCGCTGCGCTCGGGAGCGAAACCCTCGATGAGCGCGGGCGCTGGCTCGACGCGGTCTCGGCTCTCGATGACGAATGGTTGGCCGAACGGCGCGCGAGCTGGTTGATTGACTGTGGGAACTCGCAGGCTGCTTTCGACTTGCTTACAGGCACCCGCTTCCAATTGGTACATCAGCGATATGAGCGGACTCGCCTGTGGAGACAAGTTGAAACCAGTCTTGGTTTGAAGCCCGTTGAGTATCCATCTTGGTTGGGAGAGGACGATCTGGCGGAATTTGGAGCATATCGTGACTATCCGGCAGTTTGATGAGGAGCCGTGTCTTCGTAGGGAATCTGAATACTACCGGTGCAGGGCTGGCTGATGGCTCCGCTACTGCAACTAAGAAAGGCACCGCGATGGCATCAGCACTACGCCATCTCAATAAATTCACTTTCTGGAGAGCTATCTTGGCAAATTCTCGTCTAGCAGGTTTTATCAGTTTTCTTTTGCTTGGTTTTTGTACGCTCTGCCTTCCCGGTAATCTTCTCGCCCAAGAAAAACGTTCGCCAGCGACCATGCCTCTGCCCGCACATGTTATGCAGGGTGAAGGTGAATTCCTCATCGACGGAGATTTTGGTGTTGCTCTAAAAGGTTACAAGGAAGCTCGTCTTGAGCGAGCACAGCAGCGCTTCCTGGATACACTTTCGCAGGAAACGGGGATCCCACTCTGGCGCCAAGCAATCCTCAACCCGCCGCACTTCATAGTTCAGACTGCGGGACCGAGTGCGGCGGTCCAGCAACTGGGCGAGGAGGAGTCTTATCACCTCGGGATCTCAACCACCGACGTTCAGTTGACGGCGCCCAATCCGATTGGTGTCCTTCGCGGACTCCAGACCTTCCTGCAACTAGTAAGGATCACTCCGAGAGGCTTCAGCGTTCCGGTCGTTACTATTGACGACAAGCCCCGCTTCCCTTGGCGTGGACTTCTGATCGACTCTGGACATCGTTTTGTACCCATCCCCGCCCTGAAGCGCAATCTAGACGGCATGGAGGCGGTCAAACTGAATGTCTTCCATTGGCGTTTTGCGGACAATCAGGGCTTTCACATCGAAAGCAAGAAATTTCCACTATTACAGGAAAAGGGTTCCGGTGGCTTTTATTACTCCCAGGACGAAGTCCGGAAGATCATCGCGTACGCTCGCGACCGCGGTATCCGGGTGGTCCCAGAGTTTGATATGCCTTGCCACACCACATCCTGGTTTCTGGGCTACCCGGACTTGACCAGCGGTCAAGATCCCTCCCGTAGTTCGGCGATAGATCCCACACGCGAAAGCACGTACAAGTTTCTCGCCGAATTCATTGGTGAGATGGCTGCCCTATTCCCCGATTCCTACTTTCACGCGGGAGGAGATGAATGCGACGTCAAGGAGTGGGAGGGCAACCCGCGCATTCAGGACTTCATGCGGGCGCATGCGATTAAAGATGGTGCGGCCCTGCAAGTGCTTTTCACAGCCAAAATCCAGAAGATCATCGCGGGCCGCAAGAAGATCATGGTGGGATGGGACGAAGTACTTCAACCCGATACACCCAAAGATGTCGTCATTCAATCCTGGCGCGGGCCAAACTCGCTGGCAGAGGCCGCACGGAACGGTAACCGTGGCGTGCTCTCGTCCGGCTACTATATTGACTTGAACCAGTCAGCCGCCGAGCATTACCTGGTCGACCCATTAGGAGACAGCGCAGCCACGCTTACACCGGATCAGAGGTCCCGCGTTCTCGGTGGTGAAGCCACCATGTGGACAGACATTGTTTCCCACGAAAACATGGACAACAGGATATGGCCGCGTACCGCCGCAATCGCCGAGCGCTTGTGGTCCCCACAACAGGTGCAGGATGTGGACTCGATGTACCAGCGACTCGCAATCATATCGCAGAAACTAGGTTACTACGGTCTGCGCCACCGTCTCATAACAGATGAAATGCTACAGCGCATGAGCGGCGAGCCGGATCCAGTGCCGTTGAAGGTCCTTGCAGCCGTCGTGCAACCTCCCAGATTGTATGAGCGTCAACAGTTGCGAACCTTCACAGACTTTACGCCCCTTAACCATCTTGACGATGCGGTTCCCCCGGAAAGCGATACGGCGCGTGAATTTAACGAGATTGCGAAACGGATCGCCTTAGGAAAAGCAGATACACAAGAGTGGCAGCAGGCTCGTCAATGGTTGGTGCTGTGGCGAGACAACGATGCCAAGCTGCAACCCTTGCTGGCACGATCATACCTGACGCAAGAGTTGGCCCCAGTGTCGCGTAACTTGTCCCGGGTTGCAGAGATCGGCTTGCAGGCTTTGGATGATCTACATGAGAATCGTCTCGTCAGCGCGGATTTGCGGCAGCGAAATATCGAATTTCTGAAATCCTCCGGAAAACCACAGGCCGTCCTGTTGCTTATGGTAGCGCCTTCGGTAGAGCTGCTCGTGCAGGCAACCAGAACTCAGTAGCATCTATTTTGGCTTGCTGCGTGAACGGGGGCTGGTGGACGCGCTTGGGGAAAATTGAGATCGCGCTCGAACTTGGGCTGAGCCCGATCAACTTCATGAACTCGATGTTGCCCACGAACTATCTCTCCGGTCATAGAAACCATCGTGACGTTTTGCATCCTGTCCGGAAGGCGCACAGCGGATCGAATTAGGCTTCCAGCTTCCCGTCGAAAAAGTGCGTCCTTGGACCGAATGGACCGAGAATCGAAGTGAAGCTGGTCGGATAATGGCTGTAAGTATCCGCTAGCATGAGAGTTTCACCTCATGGGTGTGCAGCTCAGGTTGCGAGAGCACCTGCTTAGAGAGCAGGTAGTCATTCCCACGAAATTCGATTAGAATCATTTTTAGAATCATATAGTTGCAGGGGGCGTGTAGCTCAGCTGGGAGAGCACCTGCTTTGCAAGCAGGGGGTCGCCGGTTCGATCCCGGCCACGTCCACCAATCCTTTTGATGGCAAAAGATTTACTGGATTCGTCTCTCGTTTCTTCTTCCCGCTGTGCACGAACTGTGCAAGATAGGGCCGATTGGACCACTGTGCACAATCATTAGAGATCCAAGTCGCCGAAAACAAGGAGCGTTTTTGACATTAGAATTGTTGGAGATGGACATCATTGCCGCTCCATGGCAACCCTCTGCTACTTATATTTACTCGCCCCAAGAATCTGCGATACGGTCCTGCAAGTTCAAGAAACACTATGGCCACTCCATATCAAGAGCATAGATTTCCTGAGTGCTAATATCCCTCGCGAACAAAGGAGAGTCCTCTGGGCCAAGTCCAAACCAATCCACGAATGTTCCGGTAGTCACCCGTCCCACATCCTTTACGTCAACGATGTCTTCGACTTTACGGTCGCTCAGCCGAAGCCGGGCGATGGACTCATAGAAACTGCGATCAGGTTGTTTCCGAGAATGTTGAAAATATATGTACTTTCCGTCGCGCGACCACGTCGGGTAGCCGACTTGAGAGCCAAATGCCTCCGTCCACTTCTGTGCAGACACGTCAAACAGCATCAGTTTTCCAATATCTCCGGTCGTCATTGCGGCGATGAATTTTCCGTCCGGCGACCATTTCGGGCCAAAGAGTCCATTGGAACCTGCCACGGCAGAGACGCTCTGTGATCGGAGGTCCAGAGTATAAATCGGAGCGTTCGGGACAAATAAGGTCCCAAAAACCAGCAGGTTTCCGTCGGGCGACCAGTTTGCATCCGCTTGGCTCTGTTCACTGGCAAGCACTCGCTTTGGCGTGCCTCCTTCACTCGAGATGACATAAACATTCCGAGCCACCGCAGGAAGATCCGCACTGAAGGCGATTTGTTGTCCATCCGGCGACCACCGCGGCAAAAAAACTCGCAACGGCGGGAAAGTTAACTGCCGCCTCTCTGTTCCATCCACTTTGCTTCGGTAAAGTGTCCCATCAGGAAACGAAGTGTACGCAACCCACTGCCCGTCCCGAGAGAAGGCCAGACCCTCCGCCGAGATCCCGGAAAGGTACGGCAAGAACTGGCCGCTGTGCTGGTCGTAGCGAACCAGTTCCGCTCGATGCACAGTGCCGATGGCGAAGATCTGCCTATTGTCTCTGCTCGGCATAGGGTATTGAAAGTCCAGTGGGCCCGCAGTCAACTGGGTGGGTTTATTTTCAGCCTTCCGCCACCAGAAGCGCCTCTCTTCCGGCAAGGCCCACAAATCGAGTTTGCCGTTGCGCCTGTTTTGAAAAACAAAATAACGTCCATCGGAGGTCCATCTGCCACAACATCCCGGAAACATTTTTTGGAATTTCGATCCATCCGCGGTGGACTCCATGATTGACATATCATCGATTTGGACCTCAAAGATGCTGAATCGGAAGACTCGTGCGTCTGGCGAATATTGGAACGCAAATGCAGCATGGCCGGCGGTCAGAAGTTTTCTAGAGGAACTCCCATCGCGGTTCGTCGAATACACGTCTTTTTTGCTCCCGTAGATCACGCTTGCCGCGCCTGGTCCGAATCCTGCATCGTGGGCTAGCGCCGTCCCTACCCGCTGTGGAGATCGCCCCGCCACCGGCTGGACCCAAAGCGAGAAGCCATTCCCTTCTTCATCCGCTATCAAAAGTTCCGTTCCGTCTTCCGATGCATCCAGCGCCATTGGCCGTCTGAATTGAAGCGCGATGGGCACTGCCTCTCCGCCGTGAATGGACACCTGAGCGACAATGGTACGCGGGCCGGGCAGCACCTCGTTGAAGTAGACTCGGCCGCCATCCGTTGCCAGCGGGCCAGCTTTTGCTTGACCATCGTTGGTCAGTTGTGTGAAGCGCAGAACTTTCGGTGCGCTCGGTGTCCGGAACGCCCCCTTCCACAGGGCGACTGCGCCTCCAGCGACGATCACCGCCCCCAAACTCAGCAGCGCAATAGCCCGATACGTTCGCTTGGTACCTACAGTGGCCCTCGGAACCTCTTCGGCTTTTTTTTCCACAGGCGACGCACCACCTGCCACGTCCGCGATGAACTGGTAACCTCGGCGCGGCAACGTCTCCACGCATTGCGGATTTTCTGCGGAATCTCCCAGGGGAAAGGTAACCGGAGCAACGAATCGGTAGCCACGGCGGGGCAAGGTCTCAATGAATCGTGGGCTATCCGCATCATCGCCGAGGGCATCGCGAAGCTTGTTGATGGCTTTGTTCAACCCTTGATCGAAATCCACAAAGGTGTCCTGGGCCCAAAGTTTTTGGTGAAGTTCCTCGCGGGTGACGACTTGGCCGTGCCGGAGCAGTAATGCGGTAAGAACCTCGAAGGGCTGCGTATGGAGCTTGATTTTGACGCCGTTCTTGCGAAGTTCGCCAGCCCGGACGTCCACCTCGAAGCTTCCGAAACGGATCAAGTCGTTCGGAGGACTGAACCTGTCGCTAGCGGGGAGCGCATGTTGTTCGGCCATGGCGTGTGACCTAAGGAGAATTGTGCGCACATATATACCTGTAGTCTTGCCCCAGGTCACGAGAAATCCATCCGCGGACGGCAGCTTCGGACATAAGAGCTTAGTTTTAAGTAAGTTACAGGGGGAGAAACATTCCATAAACACGGAATTCGCCAGCCATTGAACGTTTTCTTGATTGCGTTCAGATTTCGCCAATCGTGCGGCGTGTAGCCGTTTTTCGGGTCCTGACAACCGCTGCTCAAATACTTAAGAGGAGGATTTAATGGAATGGAAATCAGTTTCGAGAATGTCAATGCTGGCAATTCCGATAATGGTTGTTTGCGGTTTACTGGTCGCGGCTTCTTCAAAGGGTCCCACAGCCCGGGCAGATGGCCGGGACACAATTGTTTGCACGGATAAAACTCTTCAGGGTGATTACGGAAGCCAAATTGAAGGTACGATCCTCGGCCCCAATCTGCCTTTTCGTGGCCTAGCCATGGCTCGCTTTGACGGCAAAGGCAATATCACGCAGGTAGATCACATAGTCTTGAACGGAATCCCGCCCAAGATCGAGTGGACCCCGGGCACGGGGACCTATACCGTCAACCCGGATTGCACCGGATCTGCTGTGATCAACAGCCCCTCGGCTCAAGGCCCCGTGAACCTGCACTTCGTGGTGGTCAATAACGGCAAACAGATCAATCAGGTAGTCGACGCTAATGCGGCCACAGCGGTCGCGTACAGAGTCGACTAATCGCACCGATAAACCCGGTGTGACCGCATGAAAGCAACATATTCGAGTGGTCGAACGGCCCGGGCGTTCATCAAAAACGAGCACGTCCCGGCCTGGCCCTCCCAGTAATGGAGACGGACATCCGCACCGAAACGCGCTGAGAGGGCCAGCCCTATGTGCAGGCGAAAAAAAACAACTACCCGACAAAAAACTTTCGCTTCTTCAACTCCCGGCTACCGGGAAGGTGGGCTCCGGTAGTCTATTCGGATTAGCTTCGAGCGAAAAGCAGATTCCCCGATTTATTGGAAACGTTAGTAGTTAGGATGATGCGTTGGAGCGGTTGGAATTAGAGTTTTGTGCTTTGCAAGCAGGGGGTCGCCGGTTCGATCCCGGCCACGTCCACCAAACGCTTTCATTGCACAAGATTTATTGGATTCGTCTTTAACTTGTTCTCCCCCATGCACGCGAGCTGTGCAAAATAGAGCTGATTGGCGGCAACTGTGCGCCAATCCTTAGAGCCCTGGTTGCAAATCAACTTTGACGGTAAGCGTTAATCGGGCATCTGAGTCCACTTCGCGACGGCTATCACTCCCTTTGGCTTCTGAATCTGTATAATGCCCTCACGCAATGGCGCTTTCCCTTGGCACCAGACTAGGTCCCTATGAGATCGCCGCTCCGCTCGGAGCCGGTGGCATGGGTGAAGTCTATCGCGCGCGCGACACACGCCTCGACCGTACCGTCGCCATCAAGATCCTTCCAGCACAGTTCACTTCCGATCCCGTCTCCAGGCAACGCTTTGAGCGCGAGGCCAAAGTCATCTCCAGCCTGAATCATCCGCACATATGTGTGCTGCACGATATCGGTCATCAGGACGGCGTCGACTACATCGTCATGGAATGCTTGGAAGGCGAGACGCTTGCCAAGCGCCTCGAGAAAGGTCCGTTGCTGCTTGAGCAAGTCTTGAAAATCGGGCAGGAAATTGCCGAAGCCCTAGACAAAGCTCACCGGCATGGCGTTGTGCATCGCGATCTTAAGCCGGGCAACATCATGCTGACCGGCGCAGGCGCAAAACTCTTGGATTTTGGTTTGGCGAAGCCCGCAGCGCCGATGGTCACTTTGGCCACCATGACCGCGATGGCGCCACAACAATCACCGGTTACGCAGCAGGGGTCCATCGTCGGCACGTTTCAGTACATGTCGCCGGAGCAGGTCGAAGGGAAAGACCTCGACGGCCGCAGCGACATTTTCAGTCTAGGTTCAGTGCTGTACGAGATGGCGACTGGGAAGCGTGCCTTTGAGGGGAAGACGCAGTTGAGCGTGGCGTCGGCGATATTGGAAAAAGAGCCGAAGCCTGTGAGCGCTGTGAAGTCGACTTCGCCGGTGGCGCTGGACCGAGCGATTCGGAAGTGCATTGCGAAAGAGCCGGATGCGCGTTGGCAGAGCGCGGGCGATTTGGGAAGCGAGTTGCAGTGGATTGGGGAAGGCGGATCGCAATCGGAAGGCGCGGAATGGTCGGGACAGAAGAGTTGGTCGCGAGCTGGTTGGCTGGCAGCGGCGGGACTGTTGCTGGTGTTGGGAGGAGTGACCGCGGCATGGTGGAGCACCTCTCGGCAGGGCGGCCAGGCGATGCATTTTGCGAGTCCATTTCAGGCCGTGGCGAACTTTGTTGCGTTGTCGAAGGACGGACAAACAGTGGCGGTCGTGGCCTACGCGGAGCAAAAGAACAAGTACATGATCTGGACGTACAAAGTAGGGGAGAGGAATGCGACGGTGGTGGCGGGCACGGAGGACGCGTCGAACCCGTTCTGGTCGCCGGATGGGAAATGGATCGGATTTTTCGCGCAAGGGAAGTTAAAGAAAGTGAATGCGCAGGGGACATCGGTGCTGGTGCTTGCCGATGCGCCGAATGGACGCGGTGGAGCATGGAACCAGGATGGCGTGATATTGTTCACCCCCGATGTGTTTACGGGGGTGCACCAAATCTCGGCGGCGGGGGGAACAGCGAGGGAAATCACAAAGCTGGATCCCGCACGAACGGAATCGAGTCACCGATGGCCGACGTTTCTCCCGGATGGGCGGCACTATCTCTACCTAGCTGCAAATTTCTCGGGAGACTTCGAAAAGAACGCGGTTTTCTTGGGCAGTCTGGAATCGACGGAAAAAAAGATGGTGTTGAGTGCGAGTTCGAACGCCGTGTATGCGGAGCCTGGCTACCTGGTGTACTTGCGGGACAGTGACAAGGCGCTCGTGGCGCAGCGGTTTGACAGACGCAGCTATACGGTGAGCGGAGATCCGCTGGTGGTGCAAAACGGGGTGAGGTATCTGTCGCAGATTGACTTGGCGTTGTTCGACGTGGCCGGTAAGCGGGCACTTGTGGCGCAAACGGGTGTAGGAGCAGTTACTTCGCAACTCACGTGGTTCGACCGGAATGGAAAATCGGTGGGAGTGTTTGGGAAGCCGGGTTCGTATGCTAACCCGAGCTTGGCACCGGATGGGCGAAGGGTGGCGTTTGACCAGACAAACCCGAATGGACGGATGTTCGGGATATGGATTCATGATTTGAAGGCGGACGCGGTGTTTCGTTTGACGCTCGACCCCTCGTTGAATCAGATGCCAGTGTGGAGCCCTGACGGAAAGTGGGTGATATTCACGTCCAATCGGACCAGGTTTAACCGGCTGTACCGGAAGAGTGCGGATGGATCTGGAGCGGAGGAGCAGGTCGCCGATTTAGGGGCTAGGCAGGAGGTTTGCTGGGACTGGTCGCAAGATGGGAAGTACCTTTTGGTGCGCAAGGATTCGGAAATGTGGGGCCTGACGGTGGCTGACAAACAGGCGATGCTATACCTGCAGGTTAAAGGAGCGGTTCGGAACGGGCAATTTTCGCCGGATGGAAAATGGGTTACATACGCGTCGAATGAAAGCGGGATATGGGAAGTGTACGTGTCTCCGTTTCCGGAGGCGAATAGCAAGTGGCAAGTGTCGCGTGGGGGAGGAGAGGAACCTCGTTGGAGGAGCGACGGGAAGGAACTGTTTTATTTGTCCGGCGACAAGAAGCTAATGGCGGCTGAAGTGAAAACGGGCAGCAGCTTCGAAGCCAAGGATCCCGTAGCGCTGTTTCAGACAAGATCGCGGCAGCGGATTTCATCGCAAGATATGTTTTCGTATAGTGTGAGCCGCGATGGCAATCGATTTTTGATCAACACGATCGTAGACGAGCCGAACGCGGCCCCGTTTTCGATTACGCTGAACTGGGCGGCCGAGTTAGAGAACTAGGTGTCATCAGGTCGGCGGAGAGATATGAGTAATAAAGCTATAATACCGAGCAATTATGGCGCTGATTCCAGGTAACAAACTCGGGCCGTATGAGATTGCTGGCCCGCTGGGCGCGGGCGGGGTGGGCTTGGTTGAACAGTTTTTGCGGGTATGAGCGTGGCGACGTGAGTGTCTCATCTTGCGGTTTCTTTTCTGAAAGCAATGCTCACTTGATTGCCTGGTAAGTCGGGTAGGGCCTGCGGCCCGCGAAACCTCATGAAAGCCGTGCATGCGCAATGGCCCATTCCCGGCGCTAAGTCCTTTGTTTTCAGGTCGACTGTGATTGCGACCACGCGTCTTTCGACCCTGCGTCGCCTTATCGGAAAAGTGGCGCCTAGTACCTTGCGGGAAAAGGAGGTCGGTGAGTTTTGCACTGAAACGAAGGGGCCTGGCCAGTTCAGCTGGCTAGTGCTGCCGATTGTGACGGCCCTGTAGCCATCCAAGTTTTGTTTTTAGCTCCTCAAAAGCGTTGAACGCGATCGGACAGATCGCAACATTGTCAATCACACCCATGAGTCGGGTTGTGAATCCTGGTTGCTCCAGGTGAGGAAACGACCTGCAAACCTCCGGTCTATTCTCGTAAATCGAGCAAAGCTTCCCGTCCAGCATTGGGCAAGGCGGATTTACCATGCCTTCTGACATAAATTGTTTCTCGAACGCTTCCATCGACTGCCCGAGCGTCTTTGCAATGGCGTGAAGCTCGCTTTTCTTGAATTCCGTTTGCAGTAATCGGCAGCAATTTGCGCACTGCGTGCAGTCGATAAGGGAGAAGTATTTCTGACTCAGCGCTTTGACGATGCCATCGATGTTATCGGAGGCGTTCTGTTTGAGCCAGGACCGGAATTCCCAGTTTTCGTCGTCGTGCTCTTGTGAGACCTGTCGGATCCTTAGTAGATCGGTCTCAATCTCGGGAGCGGCGGGCTGCTTCCGCTTCGGCTGTATCATTCCGGGGTCGTAAGCCATGATGATTCGTACCTAATTCATGGTGTCCACAGTTGGGGCTGTGCTTTTGCAAGACCTTTAACCTATCAGCGCTCGAATTTTGGCGCGCACTTCCGCAAGCTCGGCCACCGATATGATCCCTTTGCGCTTGGCTCTCCTTTTGCGCCAATCCAAGCTCTTGACTTGATCTGCCAGAACCGCGCATGGACTCGGCCCGGCAATCACCACTTCAAAGGGATAGTTCTTGATCTGCGTCGTCATCGGGCAGCAGACCATCAGACTGGTCTTCGCGTTATATGCGGCGGGGCTCAACACAACTGCGGGCCGATGCCCAGCCTGTTCATGTCCAGTCTGCGGGTCGAAGCTGATCCAGACTATGTCCCCAGCCTCGGGCACATAGGGATCAGCTTCGACAACGCCTCTTTGCCAACAGGTTTGCCGAAATCCGCCTCGTCATGCAAATTCTCACGAGTAATCCCCTTCACAAGCTCGGTCAGATCATATTCCTTGCGCTGTGCTGGCTCGATGACGATGTGCCCGGACTCTTCGCGCACGTCAACGGCATCGTCTAGATCCAGATGGGCCGCCTCCATGATGGCAGCGGGAATTCGCACCGAGGCGCTGTTGCCCCATTTCTTGACCACCGTCCTCATATCGTCATTACTCCCTGTATCTACATTGCAGCGACTATTTTGTCAGGAATTCAGGCCTGTGTCAACAATGTTGATACTGTGCAAGAATCCAACCTTTTCAGTTCATTGGGGTTAGCTTTTGAGCGAAAGCAGATTCCCCGATTTGTTGGAAACGTTAGTGCCTAAAGGTTTCCAGTGGAATTGTTGGAGGCGAGTTTCGTGCTTTGCAAGCAGGGGGTCGGGGGTTCGAGTCCCCCCACGTCCACCATAATCAGCCTTCAGTGCCACTCGCCCTGGCAAAAAAAAGTTGCAAGTGAGCATACAGGCCACGCGGCCAGCTCCGGTTGGATAGGTTTCGAGTTGTGCTCTCCGAAAATGCTATCAGCGTTTTTCGACCCAATGTAACCTCGTTACATTCTGATCGCCTGGTTAGCACCGCTCCGTTTCGTCTTCTTGAATGTCTCTGATTTCAAAGGCATCCGCGCCGGATAGCATTTTCGGTAGGGACACGCGCTTGCAATCTACGTCCTATCTAGATAATATATAGAAATGCTTCGCTTCGAGTGGGACGAGAGGAAAAATATGGGCAATCGGACGAAGCATGGAGTGTGGTTTGAAGAAGCTCAGAACGCCTTCCGCGATCCGAATGCGCGCCTCTTCCATGATCCAGAACACTCGGAGGAAGAGGATCGGTTTATCCTCATCGGAGTGGGTTCAACGGCAAGACCTCTGGTCGTCGTTCACTGCTATGAGGAATCCGATTCAGTGATTCGGATCATTTCCGCGCGGAAGGCAACCAAGAAGGAGTGTATATTTTATGAAGAAGGAATATGATTTTTCCAAGATGAAAGCACTCAAGAACCCGTACGCGGGCAAGAAACAAGCCGTAGGAATCAACTTGAGTCCGGCAGTCGTGGACTATTTCAAGGGATTGGCGGATGAGACAGGACTTCCTTACCAGAAGTTAATCGACCTTTATCTTCTTGACTGCGCGAAAAAGCGCAAGAAACTGACAATGAAGTGGGTAGGGTAGAGTCTTAAAGGTGAAATTCGTCTTCTGCAGCTGGATTACTAGCCTCCAGGATCCGCTGGAAAAGTAGAGGTCACCATTATGTGGTGACGACCTGTGCCTGCCAGAAACTCCGTCCGCATTGAAATCATTGATGTTGCTTCGCAGTCCCATTTTTGTCCTATTGGTTTCCTTCCTGGGCACTCTCCGCTCCTGTTTCCAAAACCCGACTCGGTACAACTTCGAGACATTTGGAGAGCGAGAATTTGTTGTTTGTCCGTGTAAGCGACACCATCGAAGCACTTTAGTGTCCCCCCCTCTGCTTTGCAAGCAGGGGGTCGCCGGTTCGATCCCGGCCACGTCCACCAATTCTGTCTGATTGCAATGCACTTACCAGATTCAACTTTGCCCCAATCTCTCAGATTTGGTTCCAACTGTGCACGAATGCGGTTATTGCAGTGCGACTGTGCACATTGGTGCCGCCAACAGAACGTCAGAGGCCACCAGTGCTATTTCGTTGGCTCTACGGTTTAGCTTTTCCAGAGCTTCGCATCTCATCTCGACTTCATTTGCGAATATTTCTTGAAGACTTGCGCGTCGCTCTGGCGGAGCATCTGGGTTACCCACTCATCCGCTACTCCTCCGGCACTCAGCCTAGTGGCATACGTGGAACGAAGGTCGTAATTCCGAAAGTAAGGAATCTTTGCCCGTCGAAGAGTTTTCCGCCAAACAGTTTTGAACGTCGTCTGATGCCCGCTCGGAAACAGAAACGGCCCTTCACCCGAAATCGCCATCTGACTTTTGAATGCTTCAATGGCGAAGGAAGTGAGAGGAACTTCGGCGATACCGTTCGGAGTCTTCGAATTCGGCATTCAGACCACCGCATCTCGCAGATCCACCTGGTCCTTACCTTATGGGAGTCAGCCCCCTGTAGGTCCGCAACCCTGTCTCTGTAATGATGCGAATCACGTTCCGCAAATACTGCGGACAGTGGGATTCGATCCTTTCCTGCTCCACCATGCAACGCTCTTCGCACCCTGCCAAACTGCTGCTGAGCTCAGACATTGCAAGCCTAACAGTTGCTATTGTCCGGTTGAGGTGATGCTCTAAATGAATTAGAGCATCACCCCGGTTGACAGTCGGTAGCCTGTAGGCCGGTTTCTTGATAAGCTTTGCATCCTCTGGGAATCGGCAATGACCTTCGGCCCTAGACAGCGCATTCGAAAGCCGCACATACAAACCTCCGCGGATCGTGTCGTTATGCGAGCGCTTGTTGTCCTTTCTCTCGGCTTTCTGATCGAGTCTTCCTCCGTTCGCGCCCAGAAGCCGGCCTCGATTCCCGAAGAGATCGAGTGGACGTGGGAAGTTCGGCCCCAACATGCTGACCCTAAGCTTCCGAACGTCCTGCTCCTCGGCGATTCCATCACACGCAACTATTTCCCGCAGGTCACCCATGACCTTCGGGGCGTCGCCAATGTCTACCTCATGGCCTCCTCTACCTCTGTTGGTGATCCCCGGCTCTCCCACCAAATCGCTGAGTTCGCCGCCACGCAGCGAGTCTCCTTCGCCGTCATTCATTTCAACAACGGCATGCACGGCTGGGGCTACACAGAGGCTCAATTTCAGTCTGGCTTTCCCATGTTCCTTCGAGCCATTCGGTTACTTTCCGGTCGCGGCAAGCTCATATGGGCCACCATCACTCCAGTCAAGAGAGAGGTATCCGGCGGCGCCTCCAATCCCCGCATCGACGCCAGGAATGCCGTCGCTCACGCCTTCATCGAAGCGGAGAAGATTCTTGTCGACGACCAGCACGGCCTCGTGATCCGGCATCTCGACCTCTATGAGGACGCTGTCCACTTCAATGAGAATGGCTCTGCCATCATGGGCGGCCAGGCAGCTACGATCATCAAACGGGCCCTCGAAAAGTCGGGACACAAACAGCACGGTCAAGACTAGGCCGAGGCCATGCGCGCGGGCAATATTCAAAGACAACTCAGACTGAGAACGACTGATGCCAAATCCTCCCGCCACTGAAGGTCTTGACGTGCGGATTCTCGCAGCTGTCGAAACTGCCCGGCAACCCCGCCCAAAGCAGGTTCGTCCCATCATCGTCATCGGCGCGGGTGGGATCGTTCGCGCCGCCCATTTGCCCGCCTATGAAAAGGCCGGCTTCCCGGTTATCGGCCTCATGGATCAAGATGTGGCCAAAGCTGCAGAACTCGCATCCGGGCGTGGCATTTCTCGCACCTTCAGTTCCGTCGCCGAAGCCGTGCGCTTTGCTCCAACTGACGCCACCTTCGATGTAGCAGTTCCCGCCTCTCAGCTTGCCCACATCCTTTCGCAGTTCCCTGATGGTGCGACCGTACTCATGCAGAAGCCCATGGGCGAGACTCTCCAAGAGGCCCTCATCATCCGCAACCTTTGCCGAAATAAAGGATTCATCGCCGCCGTAAACTTCTCGCTCCGCTACTCTCCCAACAACCTCGTCATTACGTCGCTCGCGAACGGTGGTTTCCTCGGGGAAATCCACGACATCGAAGTTCAAACAAGCACCTACACGCCGTGGCATCTCTGGACCTTTCTCGCCACAGCACCGCGCCTTGAGATCCTCTATCACAGCATTCACTACTTCGATCTCATTCGCTCGTGGATGGGCAACCCGCAAAGCGTCTTGGCGCGCACGGTAAGAAACCCGCACACAGCAAACTTAGCGGACACCAAGACCATCGCAATCCTCGACTACGGCAACTCCAAACGCGTCTTTGTTGCCACCAATCACAACCACAACTTCGGTCCCGAGCGTCAGCACAGCTTTGTTCAATGGGAGGGGCTCAGGGGCGCAGCACGCATCACGATGGGCGTCAACCTCGACTATCCCACCGGCAAGCCAGATACCGCAGAATACGGCGAGCGCGGCTCCAACTCGCCTCGCTGGCACTCCCTCCCGGTCAGCGGCAATAACTTCCCGGACGCCTTCATGGGAACCATGGGCGCTCTGCAATCCTTCGCCGAGGGGTCAGCTTCCGCCTTGCCGTCGCACTTCGAAGATGCATTTCAAACCATGGCGCTGGTAGAGGCACTGTATCGCTCGAGCGAGCTCCCCGGCGAGCCACTCCCGCTCGACGACTAACGTGCGCCGGCCGAAGAGTCGTCCTGAAGTTGGTCCCCGATAGCCGATCTGATTAATAATGCCAACGGTATACGAGGGCTCTTACAGCGCTGCTGAGGAAGGCGACTGCACAGCCGCCCCTTTCACCAGCACCCTTTTTCTATTCGGAGATGCAAGATCGCTTTTACGAAACGGAAACTGCGCCCCAAAAAATTTGTGCCAGTCGAACGGCTCACCTCATAGGGCATGTCAGCAAACCACTACGACACCGTGGCGCGATTCTTTCCAATAAACCAAGATTCAGGCACAGTTTCTGGCTGCGCCAGACCATAGAAGCTGTACCATCTAGAAATGGACCGATCATGCGCTATCGCGCAACAAATTTGTCCCGAGCCTTTTCAATTGACATTGAATCGACCCAATTGAGGGCCGAGGTTGTCACTTAGCGGGTTTCTTTGATAGGCACGGACGTTCGGCGGCTCAGAGCGGCATATTTGCTCGCCAATTCCTTGTTGCCGAGTCTGCCGTAAATTTGCTCTAGCAAGGCATAAATCTGCAGGTCAAGAATTACGCCTCTCGTGTCGCGCAGGGTCGCCGCTCTCTCGCCATCGGCTCTAGCATCCTCATAGTTCTTCATGCTCAAATTCACTTTGGCGCGTTCGTACCAAACCGCCCGGACGTTTGGGGTCAGCTCCACGGCGCGATCCAGGTGCTCTTTGGCTTCTTTGAGCTGGTTGTCTTTCATCAGAAACCTCCCGTAGTTGTAATCCAGGAAGGCATCGAAGTGGCGCCCACGTTGATTGACGGCCTCAGCCTTTCGGTAGGCCTCGCCCGCACGGTCCACTTCTCCCACTATTTCTATATTCAGAGCCAAATAATCCCAAGCACGTGGATCGCCTGCATCTATCGCTACAACTCTTTCGAAGTGTTTTACTGCGTCTGCGTGGCGGTTTTCCATGTCATACAGAGTCCCTAACTGAAAATTCGCGTCGACATTATCGGGATCAATTTGCCATGCTTGCTGAAGTAAGCTGGTGCCCTCTTTCACTTGGCCTTTCATGACTAGAATTTCGCCTCGCAAAGCCAGGGCGGCAGGTTCGCTGGGATTCTTTTCCAATGCGACGAGCGAGGTAGAGTCGGCGCGCGCATACTGTCTTTGCTCCAACAAAAACCGACCAAAGTACGCGTAGCCTCGGGACGCATCCGGCGCCAGTTCCTGGTGACGAACGAATGCGTCCTCGGCAGCCGTCGCGTTTCCTTTCAAGGCCAAGAGTCGCGCGCGGTCAAGCAGAGTCTCGGGGCAGTTCGGATAGGATTGCTCCAGGGAATCAAGGATCTGCTCAGCCTTGTCCAGCACCTCACTGGCCAGCGCGCTGGAAATCGATTGAAGTTGCTGCTCTGCTCCCGCGCACTGTCCGGCGGAGGTCGGCCACGGCGCCCAGAGCGCCGTTACAAGAACCAGAATCGCTTTCATTTCTCGCTCTCGGTGATCTTCAGGATTTGATCGGCCTTAACGTTTCGCAGAACCTGAGTCCTTCCGCTGGGCCAGCGCAACTCAATTTCTTTGATTCGTGTGTCACGGCCCAGGCCGAAATGGACGCGCTTATCTGAGGAACTAGCGAAACTCCCCGCAGTGGTTACATGATTGTATTGCACCAAGCCGGATTCTCCCGTGAGTTTGATG
>Ga0193729_1000108_pt1 | contig 37516 bp, 32 predicted proteins | sample U1c2metaG_FD_143036 | JGI IMG/M metagenome (GOLD analysis project Ga0193729, IMG submission 143036) | Soil microbial communities from a riparian zone of the East river system, Colorado, United States - U1c2 | ecosystem: Environmental > Terrestrial > Soil > Riparian zone | place: USA: East River...
GCTGCGCGTCGGCCTCTTGAATCCGCGCGATCGCAACGGCCAAATCATCATTGCTGCGCTGGGCTTCCGCAATCAATTCATCGAGCTTCTCCGAGCCGAAGCCGTGCCACCAATCCGCACTCGGCCAGACTGCCGCGCCCTCATTGGATGTCTCCTGCCATTGAGGCGGCAATGGGATGTCGGGTCGCTTATAGGCGGGACCGACGCTGCAGGCAGCGAGCGCGGCAAGCGTTGCAAGCGCGGCAAGCGCGCAGCCGCGGACCGCCCTTGCGCATAGTTGGCTCTTCATGCCGGTCACGCTGTGCTTTTGGCGATTAAACGCGAGTGGCTGGATTGTTAAGATAGTTTAATGCCTGGTCAATTGGGTACACTGGTCGGATGTCCATGGCAAAAATGGCGCTTCGATGGGCGCTGATCAGCGCATTCTTGGTGAATTCCACCATCGCCGGCGAGCCGGAGCCGAACGGCGACATGGTCGCGACACTCGATCGCATTCGCGATGCCGGACTGAACGATCAATGGGCCTATCGCCGCCTGGCAGATCTGTGCGACAAAATCGGCCCGAGAATCAGCGGTTCGCGTCAGGCCGAAGCGGCCGTGGAACAAATCGCCGACGCGTTGGGCGCCGGCGGTCTGACCGTGACTTTGCAAGCGGTGAAAGTGCCGCATTGGGTACGCGGCGAAGAGCAAGCTGAGATCATCGACTATCCGGGTCGCCCGCTGGGCGTCACGCAACATCTGGCGTTGACGGCCCTGGGCGGTTCAACGGCCACGCCGCCCCAAGGCATTTCCGGACAAGTCCTGGTTGTGCACAGTTTCGATGAATTGAGCGCCCATGAATCTGAAGCTCGAGGCAAGATCGTGCTGTTCGATGTGCCTTTCGATGAAAATTTGGCGCTCAACGGCCGGGCCGGAAGCGCTTACGGCCAGGCGGTCGTGTATCGCGTGCAGGGCGCCGTCGCCGCCGCTCGCGCCGGTGCAACCGCCGCTCTGATCAGAGCCGTGGGCGGGGCGAACTATCGGCTGCCGCATACCGGCGTCATGGACTACGATCCCAAAGTGCCCAAGATTCCGGCCGCAGCCTTGAGCGCTGAGGACGCGATGTGGGTGTCGCGCCTTGCCGCCGAGGGGCCGGTCACTCTGCGTTTGAAACTGCTGCCGCAGACTTTGCCGGATGCCGATAGCCACAACGTGATCGCCGATTGGGCGGGGCGGGAGCGGCCCGAGGAGATCGTGATTGTCTCGGGCCATCTTGATTCATGGGACCTTGCGCAAGGCGCAATCGACGATGGCGCCGGCGTTGCTTCGGCCATGGGAGCGGTGCACCTGCTGCAGTCGCTGGGGTTGCATGCACGGCGCACGATTCGCTTCGTCGGGTGGATGAGTGAGGAGAATGGGAGCTCCGGCGGACAGACCTACGCCAAATTAAACAACGCCACGCTCATACAGCACGTAGCCGCCATCGAGAGCGACAACGGCGCCGGACGACCGCTGGGCGTGTCGGCGCATATCACGCCGGAGAGCATGGCGCGGCTGAAGCCGCTGATGAAGTCGCTGGCACCGATGGGTGCCGGCATTTTGGACCATCGCGGGGAGGCGGGAGGTTCAGACGTTGAATTCATGGACGCGCGCGGCGTGCCCACTTTATCGCCCATCGTCGACACGCGGAACTACTTCGACTATCACCACAGTCCTGCTGACACGCTGGATAAGATCGAGCCGGACAATATTCGCCGGCAGGTCGCGGTGCTCGCCATGATGGCTTATTTTCTGGCGGAGGCGCCGGAGCCATTGCCGCGACTTCCGGTCTCAAAACCGTAGCGACGCAAACCCCGCACGCCGCCGCGCTGCCGGCCGTTCAGAATCCCGAAGCCGGAACAGTTCTTGTAGGCGCCGGCCGACAGCCAGTCTTGGAAATCGCTTGGACCTGATAGCCTAGCAACGCATGAAATCAGGCGTAACTCCATTTTTGCTGCTGTGCGCATTGTTTGCGTGTTGCGTGGCGCGCGCTGCGGATCCGCAGGCGTACAAGGTCGATCTCGCATCGGTTGGCAACGACGATATCGATCAAACCCTGAAAGCCACGTCTGATTTAATCTCGCTGCGCGCTTCGGCGCCGGTCAGTCCGTTTGGTTTGATAGCGCGCGCACGAAGCGATTCGGATCGGCTCAAGACCGCCCTTGAAAGCTTCGGTTATTACGAGTCTCTGGTGGTCGTGCATATCAACGGTAAATTGCTCACGGACCCCAGCCTCGGTGAAACGCTCACGGCGTTGCCGAAGGACAGCACCGCGCAAGTCGCGGTCAGCTTCACATTGGGAACGCTGTATCACCTGCGCCAAATCAACATCGACGTGGACGGAGAGGCGCCGCTCGATGTGCGCGAAACGCTGGGGTTGAAGAGCGGTCAACCCGCGGTTGCAGCAGCCGTGCTGAGCGGCGGCGCGCGCCTGCTCTCGGCGCTGCAGGAGCAGGGCTACGCCTTCGCGCAGGTCGATCCTCCGGTTGCTTACCAGGCAGCCGATGCGCCGGTGCTCGATTTGAGTTTTCATGTGGTCGCCGGCCGCAAAGTGAATGTCGGAGAGATTCACATCGAGGGCTTGAAGCGGGTTCACGCGTTGCTGGTGCGAAGAAGGCTGCTGCTGCACACGGGTGATTTGTACAAGCCGTCCGCGATCGAGGGAGCGCGCCGCGACCTGTTGGCGCTGAACGTCTTTGGGCAAGTCAGCGTGCAGATCGGCACCAAGGCGGACGAATCGGGCGGCGTTCCGATCACGTTCAAGATCGTCGAGCGGCTGCGGCATGCTGTAGCCTTGAGTGCGGCCTATTCGAGCGACTTGGGCGGCAGCGGCGGCGCGAGCTGGACGGACCGAAATGTGTTCGGCAACGCGGAGCAATTGACCTTCGCCGCGTCGGTCATCAACCTCGGCGGCAGCGACACGACCGGAACCGGTTACGACACCAGCGTCAAATACCTGATTCCGGAGTTCCTGCATCGAGATCAGTCGCTGCAATTTGCGATAACCGCCACCAAGCAGCAGCTGCAAGCCTACGATCAGACCGCCAGGACCGCGAGCGCCACCTTGAGCCGCAAGCTGTCGAGCGTCTGGAGTGTGAGCGCCGGCCTGTCGACCACGGTTGAGCAGATAATCCAAGACACCAGCGTCACAACGAATGCGGAGGGTCAAATAGTGCCGGTGCCGCAGACCTTCAATTACACGCTGGTGGCATTGCCCTTAAGTCTTAATTACGACTCGACCAATCTGCCCTCGCCGCTGGAAGATCCGCGTCATGGCTTTCGCGGATCCTTGAGCGTGACGCCGACGCTCGCCATTGGGCATCCCAACGCCACGTTCCTCATCACCCAAGTCAAGGTAGCCACCTACTTTGATCTGAACAATCTCTTACCGATTGCGCCGGGACGCAGCGTGCTGGCCGCCCGTGCCCTGGCCGGCATTGCGCAAGGCGCCGGGGAACTGAGCTTGCCGCCCGACCAACGGTTCTACGCCGGCGGCACGAGTACAATCCGAGGGTACGGTTACCAATTGGTCGGGCCCGTGTTTCCCCAAACCGACATTCCTGTCGGCGGTACGGCGATCACGGCCGGCGGGTTGGAATTTCGCCAGCGGTTCTACTCCAGCTGGGGCGCCGTGGCATTTGTGGACGCGGGGCAGGTCAGCGCCAGCTTGAAGCCGCTGCATTCGGATGTCCGGATTGGCGCGGGGGCAGGTATGCGCTACTACACGCCCATCGGACCGATCCGATTTGACATCGCCGTACCGGTGGGTCGTCGCCCGGGCGAAGACTCTTTCGAGATCTACATTGGACTGGGGCAGGCATTTTGAAGCGACGCTCCCTAAAAATGATTGCATGGGCGTTCGGCGCGTTGGCGCTGCTGTTCGTGCTTCTGGTGGGGACCGTATGGATCTTAGGAAACACGGCGGCAGGCCGCGTTCAAATCGAAAAGCTCACCGCGAGCCTTACCAAGGGCCAGGTGCAATTGTCGGGGCTGGCCGGTTCCTTTCCCAGTCATTTGACGCTCGAGCAGCTGCAACTGCGCGATGCTGCTGGTGTTTGGTTAACGGCAAAACGCATTGAGTTGGACTGGACGCCGCTCGCTTACCTCGAAGGCCGGCTGCAGATCGATCGATTGCACGTTGCCGCGGTTGATATGGAACGCTTGCCGCAGCGCTCTTCCGCCCCGGGCAGCGGTGAAGCATCGATACCTCGCATCGATGTGGCCGAGGCGTCCTTCGATGTGTTGCACTTGGGATCTCAATTGGCCGGAACGCCGGCCTCGCTGGTGGCGAGCGGCAGCGCTCATTTGCGCTCCGTTCGCGATATGCTATTTGACGCCTCCGCCCGGCGCATTGACGGTGACGGCGAGTATGAGTTGCATTTGCACTTCGATGAGAAGCGCATGGATGCCTCGCTCAAGCTGCATGAGCCGGCCGGCGGTCCTTTGGAGAACATCCTGTCCTTACCCGGCCTCGGCGCGCTGCAAGCCGAGGTGAAGTTGAATGGCCCGCGATCCGCGGAGCAAGTCGAGGTTTCCCTTCTGGCGGGAGAACTGACGGGGCATGCTGAGGGCAGCCTCAATTTAAGCGATTTGTCCGCCGACTTAGGGTTTTCATTCGAGGCGGCAGCGATGAGTCCGCGGCCGGACTTGAGCTGGGAGCGGGCGATGCTGCGCGGACGCTGGCACGGCAACCTCAAATCGCCCAATGCCGAAGGTCATCTCGAAGTCACGCGACTGCGAATACCCGGCGAGACGCAGATAGCGGCGCTGACCGCCGACGTCGCGGCCACTCTTGGCAATGCCGAACTGCATGCGCTCGTCCGCGGCCTCAAGATTCCGGGAGCACAACCGCGGCTTCTGGAAGACGATCCTGTGAAAATCGAGGCCGCGGTGCGCCTCGACGATCCTGCGCGCCCCCTGGTGCTCTCCGCCTCACATCGGCTGTTTTCCTTGCATGGGCAGGCGGTGACCGCCGGTAAGCCGAGTGCGACCGTGGAGCTCAAGCTGCCGAACGTAACGCCGTTTGCCGTCTATGCTGCACAGGACTTGCGCGGCAGCGCCGCCATCAATGCGCAGTTGGAGGGGTATCCTCCCGCGACTCATATCAAGCTCGATGCGAGTGCCGCGCTCGTTCCGGGTATGCAGCTTTGGGCAGCGGCGGTCGGGGATCGAGCGAGATTGGAATTTTCAGGTGCGTTCAAGGACGACGCGCTGACCATCGAGAATTTGAAATTCACCGGCCGGACGCTCGCGCTCGGCGCGAACGGCAGCGTCAGTGCTCGATCCATCAAGGGACAATGGGATGTCGCCTTGTGGGATCTCAGTGCTTTCTCACCGGCGCTCGCCGGCACCCTGAAAGGGTCGGGATCGGTCGCCGGCGCCCCGACGGACCTGGCTGTCGAGGCGAGTCTGAATTCGACGCTCTCGGTCAGGGGCTCACAAAGCGGAACGTTGCTCGCCGAGGCCAAGGTTCACGGCCTGCCGTCCACCCCCAGTGGAACTCTCATCGCGAAGGGGTCGCTGGACGGAGCGCCGTTGCAACTCGATGTCGCGCTGGAGCGCAGTGCCGAGCGCGCTCTGCATGCGGTTATTCATCAGGCAAGCTGGAAGAGCGCACACCTGGATGGCGATATTACCCTGCCGGTCGACAAGGCACAGATGCATGGCCAGCTGGCGCTGACGGTGGCGCAGCTTCAGGATTTGCAGCATCTTCTCGGCATCGATGTCGCCGGCAGTCTTGCGGGAAACCTCGTTCTGCGCCCCGATGGCCGGCGTACGAGCGGACGCCTGCAGATCGATGCGCAAGACGTCCTACTCGCGGGGCTTGCCGGAAGTGCGCACGTGTCGGGTGAAGGATTCACGGATTCCTTCGCCTTCAAGGCCGGCGTTCAGCTTCCGAAATTTAAAGATGCTGCTGCCAGCCTGGAGGCGAGCGGAAATTTGGATCTCGAATCCAGTGAAGTGTCGATTGCCGACGCGCTGGGCAACTACCGGGGACAGGACATCCATTTGCTCGCGCCTGCGCGAATCCACTTTGCGAATGGCTTGCTCGTTGATCAACTGAAACTCGGTGCGCAAAAGGCCGAACTGGATTTGCAAGGTCAAATTGCGCCGACGCTTGGGCTGCGCGCATCGCTGCGCAATGTGCAACCCGCCCTGGTCAACGTATTTCTACCGAATTTTCTGTCGGCGGGCGTAATCGAAGCGCACGCCGATCTGCATGGCAGCTTACTTAAGCCCATGGGGGAAATCACGGTCAACGCTTCAGGACTACAATCGGCGGACGACGCTGCGTTGGGATTGCCGCCCGCCAATATTCACATCACTGCCGGCTTGCGCGGAAACACGGCCGACATCGACGCGCGGCTCGACGCCGGCTCCGCATCGCAGCTCAGCGCCGTCGGCGAAGCTCCGCTCGCCGCTGACGGGCAGGTCAATATGAAAATCAACGGCAAGGTCGATGTCGGTGTGATGAATGCCTTCCTCGAAGCGCGTGGTCAGCATGCCGCGGGCCAGCTCGACATCAACGCGACGGTGACCGGCAGCGTGGCCTCGCCGCAGATCGCCGGCACGTTGGATCTTAAAAACGGCAAGGTCAACGACTACGGGCGCGGCATCAGTTTCTCCGACATCGCCGCGCAGATTGTCGGCAACGAGGGGGCGCTGCAAATCAAGACTTTCAGCGCTTCGGCCCCGCCGGGAACCGTTTCGATGAGCGGTTCGGTCGGGATCCTGCAAAAAGGAATCCCGGTGGATCTGAAAATTGCCGCGCGCAACGCGCAACCGATCGTGAGCAAATTGGTGACCTCCAATCTGAACGCAGACCTTGCCATCAAGGGAACGGCGCGCGAACGCCTGGATATCTCCGGAAAAGTGCATCTGAACCGTACCCTGATCGGGATTCCGAACGGTCTGCCGCTCAACGTCGCGGTGCTCGACGTTCGGCGGCGCGGGAAAAAAACGGCAGTGGTTCCCGATAAGCCGCTCATCATCGGACTAGAAGTGGCGGTGCAGGCGCCTCAAGAAATCCTGGTGCAGGGCCGGGGGCTGGATGCGGAAATGGGTGGAGATTTGCAAATCAGCGGGACCACCGATTCGCCGCTCGTGACCGGGGCGTTCAATCTTCAGCGCGGCACTTTCTCGCTGGCCACCGGCAGACTGAACTTCTCCGCCGGACAGGTGAGTTTCAACGGCGCGGGACTCAAGACCAAGATCGATCCCACGCTGGATTTCACCGCACAGGCAACCATCGGCGATACGACCGCGATCATGCACATCACGGGTCTCGCCGATGCACCTCAATTCGAATTCACCAGCAACCCTGCAAAACCGCAGGACGAAATCATGGCGCTGTTGCTGTTCGGCGCGCCCACTCAACAGCTCACGCCATTGCAGCTGGCGCAAGTCGGCGCCGCGCTTGCGTCCGTCAGCGGAGTGGGCGGCAACGGCAGCCTCAATCCGCTGGTCAAGATTCAAAGGAGCCTGGGATTGGATCGGCTCACCGTGGGCTCCGGCCCCCCCACGACACCGACCGGAACCGACTCCGGCGCCAGTATCGCGGCAGGGCGCTATATATCCAAGCGGGTCTACATCGAGGCCAAGCAGAATACCGCGGGCAGCAGTCAGATCGAAGCGGACGTGGACCTGACCAAGCACTTGAAACTGCAAACCAAACTGGGAAATGGCAATGCGTCGGTTCAGGGAACCACGCCGGACAACGACCCGGGTACCAGCGTCGGCTTGCGCTATCAATTTGAATATTAAAGAGCGCTGCCGACGTCTACAATAACGGCTTAAGTCCTCAGGGGAGATTCAAGTAGAATGGATTTCAATATCCGCGTGTTTGCTTGCGCTTCTTTTATGGGTGTCGCGCTCGGCGCATCGTTGTCGTTGGGCGCCGAGCGTGCACCCGCCGACACGCCGGCCACCAAAATAGCCTTGGTGCCGGAGCCCACCGAGTCGCCGCGTTACTTGAAGGATGAGCATCAGGGCAGCTCCGGCTCGGTGCTGATAGCGGGACACGCCATCGCCTATCAAGCCGAAGCGGGCATTTTGGTGGTGCATGTCAAGGATCCCCTGGACGATGACCCGCCGCCGCCGCGCGAGGAGAAAAGCGGACCGCCGCCTCCCCAGCCGCCGGAAGTCGGCATGTCCTATGTCGCCTATTTTCGGGGCGATAAAGAGGACGGCCACCGGCCCATCACATTTATTTATAACGGCGGACCGGGTTCGTCGACCGTATGGTTGCACATGGGCGCCTTCGGTCCGAAGCGCGTGGTAACGGCCGATGACACGCACAGTCCGGCGGCGCCGTATCGGGTCATCGACAATGAATACACCTTGCTCGATGCCAGTGATTTGGTCTTCATCGATGCGCCCGGCACGGGATTCGGCCATTTGCGCGGGGCGGACAAGGAGAAGGCCTTCTACGGCATCGACCAGGATGCCCACGCGTTCGCGAACTTCATCGTGGAGTTCCTATCGCGGCACAATCGCTGGAATTCTGCGAAATATCTGTTCGGCGAAAGCTACGGAACGACGCGTTCGGCGGCGTTGGCCAACATCCTGGAGAACGAAAAGTCATTGGATTTGAACGGGGTGATTCTGCTGTCGCAGGTCTTGAATTTTGACAACAGCGTCGACGGCCCGCAGTTCAATCCGGGCATGGATTTGCCTTATGCGCTGGCGTTGCCCACCTATACGGCAACGGCGTGGTATCACCATAAGCTGCAAAATCAGCCTGCGGCGTTGGAACCGCTGTTGCACGAGGTGGAAACCTTTGCGATGAGCGAGTATTTGCAGGCGCTGGCGGCCGGCTCCACCTTGAGCGCGCAGCGCAAGTCGGAGATCGCGGCGAAACTGCACACGTACACCGGCCTGCCGGCCGACTACGTGGAGCGGGCCAATCTGCGGGTGAACGGCGGGGAATTCGAGAAAACGCTGTTGGGCGCCGAAATCACTACCGGCCGGTTGGACACGCGATTTGCGGGTCCGACGATCGATCCGATGAGCAAGGAGGCCGATTACGATCCGCAATCGGCCGCGATTTCCTCAGCCTATGTTTCCGCGTTCAATGATTATGTCAGGACTGCGCTCAAATTCGGCGACAGGAAAACCTATAAGGCCGAGAACGATGTCTACAAGGTCTGGGATTTTCTGCACCAGCCGCCGGGCTCGCCGATCAAGGTGCCCGGTCCCGTGAATGTCATGCCGGATCTGGCCGTTGCGATGAAGCAAAATCCCAATCTTAAGGTGCAATTGAACGGCGGATACTACGATTTAGCCACGCCGTATTTCGCGGCTGAGTATGAGTTGCATCAGTTGCCGATCCAGAGCACTCTTCAGGGCAACATCGAGATGCATTTCTATACCTCGGGTCATATGGTATATGCCCACGAACCGGATCTTAAGGCGTTGCATGCCAATGTCGCAGGGTTTATCGACAGGACCAAGAACGGGAGCGGGACCGGCAAATAGCCGTCCCGCCCGCCGTCTTTCTGGAAGTTTTGGGGTGACCATGTAAGAAATTCATCGCGCAAATCGCCGAAAACCTTTGATTTTTCGTGAGATTTCGCGATGGTATGTAAATTGCTTTGCCTCGTATATGCACATTAGGGAGTGCCTGTATGAACAATCAAATGCACACTGAATCGGCATTGCGCTCCGGATCAGCCACGGCCGGGCAGGGATCTCATGCAACCAGCGCCCAGGACGCCCTGGCGCGATACCGAGGCAGCGCGCAGGCCTCCGATCTATTGGCCCGCCTATTTCGCCGCTACCCCGGCAGTCTCAATTTGCGCCTGTGGAACGGCACGGCCCTTCGGGTGGGCGCGAATGCCGCGGGCGGTGCAGATTCACCCTTCACCCTGGTTTTCAAGAGTCCTGAGGCCGTCTGGTCTGCGGTGCTGGGACGTGATCCTCTCGCGCTTGCCGATGCCTATTTCAGGGGCGACCTCGACATCGAGGGGGACTTTTTCGCGGCCTTGAGCCTCAAGGATCACCTGGAAGAGCTGCAATTGCCCGCCGCAGAGAAGCTGCGCGCGGCGTTCACGGCGCTGCGCTTGCGAATGATGAACGCGGCTTCGCGTCACTCCGAGGCACTGTTTGCTCCGTCGCACGCGCCCAAGATCAAGGCGCACTCGAAAGCCGAGAATCGCGACGCCATTCATTTCCACTACGACGTCTCGAATGAGTTCTATGCACTGTGGCTGGATCGCGCCATGGTGTATTCGTGCGCGTATTTCGAGACCCCGGACATTGACCTGGACGCGGCTCAACAGGCAAAACTCGAGCACATATGCCGCAAGTTATTGCTCAAGCCGGAAGATAAATTTCTCGACATCGGTTGCGGCTGGGGCGCGCTGGTGATCTATGCGGCGAAACACTACGGCGTGCGCGCGCATGGCGTCACTTTGAGCCCGCAGCAATTGAAAGTGGCGCAGGAGCGAATCGAGCAGGCGGGCCTGACCGATAGGGTGCGCGTCGAACTGCTGGATTATCGCGACTTGCCGGGAGAGTCGGTCTACGACAAGGTCGCCAGCGTGGGCATGTTTGAGCATGTCGGACTGAAAAACCTTCCGGTGTATTTCTCGACGGTGAACCGCTTGCTCAAACCCCGCGGCCTGTTCCTCAATCACGGAATCACGCACGACTCGGAAGGCTGGGAGCGGTCCGTTTCCACCGAATTCATCAATCGCTATGTGTTCCCGGACGGACAGCTCGACACCATCAGCAACATAGAGCGCGTCATGGAGCGCTCGAAGTTCGAGATCGCCGATGTCGAGGCGCTGCGGCCGCACTATGCGATGACCCTGAGACACTGGGTCGCGGGGCTGGAGCGCAATCGATCACGAGCTCTGCAGTACGTCAATGAGTCGACCTATCGCGTATGGCGGCTTTACATGGCGGCCTGCGCGCTGCAATTCGAGTCGGGAGAGATCGGCATCTACCAGGTGTTGGCGAACAAGCGGGCAGCCGGCGTCCCCGACTTGCCGTTGACGCGACGGCATCTGTACAGCTAGTTGACAGTTAGTTAACGGTCTTCCTGCTTCTGCTTGATGGCATGCATGGCTCATACGCGCAAGCGCGCCAGAGTTCTCCGCGCGTTCGTGCGCAAGCGCGACATTTACTGTAGGCAAGCGCTGACACCCGCTCCGCGCATTGCACGACAGACTGCACGGAAGCGATGCGTCACATTAGAATTCCAAGCGGAGAATTATTTATGCGATCTGAATTTGCGTTGGCCGGGGCGACCGCGGTCCTGGTGCTCATGTCGTCAACGGTTCATGCCGCAAACACTGACTGGCCAAGCTACAATCGGACGCTCACCTCCGACCGCTATGCGGGGCTCGAGGCAATTGATAACAAGAATGTGACCGGCCTCAAAGTGCTCTGCACGTTTGATACGGGCGAGCAAGTCTCCTTTCAAACCGGACTCATCCAAGTCGATGGCGCGCTATTCGCGACCACCGAGCGCGATACTTTTTCCATTGACCCCAACAACTGCAAGCAGAATTGGCGCAGCCATGAAGATTTCCCTCCCGGCGAGCTGAAGGTGAACCGCGGGGCCGCCTGGTTCGACCACCGCTTGTTCAGGGGAACTGCGGACGGCAAGGTCATTGCTTACGATGCCAAAAACGGCAAGCGCATGTGGACGACCGTGATCGCGGACCCATCAAAAGGCGAATCGGTGTCCGCGGCGCCGATCGCCTGGGAGGGGCTGGTATTCATCGGCAATGCAGGTGGCGACAATAAAGGCGTGAAAGGTCGAATGTATGCGCTCGATGCCAAGGACGGCCACATCGTGTGGGAGTTCTACCTGGTGCCCAAGGGAGCCGCTGATGTGGCGCGCGGGCCGGCGGCGCCCGATCCCAAATCGCTGAATGCTGCGACCTGGAAGCAAGCCAAGGGATTTCCGATCACGGGCGGGGCTACCTGGACGTCGTACTCGTTGGATCCCAAGACCGGTCTTTTGTTTATCCCCTCAGGCAATCCGGCGCCCGATTTCCTGAAGGAGCCTCGGCAAGGCGAGAATCTATACGCCAGCTCGATCGTGATACTCGACGCCAAAACGGGGGCTTTTCAACGTCATTTCCAACTGGTCAAGCGCGACTTCCATGATTGGGACGTCTCCTCGCCGCCGGTATTGTTCCTCAGCAAAGTCAGCCATCGCATGCTGGCCGAGGCACCCAAGGATGGCCACTTGTATCTGATTGATCTCAACACCGGCAAGGTCGTCTATCGCAAGCCGGTCACGACGGTTGCCAATGCGGAGGCGCCGATGACGGCGCAGGGAACGCGATTTTGCCCCGGCTCCCAGGGTGGAGCGGAGTGGAACGGTCCAGCGTTCGATCCGGCCGACAATCTCATTTTTACCGGCGAAGTTGATTGGTGCACGACGGTGCATGCCGTTGCCGTAAGCGCGCTGGCCGGCGTGCCGGCCGGCAAGCCCTGGAGCGGCGCCACCGAGGGTTTCGGCAAGATGGACGATCCGAAAATGTGGTCGGGCTGGATGACCGCCAGCGACGCCGACACCGGCGAGCGCAAATGGCAATTTCACGCGCCCTTCCCGGTGATGGGGGGAGTGACGCCGACCAACGGCCGATTGGTCCTGTTCGGCGACATGGGCGGGAACCTATACGCCTTGGATTCCGCGAGCGGCAAGAAGCTTTGGTCAAAGGATCTGGGCGGGGCGATCGGCGGCGGCGTGATTACTTATGACACCGGCGCCGGACAGAAGATAGCGGTCGCCGCGGGCATGACCTCGCCCATTTGGCCGACGCCCAAGGTCAACGGCAAGATCGTCATTCTCGGCTTATGAACGCGCGCCGGCGCCCGTGCCCGTGCCCGTGCCCGCGTCCGCGCACCGCAGACGCAGCGAACTCATCTGCTCACCCCACCACAGGCCGATCATTCGGCTGAAGTCTGCGCCCTGTAATCCGTGCCGCGCCGGATGATCGGCCCGCAACGCCGCCAGGCCGCTATGCGTGACGGTCACCAAAGTACCGGATGCCGTGGGTGAAAATTCAACTTCAACTTCCGTTTGCTCATTCGCGGCGAAGTTGGCGTTGCGCCAGGTAAATTTGAGGCAGCGGGGTGGTTCCCAAACTTGGACTCGCCCCACCTCGATGACATGCGGTGTTCCGTCCTGATCGAATGACTCGAACAGTCGACCGCCGACCTGCGGCTCGATGCGCAGCAAGCCGCTGCGCGATGCCGAGTGACGAAATTTTACGCCGCGCCGCCACCATTGATCGATGTCCGCGGTGAAGATGTCGAATGCCAGCGACGGCGCGACCGCAACCGCAACACTGACCCGCGCCCGATCGCCGATCATGCTTTGAGCTTTCCGGTTCGCCGCGGACTCTCAGCGAATGCTTTGAAGGCATGCAACTGCCGCCGCCAGAGATCTTCCACCTGCGCCATCCACTGCTGGACCGGCTCAAAGGCGTTGGGCTGCACGCTGTAAATGCGCACGCGCGCGTCACGCTCGATTCCTTCCTCCCATACCAGGCCGGCTTTGCGCAGCACGCGCAGATGCCGGCTCAAGGCCTGGGGACTCATGTCGACGCATTCCGCCAGCTCGCCCGCGCGCCTGGGTTTCTGCAACAGTATGCGAATCATTTCGCGCCGCGACGCGTCGGACAGTGCGGCGAATGCCGCGCTGAGCTGAAGAGCGGGGGAGTGCTGCTCCATGGAAGCGGGCGCCGCTTTAAGTCGCCGGCGGATTGCGCAGCCGCTGCGTGATCCACCACACATGCCCTTCCGGATCGATGGCGCCATAACTGCGGTCGGCCCAGTAGTCCTGACCGTAATCATGCGTGGCGGGTTCTTCGACTATTTGGGCGCCATGAGCGCGCGCATTCGCGCAGTGCGCGTCGGCGTCATCGACGAAAAACATGATGCTTTGCGTGGTGGCGCCGTTCAACGACTTGGGGCTGCGCATGGTCTGTTTCCAACGGCGCTCCGATTGCGACGTTTCCTGCGCAACCATGATGAGACCTTCTCCATAGGTCAATTCGCTATGCACGATCTGGCCCTGGTCGCCCTCGACCTTCAATCGCACCTCGAAACCGAACGCCTCGCATAGCCATTGGATGGCGGCAACCGCATCCAAGTAGACAACCGCGCTCGACATGCGCGGCCAATCGCTGGGGGTGGGTTTCATCTTTATCTCCTGAAATCAAATATCAACCAATCAAGAGAAGGTTAACGTATACGTTAACTAAAAGCAATGCGCGACGCCAACCATGGACACTAAAGTGGACAGCGCGACGCAGTATCGGGCCGGCAGCGCGGGCAGGCTGCCGCCATTTCTAATTCTTGAGCCGGTACCCGGTCTTGAATATCCAGGCGACCAACCCGAGGCAGATGACGAAAAACCCAACGGTCATCAGCATGCTGATGCCGACGCTGACGTCGGCTGCGCCATAGAAGCTCCAGCGAAAACCGCTGATCAAGTAGACGATGGGATTGAACAGACTGAACACGCGCCAGGCCGGCGGCAGCATGTCGATGGAATAAAAAGCGCCTCCCAAAAAAGTGAGCGGCGTGATGATCAGCATGGGGATGAATTGCAGATGCTCGAAACCCTTGGCCCAGATGCCGATGATGAAACCGAACAAACTGAATGTGCATGCCGTCATCAGCAAGAAAGCCACCATCCACACCGGATGCAAGATCTTGATCGGCACGAACAGCGACGCGGTTGCCAGGATGATCAATCCCAGCACCACCGATTTGGACGCCGCCGCGCCCACATAGGCAATGACGATCTCCACATACGACACCGGCGCCGAGAGCAGTTCGTAAATCGTGCCCGTGAACTTCGGGAAATAGATGCCGAAGGACGCGTTGGACAGACTTTCGGTGAACAGCGCCAGCATGATCAGGCCCGGCACGATGAATGCGCCGTAACTGACCCCGCTGGTCATGGCGAGCCGCGAACCGATTGCCGCGCCGAAAACCACGAAGTACAGCGACGTGGTTATGACCGGAGTCACCAGGCTTTGCACCAAAGTGCGCAAAGCCCGTGCGACTTCGAATTTGTAAATGGCCCAAACACCATGGCGGTTGAACCTGAGAGCTGCGGCCGGCTGGTTCATGTGCGCTCGGTTACCAGATTGACGAAGATGTCTTCGAGTGAACTTTGATGCGTTTGCAGGTCCTTGATGACGATTGACAGCTCGCTCAAGCGCCCGAGCAGCGTGGAAATGTCGACGCTGTCGGCGCTGCCGACCGTGTAGACCATCTCGTTGCCGTCGGCTTTGAGCTCCAGAGCCCAGGATTGCAGTTCCGCGGGGATGCTCTGCAGCGCTTTTTGAAGGTGCAGCGTGAGCTGTTTCTTGCCGAGTTTTTTCATCAGCGCTTTCTTGTCCTCGACCAGCATCAGCGTGCCCTTGTTGATGACGCCGACTCTGTCGGCCATCTCCTCGGCCTCTTCGATATAGTGCGTGGTTAAAATGATCGTCACGCCTTTTTCTCGCAGGCCGCGTACCAGATTCCACATGTCGCGCCGCAATTCAACATCCACGCCGGCGGTCGGCTCGTCCAGAAACAGGATTTGCGGTTCATGAGACAGCGCTTTGGCGATCATGACCCGGCGCTTCATGCCGCCGGACAAGGTCATGATCTTGCTATTGCGCTTATCCAGCAGGGATAAATCGCGCAGCAGCCCCTCGATGAACTTTGGATTGGGCGCGCGGCCGAACAGGCCGCGGCTGAAGGACACTGTGGCCCACACCGTTTCAAATGCATCGGTGCTCAACTCCTGCGGCACCAGACCGATCATGGATCGGGCGGCCCGATAGTCGCGCACGATGTCATGGCCGTCCGCGGTGACGCAGCCGGAACTTGCCGTGACGATGCCGCAGACGATATTGATCAGCGTGGTTTTGCCGGCGCCGTTTGGCCCGAGCAGCGCAAAAATCTCGCCCCTATCGATGTCGAGATCGACGCGCTGCAGGGCTTTAAGGCCTGAAGCGTACGATTTGGTTACGCCTTTGATCGAGATGATGGGTGGCATGCGCCTTAGTGACCGATGCGCTTGACCAGTGCGCGCGTAAACTCAGCCGTGCCGGCGCTCCCGCCCAGGTCGCCGGTTCGGACGTTGTCGAGGTTGAGGGTTTCGTCGATGGCCGTTCGCAAGCGCGCTGCCATGTGCGGCAGGTGACTATGCTCGAGCATCATCGCTGCGGCGAGCAGCAGGGCAATTGGGTTGGCGATGCCCTTGCCGGCGATATCCGGCGCGGAGCCGTGAACCGCTTCGAAAATGGCGGCGTCAGCTCCGATATTGCCGCCGGGCGTCATCCCCAAGCCGCCGACCAATCCGGCAACCAGATCGGAGAGAATGTCGCCGAACAGGTTCGTGGTCACCAAAACGTCGAACTGCCAAGGATTCAAGACCAGCTTCATGGCGCAGGCGTCGATGATGACGGTTTCCAAAATAAACTTGCCCTTGTACTTGCGCTCGTACAGCTCCAGCCCGGTCTCCAGGAAAATTCCCGTTAACGCCTTCATGATGTTGGCTTTGTGGACGATCGCGACTCTCTTTCGGCCCGTCGCAACGGCGTGCTGAAAAGCAAACTCCAGCAGGCGGCGGCTTCCCTGGCGCGTGTTCACGCCCGTGGCCATGGCCACCGCGTGCGGGTCGTCGTCTATCGGGATGTAGAGCTCGTGGCCGATGTACAAGCCCTCGAGATTCTCTCTTACCACCACTAGATCGATATTGTCGAACCGGCCGCCGGGAACCAGCGTTCGAGCGGGGCGCAAATTCGCATAGAGCTTGAACTCCTCCCGCAGGCGAACATTGGAAGATCGATAGCCGCCGCCCGACGGCGTTTCGAGCGGCCCTTTGAGGGCGAGACGGTTGCGCTTGATGCTCTCGATGGTTTTGGGCGGAAGGGGATCGCCCGCCGTTTTCACGCCTTCCAATCCGGCAATCTGCCGGTCCCACTCGAATGGCGCGCCGAGAGCTTCGAGCGCAGCGAGCGTGGCCTCCATAATTTCAGGACCGATCCCGTCTCCGGGTATCAATGTGGCAGGAATCCGTTGCGGCATCGATGGGCTCTTGAGTGATGAAAGCAGCCGCTAGGATACTCGAACTCGCTGATCTAGACTGCGCTGCGCGCCATGGGAGATTCACCCATTACAATCGACGAAGTCATTTCAGCAACTAAAACTTGGGTCGAAAGGTCGGTCATTGGACTGAACCTGTGCCCGTTTGCGGAAAACCCTTACCGCGGCGGCCGCGTGCGCTTGGTTGTCAGCGAGCAACGCACCGCCGCCGGACTGCTGGATGAACTTGGCGCGGAGTTAACCCGTCTCGCCTCAACAGAACCGCTGCAATGTGAAACCACGCTGCTGATTCACCCCTGGGTGTTGACGGATTTCATCGAGTACAACAATTTTCTCGAAGCCTGCGACGCGACGGTCGCCGGGTTGGGTTTGGAAGGCGAGCTGCAAGTGGCCAGTTTTCATCCGCAATACCAATTCTCAGGATCGCAACCCGAGGATATCGAGAACTATACCAACCGCTCGCCTTATCCGATCTTGCACCTGTTGCGCGAGGCCAGTGTGGAGCGCGCGGTTGCTGCCGTCGGCAACACGGAGGAGATCTACCTGAGGAACATGCGGACGCTGCGATCCTTGGGCCATGAGGGTTGGCGGCGCTTATGGCGCGACTAGCAGCCAGGCCTATGGCTGCAGCGATTTGCTCATGGGGATGAATTCAATGATTTCGCCGGCCCCGACATCGAACTCAACTTGCGGGCTGCCGACATACCCCCTCGCGGCATAGAGCTTGACGCCCGGAAGCGTCGCCATGAGTTCAACGCGGGCGAATCCGCGCGCCCGTGCTTGCCGCTCGCAATGCACGAGCAGAAGGGAGCCGATGCCGCGGCGGGCGAGAGCGGGGTCGACGAAGAAGGCGCGGATCTTGGCCGGCTGAGTCGCGGGGTCGAGGGTGGTTGAATCACGCCCGGCACGGGCGTCGCCGCCGAACAGCGTCGATCGGAAGCTCCAGCCGCCGCAGCCTACGATCCGGCCGCCATCCTCGACCACGAAATATGTCTCGTCGGCCAACAATTGGGTATCGACCCCGAAGGCGCCGCGCAATGCCCCTTCGATCTGCGCCGCCCGGTAGTCCTCGGTGCTCAAGCCCCGGGCAGAGCGGGCGATCAGCTCATTGAGGGCCGGGATATCGGCAAACACGGCTTTACGCAGGGCAAGGGTCATTAAGTTGAAAGTGTAGCGCGTCGCCGAGTCATGTTAATCTTCCAATCACAAAGATTCAGGGAGGATCGACGTGTATACAAGACCAAATGCGCCAGGCAGCATCGGTGGGGTGCTCGACGACGGGCTGAAGCTGTGGCTGGAGAGTCTGTCCAAGACCTGGCCGTTGGCGTTGATTGCACAATTGCTATACGCGATCCCGCTGGTCATGTTGCGCGTACAGCTCAAAGACATGCCGGTTGCTCTGGGTTCGAACGCCCTTACCGCGGCCAACGCGGCTAACGCGCAACTCTTCTTGGCGCTTTTCAAATCGCCGGTCCTGATACTGACCTACCTAGCAACGATTTTGATTGCTGTCGTGTGCTACACGGCCATCGTCACTCGAATAGAGGGCGTTTCGACGAACAGCGCTCCGTCGCTGCAAGCCTCCTTGGCGTCTGGATTTCGCTTGTTGCCGCGCGTCCTGCTGCAGCTGTTGGTGTTCTTTTTGTCCGCGATCGTGATTACCGTGGCGTTGGGGATCATCGCAGGCATCGTCGGCGGCATCGCGGGTGGCACAAGATTTGCAGTCATGCCGATCATTGCATTTACGTTCGTGTTTTTGTTCGCGTTTTTTCTGTTGGGGCGGATTTTTCTGTCGTTTTTTGCACTGGTGGTCGATGACGCGGGAGCGATTGCGTCCATCAAGGAGAGCTGGACGCTCACGCGAGGCTGCTGGTGGCGATGCTCGGCGATACTTGTTGTGTTGGTGATCATTGGCATCGTATTTACGCTTGTCATTGCCTTCGCCAACGGACTCGTTGTGGTCTCGCTGGGCGCGGCCAGCGTGGCCGCGACGGTACTGACGCAACTGGTGGGCGTTGTCTCGAACGCATTCCTCGGATCCCTCTACCCCGCGGTCCTGATAGCTATTTTTCACGACCTCAAGTTGCGCAAACAAGGCGGGGACTTGGCCGGTCGGGTGAATGCACTAGCTTCTCAGTGAGATCTTTTGGCAGCGCGCGAATGCGGCTCGCCCTGACGCTTACAGGCCTCTTCGCGTCGGCCGCGCTGGCCGCGGCGCCGCTCGACGTGGTGCGCGAATGCGCAGCGGCCGCCTCACCGAGCGTGTCCGGTCTCAAGAATCTCAACGCAGTGTGTCCGCAGCTCGACGCAGCACTGACCGCGCTTGGGCTGAACGAAATTCTCTACGACGGCTGGCAGGAGAAAGTAACCGCCCACGCGCTGCAAGATGCGGCCGTTTTGGCGGAGCGCTATTCAGAATCGAAGCCGCGGAGATCGCTCGATCAGGGCGTTCTGCGCGGAATTCTGGGATCTTATAAAACCCAGCCGGAGCCGCCGCACTCGTGGTGGCGCGCTCTCGAAGACTGGTTCAAGCGATGGCTCGCTCACAGCAACTCCTCGCTGGCGAACTGGCTAAATCGACTCTGGGACCGTTGGCTGTCGCACGCCGAGGTGTCGCCCAGCTTTCTGAAGGTATTCATGTATGGATTGACGGCGCTGGCCGTATCTGCGGCGATCGTGGTGATCATTCGCGAACTCAAAGCTGCCGGCATGACGCGGCGACTCGGCAGTGCTGCAAGAGCACGGCGTGCCCGGGGCGGGGGTCATCATCCGGCTGCCGGCGTGGAAGCTGCGTCGGCGATGAGCAGCGTCGCTGAGCTGCTGCACGCGCTGGTTCAAGGATTGCTGCAATCCGGCCGCCTCAAAGCGGAACGCAGCTTGACGCATCGCGAACTCATCGTCCGCAGCACTTTTGACAACGAAGCGCAGCGGATCGTGTTCGCCGGAGTGGCGCGCACTGCTGAGTCGCTGCTGTATGGCTCGCAAGATGCGGCGCCGGAAGTGCTGGAGCAGGTGACGCGCCAGGGCCGGGCTCTTCTGCTGCAACTATCCAATTCGATCAGCCCGCCTTGAAGGAGCGGCTCGTCACACTGGGTTTGGCGATCGCCGCGTTGCTCCTATGCTACGCATTGTTCCTGCCAAAACCCGCCGCCGAGACATCGGCGCCATCAAGACCATTGAGCACGGAGTCCGGTCCCGCGGGCTATGAGGCGGCGTGGCGCTGGCTCGAGGCCGAACACGTTCCGGTCATGGCCCTGCACGATAGGTTCGATCGACTGATCGGCGGCGGGCGGTCGCTGCTTCGAACGGGGAATGTTCTATTGACGACGTTGCCGCACAAGGTGCCGGTGCGGTCCGAGGAAGCCTCGGATTTGGATGCCTGGATTGAGCGCGGCAATACCTTGGTGGTTGCCGCTGCGCTCGACGACACGCCGGAATGGGCGCTGCAGAATAGTGCGAGATTGTTCAAAGATATCGGCCGATTGACACGCCTGAATTTTGAAGCAACGGATGAGGAGAAGGTCGACAAGGCATCACGTCCCAAGAAACTCCTGAAGTCCGCAATGAGCGCGCTGTCGCAGCCGCGCACCATCGTCATCGAGCCGCGCGGCGAGCACCCGCTGATGGAGGGTGTTCATGCCTTGAGCGTAATCTCCGATCTGCCTGCGTCGCGCTGGCGCGCGACCCCCATGGATAGCTCCGGCATTCTCCAGGTTGCCAGGATGACGGATGGCGGCGCCGGCGCTATTTGGGTGAAGCGCCAGGAAAAAGGCCAGGTCATTACGCTTGCCGTGGCCGGCTTATTCAGCAATCGGGACATTGGTGCTGCGGACAACGCCGCACTGCTGGCGAACCTCATCGCGTGGTCCTTGAAGCCGGGTGGAACCGTGATATTCGATGATGTTCATCAGGGCGCCGCCGGCTACTACGATGCCAAGGCGTTCTATGCCGACCCGCGGTTGCATAGAACCATCGGTTGGCTGGTGCTGTTGTGGTTCATATTCGTTCTCGGCATTCAACGACTGAACGCTCGCCCTGGCGATTGGCGTCCCGCGGACGTAACAGCCTTCCTCGGTAGGAGCGGCGAATTCCTGGCCTCGAGTGTGGCGCCGGCAACCGCAGGCACCCGCTTGCTGGCGAATTTTTTCAACTCGATTCGCCGCCGCTTGGGACTGCCGGAGGATGGCGCTCCTACGTGGGAATGGCTGTCCTCGCAGGCTGCCGTCGCCACGGGCGACGTGACCGAACTGCGGGAGCTGCACGACCGCATCCAGGCCGGCCGGCGCTTCAATCTGCCGAGGCTGCAAAATCTATTGATTCAATTGCGAGGAAAAATTACATGAGTACGGCCTTGGAAGACTTGGAGCGGCGTCTGCAAGAGGCATTGGGCATGACGGTCATCGGACTAAAGCCCATCATTCGGGCCTTGACCATTGCAGTGGTCGCTCGCGGACACGTCCTGTTGCAGGGTCCACCCGGCCTCGGCAAGACGCTTCTCTCCAAATCTTTGGCGGCCGGATTGGGCGGCACCTTTCGTCGAGTGCAGGGCACGGCTGATTTGATGCCTTCCGATATCATCGGTGTGCATGTTTTCGACACGGCGAAGCGGGAGTTTGAATTTCGCCCCGGCCCGCTGTTCGCCGATGTCTTGCTCGTCGATGAAATCAATCGCGCCAGTCCCAAAACCCAATCTGCGCTTCTCGAGGCAATGGAGGAGCGGCAGGTAACGGTGGAGCGCAAAACATACCTGCTTCCCGCACAATTCTTGGTGATTGCCACGCAGAATCCCGGCGATTTCGAAGGAACATATCCGTTACCCGAATCGCAGCTGGATCGGTTCATGCTGCGCATCGATATGACTTATCCATCCCGCGAAGACGAACAAATGATTCTCGCGCGTTATGCGAGCTTGAGCGTTGCCGAACAAAATTTCCCGTTCGTCGTATCGCAGTCCGTTCTCGATTCGGTTAGGGCGGAGGTCGACCAGGTGCACGTGGCTCCGGAGCTGCTCGCCTATATTCTGGAATTGGCGCAAGCGTCGCGGCAACATTCCCACCTGACGTTGGGGCTCTCGACGCGCGGCTCGCTGGCCGTGCTGCGAGCCGCGCGCATTGCGGCCGCGCTGCGCGGCGGGACTTTTGTCACGCCGGATGATGTCAAGGAAATGGTGCCGTCGGTCATCTCGCATAGGTTGGTGCTGGCGCCCGAAGCGATGCTCGAAGGGCTCACGACTCAAACCCTGGTGCAGCGCATTCTCGATCAGGTTCCGGTACCTCGATGAGAGGCGCGAGTTTGAGGCTCAATGCCTTCGTGCTCATTCTATTGACCGTTGCCGTTGCGATTGCGGGCGATTGGAGCGGCGGACAAATATTGGCAGGACTGTGGCATTTGCCCGCGGCTATGTTGCTGTTGGGACTGGCGTATGAGTCTTGGATACTGTCCCGGAGCGGATTGGCGTTCGCGCTCGACGCGCCCGAGCGCTTGTTCTTAGGCCGCGGCAGCGCATTTCGTTTTGTTTGCAGTCACGGACTGAAACGCACTTTGACTCTCGAGGCCGCACCGATTGCACCGCAGTTCCTTGACGTCGAGGCTCACATTGAGCGGTTGACTGTCCGGGCAGGGGAGCGCGCCACCATCCAACGACGTGTGACGACCAGCCGGTTGGGTGCTTATGAATGGCCGGCGTTGAGAACTCGAACGGCGGGGCCTTTGGGACTTGCATGGTGGCCAAGAGAGGTGCCCTGCACTGGGCACATTCAGGTAGTGCCGGATCTGTTTCGCACACACGCCGAAGTGAAGAGCGTTGCGGCACTTGGATCTTCCGCCGGCGTCGACATCGGCGCGGGTGCCGAGGTCTTGCGATTGCGAGACTATCGCGCGGGCGACCCACCGCGCATCATCGACTGGAAAGCCACGGTGCGCGCCGATCGATTGATCAGCCGCGAGTATTCGCAGGACAACGGTCTGCAGATCGTCATCGTCGTCGATGCGGGCCGCTCCAGCGCACTTCGATCCGGCGCGCTCGACCGTTTTGGCCACTACGTCAATATCGCGGCCCGCCTGGCGCAGTTCGCCGCCGAGCGGGAGGATCTGGTGGGGCTGGTGGTGTATGCGGACCGGCCGTTGGCGGCGATGGCTCCCGCTCGCGGCGCGAGCGCCGTGGCCCGGCTGCGGGCGCTGCTCGCGGTCTCGCGCGTGGAACGCACGGAATCCAATCCCTTGTATGCGGCCACCCGGGTGAGATCGCTCGTGCGTCACCGCAGCCTTGTTGTCATGCTCACCGATATCGATGACGCATCAGCCCAGAGCCAGCTGGCTCAAGCAGTGCGTTTCTTACTGCCCAAGCACTTGCCATTCATCGCAGGATTATCCAGCGCGGCAGCGGAATCGATGGCGCAGGCGCCGGCGCATCAGTGGCTCGATCCCTACCGCTCGCTGGCTGCCCAGGAATACTGCATTGGCCTGGAACGCAAGGTTCGGGCATTGAAAGCGCTCGGCGCGCCTGCCCTGGTCGCCAAACCGGAGCAACTCGAGCACGCTGTGTTTGCGGCCTATGCCGATTTCCGGCGTCGACGCCGGGCCTAGTCGATTTTCTTCGCGAACAATCGGCCGCTCATCAGCGCCCACATGATCAGCCAATAACCGACGCCTATCGTGATTCGGCTCGCCATGGGAAATCGGTTGTCGGGGGATATGAAGCCTTCGATGAAACCACAGCCGACCAAAAGGACGGCACAAAATTGCAGCACCGGTGCGACGCGGTGCGCGCACGCTTGAAACGAATCCCGCCTGGAGTCGAGCGTGGGACGAATGATGGACTCGCCGAGCGCGACCCCGGTGGCGCCCGCGATGCATATCACCGATAACTCGACCGGGCCGTGCGCGATGATGAACTCGAATAAAGCGCGCGCCAACCCATGTTGGTGAACGAATGCAAATGCGGCACCCAGCATCAGGCCATTCATGGCGATCAGATACAGCGTTCCGAGGCCTAAGAATATTCCGGCGCAAAATGCCAGTACGCTGACGACGATGTTGTTTGCCAGAATACCGACGGACAGAACGGACGAGGGCATGATGTTGATCATTCCTTCCGTCCAAAGGTGACCTTGTTCGACCTGCTCGATCATATTCTCGCTCGCGAAGATGCTGATCAGGGTGGGGAAGGTCGCGACCAGCCACCAGCCGGCAAAAGCACTGACGCCCATGAGCATCGCCATACCTAGAATGCGCGCCCGCAATTCGCGCGTCGCGTTGGGGATGTCGAAGGCCAGCAGGGCGCGCACCGCCGCGAGCCCGCCGCGAGGCCGGCGATTGATCAAAACGTGGAGTTGGCGATACAGGGCTTCGAGTCCTGCCGTCGTGCGGGTATTCGGTGCGACGCGCCGCGCAGTCGCCAAGTCCCGAGCGAGGCCGCGGTAGGCCTCCACCGCGCCTAACGCCTCGTCAACGGTTGCGTGGCGCTGTGAACGCAGCAACTCGACATCTTGGACCATCGCTCGCCAGGCACCGGCGCGCGCGATGAGCCACTGGCGAATATCAGTCGCGTCAGCCATGGTTGAGCGCCTCGCCCGAACCAAGATGCGCCTGCAGCATGGCCCGCAAATTGATGTCGCTCATTTGCGCGAGGGCATTGGAATCTTCGCCGGGATTGAGCCGTACCAGGAGCGAGCGTGCGATCTGGCCGCGATTGCCTGCTTCGAGCGAGTCCCAGCGCTCCAATACCTGATCTACAAGTTCCAAGGCTTCAAGGGATAGCCTCGAACCAGCCGCCAGCCTCTCCATGCGCAGCAACGATTGTTCCGCGGCCGCGTTGTCCAATACCAGCAAGGTGCCCGCAGCCATATCGCCGATGCGCACGCGCTGCGCAGTCAAAAAGCAGGTCGTAAGCCCCACCAAGTAGGTTGCGGGCAGGCTATCGATCAGGCGAAACAAGTTGCGCAGCAGCAGCGCGGCCGTGCTCGGGGGGCCGCCATCGCGGCTGAGAATCCGCACACCCGCCATGCGCTTACCCGGAGTGCGTCCATGCATGGCGATTTCTAGAACCGGGTGGTACAGGAAATAGATGATCGATGCCGGCAACACACTCCAAAGAGCGCCTGCCGTTTTCAGCTGGAGCGGCACGTTGAACAGATAGTAGGCGGCCAGCAGCCAGGCGCAGGCGATCAGCAGCCGAATATGCCAGTCGATCACGAAGGCATAGCTGCGGGTTCCAGGACCGGCGATGCTGAGCGTCAGGTCGACCCCGGTGACGCTGTGTACCGTTAATTGATCGTCTGTCATGGTGAAAGGCGAGGCGGCGTTATTCCGGCGCGCGTTGCGCGGTGGGGTTTCGAGAATCGCGTCCATAGTAGTCGGGATAATCGCTGCTCAAGCCTTTGAACCGCCGGTGAACCCACAAATACTGCTCGGGCACCAGGCGAATCTGTGCCTCCAGCAGCCGGTTGTAGCGCTCAACGTCCTCTACCGGATCGACGCCCGGGAAATTCTCGAAGGCCGGCCCGATGACCACGCGGTAGCCGGCATTGCCGGGCAGCCGCTCCCCAAAATAGGTCATCACGGCGGCGCCGGATATGCGCGCCAGCCGTGAGGTGGCCGGGTTGCTGGCAGCGGGGATGCCGAAGAAATTGACCATTGCCGCACCCTTGTTGCGGTAACTCTGGTCGGGCGCAAACCACACGGCTTCGTTGTTTTTGAGGGCCCGAACCATGCTCCGAATATCGTCCTTCGGGATCGGATGTCCATGCCGGCAGAAGCTCGAGAACATAATGTGCGACAAAAGCGCGTTCTTCATGGGGCGGTACACCACATTCAGGGGCACCACCGTACCCAATATGCGGGTGGAGATTTCGATCGTGGTGAAGTGCCCTCCCACCAAAATGGCGCCCCGCCCCCTGGCAAGGGCCGCCTGCAGGTGCTCGAGACCCTGCACGTCCGCGAGTTGATTCAGGCGCTTATCGCTGCTCCACCAGGTATCGGCCGTCTCGCACAAGGCCATCCCTAAGCTTCGGCAGTGCTGATTGAGCAATTCCTCGCGCTCGCTGTCGGACAGTTCGGGCAGGCAAAGTGCGATGTTTCGGCGCGCGATGCGCAGGTAGCTCAAGGGGAGGCGCCGCAGCAGCATGCCGATCGCGCTGCCCACCTGTCTTTGTGCGGGGTAGGGCAAGCGCTCTGCGGCACGCATCATCGCCAAACCTACCCAGGTGAACCAGTACTTGGGCAGAAAGAAGGCTAAGGGCATCCGATGCGGTCTTTAATGGAGTGATTGCGGCGTCGCGCGACAGCCATAGAGAATAGCCGCCTTGAGTCGAGGTTACCAGGATTGCTGCGACGCAGCATCATTGGTCTTAAGGAGGAATATTCGTACTTATCAGTAAATTGCTGTAATATTCGCGCCGGTTCGTGATTTCTACTTGGTTCGTTTCTGGTCACCGCGCCGCTCCGGCGTCACCTTGGCCACAACCCACAAAGCAGGTTTCTTCGATCCAGGTGGCTGGCATTCCGCTTAAAGGTTTCTCAACGTAGGCACGCGTGACCGGCCGATAGTTTCTTTTGTAGTAGGTATTCTTCACATGACGAAAATGTATGTTGGCAATCTCCCGTTCTCAATGGACGAATCCGCAGTGCGCGCGCTGTTCGAAAAGCATGGCGCGGTACAGTCGGTGGCGTTGATCAATGATCGCGACACCGGTCGGCCCCGCGGCTTCGGCTTCGTTGAAATGGCCAGCGCAGACGCTGCGCGCGCTATGCAGGCCTTGAATGGCCACGACGTCGACGGGCGAGCGCTGAAAGTTAATGAGGCGCAGGAGCGCACCGGCGGCGGTGGTGGCGGTGGTGGTGGTGGCGGCGGCGGATCGCGCGGTCCGAAGCGCTGGTAACAGTGCTTTAAGATTTAGACGATTCCTTAAGGCCGCTGCAATGCGGCCTTAAGTTTTTTGAAGTCGGGGTAAATGCGCGATCAGGGTTTACGCCTGAGGTCGCATTGCCTATAATCGCGGCCCTCGGCGGGGGGCTGGATTTAGCTTTGCGGCCTAAGAACCCTCAAGGTTCCAACGGCCCGAAAGTTCCGCGAGGATTTGGTTTGGCCCCTTTTAGGGGCTTTTTCGTAGCTGATGTAAGGGGGCCGATGGTCCCCTTTTTTGTTTTTGTGTTGGGACCTTAAGAATGCGTGACGCCCTGATGCGCTTGTTAGAGCCGCCGATCGAGGCGCTTGGATTTGAGTTGGTGGAGATCGAGTTTGCGCGCGAAGGGCGCGGCGGGATCTTGCGGATATTCATCGATCGGCCGAAGTCAGGTGGCGCCGTCACCGTGGATGATTGCGCCAGCGTAAGCGATGCGGTCAGCCAAGTGCTCGAGACTCAGGATCCGATCAAGGGGCATTACACGCTGGAGGTCTCCTCGCCGGGATTTGATCGGATCCTGCGCACGCGCGCGCACTTCGAGCGGTTCATTGGGCAGCGGATTTTTGCAGAATTGAAGCTGCCGTTGGACGGGCGGCGGCGTTTTGCAGGGGTATTGAAGTCGGTGGATTCCGACACGATTGTAGTGGAAGTCGACGGCAAGGCGCATAGCCTGCCGCTCGATCGAATTCAGAAGGCGCGATTGCGGCCGGAGTGAGTAGGAGTCTTAGGCTTATGAACAAAGAAATTTTGATGGCCGTCGATGCGGTCTCCAACGAAAAGGGCGTCGATAAGGAGATTATATTCGACGCGCTCGAAGCCGCGCTCGCGTCCGCGACTCGCAAGAAGCATGGCGAGGAGTTGGATGTTCGCGTGGCGATCAACCGCAAGACCGGCGGCTACGATACCTTTCGCCGTTGGAAGGTGTTCGCGGACGACTCCACCGAGCTCGAAACGCCGGAGCGCGAGCTGCGATTGGACGACGCCCGCGATCTCGACAAGGACGTTGAGCCGGGCGGCTTTGTCGAGGAACCGATGGAGTCGGTTCCTTTCGGGCGAATTCTCGCGCAGACCGCCAAGCAGGTCATCGTGCAGAAGGTTCGCGAGGCCGAACGCGCGCAGGTGGTCGATGCGTACAAGGATCGCGCCGGAACTTTGGTGAGCGGCATCGTCAAGCGCGTCGATCGTAACGGCGTCTATGTTGACCTCGGCGCCAATGCCGAGGGGTTCATCGCCCGCGAAGAAATGATCCCGCGCGAACCGGTGCGTTCCCAGGATCGCATCAAAGCTTATTTGAAAGAGGTGCGTACGGAGCCGCGCGGACCGCAGCTGTTCCTGTCGCGCACGGCGCCTGAGTTCTTGATCGAATTGTTCAAACTGGAAGTACCGGAAGTCGGCCAGGGCCTCATCAACATTCTGGCGGCGGCCCGCGACGCGGGCGTACGCGCGAAAATCGCGGTGCGCAGCAATGATCCGCGCGTCGATCCGGTGGGAGCCTGCGTCGGCATGCGCGGCTCGCGCGTGCAGGCGGTATCCAATGAAATCGCCGGCGAACGCGTCGACATCATTCCGTTCGACGACAACAACGCCCAGTTCGTCATCAATGCCATGGCGCCTGCCGAGGTGACCTCGATCGTCGTCGATGAGGATTCGCATTCCATGGACATCGCGGTTTCGGAGGACAAGCTCTCGCAAGCCATCGGCCGAGGCGGCCAGAACATCCGGTTGGCGAGCGAATTGACGGGCTGGGAATTGAACGTCATGAGCGAATCGCAGGCCGAGGCGAAGAGCGAGACGGAGTCCTTGGCGCTGCGCGAGACCTTCATGAAGCAGCTCGATGTCGATGCGGACGTCGCGAGTATTCTGGTGCAGGAGGGTTTTTCGACCATCGAAGAGATTGCCTATGTGCCGGCCAGCGAATTGAACGGCATCGAGGAGTTCGACGAGGAGATCGTCAAGGAACTGCGCACCCGGGCGCGCGATGTGCTGCTGACTCAGGCAATCGCCAGCGAGGAATCGATGGATGGCGCCAACCCTGAGCCCGATTTGATCGAGATCACCGGCGAGCCCCTGGGGAAGACGTTGGCCCGCAAGGGGATCCGCACGCGGGATGATTTGGCGGACTTGGCCGTCGATGAACTGGTCGAGATGGGCAGCGTCGATGAGAAGAAAGCCGGCGAACTGATCATGAATGCCCGCAAGCACTGGTTCGCGGAAGAAGCTAAGGTTTAGGAGCAAGTATGGCAGATGTAACCGTCGCTCAATTCGCTGAGGTGCTGAAGGTTCCGGTCGATCGGCTGCTGCAGCAGCTCGATCAGGCCGGCATCAAAGTCGACGGCGCTGAAGACATGATCAGCGAGGACGCCAAGCATGAGCTGTTGACGCATCTGCGCCGCAGCCATGGCCACGATGAGTCGCAGGGCGACGCGGCTCCGCGAAAAATTACCCTGCGCCGCAAATCGCAATCGGAGCTGAAGCTCGCGAGCCCCCAAGGGCGCGCGCGCACGGTGAATGTCGAGGTGCGCAGCAAGCGGACTTATGTGAAGCGCGAAGTGCTGGAAGATCAGGCTCGCCATCAGCAAGAAGAGATCGACAAGCAGCGCGAGACTGAGGAGCAGGCCAAGGCCGCGCTCGAGCGCGCCGAGTCCGAACGGCTCGAGAAGGAGCGCCTCGACCGCGAGCGTCAAGAGGAAGAGAGCCGGCGGCGCAGCGACGAAGAGAATCGCAAGCGCACCGCCGAGGAAGAAGCGCGCCGCGTCGCCGAGGTTCAGGCCCGCGAGGTCGCGGAGCGGGAACGCAAGTCGGCCGCGGCGAAGCCCGGCAAGGCCGTGCGGGAAGTCGTGGATGACAAGGCGACGCGCTACGGACGCCAGGAGCTGCACATCGTCGGCGATGTGAGCTCGCGGCATAAGAAGAAGAAATCCCGGGACGGGCGCCGCCGCTCCGTCGGAGGGGATACGGACACCAAGCATGGATTCGAGATGCCGACGGCCCGCGTGGTGCGCGAGGTGGCGATCGGCGAGGCCATGACGGTCGGCGAGCTGGCTCAAAAAATGGCGGTCAAGGCCACTGAAGTCATCAAGGTCATGATGAACATGGGCGTGATGGCGACGATCAATCAGATGATCGAGCAGGACACGGCGGTGCTGGTGGTGGAGGAGATGGGCCACACGGCGGTGCTGCGCAAAGAAAATATCATCGAGGATGATCTGCAAGGCGAGACGGATTCCTCGCTCGAAGTATTGCCGCGTCCGCCGGTCGTGACGGTCATGGGGCACGTCGATCACGGCAAGACGTCGTTGCTCGACTATATCCGGCGCAGCAAAGTGGCGGCGGGCGAGGCGGGCGGCATCACCCAGCATATCGGCGCCTATCATGTCGAAACAGCCAAGGGCATGGTGACCTTTCTCGATACGCCCGGCCATGCGGCGTTCACCTCGATGCGAGCGCGCGGCGCACAGGTCACGGATATCGTGATTTTGGTGGTGGGTGCGGATGACGGCGTCATGCCGCAGACGGTCGAAGCGATTCAACACGCGCAGGCGGCGAAAGTACCCATCGTCGTGGCGCTCAATAAGATGGACAAGCCTGAAGCCGATGCTGAAAAGGTCAAGCAGGAATTGACCAAGTACGGCGTCATTCCCGAAGAGTGGGGCGGCGAGAATATTTTCGTGCCGGTCTCGGCGCGAACCGGGCAAGGCGTCGATCAGCTGCTCGATAGCATATTGCTGCAGGCCGAAGTGCTGGAACTGAAGGCGCCGACCGCGGGCCTGGCCGCCGGCTATGTCATCGAATCAAGTCTTGAGAAAGGCCGCGGCGCGGTTGCGACCGTGCTGGTGCTGCGCGGAACGTTGAAATTAGGCGATCCGCTGCTCATCGGCCAGGAATTCGGACGTGTGCGCGCGCTGTTCGATGAGGCTGGGCATCCAGTCGAGGCCGCCGGACCTTCCACTCCCGTGGTGGTGCTGGGGTTGTCCGGCGCGCCGAATGCCGGCGATGAGTTGTTGGTGGTTGAGAGCGAGCGCAAGGCCCGCGAAGTGGCCATGCACCGGCAATCGAAATCGCGCGATGTCAAGCTTGCGGCGAAAGCGACCAACATGCAGGACGTGTTTTCCACCATGGGTGAGAACAAGGCCGACTTGGTGCAGCTGTTGGTGAAGGCCGATGTGCAGGGCAGCGCCGAAGCGCTGCGCGATTCGCTCAACGGCTTGTCGACCGGCGAGGTGGCGGTCAATATCGTGGCCTCCGGCGTGGGCGGCCTCACCGAGTCCGACGTGACTTTGGCGGCAGCCTCGAAGGCTCGCATCATCGCCTTCAATGTGCGCGGCGATGCGGCTGCACGCGCGGCCATCAAGGAGCATGGCGTCGACGTCCGCTACTACAGCATCATTTACGAAGCCATCGATGACATCAGAGCGGTGCTGACGGGCATGTTGTCGCCGGAGGTCAAGGAACAGATCGTCGGGCTTGCCGAAGTACGCAGCGTGTTCCGCTCCAGCAAGTTCGGTACGGTCGCGGGATGCATGGTGATCGACGGCTACGTTCGCCGCAACTTCCCCATTCGCGTGCTGCGCAACAACGTGGTGATCTTCGAGGGCGCTTTGGAATCCCTCAAGCGCTTCAAGGACGACGTCAACGAGGTACGCGCGGGAACCGAGTGCGGCATCGGCGTGAAGAATTACAACGATGTGCAGGAAGGCGATCAGATCGAGTGCTACTCACGAGTCGAAGTTGCCAGAACTCTTTAAACCAATATCGGACGGGGTCGCTTCGACCCCGTTAAGAGTGGCGCATGGCGCCTAAACAAGACAATCCACGGGCCAAGCGGCTCGGCGAGCAGATCCAGCGCGAGCTGACCGAGCTGCTGCGCCGCGACGTCAAGGACGAGCGCATCGGCAACGTCACCATCACGGCCGTCAACGTCACGGGCGATTTACGCACGGCGCGTGTTTACTACTTGGTATTCGGCAAGGATGGCCCGGACCCGAAGGTGCAGCAGGGATTGACCAGCGCGGCCGGCTTCTTGCGCAATGCCTTGTCGAAGTCGCTGATGATTCGCTACACGCCCACGTTGACCTTCGAACTCGATACCTCCATCGAGCACGGCGTGCGGTTGACGCAGCTGATCGACTCGCTGAAGAAACCGGCCCCCGGCGAGGCTGCGGAATCCGGCGGCGATACCGCTCACGACCACATCATCGATGAGGGCTGAGTTTCAGTGCCCCTCGACATTCACGGGATTTTGCTGCTCGATAAGCCCTTGGGCTTGAGTTCCGCCGGCGCCGTTGCACGCGTCAAACATTTGTTCAATGCGCGTAAGGCCGGACACACCGGGTCGCTGGATCCGCTGGCGTCGGGGTTGTTGCCGATTTGCTTCGGCGAAGCCACCAAGTTCGGTGCGCAATTGTTGGAGGCAGACAAGACCTACCGCGTGACGGTGCGTCTCGGCGAACGCACGGCCAGTGCGGATCGCGAATCCGACGTGATCGAGACGCGCGCACTGCCCGGCTTTTCGCGAGAACAGCTGCAGCACGCACTGGCCGTGTTTCCACGCGATTACAGCCAGGTCCCGCCCATGCATTCCGCCCTGAAACAGGACGGCAAACCCTTGTATGAATATGCGCGCGCCGGCATTACACGGGAGCGTGCCCCGCGGGCCATCACCATTCATGATCTGCAACTGCTCGACTGGCAGGCGCCGGATCTGTCCTTCGACGTGCGCTGCACGAAAGGCGCCTATATCCGCGTGCTGGCCGAGGATTTGGCGGCGCAGTTGGGGACCATTGGTCATTTGGCCGCCTTGCGCCGTATCGCCGTGGCACCGTTTGCCGCTGAGCGGCAGTGGTCTTTCGAAACATTGGAATCCCTGTCCGTGATGCAGCGCCACGAGGCCCTGCTGCCGGTGGACGCCGCCCTGGGCGCCTGCCGGCGATTTGACCTCCCGGTCGGCGGAGTCAGCGCGTTTCGCCAGGGCCAGACCGTCAGTCTTGTAGGGGAATCCCCCGGACTGCCCGGTACGGTGCGTATCTACGCGGCAGGCCTGGGATTTCTGGGTTTGGGGGAGATTGAGGCGGCCGGATTGCTCAAGCCGCTGCGCCTGATCTCATCGGCCGCGAATCGTGCTTGAGGGCAGGTGCCCCGACGCGTACAATGCGCGGCTTCTTAAAAGGTCCTAAGTTATTGATTGAGGGTTTGATTTCAATGCCACTTACTCGTGAAGAAAAGACGGGCGTCGTCGGTAAATTTCAGCGCAGCGCGCAAGACACCGGCTCCCCCGAAGTTCAAATTGCCTTGTTGTCCGAGCGCATTAACGGCTTGAGCCAGCATTTCACCACGCACAAAGCCGACCATGCATCGCGTCGCGGACTGCTCAAGATGGTCAATCAGCGCCGCAAGCTGCTCGACTATCTGAAGAGCAGAACTCCCGACAAGTACACGCAATTGGTCGAACGCTTAGGGTTACGCCGCTAACAGGCGCCGCTGCAGGTGCGCATTTAGCGCCTGCGTCTTTCATTTCGGATTACGCAAAGGGGCTCTAAGTGAGCGCTATCAAAAAAAGTTTTAAATATGGGGATCACACGGTAACCATCGAGACCGGCGAACTCGCCCGTCAGGCCGATGGTGCCGTACTCGTGACCATGAGCGAGACGGTGGTTCTAGTCACCGCGGTCGGCCTGAAAAAGGCCACCCCGGGGCGCGATTTCTTTCCTCTGACCGTGAATTACATCGAAAAAACCTATGCAGCGGGACGCATTCCCGGCGGTTTCTTCAAGCGCGAGGGACGTCCTACTGAAAAGGAGACTCTGACTTCGCGTCTGATTGATCGGCCGATTCGCCCGCTGTTTCCGGAAGGGTTCATCAACGACGTGCAAGTCGTGGCTCAAGTCATTTCCGTCAACAGCGAAATTGATCCTGATATTGCCTCGCTTCTCGGCGCGTCCGCGGCGCTGGCCATTTCCGGCATGCCATTTCTCGGCCCCATCGGCGGCGCCCGCGTCGGCTATGTCGATGGCAAGTACATTCTGAATCCCACGACCACCCAACTCGCCACGTCGCAGCTCGATCTGGTGGTAGCCGGCACCGCGGAAGGCGTGCTGATGGTGGAGTCCGAAGCCGCCGGCCTCAACGAAGAAGTCATGCTAGGTGCGGTAACGTTCGGTCACGAACAGATGCAGATCGCCATCAAGGCCATCAACGAACTCGCCGCCGAAGCGGGCAAGCCGAAGTGGTCATGGGTCGCACCGGAGCCGAACAAGGAATTGCAGTCCGCGGTCAGCGGATTCGCGGAGACGGCCGTTGCCGCCGCGTACACGCTCACCGAAAAGATGCAGCGCTACGCCAAGATCAAGGAGATCAAGGCCGCAGCGGTCGAAGCGTTGAGCAAGGGCGAGACGCCGAAATTTACCGCCGAACAAGTGGGCGCCGAGTTTTCCAATCTGGAATATCGATTGGTGCGCGGCAAAATTCTCGATGGTCAGCCGCGCATCGACGGCCGCGACACCAAGACGGTGCGCGCCATCAATATCCGCACCGGCGTGCTCGCGCGAACTCACGGTTCGGCGTTGTTCACCCGTGGAGAGACCCAGGCTCTGGTCGTGACGACGTTGGGAACCGGGCGGGATGCGCAGATCATTGACGGCCTGATGGGCGAGAAAAAAGAGCCCTTCATGCTGCACTATAATTTCCCTCCCTTCAGCGTCGGTGAGACCGGCATGATGGGCTCGCCGAAACGCCGTGAAATCGGCCATGGCAACCTGGCCAAGCGCGGCGTCAAGGCCGTGATGCCGGGCGTCGAGAAATTCCCGTACGTGATCCGAGTGGTCTCGGAAATTCTTGAATCGAACGGTTCGAGCTCCATGGCGTCGGTGTGCGGCACCAGCCTTGCCCTGATGGATGCGGGCGTGCCGATCAAGGCGCCGGTCGCCGGTGTCGCCATGGGCCTGGTGAAGGAGGGTTCGCGATTCCAGGTATTGACGGATATTTTGGGCGACGAAGATCACTTGGGCGACATGGATTTCAAGGTAGCCGGCACCAAGGATGGCATTACGGCGCTGCAGATGGACATCAAGATCACGAGCATTACGCGCGAGATCATGAAAGTCGCGTTGGATCAGGCGCGCGACGGCCGCTTGCACATTTTGGGCGAGATGAACAAAGTGCTCTCCAAGCCGCGTGAAAACATGTCCGAGTGGGCGCCGACCATCATCACGCTGAAAATCGATCCGGAGAAGATCCGCGATGTGATCGGCAAGGGCGGTGCTGTGATTCGGCAGATTACCGAGGAGACCGGCACCTCCATCGATATCGAGAATGACGGTACGGTGAAAAGCGCTTCGGTGCAGGGCGCGGCGGGCCGCGAGGCGCAGCGCCGCATCGAGTTGATCACCGCCGATGTCGAAGTGGGCCGGATATACGAAGGCAAGGTCGCCCGCCTCATGGACTTCGGTGCGTTCGTGACCATTCTTCCCGGCCGCGACGGGCTGGTGCACATATCGCAAATTTCCGAGGAGCGCGTTGAACGCGTGGGCGACAAGCTCAAAGAAGGCGATGTCGTCCGCGTCAAGGTACTCGAGGTGGATCGTCAGGGGCGTGTACGCCTGTCCATGCGCAACGTCGACGCAGCTTAGAATGTGCGGCGCGGTGGGCTTAACGGTAAGCCCGCTGCGCGTCGTCGACTAGCCGTCGCGCAGTAGATTCGGCGCTACGCGCGGACGGGGCGGTTCTCCCGGCGGCACGGTCTTGACCCGCTCGCGAAGCTGAGGTGTCGGCTGTTGGCTCAAGAGCTGTTTGAGGCTCTGTTCCAAATGCGGGCTTACCTGGCCTTGCAAACTGGTGCCGTAAGAGCGGATCACGCCGACCATAAATTCCTGGCTGAGGATCGGCTCCGTCAGGTGCTCTTGTTCAGCAATGACCTGCAGCAAGATACTGCGCGTAATGTCGGCACTGTTCTTCTTGTCGACGACGATGAATTCTATCCTCTCGAGGACCAGGCGCCTGACGTCAGCCAGCGTGATATAGCGGCTTTCGACCGTGTCATAGAGTCGTCGATTCGGATATTTCTTAATCACTCGCGGTTCGCTCATGGGGCTCCTCGCTCGTGTTGGCCGGCACCACCGGAGGATGCCGGTTCGTGCCAGTCCACGTTTGATCAATAGGACTTACCACCCCCAAGAATAGCGCAATGCAGCGTTAAGGCAAGCCGGCATTTTTCTCTAAGGTTATTAGTCATTTACACGCAAATTCAGACGTTTCGGAACATTTTGAGCGTTCCAGTGCGCCATCGCCCAAGCCCATGCCTCGGGGATTGGCGCCGACCGAAGCGACGCGGGCGGCGCCAATCCCAGCATCGAAAAGACGGACAACAGCTGCGGTAGCGGCGAAGCAGCGCTCAAGTGCACACTGCGCCGCGATTTGGCCAGTTTGGCGTCATCAGCTTCGGTGAGCACCGGTACGTGCGCGTAGTGCGGTTCGGCTATCCCTAAAATCCGCTGCAGATAAATTTGGCGGGGCGTGTTGTCCAAGAGATCTGCGCCGCGGACGATATGGGTGATTCCCTGCGCGGCGTCGTCGACCACGACCGCAAGCACGTAGGCGAAGATTCGATCGCGCCGCCTCAAGATTATGTCCCCGACCGCAGCGGATACGTCCTGGCGGAAGGTGCCCTGAATGCGATCCGTGAAACTGATGTAGCCCGAATCGATTCGCAGACGGATCGCGGTCTGCAGTCCTTCTGCGGCTGCTTCGCGGCAGGTCCCCGGGTAGCGCAGATCATCTTCCAATTGCAATCGGCTGCAAGAACACGCAAAGGTCAGGTTTTTAGCCGCGAGCTCGAGCAGCGCTGCTTGGTAGAGTTCGGCGCGCTCATGCTGGCGAATGATCTGCCCGTCCCATTCGAAGCCGAACAGTTCGAGGGTACGCAGAATACCGGCCGCAGATCCGGGAACCTCCCGGGGCTTATCGAGATCCTCGATGCGCAACAGCCAGCGCCCGCCATGCGCGCGCGCGTCCAGATAGCTGGCTACCGCCGTGTAGAGAGAGCCTAAGTGCAGATCGCCCGACGGTGTCGGTGCGAACCGGCCGACGTAAGGCGGCCTAGCGGTACCGGTCGTCGCGGTCGCCGTACTGCTTTTCCCGGCGCTCGCGCCGCTCCTGGGCTTCGACGGACAAGGTCGCGACCGGACGGGCCTCCAACCGCTTGATGCCTATTTCTTCGCCGGTCTCCAAGCAGTAGCCATAGGAACCGTCTTCAATGCGCTTCAACGCCTCGTCGATCTTGCGGATCAACTTGCGTTCGCGGTCGCGCGTTCGAAGCTCGAGGCTGAACTCTTCCTCTTGCGTGGCTCTGTCGTTCGGATCAGGAAAATTGGCCGCCTCGTCCTTCATGTGCAGCACGGTGCGATCGACTTCGACCATGAGGTCTCGCTTCCAGTTCTGCAATATGCGGGCGAAATGCTCCAACTGCTCCTTGTTCATGTATTGCTCGCCGCGGCGGGCAATATACGGCTTCACATTGCGCGGGCCTG
>Ga0193729_1000109_pt1 | contig 37447 bp, 35 predicted proteins | sample U1c2metaG_FD_143036 | JGI IMG/M metagenome (GOLD analysis project Ga0193729, IMG submission 143036) | Soil microbial communities from a riparian zone of the East river system, Colorado, United States - U1c2 | ecosystem: Environmental > Terrestrial > Soil > Riparian zone | place: USA: East River...
TTGGTGCCGCCGGCGAGGAGCAGGGCGCCCATCGCCACCGCGATCCCGACACAGGTCGTCTGGATGTCGGGCCTCACGAACTGCATCGCGTCGTAGATCGTGAGCCCGGCGTAGACCGAGCCGCCGGGTGAGTTGATGTAGATCGAGATGTCGCTGTCCGGCTCCTCTGACTCGAGGTGCAGGAGCTCGGCCACGACGAGGTTTGCGATTTGGTCGTCGATCGGCGCCCCGAGGAAGATGATCCGGTCCTTGAGCAGGCGCGAGTAGATGTCGAAGGCGCGCTCCCCGCGCGCGTCCTGCTCGATCACCATCGGGATCACACTCATCGATTTCTCAGCTCGTTGATTGTCCCGTCCGCGAGCGACTCCGGGAGAGGGTCCGACGCTCGACCGGCTCTCGCTCGTCGCGCAGCCTCGCCTACGACGCTGAGCCGCGAGGGCGCCCCTCACAGCAGCGCCCTTCACACGTCGGTGATGTGGGCGACGCAGGCGCCGGGCTCGGCGAAGGGTTTGAGCCAGTCTGCTTCGACGCCAGTCCCGAGCTCGGCGAGCGCTCCTCTGACCAGGCCGAGATGGAGCGAACAGATGACGGTCGGGTAGGTCGTCGCAGCCTCGTGGAAGGGGCAGTGTTTGAGCACGATCTCCTGTCCGCTCGGCGCTCGCCTAAGCTCGGGGCTGAAGCCGTGCTCCTCGTGGAGACGGACCACCTGGTCGATCGTCTGCTCCTTCGAGATCGACGTAAACGGTGGTGGCCGGTCGACGAGGTGGGCGCCCCATGCCCGTCCGGCCTCCTCGGCGCGAGCGCTGGGGTCGTGCTCTGAGCTGGCGAGGGAGCTGGCGAGGATCTGCGCGAGCAGGCGATAGCTGGCGGGTGCGGGTGCGTCGAGCGGCTCGGCCGTGGCTTCGTAGAGGACGCGTGGGCGGCCCGGGCGGGTGCGCGCCTCGCGTCTTGCCGAGACGAGGCCTGCCTCGGCGAGGACCCGAAGGTGCGAACGGACGGTGTTGACGTGCAAACCGACGCGCGTTCCGAGCTCGCGGGCGTCGAGAGGCGTTTCAGCCTCCTGGACGATTTTGAGGATCTGTACGCGGCTTGGGTCGCTCAGGGCGCGGTGGAGGGCCGCATCGAGTTCAGCGGCTGCCTCGCTCGTCGTCTTCGTCACGATCAGATCCTATCCGCGCTGTCGGTATTGATCTGGTAGTAATCGTTTCTACCGTGGAATCATGATAAACATGGAGGACGGCTGGCGGCTCGTGGGTCGGTGCCACTCTCGCGACAAGGCGGGGGGTGAGTTCTAGTGGCCACAGCCGAGACCGAGACCGTTCAGCAGATCCGCGAGGAGTACAAGTACGGCTTCTCGAACCCGGACGAGGCCAAGGACTATTTCTTCAAGTCTGGCCGCGGCATTTCGCACGAGGTCGTCGAGGCGATCGCGGAGCACAAGAACGAGCCCGACTGGATGCGGAAGTTCCGGCACAAGTCGCTCGACTACTTCCTCGCCCGGCCGTTGCCGCAGTGGGGCGGAAACCTGAACGACATCGACTTCGAGAACATCTACTACTACATCCGCCCGACCGAGAAGCAGGCGGAGCGCTGGGAAGATCTGCCGGCCGAGATCCTCGACACCTGGGACAAGCTCGGCATCCCCGAAGCCGAGAAGAAGTACCTCGCGGGTGTCGGCGCGCAGTACGAGTCGGAGGTCGTCTACCACAAGCTCCAGGAGAATCTGGAGAAGCAGGGCGTCCTCTTCCTCGACATGGACTCGGGCCTGCGAGAGCACGAGGAGCTCGTGAAGCAGTACTTCGGCACGATCATCCCGCAGAACGACAACAAGTTCGCCGCTCTCAACTCCGCGGTCTGGTCGGGTGGCTCCTTCATCTACGTGCCGCCGGGCGTCCACATCGAGATGCCGCTCCAGGCCTACTTCCGCATCAACGCGGAGAACATGGGTCAGTTCGAGCGCACCCTGATCATCGTCGACGAAGGTGCGTACGTGCATTACGTCGAAGGCTGCACCGCGCCGATCTACTCGACCGACTCGCTGCACTCAGCGGTCGTCGAGATCATCGTCAAGAAGGACGCGCGCTGCCGCTACACGACGATCCAGAACTGGTCGAACAACGTCTACAACCTCGTGACGAAGCGCGCCGTCGCCTACGAGGGCGCGACCATGGAGTGGGTCGACGGGAATCTGGGCTCGAAGCTCACGATGAAGTACCCGGCGATCTGGCTGATGGGCGAACGAGCACACGGTGAGGTGCTGTCGATCGCGTTCGCCGGCAAGGGCCAGCATCAGGACGCAGGTGGTAAGGCCGTCCACGTCGCTCCGAACACGACGTCCGTGATCACGTCCAAGTCGATCTCGAAGAACGGCGGCCGCGCGGGCTACCGCGGCCTCCTCGAGGTGGCCAAGGGCGCCCACGGATCCAAGTCGAAGGTCGTCTGCGACGCGCTCATCCTCGACGACGAGTCACGCTCCGACACGTACCCGTACATGAAGATCGACGAGAACGAGGTCGACATCGGGCACGAGGCGACCGTGTCGAAGATCGGCGAGGAGCAGCTTTTCTATCTGATGTCGCGCGGGCTCTCGGAGCCCGAGGCATCGGCGCTGATCGTGTCGGGCTTCGTCGAGCCGATCACGAAGGAGCTGCCGCTCGAGTACGCGGTCGAGATGAACCGGTTGATCCAGCTGCAGATGGAAGGCTCGGTTGGGTAGCACGGAAGCCGTCGAGCAGGCGCTCGCTGCGCCGGCGAAGCTCGACGCGCGCAAGCTGCGCGCAGACTTCCCGATCTTCGAGCAGCGCTTCCACGGAAAGCCGCTCGCCTACCTCGACTCGGCGGTGAGCGCGCAGAAGCCGCGGCAGGTGCTCGACGCGCTGCGCGAGTTCTACGAGACGTCGTACACCAACGTCCACCGTGGCGTCTACCTGCTCGCCGAGCGGGCGACCGAACGCTTCGAGGGCGCGCGCGAGAAGGTGCGGGCCTTCACCAACGCGACCTCCACGCGCGAGATCATCTTCACACGCAGCGCGACCGACGCGCTCAACCTCGTCGCCTACGCCTGGGGCCTCGACAACCTCGGCCCCGGCGACGTCGTCGTTGCGACCGAGCTCGAGCACCACTCGAACTTCGTCCCCTGGCAGCAGATCGCCAAGCGTACCGGCGCGGAGTTCCGCCCGATCCCCGTCGACAGCAGTGGCGAGCTACAGCTCGACGCGCTCGACCAGATCGCGAAGCAGGGCAACGTCAAGATCGTCGCCAACAACCTCGTCTCGAACGCGCTCGGAACGATCAACCCGGTCGAGACCCTCGCCGCCTGGGCGCACGAACAGGGCGCGATCATGGTCGTCGACGCGGCGCAGGCGGCGCCGCAGCGGCGCATCGACGTCCAAAAGCTCGGCTGCGACTTCCTCGCCTTCTCCTCGCACAAACTCTGCGGCCCGACCGGCGTCGGCGTGCTCTGGGGCCGCGCCGAGCTGCTCGAGCGGATGTCCCCGTTCAACTTCGGCGGCGAGATGATCCGCAAGGTCACCGTCGCGAAGACCACCTGGAACGAGCTCCCCTACAAATTCGAGGCGGGCACGCCACCGATCGGCGAGGCGGTCGCGATGGGCGCCGCGATCGACTACCTAACCGAGATCGGCATCGACGCGATCGAGAAGCACGAACACGCACTCGCCGCCTACGCGCTCGAGCGGCTCGCCGACGTGCCCGGGATCATCATCTACGGGCCGCCGGCCGACCGCCGCGCCGGCCTCGTCTCCTTCAACCTAGCGGGCATCCACCCGCACGACGTCGCCCAAATCCTCGACGGGGAGGGCGTCGCGATCCGCGCCGGGCATCACTGCTGCCAGCCGCTGATGGCCCGACTTGGCGTCGCCGCCACGAACCGCGCGAGCTTCTACCTCTACACGATCCCCGAGGAGATCGACCGCCTCGTCAACGGACTGCACCAGGTCAACAAGACCTTCGGCATAGGGCAAATCCGGGGCGGGCCCAGCGAGGGAAAAACTCGCGGATGACCTACATCATCGCCGAGCCCTGCATCGACATCAAAGACAAATCCTGCGTCGACGTCTGCCCGGTCGACTGCATCCACGAGTTCGAGCGGATCCTGATCATCGACCCGGAGGAGTGCATCGACTGCGGCGCCTGCGAACCCGAGTGCCCGGTCGAGGCGATCTTCCCCGAGGACAGCCTGCCGGACAAGTGGCAGCCGTTCGTGAAGATCAACTACGCCTACGGCGATACCGACACGATCAACCGGCTCGTCGACGAATACGCGACCGAGCACAACGTCCAGAACCCGCCGCTCGAAACACCTCAGCTGTAAGCGTGTAGCCCGGGTGAGTCCGAGACGGCCGGGGGCAGGTTGTCACTTCGAGGCAGCTCACGGTCGAGGAACTGCTGACGGTTTTGGCGATGACGTGCCTGCACGACCTTCAGGTTGTACTCCTCGTCCTTGTCAAGGGCGTACGCGAAGTCCTGCCCGCCGCCCAACCAACGTCAGCCAATGTCTCGGTCCGACTCAAGCGCATTCTGATGTTCCACGGACCTCTCCCACCCGCCAGCTAGGGCGGCGATGCCGACAACCGGGGGACCTTGATCACCTCCCGCCACGAGGTGACGATTGCAATCCCGTGTGGCTTGTCGCCCTTTGTTGGAACCGCGACAACGGACGCACTCTCTTCCGCCCGGCGATGAAATTGCTGAACACGTTGGACGTCGAGATGCGTGAGCAAGGCAAGTCTGCGAGGCCGCGGTGAGTCACCGGTCTCTTGAGGGGCTACGCCTTATGGCGGGGGGCGTAGGAGCGCGGGAGGCGATCGAGGTCGTCGGCGAGGTCCAGCATCACCGGCAGCTCAGCGCCGCTATTCGATGAGCGGGCACACATGCGACGAACGTCTCGTGCAGTTCGCAGCTGAACACCCATATCTCGAACATGTCTACGTGGTCGTCGCTTGAGCAGCAACACGACGATGATCGGATTCCTCAGAAACTCCAGTGCCTCGCATGCGGGAAGCCCCTTCAGGCGCCCCTTTCCTCGGCAGGGTCACTCCGATGCCTCGACTGTCGCGACGAAAACGCACCGCTCGACGCCGCGCTCGTGCGCGAGTGGCACGCGTCGGGCGCGCGGTTCTAGGTTCAGGAACTACATCTAGATCACGTGCTTCAACACGTTGTGAACGGCTAAACGGCCTTGCGCGCGGCAGAGGTCGTCGATCCACATCTGCGGCAGCAGGATGAGCAAGTCGGAGAGCGTCGCGCCGTAGTCGAGTTTCGACACCCTTCACCCGTCCTAAAGTGAGATGGGGGGCCTGTCGATACGGGAGACATGGACGCTGCCGAGCACAAGGAGATCCTGACTGGCTACTTGGGCCATCAGCGCCGCTTCGACGCGGCCGCTGCCAGGCGTCAGAACGGCGACGCCGAGGTGATTCCGTTCAGCGGCCCACTCCGCGAGCTCGAGCAGGAGCCGACGATGCGGGAGGTCGAGGTCCTGCAGTTGATCTCGGACGGCCTCGTGAACCGCGAGATCGGGACCCGGCTCTTCCTGTCGGAGGAGACTGTGAAGTCGCACGTGTGCCACCTGCTCGCCAAGCTGCAGGCGCGATCGCGCGCGCATGCCGTGGCCGCCGGCTTCCGCCGCGGCATCATCGCTTAAGTTCAGTGGGACCGGGCGCGCGTGGCGTGTGGAGTGCAAAAACTCGGTTCCGCGAGATCGGTTAGCTGGCTGTCAGGGTTTTCTACCGGCCTCTTGATGTCACAACCGAACTCGCATTGCCGGAGATCGCCTTTCTGGTGGTGCTCGGTTGGCTCTTCGGGTTCGCTATCGGGCCGCTGGTTCGCGCGATGTTGCGGGGCGCGATTCGTTTCGCCAAACCCTCGTAGGAGAGAGATGACCGCGCGAAGCATTCGAAAGCTTCTCCTTGTGTTCGCGATCTACCTAGCGATCGGGGTTCTCGCGATGACTCTGACCGAGATTTTCGCGGGGGAACTCGCCGCGGCGGCCGTGGGGTTTGCGTTCTGGGCAGTCTCCTACGGAAACTTTCTGAGGTTTCGCCGCCGACAACGCCGTTTTACCAGCAGGAACGCCGAACGCTTTTAGCCTCGCGGCGTAACTCTTCAGACCAAAAGAACGACCAGCCACTGTCACCCAACGTTCCGCCACTTGGGTGCCCGGGCCTATTGGCGTTTCGGCGAAGACACCTCGGTTCTTTGAGGTCGGTGTGCCGGTCAGCCCGTGGCACATCCCGAGACCAAGGGAGTCAGCCGATGACAGCGAGGATCGCCTCCGCGAGGTCTTCATCCACCCGCCCTTTGCGCACGTAATCCGCGGCGCCCGCGGCCAGGGCTTCGAGGGCACGCTCCTCATACTCAGACGAGCTGAGGACGATCACGGGCAGCGACGGGTTCTGCCGACGGATGTGCCGGGTTGCCGCGATGCCGTCCATGAGGGGCATCTGGATGTCAATGAGGACGACGTCAGGAACAAGCGAGGAGGCGAGCTCGACGGCCTTACGCCCGTCCCGTGCAACGCCGACGATTTCAAAGCGCCCGTCCTCGTCGAGCAGCGTGCTGAGCAGCCTCCCGTGGAGGTCGTCGTCTTCGGCCAAGAGAAGACGGCATCGCCGCATCTAGAAACCCCCTGTCCTCCGACGGTGATGCAAGGCAGTTTAGCCGCTCGCTACAAGTAAATCAGACGCAGTCGCGCGCCGAGGTCGTTGTCGCTTTTCCGCCAAAGGGCGACGTTTCCGCTGCGTTAGATCGCGTGTGGGCGTTAGGGTAGGCGGCGAAGCAAGATCACGCGGGGCAGCCCGCTGCCGGTGATTTCCAGCACGTCCCACATTCCGCTTTGCTGCTGCCCGGGCACGAGCGAGGCGATCCGATAGACGGCCGGCTCTTTGGTGAAGAACGAAAAGCTTGCCGATTGGCCATGCGCGAGCCCGTGCAGCGGATCCGGCGAGGAAGCGCGGGCAAGCGCGGGATGGGTTGCGTTCGGCCCCCTGACGATCGCACAGGAATGTCGACCGTCCAAGCCGGTGTTGAGGCAGCGAACGGTCACCGCCCAGTTAACGGGGACGATCACGTCGACCTCTCCCTTGGCGTAACCGTTCAAGTTGAAACCCTGGTAGGAGCGGTTGTACGCCGGAATGACGGTGATCGCTGCCACCTTGCGAACAGCGTTGTAAGAAAGCCAATCCGCGAGGCGTAAGGGCGGCCGCGTCTGTGTCCCGCAGCCACACAGGACCGGCGCCAAGCCGGCGAGAAGAAGCGTGCACACCCGAGCGAGTCGCGGCACTCTGTCCCCCCGCTTCTAGACGAGCGTCAGCCTAACCCACGAGACGCGCAACAAAACATCGGCACGCTCGATCCTGCACACGGCTGTCGCATTTTGGCGGAAAGGCGACACGTTTGGTGGCTGTGGGTCTATCGGGGAGGGCGGTTGTCGCGTCGCGCGTGTCGGGGAAGATCGGGCAAAGGCGACCGCCGCGGGCGAGCATCGATGGGTGAGGGAGGAAGCCACACCGGAGAACGTGGCCGCGCGGGCCAGCTGGACGCCGAACCCACAGGATTCGACGACATTTGATTACCTGCTCGACTCCGACTTCGGCTCGATCGACATCGTCCCGACGATCAGCGTGAGGCGGTGCTCGCCTGGTGGGTGATGTTCCGCCCGGCGGCTACTGCGAGTATCCCTCCGTAACCTCGCCCTTGTGCGCCGCGAATGCCGCCAGAACCTCCTCTTTCTCCAGTTGGGGCACGTTGAAGGAGTCAAGCGACCGACCAAGTTCAGCTGCGACCTCATCGAACTCGGCGGGAGAGATCTTCAGTTCGCGATGCGCTTCTTCCAGGCCGAGAGGCGTACTGCCCGGTTTCGTGGCTGCGTATTGCTGTGGCCCACCGGCGACGTTACAGACCCACAAAGTGCGCATGAACTTGAGGCCTGGAAGTCTGCCCAGATTGTCTGTGTGCCATTCCCGGAGGGCGGGGTTTTCCGAGTTCTGGCCCACAGTCGGGTTGTGCACGATCGCGTCGCTGAAGTGGTCAACCACTGCTGCGATGGCGAATGCGCCACCGAGCCGTTCGTACAGACTCGATTCCGTCATTTCCTGCCTCCTAGGTGGTTTCCTGGAAGCGGCCATCGGTTCCAGCGATAGTTCATTCCATCGGTGGACGGAGATCACCGCCTGCCTGCGACTACGCCGAACCGCCCGGCGCGGATTGCACCTAGCCGCTTAGATCGGCTCTCTAACCTGCGGCCGTTCGGGGCGGACTCAGTGTCTTCGCGTCAAGCAGTCGCACTTAGGTCCGGTGATGCGGCGGTGGCAGGAGCCGCACCAGCGCCGTCGATACTTGGATTCGACCCGATGCCGTGCCACGCCGATCTGCACCATCAGCGCGCCGATTCCCATCGTCACGACGCCCGGCAGAACGAGATGAAGTTCATTCACGCCAAACCGCCTCCTTGGCCAGCGTCGCCGAAGAGCTCACAACGTGAGGTACGTAAATTCGATCATCGCGGATTGCAGCGAAATCCTGCACGCCCGGCAGTGGGGTCGCTTCGCAGCGACCTGCTTTGTTCTGTGGCCGGGAGGAAACCGGTGCGGCTTGGCGCTCGTACCGAACGATGTCGGTCTTCGCTCGAGAAGGAGGAAGCAGCGCGTCCACCTCGGCTCTGTTCTCGACGAGCTGTCCGATGCTCAGCTCGCCCGTCTCGTGTTCCGCATCGAGACATCCCGACGGAGCTTCGAGGTCGCAAGCGGACTGCTGTGCGTCACGCTACTCGCGATCCGCAGAGGGTCTTTGCATCCGGTTACCGTCGGTGCTCTTTTCCGCGGCGGGCACCAGACCTTGAGCATCTCTTTCCGCTCCTGCGGCCGGGCGGCTCGAAACTGTTTCATGGCAAGAGAGGCTGGCACCGCTCCGTCCGACTGCCAGTCGCGGCACAGCTCCTGCTCGCCGGAGCGATCGTCGGCGCGATTGCTGCTCCCAACCGCTCGCCTTCATAAACAACCGTAAGCGTCCGCGCGAACGTCGCGTCGCGCCAGTCATGGTTCGTTGACTTGGGCGCGCTGATGGAGAGAGGCTGCCCGCGTGAACCGCGACTAGACGAGCCTTTGGGGCTCTTAATATTTTCCGGTGCTCGTACCGCCGGTGTTCGACTTACCTCCGCCGCCGCCGTAGCCGCTCCCACAACTCGAAAGCAGCGCCGAGAGGATGACGCCGGTCGCAAAGATCGCGAGCAGAATCCCGATGCGCCCAAGTGTCTGTCTCATCTCATTGCACTACGCGCGGCGAGCGGATTCGGATGTCGCGAGTCGTCGCCACCGCCTTTTGTTTGTGGGGTGCGTAAATTCGGTCGTACATCACAAAACATTCGATTTGCAGGCAAGACCGAGTTTACGCACCCACACGCAGGTTCGATTCCTGTCCACGAAACTCAGCACACGAAGGAGTCACACATTCGCTGGACGGGGAGGCTGCGCCTGATCGCCTGCGCGGGGGTCGTTCCGCGCGACCTCCTTTCGTTCTGTAACCCGTTCTGTAACCGGGAGGAAACCGCTGCGGCTTGGCGCTCGTACCGAACGGTGTCGGTCTTCGCTCGAGAAGGAGGAGATGATCGAGAAGGAGGAGATCATGGAACAGACCGAAACAGCGGGACGTAGGAGCAGCCGTCGTGCCTTCGTGCTCGGGGGGCTCGCGGTTGGAGCAGGAACCGTCGGCGTGGGGCGACTGTTGGCCGATCCCTCGGCGGCCTTCGGAAGCGGCGGTCTCACACCGGGAGACGCGGCGATTCTCCGCTTCCTGGCTGCGGCCGAAATCCTCGAGACCGATCTGTGGCAACAGTACAACGAGCTCGGCGGCATCCAGGACAGCGAGGTCCCAGGCGGCAGTGGGAGTGCGGCCTACACCGATGCGCTGGGCGTGCTGGATTCGGACATGGACCAGTACATCCACGACAACACCGAGGACGAGTTCACCCACTTCACCTTCATCAACGCCTACCTAGCTTCGAAGGGCGCGGACACCGTCAATCTGGATCGCTTTCGCACCTTGCCGAGCAGTCAAGCGACCGGGGCGCAGCAAATCGGACGGCTCACCAACCTGATGCAGCTCACCGTCGACACCAGTTGGTGGACGCGCTACCGCAGCCGCACCAAGAACCCCGACTTCGGCGACACCTTCCCGCAAGCGGTCCCGGGTTTGAGCCAGGGGCAGTTTCCGGCGATCCCCCGAAACGATGGCGACCTCGCCCCATCGGACCACCTGCAGGCGATCGCTAACACCGCTGGATTCCACTTCGCGTTCATCGAGCAAGGCGGCACCAGCCTCTACCCCTCACTCGCGCAGCGGGTCACCCACCCGGAGGTCTTGCGCATCCTGCTCAGCATCGGCCCCACCGAGACAATGCACTTCCAGACCTGGCAAGACAAGGCTGGCAACGCGCCACCTCTGACCGACCCCACCAACGGATTGGTGTTCCCCGACCTCAACGCACCACCGTTCGGCGGCGAAGACTTCCAGACCAACCTGATCATGCCCGAGCCTACGATCTTCCTCAGGCGAACGTTCCCGGTCTGCTCGATCATCCGCCCGACCGAGACAGACGGGGTTGCGATGGGCGCGCTCAAGGCTCTGACGGCCAACGGGCTGTTCATCGGCCAACCGCCGGCGTTCTTCACCGCCCTCCACGAGCTGGCACAGGCAGCAGACGCGGCCCGACACGGATCGTAAGCGAGGGAGGAAATGCCAAAGATGCTAATTCTCGTCGGGAGCGACGGCCTATGCTGGCGGGAAGACCTCGATAGGGAAGGAGGTACGACGTGCGCTTTCGCCTAATCGCCCTTGCAGCTGCAGCTGCGCTCGCGGTCGTCGGCATTGCCACGGCGGCGACCGCGATGACCTTGCCGAAGCTGCACGGGACGGTCGGCCCCGGTTTCACGATCTCGCTCAAGGACGCGCACGGCAAGACAGTGAAGACGCTCAAGCATGGGAAGTACAGCTTCATCGTCCGCGACAAGGCGAGCATCCACAACTTCACGCTCAACGGCCCGGGGATCAAAAACAAGACGATCACCGGCACCAGCTTCGTCGGCATGAAGACGCTGACGCTGACGCTCAAGAAGGGGAAGTACAAGTTCTACTGCACCGTGCACCCGACCGTCGTCACCGGGACGTTCAAAGTTAGCTGATACAGGCAGGGCGGGCGGTTCCTCCGGGGCCGCCTGCCCGGCCGAGGCCGTGCTCTCGTCGCAGTTCCAACAAACAGCGACATCCGCGCGCAGGATTTCGATGCGGCTGAGAAGGCTGGCCACCTTCGCCGCCTCGGCGGGCTTTGAGCTACACGCGGGGCTGAGGAGTGACGCAGTCTACGATCGGGCCCAGATGCATGTCCCGACGGAGCACCTGTGCACGCTCGCGCGGCTAATCGTCGATGCGGCGCTCGAGCGCGTGCCGCTCCGGGCCGCGATGCTGGTTGGATCGGCGGGCCGCGGCGACGCCGATTTCTATTCGGACCTCGACCTGCTCCTCTACGTCGCCGAGTTGCCGCCGCAGGAGATCTTGGAGCAGATCCGCACCACCGTCGGCGGAGAGAAGCCGATCAAGAGAGCCGAGCCGACCGAGCACTTTTGCTCCGCAGAGTTCGAGCTCGACGGCGTACGGACGGAGGTCTCGTTCGTCACGGTGGCGCTGGTTGAGTCGCGTCTCGACCAGTTGCTCGAGCGAGCCGAGGAGATCGACTCGCCGCTTCAGAAGGTCCTCTCGGGCATGCTCGAGGGCCTGCCGCTCTACGGCGATGAGCTCGTCGAGCGCTGGCGGGCACGCGTGCGCGACTACCCGGAACCGCTGAGGCGTGCGATGGTCAAACGGCACTGGAACTTCTTCCCGCTCTGGTACTACGGCGACGCGATGGCGACGCGGGACACCGAGCTCTGGCGTCTCGACATGCTGCTCGACGCCGCGTTCAACCTGCTCGCCGTCCTCGCGGGCCTGAACCGACTCTACTTTGCCCGCTTCGAGCTGAAGCGGATGCGGGCGCTGATAGCGAAGATGGAAATCACGCCGCCCGACCTCGCCGACCGCTTGGAGTCACTCTTCCGACTCGACCCCGAAGCGGCGGCACTGGAACTCGGGCGGCTCGTCGAGGAGACGCGTGCCCTAGTTGCGGCCGGCCTGCCCGACCTCGAGCTGCCGCTGCGCTTCCCGCCAGGGACTCGCCAGCAGCCTTGGTCGATCTAGACGACCCGCTCACCGGTGCGAATCCGGCGGGCGGGTCGTTGAGTTTGCGGCGCGGCGAGCAGGAGGCGCGGGCCCAGCACGGGCAGAAGGTGCGTCTCCCTTGCTCGCATGCCCTTTGAGCCGCGCGCGCACGTCTAGCCACCCGCAAGATCACGCCGTCACCCGTCTCCACGACCACGCCCCTCGAATCCGGTTTCAAGCTCCTGGGTAGTAGGTCGTGCTCAGCCATCTAGCGTCCGCGGCTGACCGCCAATTAGGACTAAGCGCAGCTCGATTACGCGTCGACAGAGGCGGTCCAATCAGGGTACCGTTCCCCGCCCCGGATGACGCAGACACCTCCCGATCACGCGCGTCAGCTGAAGGGAACGGTAAGCGCCGCGTACGCAGCCAGCGTTGGCGGCGTCCACTACGACGAGTTCATGCTCGTCGCCGCTTCGCTCGGCTTGCGGCCCGTGCAGGAACGATTGACGCGCCGGGAGGCGCGCCGAGTTCTTGGCCACTTCATCGCCGGAACCGCTGACCCGAAACGGCTGGAGCGGCTCCACAACGCCGTCTACAAGCTGGCAGACGACGGAGCCGACGGCCTCTCCTAACGCCGCCGAGGCGCCGCTGCCGAGCGAGGCCGAACACCAAAGGTGCGACCGCTCGCAGCTTCCCGCCCACGATCGGCAGGCTCCACTTGCGCTCGCCGAGCAAGCTGACTAGGCCCTGCAAGCGGAAGGTGTCCCGCAGGGCTGTTGCTACCGCAGGAGGCGAAACTCGAACATGCATATAGGGCCGCCCGCTTGCTATCGGCATACGCCTCAGCTTTCTCAAGTGGTGAGGTCAATCTAGTGAGACTGAGAACAGTGAACTGCGAACAACCGGTCACACGCGCGCGCGAGGCGGCGCCCCCGAGGCGAAACGATCACTGACCGCCGCAGCCGGCGAATTCCCCTCCTGTGTCGCGATCTGGCGGAAGCACGACACGAGCGCGGAAGTTTGACACGAACTCTGGAAGTTCGACACGAACTCTTTATAAAGGGCGCTGGCGGCCCTTTGGCGCACGTGTGGGCGCTCGCCGCTTCCCGGGGGTTAGATCCGAATGGTTCTAAGCTTCCCGGTTTGTATGAGCTCGTTGATGGTCTGCGGATCTCGAGCGCACGCGGCTGACCTGACGAGATCCCTGTGCGGACGCACCGGAAGCCCGATCGGCCGGTTGCCGCCTGTTGAACCTGTCAGCAGGCTCCCGAGCACCCGCCAGTCGCCCGCGACTCGGCTGGTGTAGATGAGCCCGTCCTGTGCCACGCCAGCAGGGTCGCCCGTGTACGGCCATACGACGGCGAGCGCGAATCTCCTGTCAGCCGTCGAGATGCAGACCGGGTAGACGGCTATGCGTATGCCCTTCGCAATCCCGCTGCGCGGATCCGACGACACCGTTCGCAGGTAAGTGATGACCTCTCGTCTGATCTTCGACAGCTCTGTTGCGGTCGCTGGGCGTGCATCCATCCGCGCGGAGCCTGCCGCGGGAAGTCCGGCGGCGATAGCGAGGACGGTGATCAGCAGTGGAAGCTTCATGCGCACAGGCCAGAGTTTGAAGCAAGAGCGTCGGACTGGGGCATCCGTAGAATCAGCGAAGCCGTCGCCCCAGCGGCCATCCACGATGACCAGCCACGGAGGCGCCGCCCGCTCGCGTGTGCCGCTAGCCCTGCCGTCCGCAATGCGGGCACGTGGCGTCATCACGCCCGGTCTCAAGGTATAGGGCCGTCGTACCGAGCTTTCCGGCGATCTTCCTCAACGCTTTGGCGGACGGGACGCGCACTCCGGCCTCGACCCGTGAGATGTAGGCGTACGAGACACCTGGCGATGACACTGCACGCTGGCTAAACCCCTTCTGCTCGCGGAGCCTCTTGATCCGGGCGCCGACCGCGCGTGCGTTAGTCGCCATCGTTTTTCCTTTCTTCGTCGAGTTACTGGCTTCACGTCTGAAGCATGAGGCTGTGATGCCCGGTTGTCGCCAAGTCCTATCGACCCGATCCCCCTGAAGGGGGTTAACGGATGTGCTCGGGCGTCGATGATGAGGCAACCCCAGGGATGCTCCGGCGGGAGGCCCGTTGAAGTTCCTCTCCGCCAGTGAAGCTCGCCAACCGCTTTACGGCACCCCTGCGACAGGCGGCCCAGCCACTCCACCCGGTCCGCCCGCTTCTGCAACACCGAGTGGCTCGGGCTCGCTCCCCGGGCCGCTCCCTACCTCGACGTCACGCGCTCCGACGAGCCAGCTCCTCGCGCCCCCGATCGGTGAGCCGCCAGTACGACGCGGCAGGCGGGGCCAGACCCGTAGATTCTGAGCAATCCCGGGCCGATTCGCTCGGTTCAATGTCACGCGATGGGACTGACGTACCAGAGCGCACAGGTCCGTCGCCGATGAGCCGCCTCACTCCGTCTTGCCGGGCAGGGATTCGGCGAGCTGTCCGAGCGCCTGAGTGACTTCGCTGGGAATGATCCAGACCTTGTTCGACTCGCCCTGTGCGATCTGCGGCAGCATCTGCAGGTACTGGTAGGCGAGCAGCTTCGGGTCGGGGTCACCCTCATGGATCGCGCGAAACACCGTGTCGATCGCCTTCGCTTGGCCTTCGGCTTGAAGGATCGCCGCTTCTCTCTGACCCTGCGCGCGGAGGATCGCGCTCTGCTTCTCCCCTTCCGCGGTGAGAATCTGCGATTGCTTGACACCCTCGGCAGTGAGGATCGCTGCGCGCTTCTCGCGGTCAGCGCGCATTTGCTTTTCCATCGTGTCCTTGATCGACATCGGCGGATCGATGGCCTTCAGCTCAACGCGGTTGACCCGAATTCCCCACTTACCTGTGGCTTCGTCCAGGACGCCGCGAAGCTGGCTGTTGATCTCATCACGCGACGTGAGCGTCTTCTCCAGCGTCATGCCACCGATCACGTTGCGAAGCGTGGTCACAGTGAGCTGCTCGATCCCCTGGATGTAGTTCGCGATCTCGTACGTCGCGGCCTTCGCATCGGTGACCTGGAAGTAGATGACCGTGTCGATGCTGACAACGAGGTTGTCCTCCGTGATGACAGGTTGAGGGTCGAAAGACACGACCTGCTCGCGCAGATCCATCATGTCTCTGACGCGGTCGACGAACGGGACGACGATCGAAAGGCCGGGCGTCAGCGTCCGCGAATACCGCCCCAACCGCTCCACTACGCCCGCGCGCGCCTGCGGAACGATCCGGATCGTGCGGGCGAGCGTGAGCAGCACGAGTGCCGCGACGACGAGCAAGACGATCAGACCAGCGGTCATTCCTTCACCCTTTCACTCGTAGACGAGCGCTGTTGCACCCTCAATCGGTGGACGTTAATAGCGCAGTGCCCTTTTTCAAGCTGGGCCTGGCCCGCCTCTCCCTCCGGGGGCGGCGGTCCAGCGCAGCGCCATCTCGTTCTCGACCGTCGGATCGTAGAGCGGCTTCCCCCATGTGTCACCATGTGTCCACCTCGCCTTGTGGATTGACGATCGTCGTTGAGGATTCAGGAACAACACGACGGGTTCATCGTTCACGCGAGCCCAGTCTCACTCGCCCCAGTCTCACTCGCTTGCGAACCTGAGCAGACACGCCCGACGGTCGCGCCGCCCGGCTCGCCTACTACGAGGCACGCAAGCTCAACAACCCACCGTACTCGCTATACGACTACCACGACGCGATGCGCGGTCTCGAGCCGCCAGACGAGCGCCGCGCCCGCGAACGACGCGACAACCGCCCTCCCCGATAGACCCACAGCCACCAAGCGTGTCGTCCTTCCGCCAAAGTGCGACAGCTACGCACTTCGAGACGAGCGCAGGAACGCCTCCTCTCGCACATCTCGCTGTTCACCGAGGGTGCGAGCCACTGGATGGAATGAGGGACCCCGCCCCCCGTCCCGAACGTACGTCAGGCGTGAGGCGGACCCTGGTTGCGCTCGTTTCATAGGTCGTCACGTTGCAGTGCTCGTCGGTGAGTGAGGAAAGGTCCCCATAAAGAAATGTCCCCATAAATAGTGTCGAACGCTCGTGGGGGAGCCGACGCTCCCCCCCGCGAGCGAAATTGTCTACGCGGCGAGGTCGAGCACGGGCTCCAGCTGCTCCGGAGCCTGCTCGAGCTCCTCGCGCCTGATGAGCGTCAGTGCCGCGACGATGCCGACCGCCGCGATGCCGGCGCCGACGACGAAGGCGCCGGTGAACCCATGCACGAGCGCCGACGGCAGCGCGGTTCCGTCCGCGAGTGCATGCGACGTCCGTGACGTTGCGATCGTCGACAGTACCGCGATGCCGAGCGCACCGCCGATCTGCTGCGTCGTGTTGAACAGACCGGACGCAAGCCCAGCCTCGGCGGGGCGGACGCCGGCCAGCGCAGCGATCGAGATCGGCACGAACGAGAAGCCGAGACCGACGCCCACGAGCAGGAAGCCCGGCAGCAGGTCGCTGAGATACGTGCCGTGGACGGAGACCTGCGTGAAGTACACCAGCCCGCTTGTCAGCGCGACCATCCCGGTGACGAGCACTGGCTTCACGCCGATGCGGTTCACGAGCTGCGCCGCGACCGCCGACCAGAGGATCGCGCTCCCGGCGACTGCGAGATACGCCACGCCGGTCTTCATGGGTGAGTAGCCGAGCACCTGCTGCATGTACAGCGTCAGCATCAGGAACAGCGAGAACGTGGCCGTCCCGAGGATCAGCCCGCCGACGTTTGCGCCCGCGACCGTCTTCGTGCGGAGGATCCCGAAGCGCATCAGCGGCTCGGCGTGCCGGCGCTCCCACCAGCCGAACGCGGCCAGCAGCGCGACCGCCGCCGCGATGACGCCGATCGTTCGCCCCGAGCCCCAGCCATACGTGCCGCTCTGGGTGATCGCGTACACGAGCGACACGAGGCCGCCCGTCACGAGCACGGCGCCGAGGGCGTCGAACGACTTCACGGTCGTGTCGCGGCTCTCGTCGAGGAGACGCGGGGCGAGGAAGAAGGCCGCCACGCCGACCGGCACGTTGACGAAGAAGATCCACGACCAGCTCAGCGTCTCCGTGAGCACGCCGCCGAGCAGGACGCCGGCCGCGGCGCCGAAGCCGCCGACCGCGCCCCAGACGCCGAGCGCGATGTTGCGCTCACGGCCCTCGGTGAACGTCGTCGAGAGGATCGACAGCGCCGCCGGGGAGATCACCGCCGCGCCGAGCCCCTGGAACGAGCGCGCCGCGATCAGCGACCCCTCCGACCAGGCCAGGCCCGCCAGCAGCGAGGAGAGCGTGAACAGGACGATGCCGGCGAGGAAGAGCCGCCGCCGACCGAGTAGATCGGCCGCCCGCCCGCCCAGGAGCAGGAAGCCGCCGAAGAAGAGGGCGTAGGCGCTGATCACCCACTGGAGGTTCTCCTGGGAGAACCCGAGGTCGATCTTGATCGAGGGCAACGCGACGTTCACGATCGCGATGTCCAGGACGACCATGAACTGGACCGCGCTCAGAAGCGCCAGCGCCAGCCATTTCCGTCGTTCGGTAGCCACCATGAGGTTCAGTCCTTTCGCTTGCGTAGGGAAGGCTTGCAACCTAACAGAGATACCTTGTCTTTTGCAAGTCCAACCTTCACAACAGCAAGCTCAGCCGCTATGATCCAGCGCATGGCGAAGCACTACGACCAGTACTGCCCGGTGGCCCACGCCCTCGACGTCGTCGGCGACCGCTGGGCCCTGCTCGTCGTCCGCGAGCTGCTGCAGGGGCCGAAGCGCTACACCGACCTTGCCCAGGGCCTGCCCGGAATCGGCACGAACATCCTCGCGGCCCGGCTCCGCGACCTCGAGGCCGCCGGCGTCGTCACGAAGAAGACGCTGCCGCCACCGGCCGCCTCCCGCGTCTACGAGCTGACGGATTACGGCCTCGAGCTGAAGCCGGTCATGCGGGAGCTCGCACTCTGGGGCGCCCGCTCGCTCGGGCCGCCGACCGCGGCGGACGAGTTCTTCCCCGGCTGGCTTGTCTGCCCGGTCGACATGATCCTCGGTCCGATCGCGCCCGCCGGCCGCTTCGAGTTCCGCGTCGGCGACGAGATCGCATCACTCGTCGACGGCGTCGCGTACACAGGCCCGATCGACGACCCCGACGTCGTCGTCGAAGGCGACGCCGAAGGGCTGTACTACCTCTTCATCGAGCAGCGGCTGGACGCTGTCTCGGTCTCAGGCGATCGCGCCCTGCTCGACCACCTGATCGACGCCGCGCCGCAGCCTATTGTCGCCTAGCGTCTGCCTCGATCTCGACGAGCGAGCGCGGCACCGACAGTCGTCCGTGCCAGCGGCGCCCAGGATGACGCTGGCACGGCCTCCATCTGACGCCTGTCGTCAGACTCGACACGGCGTCGCGATCCGCTCAAGACCGCCGTGGCTTCGGCCGTGCGCCACACCTCTGTCTGTCGCTAGCCCGGCGGCGTCAGGCTGATCCCCGCCGTCGTAACCATCACCTGGCGCGGCGGGTCATCGAGAGAGACGAGCGTGCTGAGCACGCTCCGGCCGTGTGTGCTCTTCGCGGCAACGACCTCCTGCGGGAGGCCCTCATCCGTCGACTCCATCGCCGTGCGGCTGATGAAGACTGTGATCCGGCGCGTCTCCTGCCCGCGCTGAATGCCCCAGAGGTAAGCAGTGGCGTCGCGGTTGCCAGCATCGACTCGACCATCGTCACTCACGGCAAGCCACCGGCCCACAACCGGAAGTCCTTGAGCAATTCGAGTTCGAACCGTACGCAGTTCGTCGCGCATCTCCCGCTCCGATTCGCCGGGCTCAGCATTTGCGAAGAACCCGTCCCAGTCTGAGCTCGCGAGCTGCGTCACAAGCGGAAGAGCGGCACGAGCGCGATCGGGCAGCGCATCAAGCGCCCAGCGCAGCCGGCGTTGCGGATCGTCAAGGTCGCGGACGTTTCCAGCGTCCCAGACGCCGGTCCAGGCTTGAAAGACATCCCAGGCTCGCTGAGCGACCTCTTCAATCTGAGCTACTCCGACATCTCCTGGCATCTCCGCGTGCGCTGGTTCGCCCTCCGCCTCCTCTGCCGCTTCAGCTTCACGCGCGGCATCGTCGCCGCGTCCTTCCAGATTGGCACGCATGGCGGCCACGAGCTTCCGGGCGACGGTCTCGACATTGTCTCTATCGGCGTCAGCCCAAACGGTGTCTTCAAGCATCGGTGGCATCGCGGGTGCGCGGAACTTCACGGGGAGCACCTTCACGCTCTGCTGATTGATGCCCTGCGTCGCCGCCATGGACAGCTCCCGCTGACACCAACCCGACTCGACCGAGTCGGGAGAAATAACCGCGACAAGGAAGTCTCCGTCGGCGATCTCACGCGAAATCTTTTGGATCAGCGAATCGCCGATGTTCAAGACGACCTGGTCGTAACGGATGTCTAGCCCCTGGCCCTGCAGGTGCTCGACCAGAGCGAGCATGAACTCCTGATCCTCGTGGGCGTAGCTGATGAATGCGGAAGCCACAGGGAAGAGCTTACGAGGCGGCCCGCGACGAAGAGATGTGCAGACGCTGGTCGTCGGCAGAGGAGATCGGGATCTACCTGCGGTGTGGGACAGCTACATGACGAACGATAAAGAGGAAGTCGCCGAGTCAGTCGCGACTACGTCGGGCCACACGCCGGCGAGCTGACGCCCGCATCCGCTCGACCGGCTCGCCCGCACGCTCTGACCAGACCGAACCAAGGCGCCGGGTTGGTCGCTGTCGCCTTTTGGCGGAAACGCGACAACGACTCGCCGCGCCGTGCTCCGCTGTCGGACAACGTTTCACGTTTCGCGACGATGCGGTTGGGCCCGATGTCGTTGCCCCTGTCCCTTGACGGACAGCGTTTCAGCGTTTCGCCGCGATAGCGTTCGCGGGCCGGATCCCACGTTGGCTGACGCTGGCACACCGGCTCCGGGGTGGCGGAGGGAGTGGTGCTTGGAGGGGTGGCGATGGCCTTCGAGTCGCGCGCGGGCGACCAACTATTCTTCGCACGCCCAGCCGTCGGAGTAGCGGAGTCGCACGAATGTGCGAAACCGCCCAACGGCCTGACGCACGATCAAGGGAGAGTGACGATGGAGTACGTGAACCTCGGCAACACCGGCCTGCGCGTCTCGCGCGTCTGTCTCGGGATGATGAGCTACGGCAAGCACGAGAGCCGCCCTTGGGCACTCGACGAGGCCGCCGCGGAACCGATCGTCCGGCGCGCGGTCGAAGGTGGGATCATCTTCTTCGACACGGCGGATGTCTACAACGGCGGCCAGAGCGAGGTCGTGACCGGCCGCGTCCTGAAGCGGCTATTCGGTATGCGCGAGGAGTACGTGCTCGCGACCAAGGTCAACGGGCGGACGATGCCCGGCGAGAATGGCCGCGGCCTCTCGCGGAAGCACGTCTTGGCCTCGATCGACGCGTCGCTGCAGCGGCTCGAGGTCGACTATGTCGACCTTTACCAGATCCACCGCTGGGATCCGCTCACGCCGATCGAGGAGACGATGGAGGCGCTACACGACGTTGTGGCTTCGGGCAAGGTGCGCTACATCGGCGCGAGCAGCATGTATGCGTGGCAGTTCGCGAAGGCACAGCGCGTCGCGGCGGCGCGCTTCGTCTCCATGCAGAACCACTACAACCTGATCTACCGCGAGGAGGAGCGGGAGATGATCCCGCAGTGCCTCGACCAGGGCGTGGGCGTGGTTCCGTGGAGTCCGCTCGCGCGTGGGTTGCTTGCCGGGAGCCGCAATGCGACCGGCGAGCGGCTGACGACGCGCGCGAACACGGACCCGTTCCTCGACTCGCTCTATCGCCCCGAGGTCGACTTCCCCGTGATCGACCGCGCGGCAGAGGTCGCCGACGAGCGCGGCGTCCCGACCGCACAGATCGCGCTCGCCTGGCTGCTGCACAAGCCCGCCGTCACCGCGCCGATCGTGGGCGCGACGAAGGTCGCGCACCTCGAGGACGCGCTCGCCGCCGAGCAGCTGTCGCTGAGCAACGAGGAGATCGCACGGCTTGAGGAACCGTACGTCCCGCACGAGGTCTCCGGAATCGATCTCTAGGCGGGCGGCCAAACGCGGGCAGACGGTGTCCGTTGTCGCGTTTCCAACAGAAGGCGACACCCTGGGCGCGACTCGCGTTCGAGGCCGAAGCGAGCTCAGCGGTGCGGCGAGGAGCGCATCGGAAAGCATCATTCCGCGGTTCGGTGCCCGCAAGGTGTCCGCGAATCGGGACGACCTGCGCGTAGCGACTCCTGCGCAGGCTTAACGACCTGGCGCGGTCGTTGTGGTTGCCTTTCAGCCTCTCCATCCTGGAGACGCGCGCTCCGCGGCGCCTCGTGAGAAGCCGAGCCCTCCTTCGCATGGCTCGTTAGCCGCTCAACTGGCCGACCTCCCGTCCGTGGAGCGGCTGCGCCACGTTCCCGAGGACGTAATCCGCGACCGCCGCGCCGAGTGTCGCACCGTCCACGGTCGAGAAGCGGAAGTGGAAGCCGGCGTAGATGCGCGCGTTCTCGACCTGGATCACGGCGGAGGAGAAGGACGTGAAGTTGCGCTCGACGCCCGGCAGTCCGGCCGAGGTGACAGTGAATGGGGTGGCGTCGCCGTAGAAGGAGGCGAGCACCGACGTTGCCGCGTCGCTTACCCCCGAGTGTGCCGAGGGGTACTCCTGGAACGCAGGCGTCACAAGCAGCGGCGTCCAGGTCGGGTCGAAGAGCGCGCGGATCGCTGTCACCGGCCGCCACGAGTCGTAGTAGTTCTTGGCATTCCAGATGCCGATCGTTGCGTCGGCGAGCGCGATGTTCATCAACGCCAGCAGGCGCGCGTTCTGCGTCAGCGTCGTCGCGTTTGCGTCCGCGAGTTGGTCGGCGACCCTGTTCCACATTGCTGCCGGTGTGTCCACTTGCCAGAAGACGGCGGTCTGCGTCTGCTCGGGCGTGCGGACCGTACTCGTCGTGCCGCCCAGCGCCTCAACCTCTTGCAAATCCTGCGCGTAACGCGTGCTCGTCAGCGGAGGCGGCCCGGCGGGCAGGAACTGCGACGGCGACGTCAGCGCGAACGGCGTCATGTTCGCGAACTGGCGAAACAGCGGCGGCCCGAAAAGCGGCGGCGTCGGTTGCCAGTCACCGGCTGCACTTCCGGCGACGTACGGCGGCAGCACGGCAGTAATCCCATCGCTCGCCCGCCAAGCGAGGATCTCGGTCGCGACCGTCTTCCCCCAGTCGAGACCTCGCACGACCGACTGGCCCGGGTCCGCGGGATCGTCTGAGAGCTGCGCGAGCGTCGCTTCCAGCTGCTGGTCGAAGAGCGGCTTCTGCGACGGGATCAGCGCCACGAGTGCGGTGTACGCTGCGCTCGCCGCGGCGGCGGCTCGCGATGCGCCGGCCGGTGCTGCGGGCTCAACGTGGTAGGCCGTGTAGCGGCGCTCGATCCCGTTGACCGCGTCGAAGACGGACGCCTGGACGATCGCGCCGATCCGCTGGGACGGCGGCGGCGGCAGCTTTGACGCCTCGAGCCCGGTGATCATCGTGCGATTCCAGTCGGTAACGACGTCGGCGCGCGCGCCGGCCGACCCGAAGAGCGCTGCCACGACGACCGCAACGAGCGTGAGCTTCTTCATTTCTCCTCCTCTTGTGAACGCTCGACTGCCTCGACGACGCGGATCAGCGGGACCGCTACATGCACGCCCACAGCGGTGACCGCTTCGGCGGTCCCGGCTTCGAAGACGTGGAAGCACGTCTCGTCGCCGGGAATGAGGATCGAACGGATGTATGTAATGTCGACGCCCTCGTCGGCCGCAGCCTCGGCGCCGCGACGCATGAGCGCCGCCACGTCGTCTGGTCGGTTCGCGGCGGAGACGTAGCACTCCGCAAGGAAGGTCGCCATTCCGTCGACGCTATGCCCGTAGCCGCGCGCGAGCTACGAGGGAAACCCCTACAGATTCAGCTCCGCGAAACGGTGCGCAAGCTCCGAGCGAGACCGCACGCCGAGCTTCGCGTAGACACGCGTGAGGGTCGCCTCCACCGCTTTCACACTCACGAAGAGCGCCGCGGCGACCTGCTTGTTGCTCGCGCCCGCAGACACGCGCTCAGCGACTCGCCGCTCCGTCGGCGTCAACCGTGTCCCTGAGCGCTTCCTGCCGCTGACCCGGCTCAGTTCCTCACCGGCGCGCTCGGCCCACAGCCGCGCGCCGAAATGCTCGAAGCGCGTCTGCGCCAGCTCGAGCGACGCACGCGCATCGGCCCAGCGCTTCGCGCGGCGCTCGACGGTTCCCCGCGCGAGGATCGTGCGGGCCTCGTCGAAGTGCGCCGAAATCCCCGCATGCGCGGCCGCGGCGTCGTCGAACGCCCCCCGTGCAGCGGCGAAGTCGCCTCTGCCCGCATCCACAAGGCCGCGAACGCGCGCAGCCCAGGTGAGACCCCAGGGATTCCCCATGTGCCGAGCGACCGCCTCGAGCCGAGCGTTGAGCAAGGTTGCCTCCTCGAGGCGATCCGAGAGCGCGGCCGCCTCTGCAGCCAACGGCAGCGCCGGAATGAGAGACGGCCCGTGAAAGCCCATGGCGGCAACCTCGTCAGGCAACGGCTCGAGCAACGCCCAGGCAGCCTCTACGTCGCCGCGCGAGAGCTCGACGAACGCGATCGTCGTCAGGCTGCGCGCGGCGAAAACCCTGAGGTCGACAGCGAGCGCCAGCCGGCGGCTCTCGGCAGCCTCGGCAATCGCCTCGTCCGACCGCCCGACGTGCGCTAACGCGAGCGCAGAGCGGAGCAGCGCGGCAGCGAGGCTACCCGCGTCGTCGAAGCCCAAGCGCTCGAGGACTTCAAGCGACTCCGCGGCGAGCACCTCGGCGTGCTCGAGCCGGCCGAGGCCGCACGCCGCCTCGCAGAGGTGCCAGAGCGCGTTGTTCGCGAGATCCTCGTCTCCGTAATCGACACAGGCCTGCCTGAACGTCGTGAGGAATTGCCAGGCCTCTTCGACGAACCCGCGCTGAAGCTGGCAAAGCCCCACCATCTTGGAGGGAGAGTCCATCTCCGGCGCCTGTAACGACTCCCGCTCGAGGACGAGCGCCCGCTCGACCATCAGGTCGTCGACCGGCTCGCCCGCGTTCGTCTCCTCGAGGATGTGCCTTCCGAGAGCCAACGAGAGCGCGCCTGGGTTCTGGCCTTCGAGCTCGGCCATCGCGGTGCCGACGTGTCGCCTCGCACTCTCGAGGTTGCCGAGGAGTGCGTAGCCGAGGCCGAGACGTCGATGGAGCTCGCCGGTCACCGGCCTCGCACCGCCGGCCTCGACGAGCGCCTGCTCGTAGCGAGCGACGTCCTCCCGCGTGCCGGTGGATAGTCGCAGAAGAACCTCGGCCCGCTCCGGGCCCGCGCCGAGCTCGCTCTCGAGCTCGCGGAGGAGCTCGGTTCCGCGCGTCCAGCTCCCAGCGCGTCCGTGAAGATCCGACGCGATAAGCCTTCGCCGCCGGGAGGCGCTCGCGTCCTGGCCGGGCGTGAAACGGGCCGAGAGCTCCGCCAGCTCCGCACCCTGATCCGGCGCGCCGCGGGCGCCGACGACCGCTGCCGCCGCTTCGAGCGCCACGGCGACGTCCTCGTCGGGTGGAGACGTGGAAGCGGCGAGATGGCGCGCCCGCTCCTCCGGGTTGCTCACAGCGTACGCGAGCCGCCGATGTACCGATTGCCTTGCAAGCGGATCCGCACGCGAAAGGACCGCAGCCGCAAGTAGCGGATGCGTGAACGCGACTCGGTCTGCGGCGATCTCGACGACGCCGGCGCCGATGGCGGGATCGAGCGCGGCAAGACCTCCCTCCCCGCCGATAACACGAAGCAGCGACAGCGTCGGTAGAGCGGCTGCGGCTGCGATCGTGAGCACGTCGATCGTGTCGGGCTTGAGCCCTCCGATGCGCGCCTCGGCCACCTCGTGCAACGACCTCGGTAATCGGAGCTCATCCAGCGGCGTCGAGCTTCCGGCAGCGGCGTAGACGCGCGCGAGCTCGAGAGCGAAGAAGGGGTTGCCACCTGCAACCTCGTGCAAACGACGGAGCATCGGCCACGGCAGGCTGATGTCGAGCCGATCGTGAACGATGCGATGAGTGGCGCCGAGGCTCAAAGGGCCTACCTCGATTCGCTGATACTCGACGGTGGCGAGCGCGCGCCCGAGCCACGCCGGCTCCTCCCGTCCGCAAAGAAGCAACGCAACTGCCTCGCCGCGCAACCGGCGCAGCGCGAACTCGAGTGCAGCCGCCGACGGCGGGTCGACCCATTGAACGTCGTCGATGACCAGGAAGACCGGCTGCAAGCGGCCGATCGCGGCCAAGGCGTTGAGGAAGCCGACACCAAGCGCGCGCGCTCGACCATCGACGACGTCCGCCGCCACATCGACGACGAGAACGGCATCAAACGCCCGCCGCTGCGGGGTCGGCAGCGACTCGACGATCTCGCCTGGAACGTCGCGCAAGAGATCACCGAGCGCGGCATACGCGAGCTCCGATTCCGCAGCCGAAGGGCAACAATGAAGCACGAAGAACTCGGCGCGGTGCGCGTGCTCGACGGCATGCCGAACGAGTGTCGTCTTGCCGATTCCGGGCTGGCCAAGCAGCTCGAGCGCGGCGGGAACACCCGCGAATAGCGCGCCTAGCGACGCGACCTCTGCCTCGCGCCCGACCGCGCCGATTGCCGTAACCGTCACTATCATCAGAGTCTGCGCCTCCGAGCAGCGCGGTTCAACGGGTACGCTGCTGCTAGAAAGTCAGCCCAGGTCTAGCATTGGCGCTGAGGCAAACACCCGGTTTGCGCAACGCCAAGTTCCGTCCACTCAAGAAGCCCCTGCTAATCGCGCGATTCGCGGTTGACGTGCGAAAGCCATCACAGATCTGATCTACCTACGCGCTACCAAACGCTTGCGCCGACGTTCGAGATCAGGGGCCTCAAGATCGAGGGGACGTCAGCAGATCTCCATTGCCACAAGCCCAGCCAGGAACGTCGGCTGCGCCAGCGTTCGCGAAGACACCCTGAGCGGTGAGGGTCGTTGACGCACGTTATTGCCGCTCCGAGTTCGGGTGCGCGCACCACTCCCGGTCCAGAATCGCGTAAGTGCGGAGGGTCGACCACTCGCCCTTGAACCAGTCGGCGTCGACCAGGCGCGCCTCGCAGCGGAAGCCCAAGCGCTCGAGCAGACGTCGAACCGGAACGTTGCGATCGTCGGCCTCAGCAAAGACTCGATGCATGCCTAGCTGCTCGAACAGTTCTGCCATGACAGCCGTGAGCGCCTCGGTCGCTAGGCCCTTGCCCTGGTTCGCCTGCGCCAGCGTGACTCCGAGTTCGGCGGTCGCCGGCTGCTCAGTCACGACTCGCACAGCGCAATCCCCACACACCGTCCCTGTCGCCCGATCGACGATCGCCAGCTGTAGCCAGTCTCCGGATTGACCGAAGACCAGGTTGCGTTGTGAACGCAGGAAAGACTCGGCATTGGCCATCGAATACCTGCTGTCCCACGACTGATACCGCGCGACTTCGGGATCGCTCCGGTAGGCGACGAACGCCGCGAGGTCATCGACCCGAAATGGCCGCAGGCTCAGACGCTTGGTCACGATCTCGACCACGGTCAACACGTCAAGCAGATCACACTGGGCTGGGCCAGCGTCGTCTCGCCTGAGCGACAGCTTGGGTTCACATCGCCACAAGTGGCCGTTCCATCTGTCCCAAATTCGCGAGCGCGCCTCGCCAGAGCCTTTAGGGATCACGTCCGACCTGCAGGATGACGATGTTGCTGCCGTGAGCGTGCGCGCCCTACTCGCTTTCTACACCGCAGCCAATGTTGCGCCGTGGCTCTATGTCGCATTCCGTTACGGCTACACGACGTCAGAGTGGTTTTGCGTCGTCGCCGGAGTTTTGCTGGTGATCTTCCTGTGGCGCGGAAGCCGGGGTGCTTGGCTCTTGTCCTTCGTGTGGGCGGCTGGTGCCTTCGTTCTCGGGATGAGCCTCGCCGAAAAGGGCTTCGAGTGGCTCGTGAGCGCGACGCTGCTGGGCCTCCAATTGATCGTTCTCCTGACACCGACGATGCGTGAGTTCGTTCGCGATACGGCGCACCGTCGCGCCGTTCTCGCTCGCCGAAGCTGGTAGCTCACCCACGGCACGTTCTGGACGACGTACGCGGATTCGCCGCCCCACCGCGACAAGTGGCATTTTCAATCCCCCGAAATCAGATCAGCAACGGAGCCGCTCAGCCATCTGGCGCCAGACGCTTGCCGCGAAGCCAGGCGACATCCGGCTCCCAGGCATCGACGACTTCGCCGACCCCGAGCTTGCGCACCGTTTCTTCGACTCACAAAACAGGCGCTCTCGCTCGCCGAGATCGCCCGCGGCGACGATCGTCTGAAGACGCGGCAGAAGCGCCTGCGCGCTCCACACCTCACGTGCGCCGTGAGCCGCGACATGAGTTCGCGTCCCTGGTATTCAGCTGGGGCTACGGGAGTGACGACCCAAGGCCCCTCACGCGTGCCCTTGCCTGTCGCCTTTCCGCCAGAACGCGACAGCTCCGCAGTTTCGACACGAGCACTCCGAGCTAGGGCTCCTTGCCGCACTTCGCGCCTTGCGCTAAGACCTTCTAGTTCGCGCTCTTCGGGTGCGCTGGGCGACGTCTTCGTCGGCTTGGCGCTCGCCACCGCGAAACGTCGAAACGTAGTCCGTAGTCGCTGCTGTACCGGCAAGCTGGCAGGCAGGTGGCAACAACGACCGGGCCGGGGGCCAGAGGAAGCGCGGATTGACTGAAAGACCGGGCGAACGGCACGGCCGGTGCCGTTTTTCGGGCTCTTCCGCGACACAAACCATCGCTCCACTGTTGCCTGCCAGGGCAACAGGAGTCGAGACTTACCGACCACGTAGTACCACGTACTAGATCACGAGCAAAGCCAGTCCCAGCTTGAAAAAGGTCCGTTACCCGCCATCCGTACCCTGAACGTCGTGCGGCAAGCTCACTGCGTACGAGCCGCCGCACTGCCTCATCACCGGTGTCGCCGCCGCTGATGTCGAGCGCGCCGCGCAAGCGTTCGGCAAGGCGGGCATCGTTCACGTGCAGGTACTTGGCCGTCGTCTGCAGGCTCCAGTTCGGACACGCGCCAGCCCGGTTCCGCGCTAACTGCCGGTGGCGGGCGCACTGGCCGGTAGCGCCAGCCCCGTCAAGCGCCACAAGTGCACGGCAGTGGGGCTCTCGGCAGACTTTGCCGTCCGGAGTGTTGTCCGTACGGAAAACAACCATTTCCCGTATTCATAGGACCTCAAAGCTGCGGTTGCAACTCTTTCCGTACGAGATCGGCGACTAGGGCCTTCATCAGCCACCTGAGCCGCCCGAAGGATTTTTGACTCTTGTGCCAACCTGCATCTCATTTTGCTTTGCCGGCAACGGACATCCTCGCGTATGGGCAACGTAGGTCAATCGCCCTCGACGCTCGGAAGGTAGGCCGAGATTTGTTAGCTACTGGGCCTGGGTTGTGGCGCCCAGAGGACGGGGTGAAGTTCGGTTTGGCCGTTGAGGCCGATGTAGTTCGATCCGATTATCTCGCCGCTGTTGTTGATTCCGCTGACGCCAGACCAGGGCGCGGTCTCCTGCCCGGTAAGTGAGCGGAGTGGAGTCATCCTTCCGTCCTGCCAGATGAAGGAGAGGTTGTTTCCTATCTCGACCAGGCTGTTGCCAGCGATCTGGCCCTGGTTGTTCAGCGCGTACGCGAAGGTGGCGGGGGTGTCGTCGTCGAAGGCCGGAAGTTTGGTGAGCTTGCCGCTCTGCCAGAGATAGGCGTCCCCTTTCTTGTCGCTCGGTGGCGTCGTCTGGAGGAGAACCTGCCCGTGCTCATTGACTGCGCGCGCCTCGTTCGCCTGGCTGTTGAAGTCGCCTAGCGTTTCTAGTTTCCCTTTCTGCCATAGCCATCCCACCTGGTAGCTGCCGAGCGCGTCGTGCGCGAGCCCTACGATCTGTCCTTGGTCGTTGATCGCGGTCGGCTGGAAGTACTCCTTTCCGACGCCACCGAACGCCACGGCTACGCTGCCGCCCAGCGTCCCCAAATCGATCATCTTTCCCTTCGCCCACAGGAAGGCGTGTTGGCTGCCGGTCGCCGTCGTGCTGTAGCCAACGACCTGACCGCGGTTGCTGATCGCCGTGGCATTGCTCGACTTGCCGCCGAGCGTGCCAAGGTCAACCAGCTTCCCGTGCTGCCACAGGAAGGCGCGCGACTCGCCACTCGCCTTGCGCCTGTCCCCGACCACCTGGCCGCGATCGTTGATCGCCACCGCCTCTGTGCCCCCGCCGAGCCAGACCCGCCGCCCGTCCCGCAACAAGAACGCGCCCTTCGATCCAGTAGCGAGCACCTGGCCATGCCCATTGATCACCGGGCCTGGCAACATTTGCGTCGATCCGAGGTCGGTCAACTTGCCTTGCTGCCAGAGAAACCCGTGCGAAACAGTTCCCGCGTTGCACCAGCCCACGACCTGACCGCCGTCGTTGATCATCGTCGCCTGGCAGGCGTGGAAGCCCGGCAGTGTCCCAAGATCGTGAACCACCCACCGCGCCTTCACCGTCCCCGACGAGCCGACCGCCAACATCACGGCCACGACAGCGGCAGCCACCACCACGACCGCACCGGCCAACAACAGCATCAAGCGACGCGACACCAACGCCTTATAGCAACGGCAACGCCGTGAGAAGACAAACGAGACGGCCCTCATTGTCGAACACCACACCTACTAGCAGGTCAATAACCAGGGGCTTTTGATTACGAAGGCACTGACTCGGCTGGTCTTAATGGTGGCGAGCAGCGTCGGAACGAGGGTGCCGCCGAATGGTCGTCTGATTAGCGCCCAGTTCTTGCCGATGTATTGCTTTGCTTTCGGGTAGAGCCGCCGCAGTCGTTTGAGTGTGTCACCGATGTGGAGGCCTTTATCGGTCCTCCATTGGCGTTGGGTGATCGTGGTTTCGGAGTGGCAGCCACGGGAGTCACACGGGTCGCCGAAGTTGTGGGCGAATTCGGATTGGATGCCGTAGTTGCTCCAGGCGACCATGCAGGTGTCGTAGCCAAAGACCTGGCGGCTGCTTGGCGCGCCGAAGGCGTCGATCTCGCCTTTGAGAGAGCCGTCGCGGGCGATCACGAAGCCGCCGATGTCGCTGTCTCGGCGGATCACGAAGTTGGGTGCGGCTGAGGCGGTAGCGGCGAGAGTGGCGGCTAGGAGGATGAGGAGGGTGACCTGTGTTGGCGCGCGCAAGGAAGCCTAGGCGGTGGGGTCGAGTCGGTTGATGCGTTCGAGCACGCCGTCGAGGTCGAGCTCGTGTGGAACGGCGATCTCGTCGACGATCCGGCCGTCGCGCAGGCGGATGATCCGTTCGCAGACGCTGGCGACCACGGCGTCGTGCGTAGCCACTATCACTGTCATCCCGTGACGCGCTCTCAATTCGAGCAGTAGCTCCATGATCTCGGCACCGGTGCGGGAGTCGAGGTTCCCGGTCGGCTCATCGGCCAGGAGGAGGAAGGGCTCGTTGACGAGCGCTCGCGCGATCGCCACCCGCTGCTGCTCGCCCCCGGACAGCTCGGAAGGCAGCGCCTGTTCCCTGCCGCCAAGGCCAACCCCAGCGAGGAGTGTGCGAGCTCGCTCGTGTTTGTCGAAGTCGACTCGGTAGGGAAGGAGCGGCGCCGCAACGTTGTCGAGCGCGGTCAAGGCCGGCAAGAGGTGAAAGCGCTGGAAGACGAAGCCGATGCGGCGCCGGTACGTGGGCTGCTCGCGGCGGGCCAGCTTCGTCACCTCGTGGTCGCCGACGACGATCCGGCCTTCGTCGGCGGTGTCCATCGCGCCGATCAGATGGAGCAGTGTCGATTTGCCCGACCCGGATGGCCCCATGACGGCAACGAGCGACCCGGGTTCCGCGGTGAAGCTGACGCCGTCGAGGGCGGCAACGACGTTGCGATCGGTTGCGTAGCGCTTGGCAACCGCCTCCACGACCGCATTCGCGCCAGGGCCTGGGTGTGCTTTGCCGATGAGGCGTACAGGCTCTTGCATGCTGTCAGCCGCGATTATAGGGTGACAATGTAATTGTGGCAATGTAATCGTCAGCTGGGCTCCTGAGGAGCGCCGATGCCGATCCACCACGCAGTACTGGCCTTGCTCGCCGACGGTCCGAGTTACGGCTACGAGCTAAAGGGCAGATTCGAGGAGTCGGTCGGGCCGCAATGGGGCGACCTCAACATCGGGCACCTCTACCAAGTGCTCGACCGCCTCGAACGCGACAGACTCGTGACGAAGCGGGTCGTTGCACAGACTGAACGGCCCGACCGCGTCGTTTACCGCCTCACGTCTGCCGGAAGAGCGGAGGTAGAGCGCTGGCTCGAGACGCCCTTCGTCCGCCACGCCTATCGAGACGATCTCTTCCTCAAGCTTTTCGCCGCCTCTCGGCTCGGGCGAGAGACGTTCACAACCGTCCTCGACGTGCAGCGCCAAGCCTACGTCGGAGAGCTAGCTGCACTACGCGAACTCCGCGAGCGCCATCGCGATGACGAACTCGTCCTGCTCCTGATCGAAGCCGCCATCCTCCACACACAAGCCGATCTCCGGGTAGTCGAACTCGCCGAAGGCACGGCCGAAAAACTCGTTGCTGGCGTCGCGCACGAGAAGGCCGCAGCAGACAGCTCAGACACCGCGGCAGAGCAAGCCTAGGAGCTTCACGATCGTCGGCTTCGTCCTCAGCCAGTTGCGCTTCCGACCGTGGCGGGCTGGCGCGTTAGCGGCCGCGATTGTCGTCGCCACGGCCAGTTTCAGCGTGCTCACGGCGGCTGGGAAGACGAGCGAGATCCGCGTGCGCGGTTCAGTCAAGAGCAACTACCAGACCGCGTACGACATCCTCGTTCGCCCGAAAGGCTCGGCGCTTCCGCTCGAGCGCGCGCAGGGCCTCGTCCGCGACAACTACCTCAGTGGACTCTTTGGCGGGATCACGCTCGCCCAGTACCACCAGGTCGAGCGACTCCCTGGGGTTGATGTAGCGGCGCCGATCGCGAACGTCGGCTACGTCATCCCGATCGGAGCCGAGATGTTCAAGATGAACAGTCTCCTATCTCCGAAGCCGGTTCAGCTCTATCGCATTGTCTTTACTAGCGTCGCGCACGACGGCACGTCCCGGTATCCACTCGGAACGCAATACGTCTATTACACACGACGCCACAGGTTCGCTGTGGTCAGCGGGAGTGGGTCAGTCGGTTTCGGCGAGGTCGTTCCCGGTCACCTCGACCCGCTACAGGTGTGTCCGCAGAGCGCATTGATCCCTCGAGGGGCGTCTGACACGGTGACGCCGTTTGGGCGCGGAAGGATCATCTCGCTCGCGTGTTATTCAGCCCGCTCACCCGGATACGGAACTGACCGCGAGTTCCCAGGCGTCGTGCAAGCGGGTACCGGCGTGTACTTCCCGATCCTGCTCGCTGCAGTCGACCCCGTCCAAGAGGCGCGCCTGCTCCACCTCGATCGCACGATCGTCGCCGGCCGCTACTTGCACGAAGGCGAACGGCCGCGACTTCAGAATGTTGGCTCCTTCTACCACCGACTGGTGCCGGTGATTGCCAGCACGCGCCCCTATGTCGGCGAGCACGTAGAGGCGCAGATCGAGCAACTTGTGGTCGGAGTGGGCGCAGATGTGCCCCGCGCGCTCGCCTCAGATCCGTATCGCTTTCTCAGCCACTTGCGTGGCCGCGAGGTCGCACGACGGACGCTCTCCGCTCAGGGAATGTACGACGCGGCCCTGACGGGCGCTTTCGGCCCGAATGGAAGAAGCGGGCAGAGGAACATCTCCTGGTCGTACTGGACAGCTTCGCCTGTTCGCTACCGGCCCTTCGTTCGTCAGAAGCTGGTGCCGAACGTCGTGAAGAATCCTCTGTCGGTTTGGCGTGCGGCAGCCACACCGGGCGCTTCGTTCTACACCGCCGTTTCGCAAGCCAACGCCGACGTGCAGTTTCGCCGGCTGCATCCGCGGATCGGTTCGCCGTTCTTCAGCCGGACCGACGTTCCCGGCAAGGAGGTCCTGCAGACCCCGACGATGTTCTTCGTCGGCCGCTACGACCCGGCGCGGTTGCCGGGTTTCTCGCCGCTGTCGAAGGTCCCGCTGGAGACGTATTACCCGCCGGAGCTGTTGCCGGGTGATGCAGCGAGCCGGCAGGCCCTCCATGGGAGGCCGCTGCTCCCGTCGACGAACATCGGTGACTACGTGGCGCAGCCACCGCTGTTCCTGACGACGCTGCAGGGTATGCAGCCATTCCTGAACTCAAAGGACTACGCAGGCGCGAACGCCAAGGCCCCGATCAGCGTCATCCGCGTTCGCGTAAAGGGCGTGAGCGGGCCGGACCAACTCTCGCAGGCCCGTGTGCGGCAGGTCGCAACCGAGATCCACGACCGCACCGGCTTGCAGGTCGACATCACCGCCGGCTCCTCACCCAAGCGCCTCACTGTGAAACTGCCGCCCGGCAAGTACGGCCGGCCCGCGCTCGTGCTGCAAGAGGGCTGGTCGAAGAAGGGGGTGTCGTTGAGCTTTCTGCAGGCGCTCGACCGCAAGCGACTCGGGCTCCTCGCGCTGATCCTCGTCACCTGCATCTTCTTCCTCGCCAACGGGGCCTTCGCCGCCGTACGCGGTCGCCGCCGTGAGATCGGCACCCTGCTTTGCATCGGCTGGTCACGCAAAGCAATCTTTGTCGTGGTGCTCGCCGAGCTCGTCCTCGTTGGAACGGTCGCTGGCCTCACAGCTGCCGGCGTTGCCGCAATCGCGGCGCACCTCCTTTCCCTCCACATGTCTGTCCTCCGCGTGGGTCTGGCGATTCCCTTGAGCGTTGCTTTGGCGACCATCGCGGGAGTGATTCCCGCATGGCGCGCTGCTCGAAGCGGAGCGCTGGACGCGGTGCGGCCAGCGGTTTCAACCGGCGCAGTCCGCCGACATGTAGGTCGGCTGTTCTTCCTTGCCGCGATCAACGTTCGGCGTGTGCCCGCCAGGAGCACCGTTGCCGCCGCGGGTTTGTTCATCGCCTCCGCAGCATTGACACTGCTGCTCGCGATCAACCAGGCATTCCAAGGACACGTCGTCGGCACACTGCTCGGCGACGCCGTCTCGGTCGAGGTACGCGGCCTCGACTTCCTCGTCGTCGGCGTGATCGTCCTACTCGCCACGCTCTCGCTCGCCGACGTCCTCTACCTCAACCTGCGCGAACGGGCGGCAGAGTTCGTCACACTGAGAACCGTCGGTTGGAGCGACCGCTATCTCATCCAGGTCGTCGCCACCGAAGCAGCGATTCTCGGCCTCCTCGGCACTATCCCCGGCTCCCTCATAGGACTCTTGATCGGCCTGCAACTTGGTGTACCCCTGTTGCCGCTGTCGCTCGCAAGCACCATCAGCATTCTCGGTGGCCTCGTCGTCGCCCTCCTTGCATCGCTAGTTCCACTCGCTCAACTCTCCACGCTCACTGCACCGTCGGTCCTAGCCGAGGAATGAAGGGCTCGAGCCGACTCTCGGGCGAAAGGGACGCTCGCCCACGCCACCATTTGTTACCGGTCTGGGGATCAGTCGACGAACTTCAGCGCGAAGTAGAAACCGTCGACGCGTCCGTGGCGCATGTTGATAAAGAACCACGGTTTGAGGAAGTTCGCCGTCGTCAGCGGAAGCGATTGTTCGCCAAGACCAGCCTTCGTCCAGCAGCCGCAGGGCTTATCGCGGTTCCATTCATTCCAGACGAAACCATGCCAACGATGCTCGCACCGATACCTGGTAGTCCTGTGGCAGGGACCGAGCGGGATCGGGCTCCCGACTCCGAATCCGTTCTTCGTCCGGTAGTACGGGGTGGAAAAGCTGATCTCTGCGACTCGACCGTCATCGAACGTGACGTGGACTTTGGTGCCGTGAAGCAGGTAGTAGCCCTGCACATGGTCTCGGTTTCCGACAAGCACGTGGTAACCGTGCCCAGCGGAGCCGTACTCCCGTTCGACGTGCGCCCGCGGCTCGCCCAGCACGATATCCCCGACTCTGCTCCACGGGGCGAGTAGCGGCGGGTCGCCTGCGCTGCGGGCCTTCGCCACGGCGAGATGGGAGCCAGCGACAGCCAGACTGGCCACGAACACGGCAGATGCCACGGGAACGCTCTTTCGCACAACCCAAATCATGAACGAGATGACCGCGGTTCAGCTCACCTGCTCGGGGGACATTCCTGAAGCGTGGCCCAAGCGACCGTGGGGGTGAGTGGCACAGCTCTCGCCGCTCGTCGAACGCAAGTCAGGAGTTACGAACGCACCCACGGCTCGTGTACAGGCCGCCGAACCCGGTGCGGTTGATGAAGCCGAACGCGACCGGCTTGCGAGTCGCGTATGAGCGAACGGCGATGGACGCGGCAAACCCGCGGCGATCCCAGACGGCGCGGGCCCGGATGAGCAGTTGCCCACGCGCGAGGCACGTGAACCCGTGCAGCCGGTCCGGCGGCCCCGGAAGCCCTGTATGGGTCAAAGGCACGAAGGTGCTCGTGTTCCGACATCGGTTTTGGTCGACGGAGACGCCCTTTTGGTTGTTCTGGTTTTCCGTGGCGGAAAGGATGAAGGCCAAGACGGTGCTGTGGTTCGCGTTGCCGGTGTAAACATCGAGCGAAGCTGGAATGCCGAGCGGCCCGGTGAAATCAGCGCTGTAGCTAAGGAGGAAACCACTCCTCCCGTGCAGTTCCCGGACCGTGCAGACGACCGTCAAGTCCTGGACGGTTTGCACGAGGCTGTTTCCGGCAAAGGCCGGATCGCCTCCGACACGACCCACAAACGGGCCGCCGACCACGAAAACGACGGCCGCCGCAAGCAGCGAGGCAACCGTGACTCCGCCGGAAACACGCATTCGCACCTTCGCCCATCGACCGCGTCCCCTACATAACCAACCGTGCCGGTCTACCCAGCGTTCTGCCCGGGACACGTCATCGCAAACGGGACGCTGCGGGCCGGAGCCGTCGAGGGACATTCCCGAACACTGGCGCAGCCCGGCGGATTGGGGGATGGCGGCGAAGTCGCGCCAGTCCTACGATGAATGAGTGCGACGTCGCGCTGCTCCAACGGTATGTCTCCTCCTCGTCGCGGGGACCGTTGGCCCGGTCGCCCTGGGAGCAGTCCGCCACGGCGGAACTGGCCGAGTGAACGCAAGCGGATTCGTCGGCTCGTTGCGAATGGACTACGCCACCGCCGGCGACGTGCAGCGGCTCGCCGGAATCGCGGACTACATCGGTGTCGGCACGTTCCGTCCTTTGGTCGCCGAGGTGCCGCGATTCATCGCTCTTGGCTATAGCTGTCGGCACGTTGCTAGCGGAGGTATCCCGACCGACCGTGGGGACGCAAGCGGTCACCCGATCGGCAGCCGCGTTGACTGCGCGACGACCTACTACATCAATGCGAGGACGAACACGCTCGCGTACTTCGAGACTCGCTCCGCGTCGTTCGAGACCTCACTCGGGACTCGCGCTGGATTGCAATGGTCGCGGGTGAAGGAACGCGGCCATCAGTACGTGAACTGCGAAGGTCTCTTCATTCACGGAAGAAACGCCACTCTCACCCTCACCAACGTCGGTGGCCGCCAACCCGGGGGCGACCCGCCTGCACCAATCACCGGAGGACGGGTAGCGACCCTCCAACTCGAAAGCAACCGACACCGGCTAAGCCTTGAGTGCCCCGGCTGGTAGCTCTTCCGAGGACATTCCCGAACACTGGCGCAAGCGAATGTCTCTACTGGGTCGTTGGCTGCTGCGCGAGCCAATCTTCATCCCAGTGCTCATCGAGCCAACCGGGATCGTGCGTTAGTTGATCGCGCGGCACGTCTACGTCGTGCCACCACTCCGGCACGGTGGCGCTGAAGTGTTCGTACGAGCCGCATGCCGGGCACCAAAACCCAGCTGCCGCCGCGGGCTTGTGGGGGTTCCCTGTGACGCAAAAAGAAGTACCGCAGTGTCCCGCCATCGCCTTCGGGGCAGGGCTCGCTCCCACTGCCCTCCGTGATGCGTCCCTCGGCTGCGCGCCACTTTAGAAGCGCCTCGTCAGGCGGATCGTGCCAGTTCATCGTCCGAACGTAGCTGTTGTCCAAGGACACGGCCACAGGAAGCTCGGTGGACATTCCCGAACTGTGAGTGTGTGAGCAGTCCCGTCTGGGGCGTTTGTCAGGTTGGTGTCGGTGCTCTTTGTTCGTGACTCGATTTCGGAATGACTCCGTTT
>Ga0193729_1000110_pt1 | contig 37439 bp, 35 predicted proteins | sample U1c2metaG_FD_143036 | JGI IMG/M metagenome (GOLD analysis project Ga0193729, IMG submission 143036) | Soil microbial communities from a riparian zone of the East river system, Colorado, United States - U1c2 | ecosystem: Environmental > Terrestrial > Soil > Riparian zone | place: USA: East River...
CATTCTGCATGTCTCCGCGAAAGATCTCGGCACCGGCAAGGAACAAAAGATTTCCATCACCGGCAGCTCAGGTCTTTCGAAAGAAGAGATCGAGAAGATGCAGCGCGAAGCAGAATCGCACGCCGAAGAGGACAAAAAGGCGAAGGAAGCGATCGAGATCAAGAACAACGCCGACATGCTCGCGTATCAATGCGAGAAGCAGTTGAAGGAGCTCGGTGACAAGATTTCCGGCGACAAAAAGAAATCCGTGGAAGACGCAATCGCCGCGGTGCGCGACGCGATCAATCGCAACGACACCGACGCGATGAAGCGGACGTATGACGACCTGCAGAACAAGTTCCAGGAAGTCAGCGCCGAGCTTTACAAACAGGCTTCAGCGGCAGGCGCACAAGCTGGCCCGCAACCCGGGCCGGAAGCTGGTGCACGACCTGGCGCTGAACAGGGTGCAGGCGCTCGCGGTGGCGGTAATGGCGACGTTGTCGACGCGGAGTTCGAAGTCGTGGACGAAGACAAGAAGAAATAGACAAACAATTTGTCGGCTGGGATCGAAACCGATGTTTCGAGCTCGCCGGCTCAAACCAAAAAACCAAAAGGAGTAAAGACAACAACTTATGGCAACAGTTAACGTAAAACCGCTCGGAGATCGGGTGCTGGTGCAACCGATTGAAGAGCAGGAAGTGAAAAAGGGCGGCATCATTATTCCTGATACCGCGAAGGAAAAACCGCAGGAGGGCAAAGTCGTCGCTCTTGGCACCGGGAAAATCGACGACAACGGCAAGAGAGTCGATTTCACCGTGAAGAAGGGGGACAAAGTTCTCATTTCGAAATACGGCGGAACCGAAATCAAGATAGACAACGATACCTATCTGATCATGCGCGAGGACGACATCCTCGGCATCATCGGTTAACCACAGGAGGAAAATTAACTTATGGCAGCTAAACAATTACAATTCGATGAAAGTGCGCGGCATGCGTTGCTGCGCGGTATCGAGAAACTGGCGAGGGCCGTCAAGGCCACCCTCGGACCGAGCGGTCGCAACGTGATTCTCGACAAAAAATTCGGCAGCCCGACGATTACTAAAGACGGCGTGACAGTCGCGAAAGAAATCGAGCTGGAAGATCCGTATGAAAATATGGGTGCGCAGCTCGTGCGCGAAGTCGCTTCGAAAACTTCCGACATCGCGGGCGATGGCACCACCACGGCGACGGTGTTGGCGGAGTCCATTTATAAAGAAGGACTTCGCAACGTCACCGCCGGTGCGAACCCGACCTCATTGCAGCGCGGCATCATGAAAGCCGTCGATGCAATCGTCGAGGAGTTGAAGAAAATCTCGAAGAAAGTCAGTGACCGCACCGAGATCGCGCAGGTCGCGACCGTTTCGGCCAACTGGGACAAGACGATCGGCGAGATCATTGCCGACGCCATGGATAAAGTCGGCAAGGACGGCACGATCACGGTCGAGGAAGCGAAATCGATCGAGACCACGCTCGAAGTCGTCGAGGGCATGCAGTTCGACAAAGGTTATCTGTCGCCCTACTTCGTCACGAACGCGGAAGACATGGAAGCCGTGCTCGAAAATCCTTACATCCTGATTTACGAGAAAAAAATCTCGAGCCTTAAGGACATGCTTCCGTTGCTCGAGAAAGTGGCGAAAGCGGGCCGGCCGCTCCTCATCATTTCTGAGGACGTGGAAGGCGAAGCGCTCGCGACCCTCGTGGTGAATAAATTGCGCGGCACGTTGCAAGTCTGCGCGGTGAAGGCGCCCGGCTTCGGCGATCGTCGCAAGGCGATGCTCGAAGACATCGCGGTGCTGACCGGTGGACGTCTGATCAGCGAAGACCTGGGCATCAAGCTCGAGAACATCAAGCTGGAAGACCTCGGTCGCACCAAGCGCGCCACTATCGACAAGGAGAACACCACTATTGTCGAAGGCGAAGGCAAGCAGGTCGACATCAAGGGCCGGGTCGCGCAGATTCGTCGTCAGATTGAAGAGACGACGAGCGATTACGATCGCGAAAAACTCCAGGAACGTCTTGCCAAACTCGCGGGCGGCGTTGCCGTCATCAATGTTGGCGCGGCGACCGAGACCGAGATGAAGGAGAAGAAAGCGCGCGTCGAAGATGCGTTACACGCTACTCGCGCTGCGGTTGAGGAAGGCATCGTCCCTGGCGGCGGTGTCGCATTCATCCGTGCGCAAAAAGTGCTCGACAACATGAGGGGCCTCGACGGCGACGAGAAAGTCGGCGTGCAAATTGTGCGCCGCGCCATTGAAGAGCCGACACGTCAGCTCGCCGATAACGCGGGCAAGGAAGGCGCGCTCATCGTCGAGGAAGTGAAGAAGCGCAAAGGCAACGAAGGTTATGACGTTTCCGCTGATGAATTCACCGACTTGGTGAAGGCGGGGATTGTCGACCCAACCAAGGTCGCGCGCAGCGCGTTGCAAAACGCCGCGTCGATCTCCGGCCTGTTGCTCACCACCGAAGCACTCGTGACGGAGATTCCTGAAAAGGAAAAGACTCCTCCGATGCCCGGCGGCGGCATGGGCGGAATGGGCGGAATGGATTACTAAGCCGAAACAACAAATGAATTACAGCAGCCGGGTCAGCAATGACCCGGCTGTTTTGCTTTAGCTTTGCACAAACTCTCTACTCAACTTCCGATCGGACGCGCCATCATTCATCGTCCAACCGGTCGAATCGTCGGCCCCGTTACTCCGATCTATGCTGAAGACTGGCCGTTTCAAATAATCGCCGATTCGGAGGTTCTCTGGAGATACATGGATCTGTGGAAGTTTGAAGATCTTGTTCGCACCTCCACATTATATTTTTCTCGCCCTGACAAATTGAAGGACCCATTTGAAGGACGCTTTTCGCCCGGGAATTTGCGACAGCGCTCGAGATCTGACGAAGCCTTTCGGCAGGCTTACAATATTGATGATCGCGATAATCGAGACTATCCCGAACTTCACAGAAAGCTCGTTTTCATCTCATGCTGGCACCGCAACAGTCGGGAATCATTTGAGATGTGGCAGGCATACACGTTTTCAGCCGATAGCGTCGTTATTGTTACTTCTGCTAAAGCGCTTCGCAGATTTTTGCCCGGAGAACTGATGAAATATGCGGTTAAGTACGCGCCGCTTGATTTTCCTCGAACTGAGTTCTCTCACAACGCTTTATTCTATTATAAGCCGTCAGGTTACAGTTTCGAACGCGAGTATCGGCTTTTACGTTCACCTCAAGAAGATGAAGTCTTTTATTTGGATAAGCCCGAGGATGAATTTCGTCGGATTCCGATTAGGGCGAAGAAAATAATCCATCGGGTGATTACACATCCGAACGCCACATGGGAAACAAAGTTGAAGGTCGAAGAACTACTTCGTCGGCATTTGCCGTGCGAAAGACGCGAAGACTCGGGGCTGCAGTTTTGAGTGAGTGATCATTTTGAAACGACAATTGTTGAAGCGCCTTTCTGAAGTGGCAGCCGTCGCGCTTGTCCTCGTCGGGGTGATAATGTTCTTAGCGGTTGCCACCCCTGTTCGTTATCGATTTGGACTCTGGCGAAGTGTCCCGATTTTGGACCATCGATTGTTTCCGCACCTATCTGCAATATTCGCCGCTGCGTTCGGGGCGTTCTTCGGATCTCTATCGGCCTTCTATTTGGGTCGTGTTCAGCAGCGGAGTGATCGTCGTGAAAAGCGCCATGCAGCTTTAATCGCTGCGCAATACGCTTTGATCTCGCAGTGGAATATTGTTGAAGCAATACGCGTTCAGCATCTTGAAGATTTTCGCAGTGACCCCGGCAGGTTTACGAAGCTCAAGCTTTACTGGTTCCCGATGTCTCCTTCCTTCGTGCCGTTTGACGATGTGACGTTCGTTCTTGAAACAAGGGACCCAAACATCCTTCAGGAGATACATCTCGCTGAACAAAGCTATCGCGGTTGCGCCGAGGCACTACAGTTGCGAAATCGGGAACTCGAAAAGTTTTATGAGAATCCGCGGGTATCACATCAAATTCGAGACTTTGACACTGGAGCCGGAGTTGCAGCGGCAAGTCAGAAAGATCTGATTTTTCTACGGCAAGCGACGAATGCGCTCTATGTTTCCGTGGATCGGACGTTGCCTAGGCTCACGAGTGCGGTCGAAAACCTTGAGAAACTAATTAAAGCGATGTTCCCTGGAAGACAGGCGCTTAGAATGGTTCCCGATTCAAGTGACCATAAGGGAACTGAGAACACACAAAAGACGTTCGCGTCTAAACACTGACATTTCAGACGAACATGGATTTCTTGATCAAGCGCTTCGAGCAACCGGATGAGGTGCGCACCTTCAAAAAAGGAAAATTCGAACTGGTGAAGATCGGATCGATGACAATCGGTCGGGCGAGTTACGAACCGGGATGGAAATGGTCCGCGCACGTGGGCGCAGCGACCGGCGCCACTTTCTGCGAAATGGAACATATCGGCACGGTTGTGTCCGGTTGCGCCGCCTGCCAGATGGAGGACGGGCGTTGCTACGAAATGCGGGCCGGAGATTTGTTTTACATCGGCCCGGGCCACGACAGCTGGGTCGTCGGCGATGAGCCGTACGTGTCACTCCATTTTCTGGGCGCGGAACATTACGCGCGGCGCTGAGCGGGAGCGTTGAACCTTTCAATCGCAGCCGAGGCAGCCGAGTTTTCAGCTCTGAGTTTGCCGTGCATCGATAGACAAATCTTGTGAACAGCGGCGTCTCATAACTGCATGTTAGGACGTCCGTTCTTGCGCAGTTCCCTTGCTGCACTCGCGATCGCCTTGCTCGGATGCGACCGCGCTCCACTCACTCTTGACGACGTGATTGAGCGAAACACAAAGGCGATGGGTGGCCGCGCCGCGATCGAGGCGGTGAAGTCGATCCGGTTCGATCTGCACAGCGTCGATCCTGGTTTTGAAGTGGACGGCACGTATCGCGCTGAACGCCCAGGCCGGATGCGGATCGATGCCTTGATGGGCGGCAAGCACGTTTTTACGGAAGCTTTTGACGGGCACCATGGATGGGAGTGGGGCGGTAAAGGCAACCAGGAGGCCGCGTCAGATAAGGCGTCGGCTGCGCTTCACCATGGCGTGGAGCTTCCGGGAAAGCTCTTTGGCTTGCACGAACTCAAGGAACGGGGTCATCGCCTTGAGTTGGTCGGACGAGAGAAAGTGGATGGCACTAATTACCACGTGCTTCGGCTCACAATGGACGATGGATACACCACCACTCTTTATGTCGATCCCCAAAGCTGGTTGATCACACGGCGCCGAGATTTTCGGCCGCTGCACGTTGATATCGATCCAACGCCCACCACCATCGAGCAACGCAGCTCGGACTTTCGGAAGATCTCCGGCGTGCAATTCGCCTTCGCCAGTACGGAGATTGATCTTAAAACCGGCAAAGTGCTCGAAAGCACGAAGGTTAACAAAATCGAAGTAAATCCCTCGATCAATCAGTCGATTTTCGATAAACTGTAAGCCTCGCTGAGCAATTGCCTGTGGCCGTGGAGACACGGACTTGTCCTATGGCGAACTCGGACTTCTTCGATGAGCGCGCAGATGCGTATGGCGTGCCGCCTGCTGCAAATTGACAAACCAACAATAAGAGGGAGAGGAACGAGTTTCATTATGGGGCGAGGTCGGCGACGTTTTCAAAGTCAAGATCGGTGAAAAACAAAGGGCGCTCGGATAGTCCGAACTTGTCGCGTCGTTGTGCTCGGTGCTGCGCCAGTGTGGCGGCGTGGCTTTTGTTTGGCGGCGGATCTTTTTCACTCACGGCCGCAACATTGCCCGCTGGTTTCACCGAATCACAATGGGGCTCGGACATGTCGGGTGCGCCTACGGCGATGGCTTTTGCGCCTGATGGGCGTTTGTTCGTCTGTTTGCAAGATGGGCACCTGCAGGTGATCGACAAGAATGGGGTATTACTGGCGAGCTCGTTCGCGACTTTATCGGTCGATTCGAACGGCGAGCGCGGTCTTCTCGGGGTGGCATTCGATCCGAATTTCGCGAGCAACCATTACGTTTACGTCTATCACACTGTACCTGGCTCAACGGCGCATAATCGCATAAGCCGGTTCACAGCGAACGGCGATGTCGCCATGGCCAACAGCGAGTTCGTCGTCGTCGATCTCGACAATCTGAGCACCGCCACCAACCACAATGGGGGGGCCATCCACTTCGGGCCCGACGGCAAGCTGTACGTCGGCGTCGGTGAAAATGCGAATGGCGCAAACGCGCAATCGTTGAGCAATCGTTTGGGAAAAATTCTGCGGATCAATTCCGATGGCACCATCCCGTCGGATAATCCCGCATCGTTTCCCGGAATCGCCGGCTCGACTTCCGGCGCGAATCGAGCGATTTGGGCAGTTGGTTTGCGCAACCCATTCACGTTCGCCTTTCAACCTGGAACAACTCGCCTGTTCATCAACGACGTTGGTCAAAGCACGTGGGAGGAAATTAATGATGGTATTGCCAGATCGAACTATGGCTGGCCGGCGGCAGAAGGCCCTGCCTCCCCGCCGAATCCAAATTTCCGGGACCCGATCTTTTACTATGGGCACGGGTCGAGCAGCACGACTGGCTGTGCCATCGTCGGCGGAGCGTTTTACAATCCGGCGGTCCTGCAATTTCCGAGCAGTTTCGTTGGGAAGTATTTCTTCGCCGACTTATGCAGTGGTTGGATCCGGGTGTTGAATCCTTCCAACAATACGGCGAGTGATTTTGCCGGCGGAATTTCCAGCCCGGTCGATCTGCACGTCGGAGCGGACGGCGCGCTTTATTATCTGACGCACGGCGGCCAGGTTTTTCGCGTTCAGGCGACGCCGTCGCAGGCGATGAACATATCGACGCGCGCGCGTGTGGAAACGGGCGACAACGTCTTGATTGGCGGATTTATTATTACAGGAAGCGCTGCAAAGAAGGTCATCATTCGGGCGATTGGGCCGTCACTCTCGCAACATGGACTAAGCGATGTGCTGGCTGATCCGACGCTTGAATTGCATGATGGCAACGGCGCATTGCTTCAATCGAATGACAATTGGCAGGACGATCCCAACCAGGCCTCGCAGATCAGCGCCAGCGGCCTAGCCCCGTCGAGCAATCTCGAGTCGGCGATCATCGCCACCCTGCAACCGGGCAACTACACGGCCATCGTGCGAGGAAAAAATTCCGGGCAGGGCATTGCTTTGGCTGAGATCTACGACCTCGATCCGGCCGCCGATTCGCAACTTGAAAACATCAGTGGCCGCGCTTACGTGCAAACGAATAACGATGTGATGATCGGCGGATTCATCATCGGCAATAACATCGGTGCCACCGACGTCATCATCCGAGCAATTGGGCCGTCGCTCTCACAGCACGGATTGAGCAACGTCCTGGCGGATCCAACCCTGGAATTGCACGATGGCAACGGTGCGTTGCTTCAATCGAACGACAACTGGCAGGACGACCCCGATCAAGCTGCGCGGATCAGCGCCGCCAATCTCGCACCATCCAATTCACTGGAGTCAGCCATTTGGGCGAGTCTCGCGCCTGGCAATTACACGGCGATCGTGAGAGGGAAGAACAACGGAGTCGGCATCGGCCTCGTCGAAGTTTACAGCTTTCCATAGTCACTCGCGCTAATCTGACCAAGCCACAAGATCGACAATTACCTTTCTTTGTCTGGCGTCCGCGCGGATGATCTTCGTCTTCGCCCCCACTTCATCCGTTATTCGCATTGCAGCTGACTATTGAAGAGCCGAGGTTTTTCTGACAAGTTCCCGCCACATTGTGCAAAATTACATTTCAGGATTGATAGCCGAGGTGAGGGCGAAGAACCCCGGGGAACAGGAATTCCACCAAGCGGTCCAGGAGGTGGTCGAATCGCTCACCGTCGTAATGGATCGACATCCGGAGTATCGGAAAGCGAAAATTCTCGAGCGAATTATCGAGCCGGAGCGCGTGATCATGTTCCGAGTGCCGTGGCAGGACGATGCGGGAGAACTTCACGTCAACCGCGGATTCCGCATTCAGATGAACAGCGCAATCGGGCCGTACAAAGGCGGGTTGCGATTCCATCCGACCGTCAATCTTGGCATTCTCAAGTTTCTTGCTTTTGAGCAGGTGTTCAAAAACGCACTCACGACGTTGCCGATGGGCGGAGGGAAGGGTGGCTCCGATTTCGATCCAAAAGGCAAAAGCGACCTGGAAGTGACGCGTTTTTGTCAGGCGTTCATGTGCGAACTCTTTCGGCACATCGGCCCGAACACGGATGTGCCTGCGGGCGACATTGGTGTGGGGGCGCGCGAGATCGGATTTTTGTTCGGGATGTACAAGAAACTGAAAAACGAGTTCACCGGCGTTTTCACCGGCAAAGGTCCCACCTGGGGTGGCTCCGTCATTCGACCGGAGGCGACCGGATACGGCGCAGTTTATTTTGCGGAGGAAATGCTAAAGACGCGCAAAGAAGATCTCATGGGAAAGACGTGCCTGGTTTCTGGAAGCGGAAATGTCGCGCAATACACGGTCGAGAAACTCATCGCACTCGGCGCGAAGCCGGTGACGCTCTCCGACTCGACCGGATATATCTATGATGAGGCTGGGATCACTCGCGAAAAGCTCGCGTTTATCATGGATCTGAAGAATGTCCGGCGCGGCCGGATCGCCGAGTACGCAGAGAAGTTCAAGAGCGCGACCCACACGGCGACAGATCCAAAGCTCGATTACAATCCGCTTTGGAATCACAAGGCGCAGTGCGCATTCCCGAGTGCGACCCAGAATGAGATCAACGCAAAAGACGCAGCCAACTTGTTGAAGAACGGCGTCTATGTCGTTTCCGAAGGCGCGAACATGCCGACGACCATCGACGGCATTCGTCAATTTCTCGACGCGAGGATTCTCTTCGGGCCCGGCAAGGCCGCGAACGCGGGCGGTGTCGCGACATCGGGATTGGAGATGGCGCAGAACAGCATGCGTATTTCATGGACACGCGAGGAAGTAGACAATCGCCTTTACAACATCATGAAGACGATCCACGAAGTTTGTCACCGTACCGCCGAAAAGTACGGCACGCCCGGCAACTACGTGAACGGCGCGAACATCGCAGGCTTCGTGAAGGTCGCCAACGCGATGATGGACCAGGGGCTGGTATAATCCGGCCGGATACCCCGCCGGCACTGAGATCGACAATTGCGATCCAGGAAGTTCAAACGGCCACCGGAATCAAGGCCGCCTCCGATGCTTTTACTGGATCGCTTTGGTTCGCTGGACGGCTATGTTCGACAACAACTATGAAGATCCAATTCTATCTTGCGCTAGCAGTCATTTCCGCCGTTGCGTTTGCTCAGGCAGCTCCGCCAACGGATGCATCTATCAAGCAGACGTTAACCGTTATGCACGTCGAGAAAATGCTTGATCAAATGTTTCTGCAAATGGACGCAGCTATGAAATCTGGAATGGAACAAGGCCTCCAACAATCACTACATGGCCACGAGCTTAACGCTGCACAAAAGGCCGCGATCGAAAAATTCAAGGAAAGGTTGAGTGCAATAATGAAGGACGAGCTTTCTTTTGCGAAGATGCAAGACATCTATCTCGAGGCGTATCGCGAAACGTTCACGCAAGAAGAAGTAAACAGCATCACCGCATTCTACAGCTCTCCGGTGGGCAAAACAGTTGTGGAGAAGATTCCCGTCGCCATGCAGAGAGCCGGCACACTCATGCAGGAACGCATCGCCCCAATGATTCAGAAAATGCAAACTATGCAGGAAGAGTTTGTGAAAGAGCTGAGCCAGACCAAATAGCCATCGTCTAATCGTGAGCACGTATCCGAAAAGCTCGAGAGAAATGACCAGCGGCATGATGTATTTCCCGCGGATGCTGGACAAGATTCGGCTGCACGCGGGCGGCGAACTGGGCGAAGATTATCACGCCAATCTCGGTCACTCGAAAGCCGCCGACGGCGCCTGTTGCAATTTCTTGCGTGTGAACTATGCCGATCTTCGCGAGCGTGTGCTGCAAGGCGGAACCGATGAAGAGATTCTCGAGTGGTGTTTCGACAAAGGCCGGCGACTGAACGATGGCGACATCATGGTTTGGAATGGCTTCAGTTCGAAACTTGGCTGGAACGATTTCGCCACGCCAGCGCTGGAGCGGCAGAAGCGCAAACACGGCATCACCGATCGCGCCGACATCGCCACGATCCCGGACTTACTCGACTTCGACGAAGGAAGAAAAAGCTAAACCGCGGATCGCGCGGATGATGCAGAGGCGTTCTGGCAATTTCTCCCGATTGTTTTCGAATCTGCGGAAATCTGTGTAATCTGCGGATACAGATGAGACGATCTTATTCGATCGGGATTTTGATCCTCCTCTATTTCTGCACTCCGAACTGTAACGCGCAACCTACAACGCCCGCGCCAACATCGACATCAATTGACACTGCTGCTCGCACTGCGCCATCGCCGGTCGCGACGCCGATTGTATTCTCAGAGCAAACGCTGGCTGATTTGAAACGGTTGCAGCAAGCGGCGCTGAATAGCGACTATGCCTATCAGCAGGTGGCGTATTTGGCGAACAACATTGGGCCGCGGTTGAGTGGTTCGGCGCAGGCGGCGAAAGCAGTCGAGCACGTCGCGGGTGAATTGAAAGCGATCGGCTGCGAAGTGCAGCTGGAGAAAGTCATGGTGCCGCATTGGGTGCGTGGCGAAGAAAGAGGTGCGCTCGTCGAATTTCCCAGCATGGCGGAGAAGACGACGCAGAAAATTGTGCTCTGTGCGCTGGGCGCGAGCGTCGCAACGCTGCCCGAAGGAATAACCGCGGACGTGGTCGCTGTGAAAAATTTCGATGAGCTGAAATCGTTGCCGCGCGAAAAGGTGGAGGGCAAGATCGTGCTGTTCAATTATCCGTTCGACCAACAAATGGCGGCGGAAGGTCGCGGGGGTGAAGCCTACGGCGAAGCAGTCGTTTATCGAAGCGATGGGCCGAGCGCCGCCGCTCGACAAGGCGCGGTCGCCTGTTTGATTCGATCAGTCGGCGGCGCGGATTACCGGATTCCGCACACTGGCCAGACAAAATACGCGGATGATGCGCCGAAAATTCCGGCGGCGGCGGTCACGGCGGAAGACGCGGACTTGATTGTCGATCTTGTTCGTCAGGGAGCGGTGAAGATGAAATTGGTGCTGACGCCGCAGCAATTACCAGACGTCGAAAGCGCGAACGTGATCGGCGACATCAAAGGCACGGAACATCCCGAGCAAGTGATCATCATTTCCGGCCATCTCGATTCGTGGGATCTGGGAACCGGCGCGATCGATGACGGCGCGGGCGTCGCCGTTTCAATGGTGGCGGCGAACTTGATCCAGAAACTGCATTTGAAGCCGAAGCGAACGATTCGCGTGATCGCGTGGATGAACGAAGAGAACGGTCTCGCTGGTTCCAAACAGTACGCGAAAGATCACGAGAAAGATTGGGCAAACCACTTTGCGGCAATGGAGACCGATAGTGGGGCTGATCATCCACTCGGACTAAACATCAGAGCAAAGCCGGAAGCGAAAAAGATGTTTGGTCCGGTGGCCGCAATCTTGCAGGAGTCCGGCGCCGGCATGCTTAATCTGGCTGAACACTCTGGCGCTGACATCGAGCCGATGGAGAAAGCAAATGTTCCTACGTTTAGTCCGATCCAGGACAGCCGATTCTATTTTAATTATCATCACACGGCCGCAGACACGCTCGATAAGATCGTGCCGAAACAATTGGCAGAAAATTCCGCGATCGTGGCTGTGGCCGCGTATGCCCTGGCCAACATGGAGCAGCCGCTGCCGCGTTGAAGCAGGTTAATGGTGATAGGTGATCGGTGAATAGCTTCGGTGGTCATCCCGCTTTCGACAAGGCTACAGAGCAATAAACAGCCCGCTTCTCTCTTTTGATCGCATCTGCCCCAATTTACGAACGTATCAGGGTGCGCGATCGGCCGCCTGACTAGGGCACGTGTCTTGCGCCTCGGTTTCGGCCTCACCGAAATGCGTTTGGTGGGGAATTCACAGTCACGGGCGGCTCGGGCAAGTTGCCGATCCTGCGCGGCGGGTTTCATTTTGATGAAAAATGGGGCGCGTGTCTTGCTTTAAAAGCGGGACTGAGTTTATTCCCGGTTAACGTGCGTTGCTCGCGCGCGGGCCTCGCCGATGACAGGCGCATCGATCGAACATGTCCCCTTCCGTGAAAAAAAAGTCCTTTTCTCAATCTGGTTTCTTTGATCTACGCGTTTTAGTCGGTTCGGTCATTTCCCTGCCGAGCGCGTTCTTAGTGCTCGTTGCGCTCGGGGCTTTTCCAGATACATCTCTCTTGGCACAGGCTGCCGGGCAAAATCAAAATGCCGGTGTGTCGGCCGTATACAAAGCACGGGCCGGCCAACACGGTACGCGAGGTGAACCGGACCTGGTGGACGTGGAAGCGGGCGCGACCTATTCGCAAAGCTTGGAGGAGGCTACTTGGAAGCCGGTCAGCGGAGCGACTGGCTACCGGATCGAGGTCTCCACTGGCAGCTCGTTTACCAGCTACGTGAGCGGGTACCAGGATTTAAACGTGGGCAAAGTGACTAGCCGCATCATCGGCGGGTTGAGTTCCGGCACGACTTATTACTATCGAGTGCGGGCTTACAATGCGCTCGGCACAGGTGGCGCTTCGAACGTAATGACCGCCACAACGACTACTAGTTCCGGACTGGTTATCAATCCAACATTCGATAGTTCCATCCTCAACGACCCGAACTCGGCAGCGATCCAGGCGGCGATCAATCGGGCCATCGCGATATACCAGTCACTGTTCAGCGATCCTATTACTATCTCTATTCTTTTCCGGTACTCGAACACCGAGCCCAACGGCCATCCCTTCCCGTCAGGCTATCTTTCCGTGAGCGATTTTGTGATCTATTCGATCTCGTGGGACACCTACATCAATGCGCTGCGAGCAGATGCCAAGACGGCGAATGACACTACCGCGAACGCCAGTCTGCCACCCAACTCGCTGTCCACGAATATTAGTGTTTCGGGTGCGAACGGCAGAGCCATCGGACAGGACACGCCGCCGGCCATGTTCGCGAACGGAACTCTGGGCAACGGCGGGCCGTACGACGGAATCGTTAGCCTAAATTCCAGCGTACCGTTTCAGTTTACTCGACCTCCCAGTGCCAGCAATTACGACGCGCAGCGATCAATCGAGCATGAGATGGACGAGATTCTCGGTCTTGGATCGCGCTTGCCTGGTGGCGGCGATCTTCAGCCGCAAGATTTATTCAGCTGGTCGGCTCCCGGAACCAGGAATCTTACGTCCAGCGGTTCGCGCTATTTTTCCATAAACAGCGGAAACACCAATATCGTCGGCTTCAATCAGGACCCGGGCGGCGATCTCGGGGATTGGCTGAGCGCCTCTTGCCCACAAGCAAATCCGTATGTGCAGAATGCCTTTGGTTGTATGGGTCAAATTTCCGATGTCACTGCCACTTCTCCGGAAGGCGTTAGCCTCGACGTCATCGGCTACGATCTGGTGAGTGCGCCCCCGTTGCCGGCACAACTTGGTAATATCTCCACGCGCGCTTTTGTCGAGACCGGTGACAATGTCGTGATCGGCGGATTTATTATTACGGGCAGCGGGCAGAAGAGGGTGATCGTGCGGGCGATTGGGCCCAGCCTGGTCAATCACGGCATTACCAATCCGCTGCAAAATCCGACTCTGGAGCTGCACGATCACACCGGCGCGGTGATCGCATCCAATGACAACTGGATGAATGCACCGAACAAGCAAGAGATCATCGACAGCGGTCTGGCGCCGACTAACAACCTTGAGTCAGCGATCCTGACGAGCTTAAATCCGGGTGCGTACACAGCGATTGTGCGCGGGGTCAATAACGGGACCGGCATTGCGTTGGTAGAAGGCTACGATCTGAATCCCGCCGCTGGTTCCAAGCTGGGGAACATGTCGACCCGCGCATTGGTGCAGACCGGCGACAACGTCATGATCGGTGGCTTTATCATCACCGGCAGCGGACAGAAGAATGTAATCGTGCGCGCCATTGGGCCCAGCCTGGCCCAGCATGGGATTACCAATCCGCTGCAAGATCCGACCCTGGAGTTGCATAATGGAAATGGCGCGATCATCGCCTTTAACGACAACTGGAAAGATACACAGCAAGCGCAAATCCAAGCGACCGGCCTTGCGCCGACCAACGACAATGAATCCGCCATCGTGCGGATGCTAGCGCCAGGAAATTACACGGCGATCGTGCGCGGCAAGAACAACACGATCGGCGTCGCCCTGGTCGAAGTTTACGGACTGAATTAGAAGCAGGTGGTTATTTTCGCTGCCAGGCGAGGGTCACGTTTTTGATTCGCTCCTTGCAGCCATCCCGGACCAATGTAAACGCCAGAGTGTTTTCGGCGCTGCGACTGAAATGATAAACGCCCGGGCCTTTGCAGCCTTTCGCGGTCTTGCCGCCCGCTTCCTGGATTGTGACCGTATCGCCGGCTACTGTAAGATTGCCCCAAATGTGGCGCTTGGCAGCGATGACATGGAAGGTGTTGTCGGCGTTGATCGTCCAGACGGTGCCGAGCGAATTGGTCCATGTGCCGACGAGGGCCCCTGAACCAGTGCGCGGATAGGTGGCGCATGCATTGAGCAGCACAAGAACGATGCCGGCGAGAAAGATCTGAAGAAGGCGTTGTGTTTTCATGTCGCCGATTGTGTCGGGCAAAAGCTAAAGGTTCAAGTGCAAAACGCGCCCTCGGTTACCCATTGGGCGCTCAGAGGGAAGGCAACCGCTGAAACTGTGGCTCAGGCCGCGCGGTTACTTCCGATGCCAGCCGAACAGCACGTTTTTCTTGCGCAACGTGCAGGCGTCGCTGACGAGCGTGAATTGCAAGCTGTCCTTGTCCGGGCGGGTGAAGGTGTAAACGCCGGGGCCGTTGCAGCCTTTTGGATTTATTCCACCAGTTCTTTGGACCGTGGCGGTGTTGCCAGAGACGGTGACTGTGCCCCACGCGTCGCGGTTGCCGTCGCGGTTAAGATCGACATCGAACGTGCCGTCGGCCCCGCAGGTCCAGACATCTCCGTCTTTCGGCGCGCAAGTCTTGTTTTGACAGTGCCAGAGACGGGACGCTATACCCAAGGTCACATCATGAAAGCTTTTGGGCGCCGATTTCGTTTCTCGTTACGTCTCGCAATGGCAGTCATGGCAGCAACCGGAATTCTCGGCGCCGGCTGGTTCAGCCGGCTTGATGGGCAGGAGTTCAAGCCGTTCGATCATTTTTTGAATATTTCCACCCGCGTTCTGGTGGGCGGCGGCGACAATGTCGCCATCGCCGGCTTTGTCGTCACCGGCAGCGAGCCGAAGAGAGTGATCATTCGTGCAATTGGTCCTTCACTGAGAAGCGCGGGAATTTCAAACGCCTTGCAGGACCCGACACTCGAACTGCACGGCAGCAGCGGCTCGCTCATCGCGAGCAACGACAATTGGAAGGACGCACAGGAAGTCGAGATTCAGGCCAGCGGCTTGGCACCGGCGGATGATCGCGAGTCAGCCATTGTCCGAACTTTATCGCCCGGGGCTTATACTGCGATCGTACGCGGAAAAAACGGCGCGTCTGGCATTGGTCTCATCGAAGGTTACGATCTTGATTCGAGCACGGATTCGATTTTCGCTAATATCAGCACGCGCGGTTTTGTGGGCACGGGAGACAACGCGATGATCGGGGGTTTGATCGTTGGCGGCAACGGTGGCGGCGTCAACGTGGTGATCGCGCGCGCTCTTGGTCCTTCCTTGAGCAACGCCGGGGTGCAACACGCTTTGCAGGATCCAACCATCGAGCTGCGCGATCAAAACGGTGTCCTGATCGATTCCAACGATAACTGGAAAGATCGACAACAAGCTGTCATCGAAAGCGAAAATCTCGGTCCAGCCGATGATCGCGAGTCGGCCCTTCTCGACGTTCTACCCGCCGGCGCTTACACGGCGATTGTGCGCGGCAAGAATGACGCCACTGGCGTGGCTCTGGTGGAATTCTATAATATTCGCTAGGCGAGATTCGCTGCTCGGTTGTGCGTTTCAATTGTCGGGCGCGGTGGAGTAAGTTGTAGTCGCCCGCTCTGTCGGGGCGTTTCGGGCACGGCGACAGAGTGCCGTGGTTACAGCGCGCCTTTACTCGCCTTCCGCCGTGCGTAAATTTGTGTGGCTTTGATGCCTCTCTCTGAAACAGAAGTGCGCGCAGCATTGCGCGACGTGAAGTATCCCGGCTTCAGCCGAGATATTGTGTCGTTTGGCTTGGTCAAGTCGGTCAATATCGACAATGGCGAAGTCAAAGTGCAACTCGCGCTGGCGACCAATGATCCAACCGTGCCGCAGACGATCAAGGCCGATGCGGAAAAGGTTCTGCGCGCCATCGCTGGCGTTCAAAGCGCAAAAGTTTTGATCGACATCCACGCGCCGCCCACCGGCGCAGGCGCGGGTGTCGACGCGATGCGACTCCCGGGCATCAAGCACGTCATCGCGGTGGCAAGCGGCAAGGGCGGAGTCGGCAAATCAACCGTGGCGGCCAATCTCGCGGTCGCCCTCGACCAAGCCAAAGCGCGCGTTGGACTTTGCGACTGCGACATCTATGGCCCGAGCATTTCGCTCATGTTCGGTACCCGCGAACGGCCGATGGCGACGGAAGAAAACAAAATCGTCCCGGTCGAGCAGTACAATTTGAAGCTCATGTCGATGGGCTTTCTGCTCGATGACACCTCTCCGGCGATTTTGCGCGGCCCAATGGTCACGCGTTACACGCAGCAATTTTTGCGGCAAGTCGAATGGGGCGAGCTCGATTATCTGGTTCTCGATCTTCCGCCGGGCACAGGCGACATCCAATTGACGATCGTGCAGACGGTCGCGCTCTCTGGCGCCATCATTGTTACCACGCCACAGGAAGTTGCGCTCATCGATGCGCGCAAAGCCGCCACCATGTTCGAGAAGGTGAACGTGCCGGTCCTCGGGCTCATCGAGAACATGAGCTACTTCATTTCGCCGTCCGATGGGAAGCGCTACGACATCTTCGGCAGCGGTGGAGGCGAACGCGAAGCAAAACGGCTCCGGGTTCCCTTGCTCGGCCAAATCCCAATCGACATTGCGACGCGCGAAGCCGGCGACCGCGGGATGCCGATCGTCGCCGAAGATCGACAATCACCCGTGGCGGCGGAGTTCGACAAAATAGCGCGCCGAATCCGGGAGGCGCTGGCGTAACGAACTAATTTTCGCCGATCAGTTAAATAGGTATGGCCGATGCTACGTCAAAACCTCACTCGACTTATTCACTTTTTATTGACCCGTTCTCATTTTTATGGAAAAAAGTCGCCTGATGCCGCCTGCCCAAGAGGAGAAGTCTCAGTTCGTTAAGAACTCGGTGCTCTACAAAGAGTTCCTGGCCGAGCGCGAAGAAATTTTGAAGCACAAGTGGATCGAGAGCGAAAAAGCCGGCAAAGACATCGGCTTCGAGAAGGCGCTGCTCGATTGGATCGTGAAACATCGCTCCAACTGGCGTGAGCGGCGAATAAAGGAGGCGCGCACAGAAAAGGCCGCCTCCTAATTTTTTATTCCTTTAACGCGATCCTGCGAGGTCGCTAAGGAATGCAATGAACGATTCAAAACAAAGTTCGTCGTCTGCCGCCGTCCCGATCATGGACGGGGAGGCGATTCGCCGTGCGCTGCGACGGATCGCGCACGAAATCATCGAGCGCAATCCGGATTTGCGCTCCGTTGTTCTGGCCGGAATTCCATCGCGTGGCGATGAAATTGCCCGCCGCATCGCTGGTTTTATTGCCGAGATCGAGAAGATCGAGGTCGATTCGGGCGTGATCGACGTCGCCATGCACCGCGACGACGTCGGAACGCGCGCACAACTTCCGATCGTCAAAGCATCTGAGCTTCCCACGCCACTCGAGGGTCGCACCGTTATCATCGTCGATGATGTGCTTTTCACAGGACGCACCGTGCGCGCGGCCATAGACGCAATCGGTTCGTTCGGGCGCCCGGCGCGAATTCAACTTGCCGCACTGATTGATCGCGGTCATCGGGAGCTGCCCATTCGTGCCGATTACGTCGGGAAGAATTTGCCAACGGCGGCAAACGAAAAGGTTCGTGTTCGGCTCGACCAAACTGATGGCGAGCCCGACGCGGTGTGGTTATCGAAAGAATGAAAGCGCGCGCGAACATTCTGAGGACCGCACGCGGCTCCCGTGCTGGCGAAGCCGGCGCGGCTTCGTGGACTTCTCGAAGCGCGCCGCTAAGCGCTAGGGAAGACGTGATGGAAAGCCTGTTTCGGCGAGCCGCCGAAACCAGCACGCGAGACGCGTGCGCTACCCGCCCATGAACTGGAACCGCAAAGATTTGATCGGGCTGCGCGAACTTTCCGCGGAGGAGATCAATTTCATCCTCGAAACAGCGGATGCCTTTAAGCAGGTCGGCACGCGCGAGATCAAGAAAGTGCCGGCGCTGCGCGGCAAAACGCTGGTGAATTTCTTTGTCGAGCCAAGCACGCGCACGCGCACCTCGTTTGAGCTTGCCGCCTTTCGCTTGAGCGCCGATGTAATCAACCTTTCTGCCTCGACATCGAGCCTGACGAAGGGCGAAACGCTCAAAGACACCGCGCGCAATCTTGAAGCGCTGCATGCTGATATTCTCGTACTGAGGCACAGTTCGGCGGGCGCGCCGCAGTTTCTCGCGCAAAGATTGAAGGCGAGCGTGATCAACGCCGGCGATGGCGCGCACGAGCACCCCACGCAAGCGCTTCTCGACCTTTACACGATTCGCGAGAAGCGTGGAAAAATCACCGATCTGCACGTAGTGATTGTCGGCGATATCCTGTTCAGTCGTGTCGCCAGGTCGAACATTTTTGGCCTCGTCAAACTGGGCGCGCGCGTCACGTTGGTCGGGCCAACCACTCTCGTGCCGCGCGAATTTGAAAAGCTCGGCGTCGCCGTCTCGCATGAGATCGACAATGTCCTTCCGGATGCCGACGTGGTGAATCTGTTGCGAATTCAACACGAACGTCAGCGCAAAGAATATTTTCCCGGGCTCAGCGAATACACCGCGCTCTTTGGCCTAACGAAAGAGCGGGCGAAATTGTTGAAGCCGGATTGCCTGATCATGCATCCGGGGCCGATCAATCGCGGTGTCGAGATCGACAGCGACGTGGCTGACGGCGCACAAAGCGTCATTCTTGACCAAGTCACCAACGGCTTGGCCGTCCGCATGGCCGTTCTTTATCTCTGCGGAGGAATTTCGAGCTAAATGAGCGAGCAATCTTATTCTGGGGAGCGCACGCGCCCTCGCGTGCACTTTTCGGTGCCTCGCCGAAAAGAAAGTTCAACCAACGCAACGAAGGCACCTTCGCGAGGGCGCGAAGCTGAGCACGCGAGGCGCGTGCGCTCCCCAATCCGCAGATGAGCGCGACAATTATTCGCAACGGCCGCGTCATCGATCCGGCAAACAACCGCGATGAGATTGTGGATCTCGCAATTGGTGATGGACGAATCGCAGAGAGGTCAGAGGTCAGAGGTCAGAAGTCAGAGGTTGAGGAGGTCGACGCGAGCGGATTGATCGTTGCTCCCGGTTTGATCGACGTGCACGTGCATCTGCGCGAGCCCGGATTCGGTCACAAGGAAACGATTGCGTCGGGCGGGCGGGCGGCGGCAGCGGGTGGGTTCACCACGATTGTTTGCATGCCGAATACATCGCCGGTTGCGGACAGTCCTGCGACAATCGCGTGGATCAAGGATCGCGCGGGCGAGGTTGCCTGCGTGAATGTTTTGCCAACCGGCGCGATCTCAAAAAATATCGCGGGCGAAGAACTGGCGCCGATTGGCTCACTCGCGCAAGCGGGTGTCGTCGCGATCACGGATGACGGTCGTTGCATTCAAAACCATGAGCTGATGCGACGCGCGGTGGAGTACGCACGGATGGTTGGGTTGCCAGTACTCGATCATTGCCAGGATTACAACCTGGTCGGCAACGGCGTAATGCACGAAGGTTACTGGAGCACGCTGCTCGGGTTGCCCGGCTGGCCGGCGGCGGGAGAGGAAGCGATCGTGATGCGTAATATTTTGCTCGCGGAACTTTGCGATCATCATATTCATTGCCAGCACGTCACTTCGGCCGGAAGCGTGCGACTGATTCGCGAAGCGCGTGCGCGCGGAATCAAAATCAGCGGCGAGGTTTGCCCACACCACATCGCGTTGACGGACGAGGCGCTCCAGAATTTCGACACCAATTACAAGATGAATCCGCCGTTGCGCGCGCAGGCGGATGTCGATGCGCTGCTGGAAGGAATCACCGACGGCACGCTGTCGATCCTGGCGAGCGATCACGCGCCGCACGCGGATTTCGAAAAGGAGGTTGAGTTCGATGCCGCGCCGTTTGGCATCATTGGATTGGAGACTGAGCTCGGATTGTTTCTCGACCTCCTCGTGCACAAGCATCGTAAGATCGACATCGTGCGTTTGATCGAGATGTACACGCTGGAACCGGCAAAACTATTGGGACTCGAAGCGGGAACTTTGTCGGTTGGCGCGCTGGCCGACGTGACCCTGATCGATCCGGATCTGGAATGGACGGTCAAGATCGACAATTTCGAATCGGCATCGCGCAATTCGCCGTTCGATGGCTGGAAGCTAAAAGGGCGCGCGGTGCGGACGATGGTTGGGGGAAAAACCGTTTGGAAACTGTAGTGGCAGCCGTGTCGGCTGCTTGTTTTTGATCGCAGGCGACACGCCTGCCTCCACAGAAGATTACCCGGAATAGCCGCCGTGGATGTAATTTTCCAGGTGTGCGATGGCCGCGCTCTGACAGGAGATGACGTACTTGACCAAGTCGCCAATGGAAATCACGCCGACGACTTTCTCTCCATCGAGAACCGGCAAATGACGAAACCGTTTGTCGGTCATGACACGTAAACATTCTTCCACGCCTTCGTTCGGGTGAGTCACCGTCAGGTTTGTCGACATAATCTCCGAGACGTTTGTGTCAGCCGATTTCTTGCCCCGCAACATAACTTTCCGTGTGTAATCGCGCTCGGATAGCATTCCCACGAGCTTGTCGCCTTTCATGACCAGAAGCGCGCCGACGTTCTTCTCATCCATCATCGCGACCGCATCATGCACGGTGGTCTCCGGCGAAACTGAAAAAATCTCGTCGCTTTTTTGGCTCAGGATCGCGCCGATATTTCCGCTTACATCCATAGATCGACAATTACCGGCTCAGTCTCTGGAAAACTGAGGAAAATCTAGAATAAACAACACGCCCATATCGATGCAAAACAATTTTTCCGGAGCGTGGCCGTCTTGGCGACGTTGTTGATCTTAGCAGGCGGGACGCCCGGTGGCCGCACAGGTTCGCACACTGGACGGATTCGTCCTATGGCGAACTGGAAGCCTTCGCTCCGGCTACCGTGCGAATTTTTCCTCGATCAACTTTCGAAGATGATCCGCTAGAACGCGTTCCTCGATCCGCTCGATGACTTCGTTCAGGAAACCGCTCACTAACAATTGGCGGGCAGTTGCAGGCGGGATGCCGCGTGCCTGGAGGTAAAACATTTCGTCGGCGTCGATTTGACCGGAAGTGGCGCCGTGGGTGCACTTTACATTGTCGGCAAGGATTTCGAGACCGGGCATGGAGTTGGCCTCGGCGTCGTCGCTCAAAAGAAGATTGCGCACTTTCTGGTAGGCATCGGTAAAATGCGCGTGCGGCTCGACGCGGATGAGGCCGCCGAAAATGTTTCGGGCGCGATCGTTGAGCGCGTTTTTGTAAAGCAGATCGCTAGTGGTTTGCGGACAGGCGTGGTCCTGGAGTGTGCGGGCATCGAATTCCTGAATTCCATCAGCGATGGAGACCGCGAGCAAATCGCTGCGCGCGCCTTCACCAGTGAGACGGCTGAGGCTTTCAAAACGCGAATAGCGGCTGCCGAGATGCAGATTCAAACTTTTAACAGACGCTTCGTGCTCTACTTTGGTGGAATTAATTTGCAGGGCGAGAACGTTGTCCCCCCAATTCTGCGCGCACACGTAAGTGACTTTGGAGCCCGGACCGGCAATCAGGTCGTTCACTCCGCAGGCGAAGCCGGGCGATTGCCGATGTGCGGAGTGGAAATGCTCGATCACTGTGACTTTGGCAAGTTCGTCGGTGACCAGGAGCAGGTGCGGAAAAACGGCGGCATTTCCGCCGGTCAGCCAATGAAAAATTTCAATCGGCAATTCGATTTCAACGCCGCGAGGAACGTAAAGAAATGTCCCTGAGGAAACCAACGCTTGGTGCAGCGCAGCGAACTTGGCGGAGCCGAGCGTCGCAGGTTGCGACATGAAATGTTTTCGGAATAAATCGGTGTGCTCGACCATGGCGCGCTCGAGCGGTTGAAAAATGACGCCGCGTTGTCGCAGTTGATCGGAGATTACATCGCGATGAACAAGCTCATCGCCGGCAAAGATCAAGCGCCCAGCGACCGCATCGAGTCCGCGAGATTGATCGAGAATCTCGGCACGGTCGTCATCGGACAGCGTTCCGCCGAACTTAAACGGAGCTAGATAGAGAAGATCAACGTTGGCAAATCGCCACGCCTGATCTTTCCGTGTCGGCTTGGGAAGCGATTCGAATTGTTTCCAGGCTGCGCGCTGCTGATCGCGAAACCAATCCGGACCGCGCGAATCGACCGGGCCGAAAAGGATCGATCCAGCTTGCGTTGCTTCGTCGTGGGCGACTAACGACATGTCGATCTTAGACACGAACGGCGGTCTTGAGACCGCCGCTCCTTGGTTTTGCCAGGCGGAAAAGTTATCCGACCGATCCTTCCATCTCGAGCTCGATCAGGCGCTTGAGCTCGACGCTGTATTCCATCGGGAATTGGCGGACAAGATCGTTGACGAATCCGTTGACGCTCAAGCTCATGGCTTGCGCTTCGCTCAAACCGCGCTGTTGCATATAAAAAATCTGTTCCGCGCTCACCTGGCTGACGCTTGCTTCGTGTTGCACGGCGTTTCCGGTGCCGCGGACGGAGATGGTGGGATAAGTGTCGGTGCGCGAGGTGGCGTTGATGAGGAGCGCGTCGCACTCGGTGTTGTTTTTGCAATGTTTGAGATGCTTGGGAACGTTAACGAGCCCGCGGTAGGTGGCGCGGCCGGTTCCGATGGAGATCGATTTGGAAATGATGTTGCTGGTGGTTTCATCAGCAGCGTGAATCATCTTCGCGCCCGTGTCTTGATGCTGGCCGTCGTTCGCGAGCGCGATGGAAAGCACTTCGCCGCGCGCTTTGCGTCCTTTCATAATCACGCCGGGATATTTCATGGTGAGACGCGAGCCGATGTTGCAATCGATCCATTTTACCTGGGCATCTTCGTGGGCGAGGCCGCGTTTCGTCACCAGGTTGAAAACATTCGCCGACCAGTTCTGCACAGTGATGTATTGAATCTTCGCGCCTTTGAGCGCGACCAGCTCGACCACCGCGCTGTGCAATGTGGTGGTGTTGAACTTTGGCGCCGTGCAACCCTCCATGTAAGTCACCTCGGAACCTTCGTCGGCGATGATGAGGGTGCGCTCGAATTGGCCGAAATTTTCCGCGTTGATCCGGAAGTAGGCCTGGAGCGGATGTTTCACTTTCACGCCGGGCGGCACATAAATGAAGGAGCCGCCGCTGAAGACGGCGCTGTTGAGCGCGCTAAATTTGTTGTCGCCAATCGGAATAACCTTGCCGAACCATTTCCGGAAAATTTCGGGATGATTTTTCAGTCCCTCGGTCGATCCAACAAAGATGACGCCTTGTTCGCCGACGGCTTTCTTGATGTTGGAGTAAACCGCCTCGCTGTCGAACTGCGCTTCCACGCCGGCGAGAAATTTTCGCTCCTGTTCCGGAATGCCTAGCCGCTCGAACGTGCGCTTGATATCCTCCGGCACTTCGTCCCAACTGCGTTTCGCTCCCGTTCCGGGCGCGAGGTAATAACGGATTTTGTCGAAATCGATTGCTTCGAGATCTTTGCTCGCCCAATGCGTCGGCAACGGTTTTTCGAGAAATGTTTTGAGCCCGCGGAGACGAAATTCGCGGACCCAATCCGGATCTTCTTTGACGTCGGCGATGTAATGGATCGTTTTCTCGCTCAATCCGGCGCCAGCGTCGCGCACATGCACCTCCGGATAAGCGAAATCGCCGATGCTGCGATCGATCCGGACGGCTGAGGTCGTTTCTTTCATAGCAAATTCTTCTCTCTACTCTCTACTCTCTATACGGTGACCGGCTCCTCGGCGTAATCTCTCACCCAATCGTAGCCCCGTTCCTCGAGGTCGAGGGCCAGTTGTTTATCGCCGCTACGCACAATCCGCCCTTGCACCATAACGTGCACGTAGTCGGGGATGATGTAATTCAACAGTCGCTGATAATGCGTAATTAACAATATCCCGATTTCCGGGCCGCGCAACGAGTTGACACCGTGTGCCACCGTCTTGAGCGCGTCGATATCAAGGCCGCTGTCGGTTTCATCGAGAATCGCATACTTCGGCTCGAGCATCGCCAATTGCAGAATTTCGCTTCGCTTTTTCTCGCCACCGGAAAAACCCTCGTTGACCGATCGCGACGTAAAAGAGCGTTCCATGTCGAGCAAGTCCATTTTCTCGTACAACTTCGCGTAATAATCGGTCGCCTCCAGCTCTTCGCCTTCGGACAAGCGCGACTGCATCGCGGCCCGGAGGAAATTCGCGATGGTCACGCCGGGGACTTCGCTTGGATATTGGAAAGCCATGAAGAGGCCTTTGCGCGCGCGTTCGTCGGGCTCGAGCTCGAGAAGATTTTCGCCATCCATCATTACTTTGCCCTTGGTCAGGTGGTAGTCAGGATGACCGGCGAGCACCTTTGCAAGCGTGCTCTTGCCGGAGCCATTCGGCCCCATGATGGCGTGCACTTCACCGCGCGGCAGAGTCAGGCTGAGCCGGCGGACAATCTCCTGGTCCGCGATCGCCACGTGCAGGTTTTCTACGATCAGCGCCTTCATCATCGGGAAGCAAAAATATAACCGATTTCGCCTTCTTCGCGAATACTGATTCACGAAAAGGTAGTTCTGCCGAACAGCCTTTTTCCGTCCTTGCGCCCATCTGGACCGAATTCCCGGGCTAATTACATTCCTTTTTTCCCAATTACGCCAAGAAACGGCACTCCGTCTGCTCCAAGAAGAACCGGATGAAAATGTCGGCAAATCAGGAGGATGCGTTTGGCCAACGGTCGAACCATCACGCCCGCTCATGAGCTCGGAAACCGAGGCTGGATCGCCGACTCGGCCGCCGGACTCGCTCGCTAAGGCGGCGAGCGAGCTTAACAACCTTTTGCAGATTATTTCGGGCACCGCCTCGTTGATCGAGGATATCTGGAAAGGCAGCGCTGGCTCGGAAAAATATCTCGCTATGTTGCGCACCAGCATTGAGCGCGCAGAAAAAGTGGCCGCCGAGCTCGTTAAGCAAGCGGGCGGACCCGACAAAAGAATGCTCATGCATCCAGATCTGGCGGCGTTTGCGAAGACGAAAAGCGCGCCTCCTTCCAGCGCGACGCCGCAGTCCATCCTTCTTGTGGACGACGAAAAAATGGCGTTGATGCTGGTCAAACGAATCCTGTCGGAAGCGGGGTATCACGTTGCCACCGCGCAATCGGGGTTCGAATGTCTCGATCTTTTCCGCCTTAATACGCGTGCACACGATCTCGTTCTTCTCGATCTCACGATGCCTTTTATGGACGGGGAAGAGACGCTCCGGCGATTGCGCGAGCTTCGCTCGGATGTGCCGGTGGTTCTGTGCGCCGGGTTTATTGAGCAGGAAAAGCTGGATCGGTTAATGGCCGCCGGGCTCGCCGGTTTCCTGCGCAAGCCACTCGCGCCAGCTGAGATCGTCAGCCATGTCCGGTCGACCCTGCAGAGCGTGAAGTATTCGCGTGACAATTCGGTCTCGGGCGACATCTCAGCTGCAGGATAACCAGCCCCGCCCGATCACGACACTCCCGGAGAATAATTGCGCGCATTGTTCCGCGCGCCAATTTGCAAATTGCGATTTGCAAATTGCGATTTAAGTCTTGCTCCAGCGATTTGATCGAGAATTGCAAATCGGCAATCGCCAATCGAAGATCGAAAATCTCATTACCCCGTGGTGTAACGGTAACACAGCGCCCTTTGGAGGCGTTATTCTTGGTTCGAATCCAAGCGGGGTAGCCAATCTCTCAAGCGGGGATTTGCGAGTGAAAATTAGCAATTTTTCGAATGCGCAACGAGCGGAACCAAAATGCACAAATTCACCATCTATTTGTCAAGTATTCGTCAAGCAGAGCCTTTTTCAATTACCGCGCACGCGAGGGCGCAGCCGCGCGCGTCTATGAGGCGCAAGTGGCAGCAGGCTTTTATCAGGCTTCGATTCTCAGCGTGTTACTCGACAGGATGGGCGAATTCGGAGGAGGCGGTCATAAGACAATCTGAACGAAGATGGATAAAGCGCCGAACGGTGTCCTTCCATTGGCGGTTCGTTCGGGCAGTAGTAAAACCGCCGCAGATCGAACATGATCTACCATATCAGCGTTTCTCGATACGATATTTTTCGCACAACGACGTTTGAAGAAATCGTGCGTCGAAAAGATCAACGCCTGCTTGCTCGCCGTGGAAACATTTAATAAGGAGGCCAGCATTCGGTTTGTTGATGGCGCTAGAGGATGAAGCTTGGACCCGCTGTTGGGCGAAATCCAAACCAATTCCTGAGGTGGTAGTGGCGGCGCAGCAAAAGGGATTGGAGAAATGCGTCAATCCCAAGGATTTTGCCCGGGTCGTGGTTTGTATATTACCGATAGCATCGATGATATTGTAAACCAATCGCAAGACGGTAAAAGCCCATGAAAAGCGGTTCGCAGAACGTAAAGATTTGTGGCGTGTGCGTTATTTTAGTCGATGCCAGGAGAAAGGTAATCCGCGTTAACCCAGCCGCTCAACCCAAAAATAGATATTTGCTGCCAAACTGCATCGCCTCAGAGCGGTCGAGATTTCAAATTAGGACACTATCGATCGGCGCGTTTGCTTGACCGCTCCGCCGCTTGCCTGTAGAGTCGCTGCTTACCGCGTCCCCGCGTGACGCCCGCGGCACACGGCACCGGCCTTGCCGAAGCTGTTCGGGACGGGACAAGTGGTTCACAGGCCGATAGAGAACTCAACGCGATGGACTTTGCTTGGTCGGACCAACAACGAGAGCTACTGGACGCGGTCGGCCGTTTCGCCAGCCAGCAACTCAACTACAACGTGATCGAGAACGACCGCGACAGCGTTTTCAACCACGACGCCTGGAAAAAGTGTGGTGGCTTCGGGATCCAGGGCTTGCCAGTCCCCGCCGAGTACGGCGGGCTCGGCATGGATCCACTCACCACCGTGGCGGCCCTCGAGCGGCTCGGGTACGCCTGCAAGGACAACGGCCTGCTGTTCTCCATCAACGCGCACATGTGGACGGCGATCATTCCGGTTCTCTACAACGGCTCCGAGATGCAAAAGAAAAAATATCTGCCCGGCCTATGTAACGGCACGCTCATCGGCGGCAACGCCATGAGCGAACCGAATAGCGGCTCCGACGCATTCAGCCTCGCCACGACCGCTATCAAGAAAGGCTCCAATTACGTCCTCAACGGCAGCAAAATCTTCGTCACCAACGGCCCCGTTGCCGATGTGCTCGTCGTGTTTGCCACGCTGGATAAAGCGCGCGGCCCGTACGGAATCTGCGCCTTCCTCGTCGAGAAAGATTCGCCCGGGCTGAACGTCGCGCGCAAGCTCGAGAAGATGGGCGTGCGCACGTCGCCGATGGCCGAAGTGTTTTTCGAAGACTGCGAGGTCCCAGAAGAAAACTTTCTCGGCAAAGAAGGCGCGGGCAGTTTTATGTTCACGAACTCGATGACCTGGGAACGCGGCTGCATCCTGGCCAGCGCGGTCGGATCGATGCAACGGTTGTTGGAGACGAGCATCCGTTATGCGAAGGAGCGAAGACAATTCGGCCAGTCGATCGGCAAGTTCCAGCGAGTGGCCGACAAAATCGTCGACATGAAGCTGCGCGTCGAGAGCGCCCGGCACATGCTCTACCATTGCGCGTGGTTGCGCGGCCAGCGCAAGCAGGTGTACGTGGAGGCCGCGATGGCCAAGCTGCACATCAGCGACTGCTGGGTCAAATGCTGCGAGGACGCGATCCAGATCCGCGGCGGCTACGGGTATATGACCGAGTACGAGGTCGAGCGAGAATTGCGCGACGCGATCGGCAGCAAGCTCTACTCGGGCACGAGCGAAATCCAGCGCAGCTTAATCGCCTCGTTGCTGGGACTGTGAAACAACGCCAGTCAGTCGAGAAGATCCTAGTTCCGTTCAAGAGCGTACCCGACCCCAACGACAACGCCGTCGCTGGCGCAACGGCTTCGACGCCCAAGTCGGTGATCAACCCGTTCGACGAAATCGCCATCGAGGAAGCGTTACGGATTCGCGAACGCGGCGAAGCGACGGAGATTGTGGGCGTCACGGTCGGAGCGCCGGCGGTCGACGAACAAGCCCGCGCCGCGCTGGCGATGGGCGTCGATCGCGCCATTCGCATCGACGATTCCCGCGCTCTCGATCCGTACGCGGTGGCGCGCATTCTCCGTACGCTGATCGAGAAGGAAGCGCCGCACGTCGTGATCATGGGCAAGCAAGCCGTGGACGACGACTCGAACCAAGTCGGGCAGATGCTGGCCGGCTTGTTGGGTTGGCCGCAGGCGACGTTCGTCTCGAAGATCGAGTTCCTGGACAACAAGACGCGTGCCCAGTGCACGCGTGAGACCGACGATGGCCTGGAGGTCATCGCAATAGAGCTGCCTGCCATAATCACCACCGACCTTCGCCTCAACGAACCGCGCTACGTCTCGCTGCCCGGCTTGATAAAGGCGCACCGCAAACCAATTGAGATCCTAACCTGCGAGCAACTGGGAGTGACCGTGCGGCCTCTTACCACCATACTCTTCGCTTCGCGTCCGCCCAAGCGCGCCGCCGGCACACGCGTCGACTCGGTCGAAGAATTGATCGCCAAGTTGAGGCAGGAGGCGAAGGTGCTTTGACAACGCAGTGAATAGCCGCTAGACAGGCGCCACCCGAGCATGGCCGAGACCCTCGTATTGATCGAACACGATCGCCAACAGGCGAAGCGTCCCTCGTTGCACGCGATCACCCTGGCGCAACGACTCGGCGGCGAGTACGCGTTACTCGTGCTCGGTCACGGCCTGGACGAGATCGCCGCGTCTCTCGTTTCGTACGGCGCGTGTGCAGTGGTTGTCGCTGACGATCCGCTATTGGCCGAACCGTTGGCCGACCGTTACGCGACAGTGGTTGCGGAAGCGGCGCGAAAGCACGGCGCGAAGACCCTCCTCGGCACTTCCTCGACGTTCAGCAAAGACGTTTTGCCGCGCGCCGCGGCGTTGCTTGATGCGCCGATGGTTACCGACGTAGTCGCGATCGAAGCAATGGACGGCTCGATTTTGTACCGACGGCCCATCAACGCCGGCAGCATGTTGGCCACGGTCAAGGTGGAGGGCGACCGCCGCGTGCTCACGGTCCGCGCCACCGCATTCGAGGCGCCTGCGGCGAACGCAGCGCCCTGCCACACCGAGCGATTCACGTTCGACGCCGCGTCGCTTCCCGACGGCATGCAATTGATTTCGCGCGAACAACGCGCGTCCAACCGACCCGATTTAACCGAAGCCCGCGTCGTGGTAGGAGGCGGCAGGCCGTTGAAGGACAAGGAAACGTTCGAGCGTCTGGTCGGCGGATTGGCGGACGCGTTAGGCGGTGCGGTCGGCGCCACCCGCGCGGCAGTCGATGCCGGCATGGCGCCTAACGATTATCAGGTCGGACAAACCGGCAAGATCGTCGCGCCCGAGTTGTACATCGCGCTTGGCATCTCCGGCGCGGTTCAGCATCTGGCGGGCATCAAGGATTCACGGATCATCGTCGCGATCAACAAAGACCCCGACGCGCCGATCTTTCAGATGGCGACTTACGGCTTGGTGGGCGACCTGCATCAGCTCGTCCCACAACTCATCGAATCGATTCGCCGCGGCTAAGCCAGAAAGCCATCATCGCGATGAGTTAGACCTCTCAGCAAAGCCGATGAAGTATCAACTTGAACCACACCATCGCAACACGCCCAACGAGGAACTGATCTCCGATCTCAAACAGGTTGCCGCGCAGCTTGCCAAGACTGCTGTTACGATTGACGAATACAACGAGCGCGGACGTTTTCACTCCACTACTCTATCACGTCGGTTCGGCTCATGGTTCAAAGCTTTAGATCAAGCAGGGCTCGCCAAAACCCGAAATCTCCACATTTCCAACGAACAACTGTTCACAAATCTTGCCGATCTGTGGACTGCCCTTAGTAGGCAACCGAAATATCAAGACCTCACATCGCAAACCTCGAAGTATTCTGCAGGTACTTACGAGAAGCGGTTCGGGAGTTGGCGACCAGCGCTCGAGGCATTTGTCCGCTGGGCAGATGAAAGCACGTCACAGCTTGCCGAGACTCCGCCTCACCAACGCATCTCCGGCCATCGCACTTCGCGAACAATTAATCATCGCCTCCGCTTTCTTGTTATGCGCCGCGATAACTTCAAATGCCGCATTACCGGTCGCTCACCTGCCACAGACCCTACCGTGATTCTCGAAGTAGATCACATCATGCACTGGGACAAAGGCGGAGAGACCATCATGGACAATCTTCAAACCCTCGCCAAGGAGATCAACGTTGGCAAAAGCAATCTCGACATGGAACGCAGGGTCTAACATGCGATGGTGCTGACGGCTGACCGGCGTACTGCTTCGCCTTACCTCACGAAAACGCCCCGATTGCAATTTACGCGCGCCTGTGCCAGCCGGAGATGAATCTTGTTCTCGCTATGACCGATATGAATACCGCCACACGCGAGGTGTTCGGCAATATCGCGCCATGGATGCAGGTCGTGTTCTTCGTCATGATCGCGGCGAGCATTGGCGTGCTCGTGTGGCAGCTCGTGGCCCACGTGCGACTCTGGCGTAAAGGTCAGCCGGGTGGATTTGAGCGTGACTGGCGTGTGTGGATTCGGCGGCTCGTCACCTACGCGCTGGTGCAGAGACGCGTTCATCGCAAGTCGCTCGGCGCTTTCCTCCACCTGCTGTTGTTCAGTGGCTTCGTCGTGCTGACAATCGGCACCACGCTGTTGATGATCGCCTACGATGGGCCGTACTACTTCCACCACGGCTGGTACTACCTGATCTACGAACTAACGATGGACGTATTCGGGGTGGCTTTTTGCATCGGCTGCGTCCTGGCAATGTATCGCCGCGCCTTCCAACGGCCTGCGAGCCTCGGTCACAACCCGAGCGACTGGTGGTTGTTGGGGTTGCTCCTGGCCCTCGGTCTCACCGGTTTCCTGGTGGAAGCGCTGCGCATGCATTACACCCAGGTTCAACCGGAGATTGCGCACTGGTCGGTTGTCGGCTGGTTGATCGATGTCACGATGTTGCGCGGCATCGACGTGCGCACCGCGCAGACGATGCACCTGGCATCTTGGTGGCTGCATACGATTCTGGTCGCGCTGCTCTTCGCTACGATTCCGGTGAATCGGTTTCTGCATGTGATCACGGGCCCGCTCAACATAGCCCTCCGTCCCGAACGGCCGATGGGCGCGCTCGTGCCGTTGCAGATGGAACGGGTCGAGCGGACAGGCCTCATCGGCGTCAGCGCCATCGAGCAGTTCACGCGTCAACAACTGCTCAGCCTCGATTCATGCATGGAGTGCGGTCGTTGCGAAGACGCGTGTCCGGCGACCGCGACGGGCAAACCCCTTTCGCCCAAAGCCGTCGTGACCGACTTGCGCGCATTGATGTCGCGAGGCGGCGAGTTGCACGGCCAGACGATCCGTGCCGAAACGCTTTGGGCCTGCACGATGTGCCAGGCGTGCGTCCAGGAGTGCCCCGTATTGATCGGGCACGTCGATTTGATCAGCGACATGCGCCGGCATTTGATTGGCGAAGGCAAGCTCTCCGGGCCGCCGGCACGAGCGCTGCAACAGATCGGCAACCAGGCCAACCCCTACGGTCGGCCCAACTCCGACCGCCTGGCCTGGGCCGAGGGCCTCGGCGTGCCGACGGTCGAATCGAATCCCGCCTTCGAGTATCTGCTCTGGGTTGGCTGCGCCGCGTCGTTCGATCCGCGCGCGCAGAAAGTCGCGCGTGCGACGGCTCAGTTGCTCAAGGAAGGAGGGGTGAGTTTCGCGGTACTCGGCCCAGAGGAGAGTTGCACGGGCGATCCCGCGCGTCGAATCGGTGATGAGTTCCTCTTCCAACAGCGCGCGCGGATCAATGTCGAGACGCTTACCCGCCACAAGGTGAAGAAGATCGTGACACCGTGCCCACATTGTCACAACACGCTCAAGAATGAATACCCGCAGTTCGGTGGCCACTACCAAGTGCAACATCACTCGACACTGCTCGCAGAATTGGTCGGGGCGGGACGGTTGAGCAACGGCGCAAGTACCGGCGAGCCGATCACCTTGCACGACCCGTGTTACTTGGCTCGCGTCAACGGGGAAGTCGATGCGACACGCACGGTGGTCGGTGCCGCTACGGACGCGCAGTTTCGCGAAATGCCTCGCCACGGAAAAAAAACCTTTTGCTGCGGTGCGGGCGGGGGTCGGATGTGGTTCGACGAATCACCCACGCAGCGCGTCTCCGGTCTGCGTGCGCAGGAGGCGCTCGCTACCGGCGCGCGCACGCTCGCGACGGCCTGCCCGTTTTGTTTGAACATGATGACCGACGGCATGGCGGGCACGCAAGGAGGGGAAAACGTGAAGGTACTCGACATCGCGGAGTTGCTACTCAGCCGAACGCCAAGCAGTCGAGGAGTATCCTAAGGCGACGAAGCCGCAACCGGAGGGCGACGCTCCGCCACATTAAGAGGGCGCTGACGGAGCAGCGCCCTTTGGAGGCGTTATTCTTGGTTCGAATCCATCATGGAACAGAAAACTTTTGCCGAGCACTACCGCATCTGCGCGAAAGGCGATGGTTCCCCCCGAGAACTCAGCCAGACCGGCATTGCGATTACCTATAAAGCCAAAGACATCCGATCCGGTGAACCAGTGGCACTGAAGCTCATTCCGATCGCGAGCGTGGACCCGGCGGCGCGGGAACAGTTCGAGGAGCAAGCGCGTGCCGCCCAGTTGCTCGATCACATCAACATCGCGAAAGTCTGTGCTTTCGGAGTCGAAGACCATCACTTCGTCTTCGTCTCGGAACATCTGGAGGGTGAGACAGCGGACTCTTGGATCACGGCGCACGGCCCGATGGCGCTTGATGCGGTTCTGCGAATCGCCCTCCAAGTAGTCAGCGCGTTGAGTGCCGCTAGCTTTCACGGGCTTACACATCGTGCCATTTTGCCGTCCAACCTCATGATCGTCCCCGGGCCGACGGCCGAGGGCGGTTGGCCATTCGTCAAGTTAATCAACTTCGGCTTGACCGGATTCAAGCCCGACTCTCGGGGTGGCGGGACGCGCGAAGCGCAGTTTGCCAGTCCCGAGCAGTTGCAGCACGGAACGGTCGATTTTCGGTCGGAGATTTATTCTCTCGGCGCCACGATGTGCTTTCTGCTTACTGGCGTCGCCCCTTCAGCCGGCCCTATTCCTCTGCAACAGCTCAGCCTTTTTCCAAAGAGACTGCGGAACCTGCTTGCACAGATGTTACACAACAATCCCGATGAACGCCCACAGGATCCAGTCGGGTTCGCGGAAGAGATTCGCGAATGCCTGTCGAGAGTGGAACGGCGGCAAGCGCTTGCTCGCAGGTTTGGCATTCCTCTCGTTTCGATAATTCCGAGAACGAGCGAGCGGCCGCAGGTTCGGGTGCCGCGAAGAGCGTTGGCGCTTGCTGCGCTGGCGCTCATATTGGCAGCGCTTGCCGCAATTCTGCTGGCGGAGCCTATTCGAACCGTCTTGCACAGAAATCGTACGACCGAGGCGATCGGCGTTCCTATAGGGGTGCCGGAAGCTTCCAGTTCGACGGATGCGGCGTTTGCTCAAGCGACGGCGCCCATTCCTCTTAAGCAGTCTGTGGCGACTTCCTCGCCCGCTGTGGTCAGTGCGAAGCGCAACACAACGCCGGGTGCGCAGGCGTGGCCGACACCAGGTCCTGTGATTGCGGCTGTCCCGAACGCTGCGCAACCTGCGGAAGGCCCTGAAAATCGGTCGCCGGAGCAAGCGGGTTCATTTGCACAGCAAAAGCTCCCGATGCAAAATGCGAATACTAACGCCAAAGGCGCATCGGGAGACGCTGCGAGCGAGTCGGGGGCAAAGAATAAGGAGCAGGCGAGTCTAGCGAACATCACGTCCTCGAAGGATCGCGGCAAGACGCAAGGGGTTGCTTCCGCAACAAAGCACCGCTCATCCACTATACCGAAGCAAGGGCGCATCGCATCGGAGCCGCCTACCGAGTCGGAGACATTCGCGCGACCGTTGCGTGCAAGGTCAGTCCGTGCCGCGTTTCTGGGCATGACGCCTGATGGGAGCTGGATTTTGCGTTTGCCGTCAGGCCGCATTGCAATCGTGGCCCCGCCACCCGACCGATATGCGCCTTTTGAATCTCGGCACCGCCGTGTGCGCCGCATTCCAGTCGAGAGGCAGAGAATTCTGGTACCACCGCCACCGCAGTTCGCGCCGATGTTTCCGCCAGACGCGTAGGGCGGGTGAAGGGTCACGGGGTCGGCGGAACGAGCGGTGAAGTCGTCGGGATGAGCGTAGGGCTCTGCGCCGGAGACGGACTTTCAAACGGGGTCGCGCTCAGACTCGGAAGCGGGAACGCGAACGTCGCTGATGGAGAGGCGGATGGAATTGCCGATGGACCGGGCAAGGGCGACGATGTCGATGTCGGACTCGGAGACGGCGATGGGCTCGGCGTCGGTGGCGGGGGAATGATGTTTGCCCAGTGATGCAGCGGCACAGTCGCCCCGCCAATTTCGTCCACCAACTTTTGACAACGCGCCTGAATTTTCTCCAAATCAGGCGGAGCAAGCGGTGTGTCTGCAGTTCCGGCAAAAATCAAATACGTGACTTTGAGATCGCTCACCGGCCGGTTGTAGGGCGTGGCGAGCGGGTTGATTTCCTTCGCGATGCGTAGAGATGCTTCGCCCACTTTGTCGTTGGGCCCGATATCGCCCACAATTGCCGGATAAACCACGCCGGCGAAGACGACCACTGCGTAATCTCCCACTTTGACGCTATCGTGCCCGTGCGCAAAGGCACCCGGCACCACGATGTACGGATCGGTCGCGCCGATGAGGAAACTGAATTTATTGAGCGTTGCCACTTGATCGCGCAGTTGAGGGAGCCCGGTGCGCAACTCGCGTTTACGTTCGGGCGTAGTTGTCTTGAGCGCATATTCAGCCTCCGCGCGTTTCAAGCGATCCTCGACTGCAGCGAGATAAGGATTCGGCGCGGGCGTTTTTTTTGGCCAGCGATAGCTCGTGAATGGTTTGAAATTTGCCGTGGCATCATTTCCGATCGGCATGCGATCGGCGTCCGAGCCGTCTGCATCGACATCCATGTCGGCTTGGAGCAAGAGCGCCTTGCGATGACTCTGCGGATGCTGCAATTGCAGCACGGTCTGGCAATCGTAGAAATTGTGCCGCGAGAGCAATTGATCGAGCCGCGCGAGATTTTCACGTAACACTTTCACCTTTGTCCCGTAAAGCTCGGCGAACAGCGGCGACACGGCTTCTGGCGTAAGCATCGCCGCCAATCCCGGCAACAGAGCCGGCAATTGCGGGCTTACTTTTGCCAGCTCTTCGATGGTCTTGTTAGGCGACGGCAGGCGCGCCTGCAATTTTAGATCGATAACGTAACTTTGCGGATCGACCCGCTCGGTCGTCGCGTCTGCGCCGGGAGGAGTCTCCACCGCGGCGTGAAGAGTAATGCCGTTGAATAGCTTGGCAGTGTCGACCCTGCCACCGATCACTGGCGGCCGGGTCGGGGTCGGTTCGGGTGAGCGCGTTGCGGTTACTTCCGCCGGTGCAAAACGCTGCAACCGTTCCAGCGAAATCCAGCGATACACAATCACGATGAAAATCGCGCCTGTTAGCAGCAACACCAGCAGCCACGTACGTACGCGAACCTTTTGCACTCGCCGTTACTTTTTCATCCAGGCCACGATCGCAATGATGATGCCGATGACGCTCAAGATCGACATCATTCCCGCTGGCATCGCTTTACCGGTGCGGAGAAATTTGGGAATGAATTGCGCAGCGAGGAGAAGAGATATGACCAAACCAGTCGCGAGCCCTGCGGCGCGATGCTCGGGGAGAAGCGAGCCGGCGATGAGCAATAAAACTCCAGTGATCGATCCGGCGATGATCGAGGGCAGACTACCGGCTTTCACGTAGCCAACAACGCCTCCGGCAATCGTCAGAATCCCAAAGATGATGAAATAAATCTTTGCCGGTCCCATGTCCGCGCTTACTCAGTGATGATTTTGTCTGCCCACTCCACCAGTGACACAAAGATTTTAGGATTGCCGAACTTTGCGCCATACTCGGCCAGATCCGTTTCCGTTACGCCCCTGGCGCGAGAGCATGCGCCGCGCGCGTAGATTGGTATCTTCTTAGCGACAAGTTTGCCGAGGACTTCGGCAAGGGGCGGCCAGCCGACAGGAACCACCGCGTTGGCAACGGATTTCCGCATCAGCGATACTGCTTCGCCGAGAAGAAAGATCTGGATCTCGTGCCCGGCTTCAGAAATTGCATCGCCGTGAAGGAAGGGGAATGCGGCCTTGGTTGGGTCATCTGATCCCCTGGCGCTCTTCATGAGGATTTTGAGTTTCACTCGGCTTGTGGCGGCGGGGACGGCCGCCGCAGCTGCGAAAAACGGAACGGCTGCAAGCTTTCTTAAGAATGATCGACGTATCACAATGGTGGATCTAACGAGAATGGAGCCGCAGGGATGCGAGCGATATAGATGGGCAAGCGGAGAGGCCGAATGATTGGCTAATCATGAGTCAACAAGATCAGCCCCGGAAGCTTTCGGGGCAAGGCTGCGGTGCCGGACAAGATTCGCCAGGCGGCGCACTCGCGGAGAATTTCGGAGCTGCATCGTTTTGTTAGATTGCCGCGTCATCGCCCACTTGCTGTTGCTTGAAACTCATAGTCCGCGAGGCCACACCGGCAGCTGGAAATGGAGATTCCGATGATTACCACGACGACCACTACAAGGACCAAAGAGCAATGACGCCTATTGATCCATTTCATCTTTATTCTCCTGACTTTCGGTTCTCTTTTCTGATGACCAGTTTCAGGCCGGACCAAACATCGTCCACAGCACAGACCTTGATGTCAACAAGTCCGAGCGG